>ERZ826396.119-NODE-119-length-116221-cov-9.301310_pt1 | contig 116221 bp, 129 predicted proteins | sample MGYA00519926_ERZ826396 | MGnify/ENA primary metagenome ERZ826396 (study PRJEB31778, sample SAMEA3449230) | human gut metagenome | biome: human gut; feature: human-associated habitat; material: faeces | place: United Kingdom | collected 2010/2012 ... | reverse complement strand
TTTTCCTACATTAGGGGGCCTTTTGTCTATTGTCCGTTTTTACGGGGGCAGTTCAAACCTGGGCCCCTGCTTTTTCAATGTTTTTTTTGCCGTTAAGGCCTGGGGTTCTTCTGTGCCTGCGGCGCAAGTGCGGTTTCGCCCGGTTCAGGCAAAGATAACCCTTCCCTTTCTTCTGCGTGCTGCATCTGCTGGGGCCCCTGGGCCTGCCGTACACCCGGCGCCGGTTCCACTTTGCCGCCAGGCGCAGCGGCTTCTCCATGGCCGCAGGCGGAAGAGGGCGGCGTTTTTCCCTCTTTTGGCCCGGCGTTTGTGGCCTGGGGCTGTTTTTCCTGCACAGCCGGCCGGGCGGCAGGCCGTGTGGGGATGCGCACAACATATTCAATATATTCTTCGTTCTCGTTCCTGGTTGCCGTAGCAGGGATGCCGCTGCCCGTCATCACCTTCAAAGCGTGCTCGATGGTGTTGACAAAAATGCGCACATCCTTCACCATCAGCTTGCGCTTGGGTTTTGGGCGCGCGGAAAGCACGCGCTCTACCAAAGCCTCTGTCTGCTGCACAGTATAGCTGCGCTGTGCCGCCGTTTTCAGCGCTTTCGAGCGAAGCTCTTCTGTGGGCAGGCGCAGCACGGCGCGGGCATGGCGCTCGGTGAGGTTTTGTGCCACGCAAAACTCCTGCTGGGCCGGGGTAAGCGTCAAAAGCCGCAGCTTGTTGGCCAGTGTGGGCTGGGCAATGCCAAGCCGCCGGGCCCCGGCCTCCTGCGTGCAGCCCCAAAGGTCCAGCAGCTCCCGCAGCGCACGTGCCTGTTCAAACGGGTTCAGCTGTTCGCGCTGGATATTCTCTAAAAGGCTGAGGGCCGCAGTTTTTTCATCTTCAAAATGATACACAATGGCAGGGATGGTGCGTATGCCCGCCAGCTTGCACGCGCGCAGGCGCCGCTCGCCGGCAATCAGCTGCCAGCGGCCGTCTATTGTGGGGCGCACGCTGATGGGCTGCAAAAGGCCGTTCTGCAAAATGCTTACAGCCAGTTTTTTAATCTCTTTTTCGCTGAACGTCTTTCTTGCCTGATAGGGGGAGGGCGTAATGCTGTCCACATCCAGCAGCACCACACGCGCATGTTCCTCCAGTTTTTCTCTCATATGTGTTCCTCCTTTTTCACCGCGCCAATGGCGTGCAGGCAAAGCAAGCCTGCATAACGCGGCGGGGGCACACAAAACCCCCGTGGGCCTTCTTCGAAAGAAAGCATACCACGGGGGCGTTTTAATTTCCAGTTATTTCCATTTACAATTCTCGACAGCAGTGCTGTCACTTCAGCGGCGCTTTTGCAATTTTGCCGCCGTTTCTGGGGTAAACCGGCGGAGTTTGCGATATTTTCTCATAAAACAACAGGCTGCGGGCACTGCCGTCGGGCAATGTAAAATCCCGCCTGCCGGCATACCTGCCGCCCAGCTTTGCCGCGGTGGCCTGTGCCTGCTGCGCCTCCTGCGCGGCGCCCGCGCCCTTCATGGCAATGAACAGCCCGCCTTTTCTCACAAGCGGCAGGCAATATTCCAGCAGCACAGGCAGTGCGGCCACGGCCCGCGCGCTGGCCACATCAAACGCCTCGCGCCAACGCTTGCGGGCGGCCTCTTCCGCGCGCTCTTTGACAAATTCTGCCTCAAGGCCAAGCTGGCCGCACACATAGCGCAGAAAATCCACCCGCTTGCCGGTGGGCTCCATCAGCGTCAGGGCAAGCTGCGGCTTATACAGCTTTGCCACAATGCCCGGAAAGCCCGCGCCGGTGCCCACGTCCACAAGGCTGCCCTGCACCTCCGGCTGGCTTGCCAGCAGCAGGCTGTCGATAAAATGCCTGTCCTCAATGCCCTCGGCGTCTGTGATGGCCGTGAGATTCACCTTTTCATTATACTCTACCAACATCTGCGCATAGGCCGCCAGCTGCGGCGCCACGGCAGAGAGATCCATGCCGTATTCGGCGGCCTTTTCACACAGGCGTTTTGTGTCTATTACGCTCATGTCTCATCCTCACCCTTCCGTGCGCGGGCAGCGGCGCGCGCCGCTTCACCCTGCGCCTTTGCCAGCGCCACGGCCAGGCAGGCCGTGTCTGCCGGGCTGACGCCCGGAATGCGCGAGGCCTGGCCCACGCTGCGCGGGCGTATGTTCGCCAGCTTTTCCCTTGCCTCCAGGCTGACGCCCGTAAGGGCGGCATAGTCAAAATCTGCCGGGATAGGCGTGTGTTCATAGCGCTGGGTCTTTTCTATCTGGCTTTTCTGGCGGCGGATATACCCTGCATATTTCAGCTCTACCTCTACGCAGTAGCAAAGAAAGGGGGTCATGCCGCGCCCTTCGCCTATCATGGCGGCAATGTCGGCATAATGCAGGGCCGGGCGGCGCAAAAGGTCGGCCGCCGTGGCGCCGCTTTGCAAAGGCGGCTCGCCCTTTTCTTCCAGCACGGCGTTTGCCTGCGCCGGGCGCACCACCGTCTGCTCCAGCCGGGCAAGCTCTGCCCGCTTTGCGGCCTTGCGGGCGCAGAAATCGGCCCAGCGCGCGTCGTCCACAAGGCCAATGGCGCGGCCCAGCGGGGTAAGGCGCTCGTCGGCGTTATCCTGCCGCAGGTAAAGGCGGTATTCGGAACGGCTGGTCATCATGCGGTAGGGGTCCAGCACGCCTTTTGTCACAAGGTCGTCCACCAGCGTGCCGATATAGCTTTCCTGCCGGGCCAGCACCACCCCTTCTTCGCCGCGCACGGCACGCGCCGCGTTGATGCCTGCCAGCAGGCCCTGGGCGGCCGCCTCTTCATAACCGGAGGTGCCGTTGAACTGCCCTGCGCCGTACAGCCCTTTTACAGCTTTTGTCTCCAGCGTGGGGCCAAGGGCTGTCGGGTCTATACAGTCGTACTCAATGGCATAGGCCGGGCGCATAAGCTCCAGATGCTCAAAGCCCTCTATGGTGCGGTACATGGCGTTCTGCACGTCTTCGGGCAGGCTGGAGGACATGCCCTGAAGGTACATCTCCTCGGTGTCTTCACCGCACGGCTCTACAAATATCTGATGGCGCGGCTTTTCGGCAAAGCGCACCACTTTATCTTCAATAGAGGGGCAATAGCGCGGCCCAATACCCTCGATGGCGCCGCCGTACAGCGGCGAGCGGTGCAGGTTTGCGCGAATAACGTTGTGGGTGGCCTCGTTGGTAAAGGCAATATAACAATCTACTTTGTTTTTCAGCTCGCCCTTTGTCAAAAATGAAAACGGCTGAATGGAATCGTCGCCCTTCTGGCGCACAAGCTTTGAAAAATCAATGCTGCGCCGGTGCACGCGCGCAGGCGTGCCAGTTTTGAAGCGCCGCAGCGGCAGGCCCAAAGCGCGCAGGCTTTGCGTAAGCTGCACGGCAGCGCACACGCCGTCCGGCCCGCTGTCGTAGCTTGCGTCGCCCACAAAAATGCGCCCGCCCAGGTAAGTGCCCGTGCACAGCACCACAGCCTTTGCGCCGTAAAAGGCGTGCAGCTGTGTTTCCACACCTGTCACACGGCCATGCTTTGTGCAAACGGCCGTCACCTGCGCCTGCTTCAGCTCTAAATTTTCTGTGCGCTCTAAAAGGTGCTTCATATAGGCGTGGTATTTCCGCCGGTCTGTCTGCACACGCAGCGAATGCACCGCCGGGCCCTTGCCCAGGTTCAGCATGCGGCTTTGCAGAAACGTGGCGTCTGCCGCAATGCCCATCACGCCTCCCAAAGCGTCTATCTCGCGCACAAGGTGCCCCTTGGCCGTGCCGCCAATTGAAGGGTTGCAGGGCAGGTTTGCCACGCCGTCCAGCGTAAGGGTGAACAGCGCCGTGCGCGCGCCCAGCTTCGCCGCCGCCACTGCGGCCTCTATGCCCGCGTGCCCCGCGCCCACCACAATCACATCATAATTTCCCAGCCGGTTCATGCATTCTCGCTCCGTTCCATTCGTGCGCTCTGCAGGCGGGCCCGCACCCCGGCCAGCCCGTCCCAAATTTCTGTGCGGGAAAAACCTGCCTGCTCCAGCGCGGCGTCCTCCCACTTTTGAATATCTTGATAAAACTGCAAGGCCGCCGGCAGAAAATTTTCGCCGCCGGGGGCGTCCAGCCGTTCAAACAGCAGGTTTTCCGCCTCGTTCACCCGCCCCGCGCTGCACAGCATGCGCAGGCGCCCGTACAGCACGCCATTTTCTGTCACATTTCCCTGTTCGTCAAACACGGGCAAAGGCTCGGTGTGCTTTGCAAAAAGCACCTGGCTGCAAAGCCGTGCCATCTCTTCTATTTGGCGCATCAAGTAATCGCTGGCCATCCGCCGCTCCTTTACCCTGCAAAACTTTCCACATCGTCAGGGCCTGATGTTGAAAACTGCCACTTCGCGCGGCGCGCAAAGGCGCATGCGCGGCCCGCTTTCCCCAAGGCCTGCCGAAACGTACAAAGGCCCTGCGGGCGTCTGGTAAAGCCCGTGCGCATATGGGCCGGAACCCTTCGGCAGCCACAGCCTTTCCAGCCGCGGCACATGAAGCTGCCCCGCATGCGTGTGCCCGGCCAGAATGAGGCCGGCCCAATTTTCCGGCAGAAGCTGCACGGCCGCGGGCTCGTGCACAAGGCCCAGCCGGAAAGCCGGGCCGGGCTGTTGGCCCTTAAGCGGAAACCGCCGCTTTGCAGTGGCGGGCGTGTCGTATTTCATGGTAGAAAGGCCCAAAATGTCCACATTTTGTCCGCTTATTTCAACGCGCGCCGCCTCGTTTTGCAAAAGGGTAAACCCTGCGCGGCAAATCAGCTGCGGCGCCTTCCCCGCTGCGCCCAGAATGTCGTGGTTGCCCGTGACGGCAAATTTTCCATACCGGGCGCGCAGGCCGCGCAAAATGCTGCAATACACATCCGCCGTGGCAAACTGTGCGCGGCGGCAGGCAAAATCGCCCGTAAAGCAGATGATGTCCGGATGCTGTGCGTTCACAATGCGCACCAGGCGCTTCAGCCCGGCTGCGTTTGCGCCATCCTCCAGGTGCAGGTCTGTCAGGTGCGCCACACACAGCGCGGCGCCGCCGCGCAGGGCATGCCGCGTGACGGCCAGCGGAAAACGCTTTTGCGGGCGGATGAAATCCAGCATACGGGGCGCCTCACTTTCCCACACAGAATTTGGCAAACACCTCTTCAATCACGTCCTCGGTGGCGCTCTCGCCCGTCAGGGCATACAAGGCGTTCAGCGCGTCGTCCACGCACACGCCCGCCGCGTCCAGCGTATAGCCGCTTTCCACTGCCGCCAGGGCATCGGCCAGGGCGGCTTGCGCCGCCTTTGCCGCCGCAAGCTGGCGCTCGTTCGCCAGCAGAAGGGCGTCCGGGTCTGCATGGGCTACGCCCAGCACCTGCGCCACCGCCTGTTCTACAGCGGGTAAAAACGCGGGGTCTTTCGCCGAAATGGAAATAATTTTGGTGAAATAGGGCGCCAAATCTTCTTCCCTGGCGCGCTTTTTCAAATCTGTCTTGTTCAAAATGGCCAGCGCAGGGCGGCCCTCACATGCTTTGGCAAGCTCAAGGTCTGCCTGCCCCAGTGGCTGGGAAGCGTCAAACACGGCCAGCACCAGCCCCGCCTGCTGCAGCCTGGCATAGCTGCGGCGGATGCCCTCGGCCTCCACCACATCCTGTGTGTCCCGAATGCCGGCCGTGTCTGCCAGGTGAAGGCGCACGCCGCCCAGCGAAAGCTCTTGTTCCACCACGTCGCGCGTGGTGCCCGCAATGGGCGTGACAATGGCCCGCTCAAACCCGGCAAGAAGGTTCAGCAGGGTAGATTTTCCCACATTGGGGCTGCCCACAATGGCCGCCTGCACGCCCCGGCGCAATACGGCGCCCGTGTCATAGCCGCGCACCAGTTCATCCAGCACAGCTTTCTGTTCGCGCAGCGTGCGGCACAGCGCCCCGGTGGAAAGCTCTTCCACATCCTCTTCCGGGTAATCGGTAAATGCGGCAATGTGCCCGGCCAGCGCCACCAGCGCGGCGCGCACGGCCTCTATTTTCCGGTACAGCGCGCCCTCCATGGCGGCGGCCGCGGCGGCCGCGCCCTGGCGCGAGGTAGCGCCTATCAGGTCCATCACGGCCTCGGCCTGCGTCAGCGAAATGCGCCCGTTCAAAAACGCACGCTTTGTAAACTCGCCCGGCCCGGCGGGCTGTGCGCCTGCCGCATAGCACGCGCGCAGCAGCGCCGTGCACACGGCGCTGCCGCCATGGCACGAAAGCTCTACCACATCCTCGCCGGTATAGCTTTTGGGCGCGCGGAAACACAGGGCCACCACCTCGTCGCGCACCCGGCCGCCCTCTTCAAAAAAGCCCAGCATGGCCGTGTAGCCCTTTGCCTTTGCAAGGCTGCGGCCCTTTGCCATGGGCCGGAACACGGCGGCCGCCACCTCGTAGGCCCTCTCGCCCGAAATGCGCACCACAGCAAGCCCGCCCTCGCCCGGCGGCGTTGCCAGCGCGGCAATGGTGTGTTCCATAAAAGGCCCCCCCTTCGGTGTGGCACGACAGGCTGCCCTTTTGGCAGGCCGCGCATAACTTGTAATGCTGCGTGCCTTATTGTACCACAACCGGCGGCAAAAGAAAACGCCCGGAAACGCCCCTGCCGCCAAACCCGCCTGCAAAAGCAGGCCCGCGCCGCAGAGAACATTGCCGCGCGCTGCAGCGGGCTGAATAAAGAAAAAGCCTTTGTGTGCGGGCTTTTGCACGACATTGGCAGGCGGACGGGCATTGCAGCCATGCGGCATATCATAGACGGATATGACTACGCCATGTCCCGCGGGTGGGACGAAGTTGCAAGAGTATGCCTGACCCATTCTTTTCCCATTCAGGACGTTGACGCCGACATTGGAAAAAAAGACGTTACCGCCGGGCAATACGAGTTTATCCGCAGCTGTTTGAACCGGTTGGAATACGACGATTACGACAGGCTTATCATTCTGTGTGATTCGCTGGCCAGCGCCGATGGGTTTTGCATTCTGGAAAAACGCTTTGTCGATACGGCAAGGCGATACGGCCTTTTTCCGTTTACGCTTGCACGCTGGAACAAAACATGCGAATATAAAGCATATTTCGAAGCCATGGCAGGGGTGCCTGTTTACTCGCTGCTTCCCGGCATTGAAAAATGCCTGGAATGGTAAATTTTCAAAAGAGAGGCAAACCATATGAATAAACAGGAAATATACGCATTTTTGGCTGCAAAAGGCCTTTGGCAAGAGATAACAGAGCACAGGGCCGTCTATACCATGGCAGAATTATCTGATATTGCTGTTCCCTACCCGGAGGCAGACGCCAAAAACCTTTTCGTGCGGGATGATAAAAAGCAGAATTATTACCTCATTACAGTAAAGGGAAACAAACGGGCAGACCTGAAGGCGTTTCGGAAGGCAAACCAAACGCGCCCGCTGAGCTTTGCCCCTGAAAGTGAGCTGCTGCGTATTTTGGGCCTGACGGCCGGGTCTGTGACGCCATTTGGCATTCTGAACGATGCAAAAAGAGAAGTGAAGGTTTTTCTTGATGAAGATTTCTTCAAAGCGCCCGGCCTGATTGGCGTCCACCCCAATGACAACACCGCCACCGTGTGGCTTAAAGCCAAAGACCTGGCCGGCATTATTCAAGAGCATGGGAATGAGCTTTATCTTGTGCAGATATGAACTGTAAAGGGCCCTTTGTTTTTCTCTGCCGCCCTGTTTGCGCTGAGTTTTACATGTTTTCCGCACAGGTGGACATGCAAAGTGCGCGGGCGGCCTCTTTTTATTTTAAGTGACGCCCGCCCCGAACGCCAAACCCGCGCGCAAAGTGCGCCAGCCCAATTTCACCGGCTGCCCGGAAACGGGCGGCCGGGTCATTCTGACCATGTTTTTTGTGAAAGGGCGCTGCCGAAAGCCCGTTTTGCCCGCTGTGTAAAGCGAAAGCTTTCCACGCGGCCCTTCACCGGCACAGCCGGCGGTTTTCGCTTACAAAAAATCGCCCATGCGGAAATTCCGCATGGGCGATTTGGTTTTATTAAGCGCAGCTCTCGTGGTTCTATGAAGAGAAAAACACAAATCCAGTTTTTACTTTTTGAAATCGGACAGATAGAAACGATATCGCGCACAGACGAGATATTGTTTTCCAATATGGACAAGATGTCCGTTTTCATCATAAATGAGAGAGTACAAATAAAACAATGGCTCATCGGGCTGAACCTTCAGAAGATTTCCGACTTCTGCACCCGCACGCACTACTTCCAGGTAGGAGTCCTCTGAGGCACAAACCACTGTATGATATTTCGTGCGTAGCAATTCATACAAAGATTCATTTAAGGGCTCTTTTTCCAAAAAATCATACTGTGGATAAGGATAATAATTATTCTCAAAAATAAAAGGTGTTCTTCCCACACTGCGCAACCGGCTAATGTGAAGCATTTTCTGCCCTTTGCTTTGCGGAAAATAAGATAAATCTTCCGGTGTCGGGTCTACTAATTCTCGTTTAAGCACTTTTGTAGACGGCTTTAATCCGCAAGCCTGGCAGCTTTCTGTAAAACTCATTAAATATTCCAGCCTGCGGCTTATTCTGGGCTTGGCCACAAATGTCCCCTTTCCCCGTTGGCGCTCCAGATAACCTTCCTGCACTAAATCCATCACCGCATGGCGCGCTGTGATGCGACTGACCCCATATTTCTCGCTCAACTGCTGTTCTGTAGGAATCTGTGCACCCGCAGCAAAATTTCCCGATTCGATTTCCCTGAGCAAAACGGCTTTCAACTGTATGTACAGCGGCGTTGCCGCACTTATCTCCAACGCCAAATGCCTCGCCGCCTTTCATATTGCTTCTGTTCTGATTTTCATGCAAAGCCAAAAGATTTTATTTAGTATACCACAAAAATTAACAAAGCCGCAAGAAAGGTAAAATGTTATATAATATTATTCAATATAACAATATATAACATATATACAATTTTTTCTCATAAAGTATGGATAAGGTGCGAATTGAAACGCACATACTGCAGGATTATAATTTGTTCGAAATCAATTCTAAAGGAGGTTTTATCATGACAGGGCATGACTTGGCCCGCATGCTTGACGGTACCATTACCGCCACAGGCGTGACGCGGGATGAAATGGTTCACTTCATTCAAAAGGCAAAAGAAAAAGAGTTTTACTCTATAATATCCGCCCGGTGTTATCTGCCTTATTTGATCGAACAATTGCAAGGCAGCAAAACTATCCCCGGTAGCGGATGCTGCCTTTCTTCCGGGGCAGATGCCACCCATGTGAAGGCATACGCCGCATCCTACAATGTCTCTCTTGGCGCAAAAGAAGTAGATATTGTAATGAATATCAACTATTTCAAGTCTCATATGTATCGTGAGGTCATACAGGACATCCGTGCTGTAAAGGAGTCCATTGGTGCTATTCCCCTAAAATGTATCATCGAAGCCAGCATCCTTTCTGACAGTGAAATACAGACAGCCTGTGAATTAGTAGTGGAAGGCGGGGCCGACTTTTTGAAAACGGGAACAGGAGATGAAGGACCCACAACCCTGCATCATATTGACCTTATTGCAAAAACTCTGCGCGGCCGCGCTAAAATAAAAGCTGCCGGCGGGATTCGCACTCCGGAAACAGTAGAACAATTCGCCAACGCAGGCGTGGAACGTTTTGGTATCAGCCATAAAAGCGTCTTTCGTTTGTTAGATGCTATGGATGCACGGTAAAGAAAGGGGAAAACGTCCATGAACCGCAAAACTCTTGTAAAATATCTTGATGTCACTTTAGTACGGACACTGACCACGCTGGAAGATGTGCAGCATCATCTGGCAGACGCAAAGCAATATAAATATCGCAGTGTGATTGGGCCGCGGTGCTGGATCCCAATGTACGCTGCTGCGTTAAAGGGAAGCCATGTTCTGCTTGGCAGCGAGTGTTGTGATACAAACGGTTCTGACAACAACCATATTAAATGTTATACAGCAACAAGCAATATCAAACTGGGCTGCAGCGAAGTAGATATGGTGATGAATATCGGCTATTTTAACAGCGGGTTGGATGAAAAAGTAATAGAAGATATCCGGTCCGTGCGGAAAGCGATTGGTCATGCCACGCTGAAATGCGCAATAGAGGTAAGTTTATTCAGTGAAGCAGATGCTGTGCGCGCAGCAAAGCTTGCCGAGCAGGGCGGGGCGGACTTTATAAAAACGGGAACCTGGGATGCCCCTTGCCCCACTACGCTGCGTCAGGTACAGTGCCTGCGAGCCGCATTGAAGCCTCAAACAAAGTTAGATGTAGCTATGTTTGACGGAAGCCTTTCCCAGCTGGAAGAAATGGTGCAGGCTGGCGCCAATTGCTTTGGTGTGACACCTGAACGGGCACGGACACTTTGGAAGGAGGCCGAACCATGACTTATCTGTTGGCACAGGATATTGGCACCAGCTCTGCCAAAGCCGCTTTGTTTACCTCTGATGGCGTTCTTGTGCGCAGTTGTTCCACCTTTTATGAAGTTCAACGACCAGCTCCGAACTGGGCACAACAAAATGCCGAGGTATGGTGGGACGCGTTTTGCGAAAACAATCACAAGCTGCTGGACGGATTGGATATTTCCTGCCTTGCTGCCATATCCGTCAGCGGACAAATGATGGGCTGCTTACCCATAGATACTACCGGCAGTCCGCTATACCCATCTATTATTTGGGAAGACGGCCGAGCCTTGGAACAGGCAAAAAAAATAGAAAAAATTTATGGAGAAGATGCATTTTATCTTATCACAGGAATGCATATCAGCGAAAATTATGCCTTACCAAAAATTATGTGGCTAAAGGAAACGCAGCCTGATATCTACCGCCGTACGGCATGCTTTCTTCAATCAAAGGACTATATCGTATACCGTATGACCGGGAAAATGGTAACAGAGGCAACTGATGCACAATATTATCACTGCTTTGACATTTTAAAAAACCAATGGAGTGCAGATCTTCTAAATGCCGTTGAAATAGATATTGACAAATTTCCAAAGCTTGTGAAATCCGGAACAATCGTAGGGCACGTGCAGCCTTCCATAGCAAGGGAGTGTGGTCTTCCCTCTGGCCTTCCAGTAGTAGAAGGGTTGGGAGATGGCCGAGCCGCACTCGTCGGCACCGGTGTGCTTTCAATTGGCGATGCTTATATTTCTTTAGGTACCTCCAGTTGGATGAGTTTTATCACTTCTTCCAAAGATTTGGACCCTCATTCTGGCGATGAAAAAATTGTCTTTTTACAACCAGGGGTATTTGTAGGCGGCGGCACTATGAATGCCGGTGGGTATAGTCTTCAGTGGATGAAGGATCGTTTTTGTGAGCCGGAAGCCATTCGAAGTTCCAAGTGCGGCACTAGTGTGTATGACGAGATATCTTCGCTTGTAAACACCTGCACACCTGGAAGCGGAGGAGTTATATTTCTTCCCTATCTTTTAGGTGAACGTGAACCATATTTCGATTCCAGAATGCGAGGCGCATTTCTCGGCCTTTCTGCCTCTACTACACGCGCCCAAATGTGTCGCAGTGTTATGGAGGGCGTAGCCATGCACCTGAATCTTTTCAAACGGCTGGCTGAAAAAAACGATACGCTGCATACCATGCGTATCGTAGGTGGCGGCGCGAAAAATGCAGTGTGGCGGCAAATTATTGCTGATATATTTGAAATGCCTATTCTGGAAACCAATATTTCAGACGAAGCAGGCATCGTTGGTATAGCCGTTATGGCAGGCATGGGCATCGGCTTATATCACGATATTAAAGCTGTACATCAGTTTCAAAAAATTGTCAGCATCACACAGCCCCGTGAAGAATTTTTTCCCATTTACCGAAAATTACAATTGCTCTTTGAGAATTCCTATGATGTTCTGAAGGAAACAAGCCACGCCTTGGCTGATTTGCAGTCGTAATTGCAATAACCAAATCGCCCATGCGGAAATTCCGCATGGGCGATTTGGTTTTATTCAGCGAAGCTCGATGGTATAAGTAAACTCATATTCCTGCTGCAAAGCCTTCACTTTGTCCTCATTGTCTTCAATGAAGCTTTCGGTGTAAACCGATTTGCCCTGCTTTTTATATTCATCCATAATCTGCTGCAGTTTGCCCCAGCACTCTTCCGATTTTTCATAATTTTCCGGGAACTGAATAACAAATTCACGGTGTTTGGGAATGCGCGCCTTCATGTTTTCTCGCTCCTTTTTCTATGATGCAACAGCATTGTACCCGCAAATGCGGGCTGCGTCAAGCATCTGCGCCGCTTTTCCCCTTTTCTGTGCCCCAAACGGCCAGCGCAAAGGCATCCAGCGCCAGCGTCACGGCCAGCAGCACGCCCGCCACAAACACCAGCGCATCGGTGGTGTCCAAAATGGCGCCAACGTCATGAATCTGCACAAGGTGGTTCTGGTAACATATCTGCAAATACAGCGCCGCGCCGCACGCGGCGGCGCTGGCCCACACCAGCGCCGGGCAAAGCCGCCCCGCGGCCCTTTTTCTCAGCGCCAGCGCCGCCAGCGGCAGGGCCCAGGCCGCAAGGCCCAGGCCCAGGCTTGTAAGGTTCATCCAGCCTGCGCCAAACATCATTTTCACCCCTTTTTATAACAAAACCATTGCCTGCATGAAAAAGCTGTACAGCACAAGAAAAAAGGCCGCGGCCGTTGTGCACAAAAAGGCGGCAACAAACCATGCGTTTTCTTTTTTCAGCACAGAAAAGGTTACCCCGGAAGCCGCATTTGCCACAAACAACAACAGCAGCACAAAGGTTGCCTCAAAAAAGAGAAAGGGGCTGAGCCATTGCTGAACAGCACAAAGCAGCAACACGGCGTAAAGCACGGCAAGGCCAAGCGAAATGGCCGGGTAACACCATTTTTTCCGGTTCGTCTCTCGTTCCATTTTCTCTTCCTCCTTTGTTGAAAACTCAAACGGGCGCCTGCGCCGCCGGCTTCATCTCTTCCGGCAGCTCTTGCCACGGGGTGCGGCCATACTGCCATGCCTCCATCTCTGTGGCAAGTAAAAAGCCCGTCTCTTCACTTCCGTCCAGCACAAAATGGTATGTGCCGCCCATTTGGGCGCTCCACTGCCAATAGTCATCCAGCAAAATTTCGCTGCCGTCCCCGCACAGCGCAAACACGGCAAGGCCAAAATCGCCCCAGCCGCCCTGCGGGAACATCTCTTTTTCCAGCGTGAGGGTGATATTTTCTCCATTGGCAAATGCCTGCCCCGCAGGCATGACAACCTGCCCACCCACGTTTTCGCCCCGCGCGTAATAGTCAAACCGCAGGCCATACAAGCCCTGCGCCCTGTTTTCCACTGTCACGTCAAAACTTTCCTGTGCGGCCCCAGCGGCGGGCGGGGCCTGCTCGCTTTGCGCCGGAATGGGCCCGCCATCGGACGGCAAAGAATTGGCCTGCGCCGTGCTCTGTGCAAGCGTGCCGTTTTGCACCCGCATACGGTTATAGGCTGTGATGCCCTGCTGCACCGGCAGCACACACAAAAGCGTGAACAGCACAGCGCCGGTGAACACCGCCAGCGGCACAAGCGGAAGCGTTTTGTGCTGGCGCACAAGAATAAAAACAAACACCACCGCCAGCCACACAAGAAACACGCTTGCCAGCACGCGCTTTACCGTAAGGCCATAGGCCAGGATATACAGCCCCATTTTCGAGGCGGCCGTGGCCAGCAAAAGAAGCGTAAGCACAGAAACCGCGCTGTTGCATGCGCGCAGCAACTGGTTTTCGGCAATTTGCTGCCGGCTGAACACATTGGCCGCAAGCAGAATGACAATATTGACAGCCGCCACCCGGCACAGCTCAAAAAAGCCCTGCCTTGCATATCCGGCATAGGAAAAGCCCTGCGGCAGCGCGCCCCAGAAAGCGCCGAACAAATAGTTTGCCTGCACGGCAATAAACAGCACATACACCGCGCACACAACAAGCAGGGCCGTGCCCACAGTGACACGGGGAAGCACGCGCAGCCCGCGCTGAACGCCGCACACCTCTTGTTTTTGATAGATGCAGGTGCGCCGCCCGCGCACGCTTCCGTACACGGTGCCGTACAAAAACAGGGCCGTGGGCACAGCAAGCACACATTTTACCAAGAATACGCCCACATTCAGCGAGGAAAACAGGTTTTCCACAAAGCGGGAAAACCACCGGGTAAACCCGTCAAACAGAGCGGCAAAGCCGGCGTCTGCCTGCATCAGCGGCGGAAGCACAATACACAGGCACAAAAGCCCCGCCAGCACGCCGCCCAGCACGGCCAACACGCGCTTTGCGCCCGCGCCCTTCCGCACGCCGCCGGGCACACTTTTCCGGCGGGCGGCCAGCTGCTTTGCCCCTGCCCAAAGCGCGGCGGGCAGGCGCATAAAATTGCCCCAGGGCAAAATGACGCCTGCATTGAACAAATCCAGCAAAAGCCAGTTTGAAGTTTTTCCCTGTTTCAAAAGCCTGCCCGCGGCACACAGCACCCAGTATTGCGCCACAAGCAGCAGCGCCAGGTAATGCAAAACCCCCAGCAGCGTGCCCCCGTACGGCAGGGCATAGGAAAGCCCCAGGCACAGCATCACGCCCAGCCAGAACCAGCTTTCCCGCGTGGGCTTTTTTCCGGCCAGGTATAAATAACACAGCACCACGCCGGCATACAAAGCGCAGAAAACAGCCGTGCCAAGGCCCGCGGGCGAAAAGCTGCGGAAAGCCTGCAGTTCCCAAAACAGCCAGCCCACGGCCAGAAACACAAGGGCAAAGGCAATATCTGCCCAGGCAAAGCCAAAGCTGCCCTTTTGCGGCACAGCAAGCGGCGCTGCAGGGCCCTGCCCGCCGGGAACGGCCTGGCCCTGCGGCCCGGCAGCCTGCCCCCTGTTTTCTAAAAAAGGCGCACTTTCACAGGGCGGGCACGGCGTGCCCACCGCATTTTTTCTGTGTTCCATTGTGTTACTCCTCTGTGTAATCCAAAATATCAGCGGGCTTGCAGCCCAGTGTTTTGCAAAGCGCCTCCAGGGTGGAAAACCGAATGGCCTTTGCTTTATTCGTCTTTAAAATGGAAAGGTTTGCGGGCGTGATGCCAATGGCGGCCGCCAATTCGGTAGAGGACATTTTTCGCTTTGCCATCATCACGTCCAGGTTCACTACAATAGGCATGAAAAACGCCCCCTTTCAAATGGTATAATCGTTTTCAGCCTTAATGGCCACCGCCTGCGCAAACACGTTTTTCACCACGCGCAGCATCAGGCCCACAAAAGCCGCGGCGGCGGCAAACACAAACAGGTACCAATCAAACCAGCCCGCCGCAAAATACACAAGGCCTGCGGCAATGCAGCACCACGACATGGTGCGCAAATGCCGCACATTTTCTTCACAGAACACATCTTCTTGCGAAATATTTTTCAAAAGCCTGTGCAGGCACAACAGCACCAGCGCCGCGGGCACTGCCGTGGAATAGGTGACGGCCAGGTACAGCCAGGCAATGTTTTCGCGGTGCAGCACAGCTTTCCAAAACCATGGGCCGGAAATGCACAGCGCCGCCAACAGCACACTGAACACAGCCACACACACGCGGCTTAGCTTCAGGCTTTTATCCATTGTCCAGTTCATGGGCAGAGGCCTCCCTTTTTTGTATACCGGCACCTGCATGTGCCTGATGTTGGCCCAAGTATAACACAGTTATTATTGAATTACAAGTATTTTTTATTGTTTTTCGATAACAAAAGAGGGATTCCAGGCAATATTGATTATGCTGAGGCCCTTTTTTGCCGCATAGGCCGCCGTATATGCGGTGCCGCCGGTGGGCTTGGAAAGGTTTGTGACACAAATGGTGCTCATCTCCACAAGGCGCCGGTTTCTTTTGTGCATGCAGCCCCTTGTATATTCCTTTGAAACATAAATAACCTCATCTGCCTGGCGCAGAATGTTTTGGTAAACGGCCTTATCCCGGGCTGGCCAATATTTTTCCTGCTGCCTGCACGGAAGCACCAGAACCAGCCTGATTTGCGGAAATTCTTTTTTCAATTCCAGCACCACCTGCTCTGCCAGGGTGTCAAACCCCATGGCGCCGCCCGCACAGTAAGTGCGTATTCCTGCAATGGCAAATTCTCTGATAACGGCCTGCAGCTTTTGCCGCATTGAGTTTTCCTCCCACTGCGGCAAATTGCGATGCCCGGTGAAACAGCACACCTGATTTTCGTTCATTTTTTCATCCTCCTCAGTCCTTTTTTGCTTATTTTAGGACATATAGTCCAATAAGTAAATAGGACGATATGTCCACTGTTATGATGGACGCGGTGATGAAGATTGTACAGGCTTCGAATTCGTGATATGCGCGAAGACCGCGACTTGACACAAGCGCAAATCGCGGCCATTCTGCTATGCGATCAATCCCTGTATTCTAAGTATGAACGTGGAGAGCGTGCCCTACCCTTAGACCTAGCCATACAGCTGGCCGATTATTACCATACCAGCGTCGACTATCTGGTGGGCCGCACCGATGTTTTTCGCCCTTACCCGGCCGCAGAAAAGCCATAAAAAATTCCCCTTTCCAAAATTGGAAAGGGGAATTTTTGTTTACAGCTCTATTTTTCCAAACAGGGGCAGGTCTGCGCCGTCGTTGATGGTCTCGGTGCGGCGGGGCGCCATGGGCGCCGCATGCGCGTCGCGCGGGGTGTCGGCATATTCACGGGCCGGCACGCTGGGGCGGCGGTCTCTGCGCTCGCCGTCCCGGCGGGGCTTCCCGCCGCGGCCGCCGCGGCGCGTGCCGCGGCCCTCTTTGCGCCCGCGCTGGGGGCGGGCGTTTTCGCCTGTGCAGGAAATTACCACACGGCGGGCTGCGCCCTCACCGGTAGATTCGCTTTTCACATTCTCCATCTGAGAGATGGTAGAATGAATAATGCGGCGCTCGTAGGGGTTCATGGGCTCCAGCATCTGGCTGCGGCCCGTGCGCGCCACTTTGGCGCCAATGCGCTTTGCCAGCGCAACCAGGTTCTGCTCGCGCTTCGAGCGGTAGCCGTTCACGTCCAGGCTCATCTTTTCATATTCGCCGCCCGCACGGTTGGCCACCAGGCCGCAAAGATAGCTCATGGCCTCCATCACTTCGCCGCGGTGGCCAATCAGCGCGCCCGCGTCGTCCCCGTTCACCTTTAAAATGGTGGTTTCGCCGGCCTTTTCTGCCGAGAAAGAAATGGCTTCGGCGTGCATGGCCTTTGCCACAGCCCGAATATATTCACACGCAGCTTCCAGGCGCACATTTCCCTCTATTTCAATGGGCTGTGTGGGGGCCTGCTGCACATCCGGCACGGCCTGCGGCGCCTGTTCTGCCTGCGGCTCTTCCTTCACGCGCGGCGCAGCCTGCGGCTTTTTGGCAGGCTGGGGGGCAGGCGCCGGCTTTTTTTCCGGCCGGGGGGCCGGCACAGGCGCCGCCTGCGGCCGGGCCTCGGGCGTTTCCGGGGCCTGTTCCGGCTCGTCCACCCAAACACGCACTTTGGCGGGAATGGTGCGGAACAGTTTTTTCTGCGGAAGCTCCAGCACTTCTACGGTGGCTTCCTCCTCTTCTATGCCAAGTTCAGCCAGGGCAAGCTGGGTGGCCTCTTCCACTGTCTTGCCCGTCATAATGCTTTCACGCATTCTGTTTCCTCCTTTCCGCCGTTATTCCTTTTCTTCTTCCCAGGGCATCTGTTCCGGGGCCTGTTCGTCTTCGGGCCCGGCCTGGGCGCTGCTTTGTTCTGTTTCAGAAGAGGCTTCGGCCGGCTGATTTTCAGCGGGCTTTTTCTTTTTCTCTTTCAAGGCGGCCTTTGGCTTTTCCTCTTCCTTCTTTTGCGCGGGCTCGTCGTCTTTATAGCGCTCTTCATCAATGGCGCGCGCGCGTGCCAGGCGAATGCGGGCAAGTTCCGCTTCAGAAACTTCCTTCATCACCGTCTCGCCGCTTTCACTTTTTATTTTTACCTGCTTTTTCTTTTTCTTTTCTGCGCGCTTTGCCTCAATTTCTGCTTCCACCTGTGCTTTTACCTTTTCGGGGTCGTAGATGCGCTTGGCAATCAGCGACTGAATAAAGCTGGCAATGTTGGAAACCGTGTAATACAGCGAGAAGCCCGTGGGGATGGTGAAAGCAATATAGCCGAACATAATGCTCATAATCCACGGCAGGGCTTTCATGCTGCCGGACATCTCCTGGCCGGACATCTTCATGGTGATGACCTGCACAATGATCATGGTGACCACAGAGAGGATGGGGATGATAATGGCAATAGAAGGCCAGCTGGAAAGCGGCGTCTGGCCAAGGTCGATGCCAAAGAACATCATTTGGAAGTTTTGAACATCGGCCAGCTTATCGCCCAACACGCTGCTGAACGCTTCCCCATTGCTTTTCACCAGGTTGATCAGCGCGCTTTGCACGCGGTAATCTGTGGCAATCAGGCTTTCGCCCAGCGTGCTGTTCGCAATTTCCACCATCTGTGCAATTACATCCTGCGAAACGCCCAAAATGTATTGCAGCGGGCGGTACACCACTTCGATGATGCCGAAAATAAACAAAAAGTTCAGCGCCATGGGCATACAGCCTGCCGTCATGGAAAAGCCGTATTCCTGCTGGAATTTCATCAGCTCTTCCTGCTGGCGGTTTTTATCTTTGGCGTACTTTTTCTGAATTTCCTGCATCTTCGGCTGGAAAGCCGACATGCGCGCGGTGCTCTTCTGCTGTTTGATGCGCAGCGGAAGCAAAACCAAGTTCACCAGCAGCGTGAACACAATGAGGGCCCAGCCGTAATTGGGAATGAACCGGTAAATCCACTCCATAATAGGCCCAAAGATGATTGCGAGAAAACCTAAAACCTGCATTGTCTCATCCTTTTTGCCCGGCGCGAAGGGCTTTTTTTCTAGAGGGACGCGCGGTGCGCAGGCCGCGCGTATTTCGAAGGTTTTTATCTCAGCCGGCCATTCGGGCCAGGCGCTGTTCAGGGCTTTGGCTCATTGCGCCAGCGGCCCTTGGGCGGCACAGGGTCGAAGCCGCCCTTTCCAAACGGGTTGCAGCGCAAAATGCGCCAAATTCCCAACAAAAGCCCTTTCGCCACCCCATGCACCTCAATGGCCTCTATCATATAGGCCGAGCATGTGGGCAGAAACCGGCAGTTTTTGCCCAGAAGGGGCGAAAGAAATTTTTGATAAGCGCGCACGGGCAAAATAAACAGTTTTCGCACAAATTTTTTCATACTGCCAGCCCTGCGTCGCACAGCAACTTTTTTAAAACCGGCACAAGCTTTGTGCTTTTCAGCTTGGGGGTAATGCCGCGGGCCACCAGCACAATATCATACCTTCCCACATCGCCGCGCAGCACCTCGCTCAGTGCGGCGCGCATCACGCGGCGCGCACGGTTGCGCGTCACCGCATTGCCCACTTTTTTAGAAGCCGTAAGCCCCACGCGCGTATGGCCCACACGGTTTTTATTCACATACAGCACCACATAGGGGTGCACATACGCTTTTCCGCGCGCATATGCGCGCGCAAACTCACAGTTGCGGGTAATGGGGCAGTAACGCATAAAAGGCCTCTTTTTTTCTCTGAATACACAAAAAGGCCACATGCGTGGCCTTTCTTGCAGCGAAAGGACGCTGCCTGTTCATTTCATTTTCTTCAAAAACAGGAAAAATTACGCAGCAAGCTTCGCGCGGCCTTTGCGGCGGCGGGCAGCCAGAACTTTGCGGCCGTTCACGCTTTTGGAACGGGACAGAAAGCCATGCTTTTTCGCGCGGTGAATCTTTTTGGGCTGGAACGTTCTTTTCATGCTTCGCACCTCCTGTTTTTGGGTAAACCCCCAACATATTGTGGGGAATTTTATCTTCATTCACAAGGCCATACGGCGCCGTGCCAAAGAAAGCCTTGCAAATTAGAAGTATACCTGAAAGAATGGCTTTCTGTCAACCTTTTTTTCAAAAATGGCGCTTTGGCTTTCCCTTCTGTGCAGTGCAAAAAAAGCAAAAGAACCATGCCTTTTTATAAATACAATATTAAATGGCCCGCCCAGCTTTATTTATGCTGGTATTCCACTTCGAAATGTGATATAATTTGAACATATATGGATTCCTGTCCAGAAACGCTATGGAAGGCTGTGAAACCAAACATGGATTCTTTTGATGAAGTATTCGCCGCAGTGAAGGAATACTGCAAAGAACACGTCGTCATTGCAACGTACAACCTTTTCATCAATGATATCGAGCCCGTTTCTTTTGACGGAAACAAGGCTGTTTTAAGCGTGCGCAGTGAATTTGTGAAAAACACGCTGGAAAACCGCTATCTTTCGCTTTTGCAGGAAGCATTCCGTGAGCTTCTTGGCTTTGAAGTGGAAATAGAGTTTACACTGCCGCAGAAAGCGCCGTCCCCGGCGCCAGGCGCCGCACAGGCGGCCGCTGCGGCCGGTGGAAACTATGCCTTCACATTTGAAAACTTTATTGTGGGCTCTACCAACAAATTTGCGCACGCAGCCGCACAGGCTGTGGCGGCAAACCCCTCGGGGGCATACAACCCGCTGTTTATCTGGGGCGGCTCTGGCCTGGGAAAAACACATCTTCTGCATGCCATCAAAAGCGAAGTGGAAAAAAACCACCCCGATTTCAACATTGTCTATGTGGACGGTGAAAAATTTACAAACGAAATTATCAGCGCCATTCACGATAACACCACCACACAGTTCCACAACAAATACCGCGCGGCAGACGTGCTTTTGGTGGACGATATCCAGTTTATTGGCGGCAAGGAATCTACACAGGAAGAATTTTTCCACACTTTCAATACACTGTATAATTCCGGCAAGCAGATTGTGCTGGCGTCCGACCGTGCCCCGCGCGAAATCAAAAGCCTGGAAGACAGGCTGCGCACCCGTTTTGAAATGGGGCTGATTGCCGATATTCAGCCGCCCGATTTTGAAACGCGCGTGGCCATCATCCGCCGCAAGGCAGACCTGCTTGGCCTGGATATGCCGGACGATGTGGCCGAATATATTGCCAACCGCTTGAAAAACAATATCCGCCAGCTGGAGGGCGCTGTAAAAAAACTGGACGCCTACCGCAAGCTGGAGGGCATTCAGCCCGTAATTGGCGCGGCGCAGAACGCCATCAAAGACATTCTCAGCGAAACACAGCCCGTACCTGTGACGGTGGAAAAAATATTGAGCGAGGTGGCCCGCACCTACAACACCACACCGGAGGCCCTTCGCGGCCCTTCGCGGCGCGCCAGCGTTTCTTCCGCCCGCAAGGTGGCCATGTATATTGTGCGCGAAATTACCGGCATGAGCATGGAGGATATTGGCAGCGAGTTTGGCGGGCGCGACCATTCCACCGTGGTATACGGCATCAACGACGTGCAAAAACACTTTCCCGCCGACAGAACGCTGCGCGAAACCGTGGAAGATATCATCAAAAATATCCGCACCTGATTTTCCACAGAAGTTTCCACATTCAACATGTGTTTTTCACAGAAATTCAAGCTGCATTTTTTGCTTTGCTTTTCTTAACAGGTTTTCCACGGCCTTTACCAAACGAAAAATTGCCTTTTTTTCTTTTGGCAGCAGGCAATGCAGCATACTTTCCACAATTCCACGGCCCCTACTACTACGACGAGTTTATAAAAAGTTAAAGCTTTCAGAAATTGAAAAAAGGAAGGAACCGCCATGAAATTCATCTGCGACAGAAATGTTCTTTCAAATGCCGTTGCCGGCGTATCCAAAGCAGTAACCCAGCGCTCCAGCGTGCCGGTGCTGGAAGGCATCCTGTGCAAGGCCGAGGGGTTTGCCCTTACCCTGACGGGGTATGACCTTGAAATGGGCATTACCACCACGGTGGAGGCCAATGTGCTGGAGCCGGGTGAGACGGTGCTGTCCGCAAAGCTTCTGGGCGATATGGTGCGCCGCCTTTCCAGCGATGAAGTGGAAATCACCTGCCTTGACACCGGTGTTGCCACCGTAAAGGGCGGCATTACGGAATTTGATATCATGACGCTGAACCCCGGCGATTTTCCCGCGCTGCCGAACCCCGGCGCAGACCAGACGCTGGACATTGACACAGCAGATTTACAGGAAATGGTGGAAACTACGCTGTATGCCGTTTCTACCGACGATAAAAAACCCGCGCATACGGGCGAATTGTTTGCCATTGAGCCCGAAAAGCTGACTGTGGTGGCCCTGGATGGTTACCGCCTGGCCATTATTGAAAAACCGGTGAAGGCCGCAAAAGAAATCAGCATCATCATCCCTGCCAAAACGCTCAGCGAAGTGGTAAAGCTGTTCGGGGAAGAAGACGGCGTGGTGCACATTGCGGCCAACCGCCGTTTTGTGGTGTTTTCCAATGAAAAATATACGGTTATCAGCCGCCTGATTGAAGGTGAATTTCTGGATTATAAGCGCGTGATTCCCGAGGGGTTCAAAACGCGCGTCACGGTAGATGTGCGCGATTTTGTAAACACCATCGAGCGCGCCAGCCTTATTATCACCGAGCGTTTGAAAAACCCGCTTCGCATCACATTCGACGGCAATATCACGGTGCGCTGCCAGACAACGCTGGGCAAAGTAGTGGACGAACTGCCCGCGGAAATGGAAGGCGAAAGCGTAGAGATTGGCTTTAACAACCGCTATCTGCTGGACGCACTGCGCTATTCCCGCTGCGACAAGGTTGTGATGGAAATCTCCGGCCCGTTATCCCCTGTAAAAGTAACGGCAAAAGACGGCGGCGATTTTTTGTTCCTGGTGCTTCCCGTGCGCTTTAAAAACGATTAAAGGCGGGCAGGTTATGAAAATAAGCATCCATACAGAATTTATCAAGCTGGACGCACTGTTAAAGTTTGCAAACCTGTGCGCCACAGGCGGCGAGGCAAAAACAGCCGTGCTGGAAGGGCTTGTAAAAGTGAACGGCGAAGTGTGCACCATGCGGGGCAAGAAAATATACCCCGGGGATACTGTGCTGTTCCAGGGCGAAAGCCTTGAGGTGTGCGCGCCGTGAAGCTGCACAGCCTTTGCGTGGAAAATTACCGCAACATTCGGGCGGCTGAGTTTACCCCGGGCGAAGAGCTGACAGTGCTGTGCGGCGAAAACGGCCAGGGAAAAACAAACCTTTTAGAGGCTGTGTGGCTTTTGACAGGCTCGAAAAGCTTTCGGAATGCAAAGGACGCGCAGCTGATTCAAGAGGGCGAAGCGTTCGCCGTGGTGCAGGGCAGTGCAGAGTGCGGCGGCCTGGAAAAAGAAATTCGCATTACAGTGGCGGGCGAAAGCTGCGAAAAAAAAGGCCGGCGGGCCAGGATGAACGGCGTGGAGTACGCCCGCGCTGCCTCCATTGCAGGCACTTTTACCGCTGTGGTGTTCGACCCCGGGCACCTCAGCCTTGTAAAAGGCAGCCCGGACGGGCGGCGCCGCTTTCTGGACGCGGCGCTGTGCCAGCTTTACCCGGGGTATCTTTCCCTTCTGCGGAAATATACGCGCCTTGTCACACAAAAAAACGCGCTTTTAAAAAACTATTACGCCACCTTTGGCGGCGCCGAGCTTTTGGATATCTTTGATGAAAAGCTAAGCGAGGCCGGCCAGCAGGTGAGTGAAAGGCGGCGCGCCTATTTAGAGCTTCTTGCCCCGCTGGTGCGGGAAAATTACCGCGATATCTCACAGGGGCGCGAAGAGATGGAAATTTGCTATTTGCCCTCTTACGATTCCCGCGGCCTTGCCTGCAAACTGAAAGAGACGCGCAGCCGCGATATTGCGGCAGGGTTTTGCACGGCGGGGCCGCACCGGGAAGATTTTGATATTATCCTCAGCGGAAAACAGGCAAAGCTGTTTGCAAGCCAGGGCCAGCAGCGCTCGGCTGTGCTGAGCCTGAAGCTGGCCGAGGCCGCAGCGGCGCAAAGCATCACAGGCCAGCACCCGGTGATGCTTTTGGACGATGTGCTGAGTGAACTGGACGATATGCGTCAAAGCTATCTGTTAAGCCGCATGGAACAGCGGCAAACCATTGTAACGGCTTGTGACGCAGGGCTGTTTTGCAAAACGGACGGCAAAGTGCTGTATGTGAAACAGGGCACCGTCTCGCAAACGCCCTAAGCCTGTTTTTGGGAGGAAACGCATGTATCTGCATCTTGGGCAGGACACCATCCTGCGCACAAAAGAGATTCTTGGCATTTTTGACCTTGACACCGCCACCCTTTCCAAACATACGCGGGATTTTCTGGCCCGCGCAGAAAAAGAAGGGCGTGTGGTGAACGTGACGGGCGAGCTGCCCAAAAGCTTCATTGTCACACAGGGCCAGGCATCAGGGGTTTATATCACGCAGATTTCTGCGGCCACATTAAAAAAGAGAAGCGGCGCGCGCCGTCAGCTGATGGAGCTGTAACGGCGGCGCTTTCTTGTGAGGGCGCCTGTTGCGGCGCCCTGCGCGGAATGGTTAGAAAAAAGAGTTTGGAGAAGTGAGCATGGCACAGAACAATCAGCACGAATACGACGGCAGCCAAATTCAGGTATTGGAAGGGTTGGAGGCCGTGCGCAAACGCCCGGGCATGTATATTGGCTCCACCGGCCCGCGCGGCCTTCATCACCTTGTTTACGAAATTGTAGACAACGGCGTGGACGAAGCGCTGGCAGGCTTTTGCGACCATATTGAAGTAATCATCAAAGAAGGCAATGTCATTCAGGTGACAGACAACGGCCGCGGCATCCCGGTGGATATTCAGCCAAAGCTTGGCATCCCGGCCGTCACGGTGGTATATACCGTGCTGCACGCGGGCGGCAAATTCGGCGGCGAAAATTCCGGCTATAAGGTGTCGGGCGGTTTGCACGGCGTGGGCGCCAGCGTGGTGAATGCGTTGAGCGAATGGCTGGAAGTGGTGGTGCGCCGCGACGGCAACGCCTACCGGCAAAGCTTCCACCGCGGTGTGCCGGACGGTGATTTGGAAAACCTTGGCCCCACAGACGGGCAGACAGGCACCACCGTCACCTTCAAGCCGGACCCTGAAATGTTTGAAGTGCTGGAATATGACTACGACATTTTGTGCCGGCGCCTGCGCGAAGAGGCCTTTTTAAATGCCGGTGTGCGCATCACCCTCACAGACGAGCGCCCGGGCATGGAAAAAGCAGAAAGCATGTGCTATGAGGGCGGCATCCGCAGTTTTGTAGAGTATATCAACAAGCAAAACAAGCTGGAAGTGCTGCATCCGGACGTGATTTACCTGAAGGGCCAGCTGAACGATTCTGTGGCCGAGGTGGCGCTGCAGTACAACGACAGTTTCAACGAGCGCGTGGTTTCGTTTGCCAATAATGTGGAAACGCCGGACGGCGGCACCCATGAAGAGGGCTTTAAGGCGGCGCTCACCCGCGTGTTCAACGATTTTGGCCGCGAAAAAGGCTATATCAAAGAAAAAGACGACAACCTCTCTGGCTCGGACGTGCGCGAGGGCATTACGGCTGTCATCAGTGTAAAGCTGACAGAGGCCCAGTTCGAGGGCCAGACAAAGGCAAAGCTTGGCAACACCGAAATTCGCACGCTGGTATCGGGCATGGTGTATGACAAGCTGAAAGAGTTTTTTGAAGAAAACCCCGCTGTGGCAAAAGCTGTCTATGAAAAAGCCATGCAGGCGGCCCGTGCGCGCGAGGCAGCCAAAAAGGCAAGAGAGCTTGTGCGCCGCAAATCGGCGCTGGAAACCAGCCGTATGCCCGGCAAACTGGCAGACTGCCGCGAAAAAGACCCTTCCAAAACCGAAATTTTCATCGTGGAGGGCGATTCGGCCGGCGGCTCGGCCAAAATGGGCCGAGATTCCAATATCCAGGCCATTCTTCCTTTGTGGGGCAAAATGCTGAACGTGGAAAAGGCCCGCATCGACAAAGTGTATGGCAACGACAAGCTCACGCCGGTGGTGCTGGCGCTGGGCTGCGGCATTGGAGAAGAGTTCGATTTATCGAAGCTTCGTTACCACAAAGTGTTCATCATGGCCGATGCCGACGTGGACGGCAGCCATATCTGCACGCTGCTTTTAACCTTTTTCTTCCGCTTTATGCGCCCGCTGATTGAAAACGGGCATGTGTATATTGCGCAGCCGCCTCTGTTCAAAATACAGAAGGGGCAGAAGGTAAAATATGCCTATAACGAAGTGGAAATGGCAAATATGTCGCAGGAGCTGGGCCAGGGCGCCAAGGTAAGCCGCTACAAGGGCCTTGGCGAAATGAACCCCGAACAGCTTTGGGAGACAACCATGGACCCGGAAAACCGCGTTATTGTGCAAATTACCATTGAAGACGCCATGAAGGCGGACGAGACGTTCAGCATTTTGATGGGCGATAAGGTAGAGCCGCGCAAAGAATTTATTGAAAAGAACGCGCAATATGCAAACCTGGATATCTGATTGGGAGTTAATATTATGATTGAAAATTCGATCACCGAGGGCACACGCCTGATCGTAAGGGACATCAACGATGAAATGGAATCTGCTTTCATCGATTATTCCATGTCCGTCATCACACAGCGCGCGCTGCCCGACGTGCGCGATGGCCTGAAACCGGTGCACCGCCGCATTTTGTACACCATGCACGAGCGCGGAAACGACCCCAGCCACCCCACGCGCAAATCTGCCGATACGGTGGGTGCTGTGCTGGGCTCTTACCACCCGCACGGCGACGCCTCTGTGTACGACGCCATGGTGCGCCTGGCGCAGGATTTTTCCATGCGCTACCCTCTGGTGGACGGGCAGGGCAACTTTGGCTCTGTGGACGGTGACCCCCCTGCTGCATACCGTTACACGGAAGCGCGCATGAGCAAGCTGGCGGTGGAGCTTCTGCGCGACATCGACAAGGACACAGTGGATTTTGTGCCCAACTTTGACGAATCAAAGCAAGAGCCCAGCGTGCTGCCCTGCCGTGTGCCGAACCTTCTGGTGAATGGCTCTACCGGCATTGCCGTGGGCATGGCCACCAACATTCCCCCGCATAACCTGCGCGAGGTGATAGACGCCATTGCCGCCTTGATTCAGAACCCGGACATTGACCTTGCCGGTTTGATGGAACACATCAAAGGGCCGGATTTTCCCACCGGCGGCATCATCATGGGGCGAAGCGGCATTCGCGCGGCGTATGCCACAGGCCGCGGCAAAATTACCCTGCGCGGCCGTGCAGAAATAGAGGAAAAGAAAAATGGCCGCTTCCAGATTATTGTCACCGAAATTCCCTATATGGTGAACAAGGCGCGCCTGATTGAAAATATTGCAGACCTTGTGAAAGATAAGCGCATCGAGGGCATTTCAGACCTGAACGATGAATCGAACCGCAAGGGCATGCGCATTGTCATCGAGCTCAAGCGCGAGGCCAACCCGCAGGTTGTGCTGAACCAGCTGTACCGTTATACGCAGCTGCAGGACACAGTGGGCGTTATTATGCTGGCGCTGGACGGCGGCGTGCCCAAGGTGATGACGCTGAAGGATATGCTGCAAAAGTATATCGATTTTCAAGATTCTGTGGTGCGCCGCCGCACCCAGTACGATTTGAAAAAAGCGGAAGAGCGCGCGCATATTCTGGAGGGCCTGAAACGCGCCACCGACATTGTGGACGAGATTATTGCCACCATTCGCGCCTGCAAGGGCGGCCAGGCCGAGGCAAAGCAGGCCGTGATGGACCGCTTTGGCTTTGACGAGCCGCAGGCGGCCGCCATCTGCGCGTTCCGCCTTGGCCAGCTGGCCGGCCTGGAAATTTTAAAAATTGAAAATGAACTGGGCGAACTGCAGGCAAAAATTACCGATTGGCGCGAGACGCTGGCAGACGACCGGCGCGTGCTGCAGCTGGTGATGGATGAGCTGAACGAGCTGCGGGAAAAATACGGCGACGAGCGCCGCACGGAAATTGCGCATGTATCGGGCGAAGTGGATATTGAAGACCTCATTCCGGAAGAGACCTGTGTGTTCACCCTGACTCATGCGGGCTATATCAAGCGCCAGCCGGCCGATACCTATCAGGCGCAGCGCCGCGGCGGGCGCGGCATTACGGCGCTTTCGCACAAAGAAGAAGACTTTGTAGAGGAACTGTTCCTTGCCTCTACCCATGACCACATTCTGTTTGTGACAGACTGCGGGCGGGTTTACCGGCTGAAAGGCTACCAGATTTATGAGGGCAGCCGCACGTCCAAAGGCGTGAACATTGTAAACCTTTTGCAGCTGCAGCCGGAGGAAAACGTCACCAATATGCTGCGCGTCCCGGCAGGCGCTGCGGACGGCGAAAGCTACCTTGCCATGCTGACAAGGCAGGGCGTCATCAAGCGCACACCGCTTTCCGCTTATGAAAACATCCGGCGCTCCGGCCTGATTGCCATCAACCTGAATGAGGGCGACCGCCTTGCCTGGAGCGGCATTACCAGCGGCGAAAACGAACTGATTGTGGCCACCAAGCAGGGCATGGCAATTCGCTTTGCAGAAAGCGACCTGCGCGTGCTGGGCCGCACGGCCACAGGTGTGCGCGCCATCCGGCTTGCCGAAGATGACGAAGTGGTGGGCGCGGGCATTGTGCGCGAAGGCGCCACCGTGCTTACCGTCACGGAGGAGGGCAAGGGCCGCCGCACGCATATTGCAGATTACCGCTTGCAGTACCGCGGCGGCAAGGGCATCCGCAACTATGGTGAAAAGGGCCATGTGGCGGGCATCCGTGTCATCAGTGAAGAGGATGATATCATCCTGATCAGCCTGGAGGGCATCATCATCCGCATGCATGCCGAGGACATCAATGTGCAAAGCCGCTATGGCAGCGGTGTGCGCGTGATGCGCCTTGCAGAGGGCGACCGTGTGGTGACAGTGGCCCGCACCGAGCGCAGCGAGGAAGAAGAAGTTGCAAAGCCGGAACAGGATGCACAAGAGCCTGAACTTACCCGGGAAGAAATTGCTGCCCTGGAGCAGGCCGAAGAAGCCGGGCAGCAGGAACAGGAAGAATAAGTATCCCCCTTGGCTCCATGGCGGCGGCTCAAAAGGACCGCCGCATTGGATAAAGCCGCGCTTTGCGCGAGCAACCGCATATTATGCGGAAGAGAAGGAGTTTTATCATTGAGGAAGAACCAGTTGATTTCAGGTGCATTTTTTGCTGTCTACACAATTTTGCAGATGTTTCTGCAAAAGTATGTGTGGGAGAATGCGGTAATTACCACCATTTCTATTTCCATGCTGTTAGAATCAGCAGCTATTTTGGCATTTGCCGCCATTGCAGTTTACCTGCTTTGCTTTGAGGTATCGGAAGCCAAGAAAAAGGCAATTGCTTTGGCAGGCGTTTTGTACATCATCTATGTGGGGTTGTATTTCTCTGTACATCAAAGCCTTGCTATGATGGGCCTGATAAATATCGGCAACCTGATGAAAAATGACGGTGCCATTTATGCGGTAATTGCAGTGAAAGTGCTGCTGGTGGCCGCAGCTGTGGTGTTCCTTCTGCTGGGAGAAAAGAAGCAGAATGAAACGGCAGAACTTGCCGAAGAGCCTGCCGCTGAAGAAGCTGCCACGCCGGCTGAACCTGTGGAAGAAGAGAAACCTGTGGAGGAAACCCAGGAACCGGAACCTGCGGAATAAACTTTGGCAAAAGGCGTGTGCCTTTTCTTGCTAAACTAGGTAAATGAAAAAACCCCCGGCCCGTTCAAAACGGGCGGGGGTTTTTGAATTATTTGCACAAAAGTTCAAAGTTCTTTTTATCCATCGCACCCTTTACCAGGTTCCACAGGGCTTCTTTTGGGTTGCCGTGAAAGTGAAGGCCTTCCACACATCTGTCAAACTTCCGCGCTGTGCAGTAAAGGTAGGAATACCAGTTGGAATTCAGCTTTTTTCCGGCACAGGCTGTGAGATACAGGTGTTCCAGCAGATAATCAAATTCCTTTTGAAATGCTTTGGCATCCATGGGGAAAAGCAATTTCAAATCTGCCTTATCCACGGCTTCCCGTTTTTCCATTGCCTTTAAAATCTCTTTGGCCGCCTCGCTTAAAGGCGCAGCTGGCTTTGCCCACTTCAAAAGCTGATATGCCGTTACCGACAAATACACCGGCTTTTTTCCAGGCGCCTTGCAGTAAAACACTTTTCTGTTTTCAATCAGGGATACAAGGTCCTGCATACTGTAGCCCAGCGAGGAAACAGACGGCAATGTCTTGTGCGCATTCAGCATAAGAAAGCCATTTTTTTCTATATGCTCCAAAAGCTCTTCACCGCGGGCTGTTCCCGCAGCTTCAAAAATTTCTGGCCGCTTTACTTTTTGCAAAAGCACACTTCCGCAGTTTTTGCAAAAATACGTTTCTATTTCTGAACAGCGGGCGCCGCTGTGATAGGCATACCGGTCTGCAAACAGCCCGCCGCCTCCAAGCTGGTAGCCTATGCCAATGTTGCTGCTGTTGCAGTGCGGGCATCTTTGAATTTGCGTTTCTTTCATATGGCTCCCCCGTAAACAGATAAAAGCATCGCATTTTCAAACGCGGCAGCAAAGTTTTATGCGCCGGTTATGCGCCGGCTTTTGTCAGTTTCTGCTTCAGCTTTGCCTGGCAGCGGCGCAGCCAGCCGCCATGCAGGTAATAAATCAGGAACATTGCACTTGTTAAAATCCAGCTTACGGGGTAGCTCCACATCAGGGTATATACACTGCGGGACAAAGGCAGCACCCAAATCACCCATGCAATGCGCAGCGCGCAAATGCCAGACAGCATCAGCAAAACAGGGAACAGTGCATCGCCGCAGCCGCGCACCACTGTGTTGAAGATTTCAAGCCCAATATAGGTGATATAGAAGGGCACCACGCGGTAAATCAGGCCCTTTCCAAGCTCCAGCACTTCGGCGTCCTGGGTGAACATGCGCAGCAGCGGCTGGTTGAACAGGCACATCATAACGCTTACAAACAAAGAGGCCCCAGCGGCCATCGCAAGGCCTATGCGCACGCTTTGGCGCACGCGTTCCATCTTTTGCGCACCGAAATTCTGCCCGGAAAAGGTAGTGAGGGCCATGCCAATCGAGTCCAAAATCATCCAGTGGAAGCCCTCTATTTTTCCATAAGCCGCACAGGCCGCCACCACCACGGTGCCAAACGAGTTGATAGACGCCTGCAAAATCAGATTGGAAAGGGTGAACATGTTGTTTCCCATCCCGGTGGGCAGGCCCACGCGCAGCACATCCCACAGGGCGTCCCCGTGAAAACGAAGCTTTTTCCAGTTCAGCTTATATGGCTGCTCGTCACAAAGAAGCACATACCCGGCCAGCAATGCGCTGATGCACTGGCTGATGATGGTGCCAATGGCGGCGCCCGCCGCCCCCATTTGAAACCAGCCCACAAACACAATGTCCAGCACAATATTGACACCGCACGATACCATCAGAAAATAAAGGGGACGCTTGGTATCGCCCACGGCGCGCAGAACACCTGCCGCCACATTATAGAAAAACGAAGGGATGGTGCCAAAAAAGTAAATGCGAATATATCCCATGGCGTGCGGCATCACGTCGGAAGGCGTGTCCATCCAAACCAGCACCTGCGGGGCCGCCAAAACGCCCAGCACCATGAAAAATGCCCCGCCCACTATGCTGAGCGCCACCGAGGTGTGCACGGCCCGGCTCACGTCTTCAAAGCGGCGCGCGCCATAGCTTTGCGCCACAGCCACCGATGTGCCAACACCAACGCCCACCAGCAGGTTTACCACAAGGCTGATGATGGTGCCGGTAGAGCCGCCCACGGCGGCAAGCCCGGCCGCACCCACATATTGGCCCACAATAATGGCGTCTGCCGTGTTGTAAAGCTGCTGGAAAAATGTACCCAGCAAAATGGGCCAAAACAGCATCAGAAGCTGGTGCAAGATAGGCCCCTCCAGAATGGAGTTCACGCCAAGATGTTCCTGTCTCATTCTCCGCTTCCTTTCATATACAGCCACACACCGGGCGCGCCGCAGCACGCCCGGTGTCTTTCTTTTTCTCATCATATCACTCATCCCGGCTGTTTGTCGAGGGGGCGGCGCAAAAACTTTTTGGCAGCGGGGTTTCTTTTTCTTTTTTCAAACAATAGGGAAAGGTAAAATTTGAAAATATGCAGATATAACAAAAATATAGAATGAAACTTGTACAATATTTAACTTGTATTATAACGTTATATTATGATAATATGAGGCTAGAAATTTTAATTCAGGGAAAGGTGTGGATCATGAACATGACAGAGCGTCAGAAATGTCTGGTACTTCTCTCGAAGAATGTGTTCACCGCTGCGGGGCAGGCCCCGTTTGACGGCTTTGTTGCAGTAGAAGGCAACAAAATTGCGGCTGTGGGCCCGCGTGCACAGGCAGACGAATGGGTGAACAAGGCAACCCAGGTGCTGGAACTGGGCGACCGCGTGATAACACCGGGCTTTGTAGACGTACATACGTTTTTCACCGGCTGGGCACTTTTAAGCCTTGGCGCCGATTTTTCCAATGTAAAGACAGATGTGCAGGGCGTTGCCGCGCTGAAAGAGTATGAGAAGACGGCCCCTGCGGGCACAGCTCTGTTCGGCCACAGCTGGCAGCCGGATACTTTTGAGGTGACCGATGAAGCCCTGCTGGACAACATCTGGCCCGATAAACCCGTGGTGGTGTTCACGGCCGACCGCGGAAACTGCTGGATGAACCAGGCAGCCAAAACACGCTATGGTTTCGGCCCGGAAAAGTGCTATGCGGAAATGACTTGGAAGATGATTCGCGAATATCTGCAGCTGCCCGGCATGAAGGAAAAATATAAGGAATATATGCAGATGCTGAACGAGCGCGGTGTCACCACCATCAAAGAGATGACGTTCGACACCTATTATGGCTTTGCCGGTAAAATGGAAGAGCTGGAAAAGGAAGACGCTTTGACGGTGCGCGTGTCCATGATGAGCCAGCCCGTGGGCGAGGGCATCAACATCGAGCACGGCAAGGCCATGCAGAAGCGGTTCACCGGGCCTTTTGTCTCATTCTCTGGCTACAACCGCATGACGGACCGCTCAATCCCCTCCTCCATGGCGGAATTGATTGAGCCGTATAAATCTCACCCCGGCATGACGAATACAGTGCCCGTGGAATGGGACCTGATTGAAAAAGAAACACACCTGGCAGATGAAAACGGCTTCCGCTATTCTTTGCACTGCCAGGGCGACGGCGCCATCCGCCATACGGTGGCCCTGTTCGATACCTGCCAGAAGGATGAAAACGGAAAGCTGAAAAACCGCCACGCCATCACAGACCTTGAATATTCGAACCCGGCAGACCTTGAAAAGTTCGGCGCCATGGGCGGCATCACAGAGGTGTATGCACAAATCCAGTCGCTGGATCACAAGCAGGACGTGCTGGATATGATTGACACCCAGCTGGGCGGCGACCGCGGCAAGAATTACTGGAACCGCCGCAAAATGTGGGATTGCGGCCTCACCGTCACCTGTGGCACAGACCTTCCCCTTTTGCTTCCCAATATTCCGGAGGCCATCTATTGCGGCGTGGGCGGCCACTTTGCAGACGGCGGCACCTACAATGAACAGAACATGCTGACGGTGCCCGAGATGCTTACCGCATGGACGAAGAACGGCCAGTATAACTGCTATAACGAAGACCGCCTTGGCACGCTGGAGGCCGGCAAGCTGGCCGACATTGCCGTATTGGACGGCGATGTGTTCACCATGCCGAACGAGCAGGTGAAGGACGTGAAGGTGGCGCTTACCATCTCGGACGGGCGCATTGTATACAGCGCACTGTAAGAAACCGGGCGGTGCCGCGCCCGGCACCGTCATAACCACCATATAACCATATACTAATAAACAGAAAGGAAGGTTTTTATGGCACATATCAAACGCGAGCAGCTTGCGGCCATTGGCATCCACTATGTGTATTACCCGCTGGATTACATGCTGGATTCCCAGGCAAAAGCTGGCTATAAGACAATTGAGATGCTGGGCATGGCGCCGCATTACCTGATGGATGAGACGGGATATCAGGACCCTGTAGAGCTGCGCAAAAAGGTAGAGGCCCGCGGCATGACCATCGGGTGCTACACTCCGGAATGCGCCACCTATTATTACACCATGAATGCGCCGGAAGGCGGCTTTCACGACCGCAGCATGGAATATTTCAAGCGCGGGCTGGAAGCGGCGGAAAAAATGGGCGCCAAAAAACTGCTTACCAACTGCATCGGCGCGCCGTTTGATGAAGAATATAACCGCGCGTACGACCGCGCCGTGCGCAGCCTGAAAGAACTTTCCAAAACGGCGGCAGACCACGGCATCACCATTGCGGTGGAAACCGTGCGCCCGGAAGAAAGCCGCGTTGTCATCACCCTGCCGGAGCTTGTGCGCCTTCTGAAAGACGTCGGCAGCCCCAACGTGAAAGCCGGGCTGGACACAGTGGCCATGGGCGTGGCCGGTGAGACGCCGCGCCAGTGGTTTGAAACGCTGGGCAGCGACATTGTGCACACGCATTTCATCGACGGCCGCCCCTATGCACACCTTGTGTGGGGCGATGGGCTGTACCCGCTGGAAAAATACCTCAATGTGCTGAACGAGTTCGGCTATGAGGGCCTGCTTGGGCAAGAGATTACCGACGGCCGTTATTTTGACGACCCTGCGGCTGCAGATATGCGCAACTTCAAGGCCTTTGAGCCATTTTTTGAAAACTGAAAGGAGGAAATGAGATGGCGACGCCAAAAATCCGCCGCGAACAGGTGGCGGGCATGAATATCCACTATGTGAATTATTCGCTGGATTATTTTCTCGACGCGCAGCAGCGCATCGGCTTTAAAAGCATCGAGCTTTGGTGCGCGGCCCCGCATGTGTGGCTGGACCATATGCGTTATTATGACGCAAAAGAGATTCGGCAGAAAATAGAAAGCCGCGGCCTTGCCGTGCATGTGCTTACACCGGAAAACTGTACCTATCCGTATCAGTTTGCCGCCAAAGAGCCAGAACACATCGAGCGCTCGTTCGGCTATTTTTCGAATGGCATCCGCCTTGCAAACGAGCTGGGCTGCGAGTATATGGAGGTAAACTCCGGCTGGGGCTACTGGAATGAAGATAAGCAGGAGGCATGGAAGCGCAGCGCGGCCATGCTGCACCGCCTGGCCGAAGTGGCGAAGGAAAACGGCATCACCCTGGTGATGGAATCGATCCGCCCGGAAGAAAGCCAGCTTGTCATCAACCTTGAAGCGGCACAGAAGATGCTGAAGGAGGTAAACCACCCGAACCTGAAAGGCATGGTGGACACCTGCGCCATGGGCGTGGCCGGTGAAACGCTGGAAGATTGGTTCCAGGCGCTGGGCAGCGATATCCGCCACATGCATTTCATTGACGGCACGCCGTACGGCCACCTTGTGTGGGGCGACGGCAGCCATCATCTGGGCCGGTTTATCGAAGTGCTGAACCGCTATGGCTATGAGGGTTACCTTGGCCAGGAGATTACCGACGGCCGCTATTATATGGACCCTGCGGCAGCCGACCTTCGCAACATGAAAAACTTCGAACGCTATATCGAAGATTAAGTTTTTCAAATTTTACCCATTGCAAAAGGAGAGAAAGACCATGAAGGCAAATGAAGTTATCAGGAAGGTGCTGGACGAGCACGGAGAGATTACAGAGGTATATTGGGTGGCATGCGGCGGCAGTCTCATCGACCTGTACCCCTCCCATTTTCTGATGAATGTGGAAAGCGCCAAAACCTCCTCTGGCTGGCACACGGCCAAGGAATTTTTGGTGGCCACGCCGAAAAAACTGGGCAAACACAGCCTTGTGGTGATGTGCAGCCATTCCGGCAACACCAAAGAGGCAGTGGACGCCGCCGTGCTGGCCTACGAGCGCGGCGCCGCCGTTGTGACGCTGACGGACAATGCCGGCTCCAAGGCGGATGACCCCCGCTTCATCGCCTGGGTATACCCGTGGGGCGACGGCGTCCCCACATCGGAAGTGCCTCTTGGCATCTGCCCGATGCTGGCTGCCGAGCTGATTAAAGCCCAGGAAGGGTTTGAAAAATACGATGCCCTGGTGGATGGCCTTGCCAAAATGGACGGCATCATCGAGAAGGCAAAAGTGAAAGTGAATGCCGAGCTGGGCGAAAAATTTGCCGACCTGTGCGAAGAGAACAAGTTCTTCTACATTCTGGGCTCTGGCGCCAACTTCAGCCAGACCTATGGCTTTGCCATCTGCAGCCTGATGGAGATGCAGTGGCAGCACTGCAGCTACATCCATTCCGGTGAGTACTTCCACGGCCCGTTCGAGTGCACGGAAAATGGCGTGTTCTACTTTTTGCAGATGGGCTCTTCCCCGGCCCGCGTGATGGACGAGCGCGCCCTGGCCTTCCTGAAAACGCATACCGACCGCCTGATGGTGCTGGATGCGATGGAGTACGGCATGGACGCTGTGGACGAGGGTGTGCGCGCTTATCTGGAGCCGGCGCTGTTCTATGCCATGAACGTAGAGCTGCGTGCCGCCCGCGGCAAACGCTTTGATCATTCGCCCGAGATCCGCCGCTATATGGGCATTGAGAAGTATTAATTTCTAAACTTTTAAGTTCATTTTTGGAAAGGAAACTGTGAAACCATGTCTTACAACGTGAAAGTGCTCGGCTTTGGCGATAACGTCGTAGATAAATACGAGCATATCAAAACGATGTACCCCGGCGGCAACGCTGTGAACTTTGCGGTGTTTGCCAAAAAGCTGGGTGCAGAGCGCAGCGCCTACATGGGCATCTTTGGCTCTGACAAAGAGGCCGAGCACGTCATTGCCTCCCTGCAGGAAGAGGGCGTGGAACTGGTGAAGTGCAAACAGGTGATTGGGGAAAACGGTGCCGCGCGCGTGACAGTGAACCCCGAAAATGGCGACCGCATTTTCCTTGGTTCCAACGAGGGCGGCATCCGCGGCGATATGCTGTATGCGCTGGATCGCTTTTCCATCGAGTATGTGAAGGGCTTCGATTTGGTGCACTCTGGCAACTATTGCTTTACCGAGCGCGAGCTGCCGAAAATCAAGGCCGCCGGCGTGCCCATCAGCTTTGATTTTTCCGATGATTCCACAGACGAATACTACGAGCGCATTGCCCCGCTGGTGGATTATGCGTTCATGTCCTGCAGCGATATCACAAAGGAAGAGACGTATGAAAAGCTGAAAAAAGTGTCTGCCCTGGGGCCCAAGTTCGTGTGTGCGTCCCGCGGCGATGAGGGCTGCATTGCCTTTGACGGCAACGAGTTCTATATGCAGGGCATCAAACCGGTTACCAACATGGTGGACACCATGGCGGCGGGCGACAGCCTGCTGACGGCTTTCCTGGTCAGCTATCTTGCCAAAGAAAAAGAGGGCAAGGGCGGCCCGCAGGCCATCCGCGAAAGCCTGGACCTTGCGGCTGGCTTTGCCGCGAACACCTGCGGCTTGGCAGGCAGCTGGGGCCATGGCAAGGTGTACGAATAAGAGCAAAAGAAGATCAGCAAAGCGGGAGGTGGCGCTGCCCCCCGCTTTGCGCCATTCTGAAATAAGAAAAGAGGGAATTTGCATGGAAAAAACAGTGGCGGCCGTGGGGTTTTGCTGTGCCGATGTGTATGAAAAGCTGAACAAATTTTACCCAACCGGCAACGGGATAGATTGGGGCGTACATTTGGCCCGCATGGGTGTGCCTGTCAGCGTGGTAAGCGTGGTGGGCACCGACAGCTACGGCGAAAAAATGAAAGAGGCTCTTGCGGCCGAACACATCGATATCTCGCACCTGCGCACCGAAGAGGGCGACACCTGCAAGATGATGATGGATTTGAAAAACGGCACAGACCGCGTGCATCTGGAAGAGATTGAAGGCGTGATGAAAAATTATGCCCTCACAGAAGAGGAATTCAACTTTGTTGCCAGGCACAGCATGCTGCACACAGATCTGTTTGGCAAAGTGCTGGACAAGCTGCCCGCCTGGAAAGAAAAAGGCGTGGAAGTGGTAATGGACTTTTCCGTGTTCAGCGAAGACCCCGAATATGAATGCGAAAAGCTGTTCCCCTATGTGGATTATGTATTTCTCTCTTACGACGGAAAAAAAGATGATCACATCAAGGAATGGGTGAAAAAAATCCACTCTTACGGGCCCAAGCTGGTCACCGCCACCATGGGCGAGCTGGGCAGCATCTGCTATGACGGCACCACCTTGCACGAGTTTGGCATTGTGCCCACCCGGGTGGTGAACACCGTGGGCGCGGGCGACAGCTATATCGCAGGCTTTACTTACGGCATTTTGAACGGCTGGAGCGTGCCCGCATGCATGCAGAAAGGCGCGGAAGTTTCCAGCGCTGTGGTTTCGAAGTTCGAACCGTACTAAAAGGCCTGGATGCTGCTTTGCACTGCGCCGGGGTGCTCTTGATGTGCACGCGGGCACCCCAATGAAAACACCGGGCGGCACGGCGGCTATGCCGCTGTGCCGCCGCAGAAAGAAGGGAACGGTCATGCTGATTGATATACATATCCACCCCATTTTTTATGGCCCCATCTGCGGCGATGAAAAAGAGATGCAGTTCCGCGGCGACACCTTTGGCGTGTGGAAACAGGGGCCCATGGGGTTTGACGAGTTGTTTGCAGAATGGAACATCTGCGGGCTGACGCAGGCTGCCCTGCTGCCGCTGGATGTCACCACCACGGCAGGCGGCTGGGTGGTGACGAATGACGAGGTGCACAAGCTGTGCCAGCTGCACCCGGATAAATTTTACGGCTTTGCCAGTGTGGACCCGCACCGCGCGGACGCAATGGAAGTGCTGGAAAAAGCCTTTCACCAGCAGGGCCTTTGCGGGCTGAAGCTGCACCCTGCAAAACAGAAATTTGACCCGAACGCCAGCTTTATGGAACCCATCTATGCGCTGTGCGAAAAAGAGAACAAACCCATCATCTTCCATGCGGGCCTCTCGTGGGAGCCGGACGCCCTCTCGAAATATGCCCATCCGCTTGCGTTTGAAGAAATTGCCATCCGCCACCCGAAGCTGCGCATGTGCCTTGCCCATTTTGCCTGGCCGTGGGTGCGGGAAATGGTGATGCTGATGATTAAATACCCCAATGTCTATACCGATACGTCGCTTTTGTATGTAGATTCGCCGGAAGAGCAGATGCAGGAGCTGTTCACCAAAGACATGGGTCCCATGTGGTTCGAGCGCTGCTTCCCGCGCCAGGTGATGTTCGGCTCGAACGGGCCGCGCTTCCGCGCCTTCAAACTGAAGCGCGCGCTGGACAAAGTGCCCATGCGGGAATTTGCCCGTGAAAACCTGTATTATAAAAATGCGCTGCGTTTTCTTGGCGGCGGGGAGGTGTAAGTTATGGTTGTGCTGAAAACCATCCGCCATTTGAGCGAGAGTGTAGAAGAATATTTCAACATCACCCGGCAGGTGCACGACATTGTGCGCGAAAGCGGCATCAAAAACGGCTTTGTGGCCGTCATCACCGCCCACACCACCACCGGCATTGTGGTAAACGAGGCCCTTCCCTGTGTGGAGGCCGATATTTCCGAAATGCTGGAAAAAACCGTGCCGCTGGAAGCACCGTACCTTCACGCGCATTTTCTGCCCACCTACGGCGCCACCAGCAACAACTCCCAGGGCCATTTAAAAAGTGTGCTCACCGGCAACCACTGCATGTTCCCCGTAGTGGACGGCGAGGTTGTGTGCGGCGGCGCGCAGGATATTTATCTGGTGGAATTTGACGGCCCGCAGCTGCGGAAGGTGTTTGTGGAAGTAATGGGGGAATAACCGCCTTTGTGCAGAGGAAGGAAGTGGGAAAGTGGGGCGCAAATGGCTGTTTTTTGATATTGACGGCACCCTGGTGCCGTATGGAGAGGACGCCCGCCCTTCGACCCGCACGCTGGACGCTCTGGCGGCGCTGCGTGCACAGGGGCATAAAGTATTTTTATGCACAGGGCGCACCAAGTGCGACATTGGCAGCACGCTGCTGTGCTTTGACGTGGACGGCGTTATTTCCGGCGCCGGCGCCCGCATTGAGATGGGCGGGCTTTGTGTGCGCGAAAAACTGCTGCCCCTGCGCCTTCTGCGCCGTTCGGCGGCGCAGATTCTGCGGCTGCATGTGTCCTGCATCCTGGAAGGCACGCACGGCTTTTACTATGTGGGCCAGGGCAGCGTAAAGCTGCCCTGGAACTTCCCGCGGGTGACGCGCGCGGGCGAAATCACGCATGAAATGTGTGTGGAAAAATTTACAGCCCACACAAGCGGCGAGGCCGAATTTGCGCCGCTGGCGGCATGCCTTGCGCCCGTCTATGATATCTATGCCCGCCCGGACGGCCGTTTTTTTGAAATGGTGCGCAAAGGACAGGACAAAGCCTCGGCCATCCGCTGGCTGTGCGAAAAGCACGGCGTTGCCAAAGAAGACACCTATGCCTTTGGCGACAGCCGGAACGACCTGCCCATGCTCCGCGCCGTGGGCACGGGTGTGGCCATGGGCTCTGCGCCGCCCTCGGTGTGCCGCGAGGCCTCGCTTGTCACCGGCACGCTGGAAGAGGAAGGCGTGGCATGTGCGCTGCAGCGGCTTGGCCTGATTTAACCCTTGCCGCGGCGCGGCTGCCCGCCGTGCCGCCCGCGCGTTCGGCCGGCAGGAACAGGGCGGCAGGGCGCATGGCCTGCCATTTGATGGGATAAAAATATAAATATGCAAAATAAATCGAAAAAATATTCACAAAAATAAAGAACAAAGTTTATGCATGTTTCCCATTTCTCATGTGGAAGCACTCAATTGTATAATTTTAGCTTGACTTCACAACAGAATGTTCTATAATTATTAAAAAACTTTTAAAAGACATATCAACACATTATAGAACGAGTATCTCCATGCGTTTTCCAGCCCGGTATCTGCCGCGGGGGAACGGGAGGGCCGGCCTTCATGGCAGGTGCGTGCCCTCCGGCGCATCCAGATAAAATCAGAAGAGAAAAGAAGGGGAGAACCATGAAAAAGGCAACAAAATTGTGCGCGCTCGTCCTGGCACTTTGCATGGCCGTTGTGACGCTTACTGCCTGCGGCGGCGCACCTGCATCCACAGCTTCCGGCACAGCTGCCGGCGGGGATTCAGACGGCGAAGTTGTTGTGAACCTTGCAAAGGACGTGGCGCCGGAATCGATGGACCCGATCAATGCGGAAGACGGCTTTTCGATGGAGCTGATTGGCGCCACGATGAGCGGCCTGTATACGCTGGATGCGGAAGATAACCTTGTGCCGGACCTTGCCACGGAATGCACGGTAAGCGAAGACGGCATGACGTATACCTTCAAAATTCGCGAGGACGCGAAGTGGTCCAACGGCGAGCCGCTGACGGCCCATGATTTTGTTTTTGCCTGGAAGCGCCTGGCAGACCCGGCCGTGGCCGGCGCCTATGCCTGGATGCTGGACGAAGTGCTGAGCGTGAAAAATGCGGCCGAAATTGCCACGGGCGAGCTGCCGGTGGATGAACTGGGTGTCTCTGCGCCGGACGACTATACGTTTGAAGTGCAGCTGACGCGCCCGGTGCCTTATTTTGAACACGCCATGGTGTTCACCCCGTTTTTCCCGCTGAATGAAAAATTTGTCACCGAGCAGGGCGATAATTTCGCGCTGACGGTGGATGGCCTTCTGTTCAGCGGCCCTTACAAGATGACGGAGTGGGACGTGGGCGGCACGCGTATGGTGCTGGAGAAAAACGAAAACTATTACAATGCCGACAGCATTCAAACCGATGTAATCAACTACCAGATTATTGCCGACACGCAGCAGGCCGTAATGAGCTATGAGAACGGCGACATCGACTTTGTGAAGCTGACGGGCGATCTGGTGAACCAGTATCGCAATGAGGAGGGCTTCTCTACGCAGATCGGTGGCTACATCTGGCATCTGGTGCCCAACTGCGAGAACGAGTTCCTCAGCAACGCGAACCTGCGCCGCGCTATTTCTTCTGCAATCGACCGAGACACGATGGTGAATTCCATTTTGAACGACGGTTCCGTGGTGGCCACCGGCTATGTGCTGCAGGACTTCGGCAAGGGCCCGGACGGCAAGTATTTCCGTGAGACGGCGCCTTCCTACACCTTTACGGACAAGGAAAAAGCTGTGGAGTATTGGGAACTTGCCAAGGAGGAACTTGGCACGGATGCGGTGACGTTCACCCTGCTGTATGAAGACAGCGAATCTGCCTCCAACGTGGCTGCGTTTATCCAGTCTGAGATTGAGACGACGCTGCCCGGTGTGACGGTAGAAATGCAGAGCGTGCCCAAGAAAGTGCGCATTGAAAACATGCAGAACTTTGATTTCGATCTGGCGCTGAACCGCTGGGGCGCCGACTATGACGACCCCTATGCGCTTTTGAACCTGTACACCTCTGATCGTTTTGCCAACTCCAACTATGGCAGATGGGTCAATGAAGAGTTTGACTCTCTGATTTATTCTGCGCGTGACGAACTTGCCACGCAGCCGGAAGAGCGCTGGCAGGCTCTGATCGATGCCGAGGCCGTGATGATGGATGAGCTTCCCCTGATCCCCCTGTATCAGAACGGCGAGGCCACCCTGATACGCACGGGTGTAACGGGCATGGATTATCACTTTGTCGGCATCGAGTGGATTTACCGCGATTTGAACAAGACTTCCGCATAAAGGGAATCCCGTAGCGGAACCTACCTGTAACGGAACATGGCCGCCGTGGGATATGCTGGGCATATCCCACGGCGTTTTTTTCCGGCAGGCATGCGGCCTGTAAAAAAAGCCCGTTTGCGGGCAGGCAAGGAGCCCTTCCATGAAAAAATATGTGTTCAAACGCCTGTGCATCGCAGTGGTAACGGTATTCGTCATCCTGTTTGTGCTGTTTCTGATGCTGGAATTGATGCCGGGCTCGCCGTTCAACGACGAAAAAATGACGGAAACACAGAAAATGATGCTGAACCAGAAATATGGGCTGGACAAACCCGTTCTGGTGCGCTTTTTCAACTATATTCGAAACATGCTAACGGGCGATTTCGGTGTTTCTTACTCTATTCAGAAAAACATGCCGGTGGCGGACATGCTGTGGCCGAGGCTTTTGATCTCGCTGCGGCTGGGGCTGCAGGCCGCGGCCGTGGGCAGTGTCATCGGCCTTGTGCTGGGCATTGTGGCCGCCCTGAAACGCAACACCTGGTTCGACACGCTGGCCACCATTGTATCGGTGCTGGGCATCAGCCTGCCAAGTTTTGTGTTCGCGCTGGGGCTGTCTTATTTTTTGGGGTTCAAGGTTAAGCTGTTTCCCCTCATTTACAGCACGGCCGAGCCGGGGCTTTCCAGTGTGCTGCCCACCATTTCGCTGTGCATGTTCACGGTGGCCTCTATTGCGCGCTATGCAAGAAGCGAGATGGTAGAGGTGCTTACGTCCGATTATATCCAGCTTGCAGATGCCAAGGGCATTTCGCGCACGCGCCTTATCACCCGGCATGCGCTGCGCAATACGCTCATCGGCATCATCACCGTGCTGGCGCCGCTGGTGGTGAACCTGATGACAGGCTCGCTTGTGGTGGAAAAGGCCTTTTCCATCCCTGGAATTGGCAGCTATTTTATCACGGCTATTCAGAATAACGATTATAACGTCATTCTCGGCATCAGCTTTATTTACAGTGTGATGTTCATTGGCGTGATGCTGCTGGTGGATGTGCTGTACGGCGTAATAGACCCGCGCATTCGCCTTGCGAAGGAGGAATGACAAAGTGGAGGAAAAACGCACCCTCACAGCGGAGGATTTTCGCTTTGTGAACCGCCACCCGAAGGCCGAGATCGATGAAAACTACGCCAGCCAATCTTACGGGCGCGATGTGCTGGCGCGTTTATGCGCCAACAAAGGCGCCATCATTGGCTTTGTGCTTATTGTGCTGGTGATGCTGTTTGCCATTGTGGCGCCCATGATAAGCGGCTATACTTATAAGGACGTCAATGCGGCGGCCACAAACCTGCCGCCCAAAATTCCAGGCCTGGAAAAGCTGGGCATTTTTGACGGCACGCTGAACGGCGTGGATGTATATGCGCAGAAGGGCATTGAGGAATACCACTACTTCGGCACCGACAACCTGGGGCGCGATATCTTCACCCGTGTGGGCGAGGGCACGCGTATCTCGCTGATGATTGCCTTTTTGTCCATCACGGTAAACCTGCTTATTGGCGTGGTGTATGGGCTGATTTCGGGTTATTTCGGCGGCTGGGTAGATAATGTGATGCAGCGGTTTATCGAGATATTGGTGGGCATTCCGTCCATGGTCATTCTGACGCTGCTGCTGCTTGTGATGAAGCCCGGCATTGCCAGCATTGTCATTGCACTCACCATCACCTCGTGGGTGAACATGAGCCGCATTGTGCGCGCACAGGTGCTGAAGCTGAAAAACCAGGAGTTTGTCCTGGCCTCGAAAACGCTGGGCACGCCCAGCCTGCGCATTGTGCGCAAGGATATGCTGCCCAATGCGTTCGGGCAGATTATCATCACCTTTACTTTCTCCATCCCGGACGCCATTTTCCTGGAGGCCTTTCTGGCTTTTATTGGCCTTGGCGTGCAAGAGCCCATGGCTTCGCTTGGCTCGCTGATCAACACCGGCTATAAATCTGCCATGACATACCCGTATATGATTGTGGCGCCGGTGGTCATCCTGGCCATTCTGATGCTTAGCTTCACCGTGCTGGGGGACGGCCTGCGGGACGCCATTGACCCGCAGATGAAAGAACAGTGAGGAGGCCGCAGCAATGGATGAGAAAAAGCATGTTTTGAAAATACGCGGCCTTAATGTGTCGTTTAAAACATCCGCCGGCGTGGTGAACGCCGTGCGCGGGGTAGATTTGGACCTGTTTGAAGGCGAGACGCTGGCCATTGTGGGGGAATCCGGCTCGGGCAAATCTGTCACGGTAAAAACAGTGATGGGCATTCGGGCCTCGAACGAAACGGTGAACGCCGGCAGTGTAGAGTTTACCTACCGCAACGGGGAAAAAGAAGTGACGGAAGACCTTGTGAAGCTTTCGGCCAAAGAGATGCGCCAGCGCATTAAGGGCAAGCGCATTGCCATGGTGTTTCAGGACCCCATGACCAGCCTGGACCCCACCATGACCATTGGCAAGCAGATTATGGAGGGGATGCGCTACCACTATAAAACACCCCGGGCGGAGGCATACAAGCGCGCCGTGGAGCTGCTGGAAGAAGTGGGCATTGAAGACGCGGAGAAGCGCATGAAAAACTACCCGCACCAGCTTTCGGGCGGCATGCGCCAGCGCGTGGTGATTGCCACTGCGCTTGCATGCAAACCGCAGCTTTTAATTTGTGACGAGCCCACCACGGCGCTGGATGTAACGGTGCAGGCAAAAATTTTGGAGCTGATTCAGGATATTCAAAAGCGAACCGGCATCGCTGTCATCTATATTACGCACGATTTGGGCGTGGTGGCGAAAATAGCCGATTTTGTGAATGTGATGTATGCGGGGAAAATTGTGGAATGCGGCACGGTGGACGATATTTTCTACGAGCCGCGCCACCCTTATACCTGGGGGCTTTTGTCCTCGATGCCAGACCTGGACACCGCCGATGAAAAGCTGTACACCATTCCCGGCTCGCCGCCAAACCTGCTGCATCCGGTGAAGGGCGATGCCTTTGCGCCGCGCAACGAATACGCCATGGCCATAGACTTTGAAGAAGAGCCGCCTATGTTCACCATCAACAGCCACCACAAGGCGGCCACCTGGCTTTTGCACCCGCAGGCGCCCAAGGTGGAGATGCCGGCGCAGCTGCGAAGGCGCATCGACGCCATGCTGAAAGGGGGCCAGTGAGATGGAAACCGCGGCAAGACAGCCTCTTTTAAAAGTAGAGCATTTGAAGCAGTACTTCAAAGTGAACAAATCGTTTACCGTGAAGGCGGTGGATGATATTTCGTTCGAGATATTCCCGGGCGAGACATACGGGCTTGTGGGCGAATCCGGCTCGGGCAAATCCACCACGGGGCGCAGCGTCATCCGCCTGTACGACCCAACCGGCGGCACCATCACCTTTAACGGCGAGAATATCACCGGCAAAATGACGGCCGCGCAAACAAAAATGCTGCGCACCAAAATGCAGATGATTTTCCAGGACCCCATGGCGTCTCTGAACCCGCGCGAAAAGGTGATAGATATCATTGCACAGGGGCTGGACGTGCACCACCTGTATCAAGACGCCGCCGAGCGGCGTGACAAGGTGTATCGCATGCTGGAGCGCGTGGGCCTCTCGCACGAGCATGCCAACCGCTACCCGCACCAGTTTTCCGGCGGGCAACGCCAGCGCATTGGCATTGCGCGTGCGCTGGTGATGAACCCGGACCTGGTCATTGCCGACGAGGCCATCAGCGCATTGGATGTATCCATCCAGGCGCAGGTGGTGAACCTGATGAAGGATATCCAGAAAGAGACCGGCTGCGCATACCTGTTCATTGCGCACGACCTGTCTATGGTAAAATATATCTCAGACCGCATCGGCGTGCTTCACCTGGGCCATTTGGTAGAGACGGGCTCGAAGGATGAAATTTTTGAAAACCCTGTTCATCCCTATACCAAAAGCCTGCTTTCCGCTATTCCGCACACAAACCCCCGGGTGGAAAAGCAGCGCAAGGCGGTGGGGTACGATTATGCCAAAAGCGGCATCCATTATGAAAACGGCACCCGGCGCCTTGTGGGCGGCACACACTATGTGCTGGCCACAGAGGAAGAGTTTGCCGCATGGACCGCACGGAAAGGAGCCAGGGAAGCATGAAATTCGAGATGCAGAACGTGTATGACTACATTGACCAGCACGCAGACGAATATGTAGAATTCCTGCGCACGCTGGTGCGCCAGCCCAGCATCGCCGATACGGGCGAGGGCATTCGGGAGATGGTGCAGCTGGTGAAGCAGTCGCTGCAAGGCATTGGGGCCCGGCCGCAGGAGATTGAAACGCCGGGCAACCCTGTCATCTATGCCGAGCTGAAAGGCGAGTGCAATAAGACCTTCGGGTTTTACGACCATTATGATGTGCAGCCGGTGGACCCGCTGAACGAGTGGGTGACGCCGCCCTATTCTGCCGATGTGCGCGACGGCGCCATTTACGGCCGCGGCGTGGCGGACAATAAAAACGGCCTTGCCTCTAAAATATGCGCCGTGGACGCGTTTCGAAAGGTGTACGGCAAGCTGCCCGTGAACGTGAAGTTTATTGTGGAGGGCGAGGAAGAGATTGGCAGCCCCAACCTGGAAGTGTTCGCCAAGGCCCACCCGGAACTGCTGGCCTGCGACGGCTACAACTGGGAGGGCGGCGTGAAAGAGCCGGGCGAGCCCGCACAGGTGCATTTCGGGGCAAAGGGCCTTTTGTATGTGGAGCTGGAATGCCAGGGCCCCAAGACGGATTCGCATTCGTGCTATGCCCCCATCGTTACAAACCCCGCCTGGCGCCTGGTGTGGGCGCTGAGCACGTTGAAAGACCGGACAGAGCGCGTGTTGATCCCGGGCTTTTACGACAAGGTGCGCCCTTTGACGCAAGAGGAAATAGACATTTTGAAAACAGACCCCTACAACACCGAAGCGGCCAGGGAATATTTCGGCATTGACCACTTTTTGAACCACAAAACGCGCGATGAAGTGCTGCGCGGCATGTACTACGAGCCCACCTGCAACATCTGCGGCCTTGTTTCCGGCTATACCGACCCGGGCCAGAAAACGGTGCTGCCCGCAAAGGCCAGCGTGAAAATCGACTTCCGCCTGGTGCCCGACCAGGACCCGCAGGAGATTGCCGCGGCTTTGCGCAAGCATCTGGACGACAACGGCTTTGAGGATGTGCAGCTGAAGGTGACGGCCGCTGCGCCGGCTTTCCGCAGCGACCCGCACTCTGCCTTTGCGCGCGCTGTGGTGAATGCGCTGCGCGGGCTGTATGGCGAAGAGCCCGCCTTGCACTACAGTATGGACGGCACCTCGCCCATGCATGTGTTCTGCAAGCAGCAGAACATCCCTGCCGCCATGTTCGGCGCCACCAGCGACCGCTCGCTGATTCATGCGCCCAACGAGCACCTCACCATCTCGTCTTACATTGAGGACATCAAAATAATTGCCGCAGTGATGAACCAGATGGCGCTGGAGGATTGACCGCACCGCCGCCGCAGGCAGGGCCTGCCCGGGCAAGCGAAAGCTGCCTTCTGCCCGGCCCGGCGGTGTTTACCCCTGTGCCGCTGTGCACAGGCAGAAAAGGAGCGTGCTGCCCGGTGAAAACGATACTTTGCTTTGGAGATTCCAACACGTTTGGCTATGTGCCCGGCACGGGCGCGCGCTATGCGCGCGAGGTGCGCTGGCCCTGCCGCATGGCACAGCTGCTGGGGGAAGGCTACGAGGTGGTGGCCGAGGGCCTCTCTGGCCGCACCACGGTGTTTTCTGATTACATCGAACCCTACCGCGCGGGTATCGAGCACATTGTGCCCATTGTGCAAAGCCATGCGCCGGACGCACTGGTGGTGATGCTGGGCACGAACGACACCAAAACGCGCTACCATGTGTGCGCACAGGAGATAGGCTATGGAATGGAGGAAGTTTTGCTTCGCCTGCGCACAGCATATCCCTTTTCGCCTGTGCCGAAGGTGGTGCTGGTGTCGCCCGCACCGCTGCGCTGTGAAGAGGGCATTGAGTTTTCCGCTTCCAGTGTGGAGAAATCGAAGCAGTTGGCGTCCATTTATGCCGGTATTGCCCGGCGCTTTGGCTGCAGCTATTTTGATGCAGGGCAGTTTGCCGCCCTGGGGGTGGATGGCATCCATTTTACCGAGCAGGACCACGCCGAAATGGCCCGCCGCGCAGCGGCAGCCGTACAGGCGCTGTTCTGAGGAAAAGCAAAAAAGAAGGCCCTCTTCCCGCGGGAAGAGGGCCTTTTGCCTGCCATGTTTTACGCTTTTCAACGGATGTTATGCCTCCAGGCATTCCGGGTGTGTTTTGAAATAATAGGTGAGCATGTGCAGAATGTTCAGGTGCACATCCTCAATTTGTTCATAACTTTCGCGCCGCACCACAAAGGCCGCCTCGGCAAAGGCTTTGATCTTTCCGCCTTCAAAGCCCGAGAGCGTGATGATGTGCGCGTGCTTTTGCGCCGCAAACTCGCATGCGCGCACCAAATCGGGCGAATTGCCCGAGGCGGATACGGCAATCAGCACGTCGCCGTCGTTCATCAGGTTGCCCAGCTGGAAGCTGAAAATATCTTCAAAGCTGAAGTCATTGCCCAGCGCGGTGACCTTTTCAATGTTGTCGCACACGGAAAGCACGCGGAAGCGGCGCTTTTTCGGGTCCTGCACAGCGTTTTTGCCAAAGTCGCACACAAAGTGGTTGGCCGTGCCCGCGCTGCCGCCGTTGCCCATGATGAACACCTGTTTGTCATCAAACCATGCCTGGCGCAAAATTTCCACCGCCTTGGCAAACTCCGGCTCTTCAATGGCCCAAATGGCGTCCGTCAGGCTCTTTTTATATTGGTCCAGATATTCTTTCATTCCAATCATCCTTTCTTTGCCCGCAAAATGGCCAGTGCAGCGGCGGCATACAGCCCGCCGTCATAGCCCAGCGGCGTGGGCATCACGTCCACATTGCCGCTTGCTTTGCGGTAGATATTCCGGCCAAGCGTCTGTTCAAGCTTCGGGCCAAACAGGTCGTAGGCAAGGCTGACGCCGCCGCCCAGTATGACGCGCGCCGGGTTCAGAAGGTTTACGGCCTGCGCCAGCGCTGTGCCCAAAAGCCGCCCTTCCAGCTCGAAGGTGCGAAGCGCGGCTGCCTCGCCCGCCCGCGCGCGGGCGGCAATTTCTTTTGCGGCGGGCGGTGTGCCGGCCTCGTCCGGCGTGCCGCCAAGCTCCAGGTAATTTTTGGAAATTGCGGGCCCGGCGGCATGCGCCTCCAGGCAGCCGCGCTTGCCGCAGCCACACGGGCGGCCGTTTTCCACCGCGGTGCAATGGCCAATTTCACCCGCATTGCCCAGGGCCCCGGTGTACAGTGCCCCATTCAGAAACAGGGACCCGCCGATGCCATTGGACACCGTCACATAGAAAAAATCGTCCACGTCTTTTCCGGCCCCAAACATCCGCTCGGCCAAAGCGCACGCCCGCGCATCGTTCTCAATGGCGGCGGGCAGGCCAAACTCCTGCCCCAGCAGGTGCGCAATGGGCACATTGCGAATGCCGGAAAAGCTGGCCTCCACCCACATGCCGCTGGCCGCATCGGCCAGGCCGGGAATGGTGGCCCCGGCTGCGCAGGGCGCCTGCCCGGGGCATTGGGCCAGCACTGCATGGCCCGCGCAGAACAGCTCGGCCAGCATTTCCTGCTGGGAGTGCCCGTGCCACAGGCTTTTTTGCCTGGCCAGTATGGTGCCGTCCTGCCGCAAAAGGCCCACGTTGTATTTGGAGCCGCCAATGTCAAAGCACAGAAAGGTGCGCATCATTCGTCCTCCCTTTTGCAGAAGCGGCGGTACTGCGCCAACACTTCCTCCTGGCTGGACGTGCCCGTCTGCCCAATTTTGCGAATGGTGACAGAGGCGCACAGGTTGCCAAGCTCTGCCGCCTCCTGCCAGGTGGCGCCTGCGCACAGCGCGCTTACCATGCCGGAGGTGCAAACGTCGCCGCAGCCGCACACATCCATCACCCTGGGCGCGGGCAGGGCGGGCACCAGCACACTGGCGCCTTTCTGTTCCACCAGCACGCCTCTGCTGCCGCAGGTGATTACAGCGCGCTTGCCGGTGCGCCTGCGCAGCTCGTGCTGGCACTGGCTCATGGCAGAGTGGCTGAAGGCGTCATCGGCGTGCTGGGGCCCCAGCACAAGGCTGCGCGCCTCTTTGTCGTTGCACTTGATGGTGACGCCGGTGAATTCATCGGCAAAGGCGCGGGAATCGGCAAAAATCAAAAGCTCGGGGTATTTCTGCGCCGTGGCAGCCAGCGCCGCACGCATTTGCGCCGTCACCACACCGGCGTCAGGCTCCGTCAGCTGGTCCAGCACAATCAGTGCGTCGCTTTGTGCGGCCGCCCGCTGCATGTTGGCTATCAATTTCTGCTGTGCATCGGGCGGTGTGGGCCGCCGGTTTTTGATGTCAAAGCGGTTGTGCTCGGTTTCCGTCCTGTTTTTCGGGGAGGAAAACATCGGCTTTGTATAGGTGGGGGTAAAAATATCGCCGCGCCGCACCACCCCGGCCGTGCCAATGCCGGCTTTTTCCAGCAGGCGCAGCAGCTCGAAGCCCTCGCCGTCGTCGCCCACCATGGAAACGGCCTGCACATCGCCTATGCCCAGCGCGGCCAGGTTGTTCAGCACCGTGCCCGCGGCCCCGGCGCTTTGCCTGCGGCCCGTCACCTGGTAGGCGGTGAGGCCCGTCTCTACACTGGGCTCGTCCAGGCTGCGGTCTACCTCCCACCAGCGGTCCAGAAACAAATCGCCCACTACGGTGATATGCAGGCGGCCAAACCCGGCCAGAATTTCCTGCAAACGTGCCAGCGTCATATCGCTCGCCTCCTGTTCACGGCTGGCCATGCAAAAGCTGCCAGCTCAGCGCGCGCACGGTGTCGCGGTGCACGCCCTGCACATAATAACTCTCTCCGCCGTCTGCAACGGTGCGCGCCATGATGGTTTTCCAGGGGCGGAAATAATAGCGCGGGTCGCTTTTGGGCGGCGCCTCGTGGATGTTTTTGCCCTCCAGGGGCAAAAGGTCGAACACGGCCGTGGTGAAATGGCCAATGGTGCGGCCCTCCTGCTTGGCCACGTTGCGCGCCATGGAAAGCGCTTTCAAATAGACCTCCGGCCCAATCACCGCAGAGCCGAAATTCAAAAATACGCCGTTTTCCAAATTTTCAATGGTGTGCGCATAAATAAGAAAATCGGTGTAGGTGGCCGCGCCCAACGCCGCGCCGTCGGCCTCCGGCTGCTCGTGCACAATATCGCAGCCAATGCCAATGTGCACGGTGGCAGGCACATGCAGCTTATAGCAGGCCGCCAGCACACTGTACTGGGCATAGGGGAAGTTGTGCTCTACAATCCACTTGCCCAGCGCCTCGCCTGCGCCCAGGCCCAGCTTGGCGCCCTCGTTCAGGGCGCGGATGTATTGGGCGTCCTCCTGCCAAAGGCCAAACTGCCCCTCGCTGATATACTTTGCCACGCTTTCCGTGGTGGCGCCAATCATGGCAAACTCAAAATCGTGGATGGCGGTGGCGCCATTGAAAGCAAAATGGGTGATATAGCCCTCTTCAGCCAGGCGAATGAGGCAGGGCCCCACGCCTGCGCGCACCACATGCCCGCCCATCATCATCAGCACGCTTGCGCCCTTTTCGCGCGCCGCGCGCACGCGCTGCGCCAGCAGGGTTATGGTGTCGTGGTGGTATTCCGGTTTTTCCTCCGGGTTTACCATTACGCTCAAATCAAGGTCGTGCACGCGCTCGCTCAGGGGCAGAAGCATCAGGCGAGAGCGGTCGAACTGTTCAAATGGCATATCACTGCACCTCCTCTTCAAACAAAAACGCTTCCAGTTCGTCAATGGCACGGTAATCCGGGATGATAATATCCGCCCCGGCGCGAATCAGGCGCTGGCGCTTCCACTCATCCACGCCCTGCCGCGTCTTTTCGTTTGACGCCACACCGCAGGCAAACCCGCCGGCGGCCTTCACATCCTCAATCTCCACATAGCCGTCGCCAAACCCCAGCAGGGCCTCGCCCGGCAGTTGGTTTTCCCGCAGGATGCGCTCGATGACCATTTTTTTCGAGAACGTCTTGTAGTCGCGCTGTGCGCCGTAGATATGCGGGCCAAAATATTCCGTCAGGCCCAGCAGGGCGGCTTCTTCCTTCACATGCCCGTCGTCTGTGCCGCTGGCAAGGTACATGGTAATGCCGTGGCGGCGCAGCATGGCAAGCAGCTGCTGCGAGCCGGGCACCAGCCAATCGGCGGGGGCGTATGTGCCGTCCGCAAGGCCGGTGCGCCGCCCATCCACTGCGCGCAGCAGACGCCGCACATATTCGTCCTTATATTCCTGCGGGTCTTTTGCGTTGCCGCCCATGGCGTTGATGCGCTGGGCAAGCTCGATGCATTGATAGATGGTTTGCTTGCCGGTGTTTACAAAGATGAATTCCTTTGCCTCTTCGTAAATATCCTCATAGGGCCTGCCCGCCGCACCGGGCGCGGCGGCAAGTTCGTCTGCAAAATAGGGAATCATGATGCCCTGCCAGCCCTCGCGGATGAGGCTGAGCGTGCCATCAAAATCGAACACGGCATATCGGAAGCTGCGCCGCGCGCCCCTGGGGCGCACCACTTCCAGCGTTTTGTTTTCCATCAGAAAAATTTCCTTTCCCCTCATTGGTTTTGACACATGGAAGGGCTGTGCGGGCAAGGGCTTTTGCCCCTTGGCCGCACAGCCCCACTGCGACAAATTGTTCAATCCACCTTCAAAGCGGCGTCGAAGCTCACGTCCGAAGGCGAGAAATTGATCTGTTTTGTAAATTCAAAGGCCTCGGTGGCGCCGAAGGTGCGCTCCATGCCGCTGTCCTCCCACTCCACGCTCAGCGGGCCATCGTAGCCCATCTGGTTCAGCTCGCGGATGATGCCGTCAAAATCCACATCGCCATGGCCAAGGGAAACAAAGTTCCAGCCGCGGCGGGTGTCGCCGAATTCGATGTGGCTGCCCAAAATGCCGCCGCGCCCGTCCAGCGTCACCTTTACGTCCTTCATGTGCACATGGTAAATGCGGCTGGCAAAATCGCGCAGGAATACGCAGGGGTCCACACCCTGCCACTGCAGGTGAGAGGGGTCGAAGTTGAGGCCCAGCGTGGGGCGCCATTCCAGCGTATCCAGCAGCTTTTTGGTGCTGTAATAATCGAACGCAATTTCGGTGGGATGCACTTCCAGCGCCAGATTGACGCCGCACTCGTCATATACGTCAAAGATGGGCGTCCACAGCTCTTTGATGCGGGCAAACCCGGCCTCTACCATGCTTTGCGGCGTCTGCGGGAAGGAATACCAGTATGCCCAGATGGGGCTGCCCAAAAAGCAGGTGACCACCTTGATGCCCAGCTTTTGGGCCGCGCGCGCCACCGTTTTCATCTCTTCCACTGCCCATGCGCGAATCTCGTCCGGCTTGCCGGAGAGGGCGTTGGGGGCAAAGTTATCCAGGCGGGGGTCCCAGTTGTCGCCCACGCACTGGCCAATCAGGTGGGCGCCCAGCGCCCACACTTTCAGCCCGTATTTTTCCAGCGTGGCGCGGAACTGCGCCACATAGGCATCATCCTCCAAAACTTTATGAACGTTGATATGGGCCTGGCAGGCGATTTCAATGCCCTCGTAGCCGATCGAGCTGACAAGCTTGCACAGCTCTTCCAGCGAGAGGTCGCCAAACTGGCCGGATGCAATGGTGATGGGTCGTTTCATATATATGGTTGCCTCCTTATCCTACATCCACGGCTTTGTTCTGCTCGCTGGAAAGCTGGTTTGCAAACACGGCCTTCATGGCGGGCAGCACGCTCTCGCCGCTGATAGCAGGCGGGGTGCCCGTGCGGATGCTTTCAATAAACGCGTCAATGACGCCCGTCGACGTGCGTGCGCCGCTTGTTTGGTCTTTGTTCGAGGTGAGCTTATCCAGCTCATAAGGCACTACGGTGCCATCCCGTTTTTCCACAATCAGGGAATACTCCGGGTCGTCATACATGCGGATAACGCCCTCTGTGCAATACAGCTTGGTGGAGTTATTCTCCTGCCCGTAGTTCGTCCAGCCAACAGCCAGCGTGCCCACGGCGCCGCCTTCCAGCGTATAGGTGCAGAAAGCGTTGTCGTCCACGGTGATGGGCCTGCCGTCCGGGAACTTTTTATCCAGCGTGGCCAGCACCGCATAAGTGCGCACCACCTTCTGGCCGGTGAGCCAGATGAGAAGGTCTGTTTTATGCACGCCAAGGTCTGCCATGGCGCCGAAGGAGGCCAGCCGTTTATCGAAAAACCAGGAATCCTTCTTGCCTGTCCAGCCCTCAGGGCCGGGGTGGCAGAAATGGGTCTCGAAGGTGACAAGCTGGCCTACCTCGCCGCTGTCCAGAATTTTTTTGCCCATCACATGCGCTTTGGCAAGGCGCTGGTTCTGCCCAATCATCAGGTATTTGCCGTTTTCCCTGGCCGCAGCCACCATGGCTTCGCAGTCTTCCAGGGTGGTGGCCATGGGCTTTTCACACAGCACATGTTTGCCCGCGCGCAGCGCCTGAATGGCCATGGCCGCATGGGAGGTGTTGGCCGTGCACACGCTTACCGCGTCCACGCCGGATGCCAGCAGCTCTTCCACTGTGCCGTATGCCTTGCCGCCAAACCTTTTTGCAAATTCCTCGGCCCTGCCGGGCACAATGTCATAGAATGCGGCCAGCTCGCAGTATGGGTTTTCCACATATTCGGGCGCGTGCCGCACTTCGGTAATTTTGCCGCACCCGATGATGCCTACTTTGATCATATTGTTGCCTCCTGTTCAAAAGGGCGCCTGCCCTGAAACCGCCTTTCATTTTTTATGGTTCTGGAAGCCCTGCAGCAGCACGGCAATGACAATGATGGCGGCGGAAATGGCGCCGTTCAGGAAGGTGGAGACGTCCGCAGCGGTGAGGATGTTGGAGATGATGCGGAACATCAAAACGCCCACGAAGGTGCCTACAATTTTGCCACGGCCGCCGGCCATGGATGTGCCACCGATTGCCACGGCGGCAATGGCGTCCATCTCAAAGTTCAGGCCCGCGTTAGAGGCGGCCACAGCCGTCATGCGCGAGGCGTAAATAACAGCCGCCAGGCCGCACATCAGGCCGGTGATGGTGAAGATGATGGTTTTGATAAAGGTGACGTTGATACCGGCAAGGCGGGCGCTGGTCTCGTTCGAGCCAACGGCATAAATGTGCTTGCCAAGTTTTGTGTGCTTCATAATGATATGGAACACAATGGTGACGGCAATGAAAATAATCATCAGGTAGGGCACCTTGAAGCGCCCAAAGCCAATGCCGCCCACCGCCAGCTGACGGAAGGAATCATACAGTGCTTTATCCACGGTGAACGGGCCGCCGGAACCGAAGTGGTTGATGATGGAACGGCACGCGCTCTGCATGGCCAGCGTGGCAATCATGGCGGGCATGTGGCCCTTTGTGACAAGCAGGCCGTTGATGGTGCCGATGACGATGCCGAACGCACAGCAGAACAACAGCATCACAATGGCGCTGCCCGTCTTATTCAGCACTTCAATGCCGAAGCCGCCGATGATGGCAAGCTGGGCGCCCACGGAAATATCAATTTGCCCGGCCGAGATAATCATGCTCATGCCCATGGCAATCAGGCCAACCATCGAGCTTTGCACGAAAAGGTTCGTGACATTGGTCCAGGAGAAGAAGTTCGGGTTCACGCATGTGGCGATCACCAGAAGCAAGATCAGGGAAAGAATAAAGCTGTATTCCTTCACCACCATTTTGAAAAACTCTTTTGGAGTTTGTTTTTTCAAAGATTTAAGCATTTTTTGCACCCTCCACATTCGCACCGGTAGAATAGTACATCACATTCTTCTCGGTCATTTCCTCGCGGCCCATCACCGCGTTCACCCTGCCTTTGTACAGCACCATGCAGGAGTCGGCCACTTTGTAAATCTCCGGAAATTCGGAAGAGAACACCACAATGGCCTTGCCCTGTTTGGCCAGTTCCAGAATGAGGTGATAGATCTCGAACTTTGTGCCTACATCGATGCCCTGCGTGGGGTTATCGAACAACAGCACCTCGGCGTCCGTCTCCAGCCATTTGCCCAGAATGACCTTCTGCTGGTTGCCGCCAGAGAGCGAAGTGATGGGGTCGGCCGGGTTGCCGGCTTTGATCTGCAGTGCCTTCTGCTGGCGCGCAAAGCGCTCGCGCTCGGCTTTTCCGCTGATTAAAAGCTTTTTCCATTTGGTGTTCAAAAACGCCATGGACATATTGTCCAGAATGGAAAGGTCATCGTGAATGCCACGCTCTTTGCGCATGCGCGGCACAAGGGCCACGCCGTGGCTCATATGGAACTGGATGCTTTTTGCGCTTTCCAGTGTCTGGCCGCCAAAGCTCAGTTTTCCCTTGCAGGGAATTACGCCAAACAGGGCGTCTGCCAGTTCGTCGCGCCCGGAGCCCTGAAGCCCCGTAATAGCCAGAACTTCACCCTTGTGCAGCTGGAAGCTGATATCGTCAAACCCCTCGCCCGAAAGGTGCTGTGCCTCCATGGCAATTTCGGGCCGGATGTGGTTTACATGGTTTTCAAACTCCGCATCGTGCAGCTGGCGGCCAATCATCAATTCGGTAATGCCGTCCTCGTTGGTGTCTTCAAATTTTCCCTCTGCCACCAGGCAGCCGTCGCGCAGCACATAGTATCTGTCGCATATCTCGAACAGCTCGGGCATTTTGTGCGAGATATAAATAAAGCTGACGCCCTCTTTTTTCAGGCTGCGCATGATGCCGAACAGGTTTTCGATTTCATGCGTGGAAAGGGCCGTGCTGGGCTCATCCATAATGATAAGCCCCGATTTGAACAGCAGCGCCTTTGCAATTTCTACCAGCTGTTTCTGCGCGGCATTCAAATCGCACACCAGCATATCCAGGTTGATGTTTACCTGCATGCGTTCCAACACCTGGGCGCAGCGGCGCTTCATCTCCTCTTCACGCAGCAGGCCGCCCCGGCTGATTTCATCGCCCAGATACATATTTTCAAACACTTTTAAATCGTTGCACAGGTTCAGCTCTTGATGGATGAACCGGATGCCGTGCTGGTTGGCAACTTTGGCGCTTGTCATCACCACCTTTTGCCCGTTGATGAGCACATCGCCCTTCGTGGGAAGGTAAGTGCCGGCCAGCACATTCATCAGTGTGGATTTTCCGGCGCCGTTCTCGCCCAGCAAACCCAGAATCGTACCGGGCTCGACGGTGATGCTGACATCGTTTACTGCGCGGGTGGGGCCGAAATCCATCACGATGTTTTTCATTTCCACAAGCATCGAGCAGTTTCCTCCTTATTTTGATAGAAAAAGGGGCCGGCCGGCAAAGGCCGGCCGGCCTCACAGTGTCATGGTTTGCTCACATGCAGCCTATCACTCGTTGATGGCATAACGCGTGGTGTACGTATCGCTGGCGCGATAGCTTTCAAAGTCTTCATCGCCGGCCAGGTCTGCATTGGTGATGGAGAAGGAGGGAATGAGATAGGTGCCGTTCTCGTCCTGCTCTGCGGTGTACGGCTCGCCAATCAGGTCACCGATGCCAAGTTCGAACGCATCGCGGATGAAGGACGGCGAGAAGAAGCTCGTCCAGAACTTCACACCCAGCTGCGTGCTCTCAAATTTCTGCATCGTCTCTTCGCGGCCGCCCACGGACGTGATGAGTTTCACATTGATGGTGGCTTCGCCGGAATAGGCATCCAGTGCGTTCATAATGCCGTCCACGATTTCATCGTCATGCGTCACAATCAGGTCAAGGGCCTCAATCTCTTCCACAGAGTGCGCGTTCAGCCAGTCTTCCATCTGGCCCTGGGCCTCTTCGGTAGACCAGTTTGTCACCAGCGTCTCGGCAACCTGGTTGAAGTTGTCGCCCAGCACGCCGTCCATGCCTTCGCTGCGCTGGCTGGTAACAGTGGAGCTGTCGCCCACGAAGCGCAGGTACTGCACGTCGTCGTCGTCCGCATAGAACTCATTCAGATATTCGCCCATGGCCTTGCCGATGCCCACGTTGTCGCCCATGATGTCGCCCACAAACGTGTCAGCGGTGAAGCCTTCAATCAGGCGGTCATACACAACCAGTTTCACACCGGCGTCCACAATGCTCTGCGCGGCGCTGCGAAGGGCTTCGCCCTCCATCGGCCACAGGATGATCATATCCATATCGCCGCCGGCCAGCAGATTTTCAATGGCTTCAATCTGCGCTGCGGCGTCAATGCCATCGCGCACGGTGATGTCCATGCCAGGATATTTCGCCATCATCTCTTCGGCCATCAGGTTCGCCTGCGCAACGCTCTCGCCGGTGAAGCCATGGTCGCCAGAGGGCGTTACCACGCCGATCTTGTAATCATAGCTCTGCGTGCTCGCGGGGGTAGAGCCGCCCTCAGAGCCCGCAGAAGACGCGCCGGAAGAAGCGGGCGCACCGCCGCAGGCCACCAGGCTCAGCGCCAGTGCCGCTGCCAAAACAACTGCCAGGAACTTTTTCATAAAACGAGCCTCCTTATGTGCTGTTCCCTGCACCTCGCAGGGATACGTTTTCATGAAACGACAGCCTTTTTCTGCGGCAGACGCCGCATTTCCTCCTGCCTGTTCGTTTCATTTTCTGAAAAAATTATAGCAAAATATATGTGCGAAATGCAACAAATATTTAGTTAAAGAGACATTTCCCCTGTTTTGCATGACTAAATTCATACCGATTTGGGCATTATGTTTCTGTTTTTCAAAAAATTATGAAATGTTTCTGAAAAGCACTGTTCTTTTTCATGAAAGGGTGGTATACTGACATTGGCGGAAGCCGGCCCGAAAGGGCAAATTGGGCGGAAAGGACGGAAGTGCAATGGCCATGAAAAAAGATTTGCCCACGGTGGCGCAGCTGGCACAGGCGGCAGGTGTTTCGCCCGCCACGGTGTCCCGCGTGCTGAACCACAAGGGCATTGTAAAGGCAGATACCTATAACCGGGTGGTGGCCGTGCTGCAGGCAAAAGGCTACCCCTTTGTGGAAAAAGCGGGCCGTGCAGACCCCTCTGACGTTCTGATGATCAGCCTGCCCTCGCTGGATAACCCCTTTTATGCCGATATTGTGCGCGGTGCCAAATCGGGCGCAACGCGGCATGGCTACCACCTCATCATCAACGAAAGCCACATCAACCACAACACCCTGCCCGGAATTTTGGAACTGGTGCACAGCCTGCGCATCTCGGGCCTCATTACAGTAAACCACATCTCCACCGATATTCTGCACACGCTGAGCAATGTTGTGCCGCTGGTGCAGTGCTGTGAATATGACGAAAGCACAGACCTGCCCTATGTTTCTGTGGACGATTTTGCGGCCAGCAAAAAGGCCACCGACCATCTGCTGTCGCAGGGGTGCAGGCGCATTGCCTTTCTCAGCGGGCCGTCGCGCTATAAATATGCGCGCTGGCGCCTGCGCGGCTATGAAGAGGCGCTGCGGGCGGCCGGCATTGCGCCGGACCAGAACCTGGTGGTGCAGTTCCCGGAGGTAAGCTGCGAACTTGCCATTGCCAGCACCATGCAGCTGCTGCGCACAGCCGAGCCGCCGGACGCCTTTGTCACCACCTCGGACGTATATGCCGCCGCCGTGATACGCGCCGCGCGGCAGGTGGGCCTGCGCGTGCCGCAGGATGTAATGGTGACAGGCTTTGACAATATAGAGTTCTCTACCGTCACCACGCCCAGCATCACCACCGTAGACCAGCCGCGCATCCGTATGGGGCTGATGGCCTGTGAACTTCTGGTGGAAAAAATTTCAAACCCGGTACTGCCCTCCAAAGGCGTTTTGCTGGAGACAGAACTGATTGTGCGGGAATCGACGTCTGACAGCCGTTCGGCACCCGTGATAACAGAAGAGTTCTTCCGCCATCCGTTTTAAAAAAGCAGCCCCTGCGCCAGCACCCTTCCGGTGCTGCCACAGGGGCGGTTTTCCGTTTTGCCGCTGCGGCCCCAAAGCCTGCTTGCGTCGCACGGCGTACATTCCCGTTAAATATTAAACACAAAACGGCTGCCCACGATGTACTGGCGGCCAATTACCAGGGGCTTGCCTTTGGCGTCCAGAAAATAGGCGTTCATATAGAACATGGGGTCGCCGGTGATGATATCCAGATAAGAGGCCTGCTCGGCCGAGGCGCGCACAATTTCCAGCGTGCAGGAGGTGGTGGATTCCGGCCTTCTGCCATAGGTGGCGTCCAGATAATCGAACAGCGATGCATTGGAAAGCGCCTCATAGGCGTCCAGCAGGCCCTGAAACGGCTTGTAAGGGAAAAAGTTGTTTTCCAGCATTACGGGCTCGCCGTCCGCGGTGCGCACACGCTGAAGGTAAATCACATCGGAATGCGGCTCAAGGCCAAAAAAGCGCACTTCGTCTGAGCGCGCAGGGCAGCGCTGGATGCTGATGACCTGGGCGCCGGGTTCCATACCGCAGGCGCGGCACGCTTCCGAAAAGCCCATCACATCACCGTTCTGCGCTATTTTGCGCATTACCTTCGGCTGGCTGACATAGGTGCCCTTGCCCTGCTTTTTGACAAGGTAGCCCTCGGTGCACAGCTCTTCAATGGCCCGCCGCACGGTGATGCGGCTGACATGGTACAATTCAGAAAGCTCCGGCTCAGAAGGGATTTTTTCGTCCGGCAAATATTTTCCCTCCGCCAGTGAGGTTTTGATATCCTCCATCAACTGCTGGTACAGAGGGATCAGGGAATCTTCATTCAGCTGAAAACCCATAAAGCTCTTTCCCGCCTTTCGGCCCGCGCCCGGTGCGCGGGATAGACTTGTGGGCGGCATTTTGGAAGAGAAAAGGCCGCAGCAAAGCCTGCGGCACCCTTTGCCCGCCCCATTGTGTAGATACTGAATATTATATTAGCGTATTTTGCTGAATCTTTCAAGTTTTGCTTGGTTAAAACGCTAAAAGTATGCCCTTTGCTTGAAAAAACTTTTGTATTGTGTTATAGATATGATGTAAGACGTACCATAACGTTACATACATATTTCGGAGGGAACGACATGTCATTTTTAAAAGAGATGTTCGGCACAGAAAAGCCCATTCTGGGCCTGCTTCACCTTAAGCCGCTTCCGGGCGACCCGTTCTATGCGCCGCACGGCAGCCTGGACGATGTGGTTGCCTGTGCCAGGGCAGACCTGGATGCCCTGCAAAGCGGCGGGGTGGACGGCGTGCTGGTGACCAATGAGCTCAGTATCCCGTATGAAAAAAAGGTGTCTGGCGTAACATTGGGCGCCATGGGCATGGTAGTGGGCGCTTTGAAGGAACATTTCACCGTTCCCTACGGTGTAGAGGCCATTTACGACGGCGACGCCACCATGGAGATTTGCGCCGCCACGGGCGCAGCCTTCACCCGCTGCCTGTTCACGGGCGCCTGGGCGGGCGATTTGGGCCTGGTAGACCGCGATGTGGCAAAAACCCTGCGCCTGAAAGCGGCCCTGCGGCTGGACGAGCTGAAGATGTTCTATTTTGTCACCAGCGAGGGCGAAGTGTATTTGAACGACCGCAGCTACCCCGACATTGCCAGAAGCATGCTGTTCAACTGCCGGCCGGACGCGCTGGTGGTGGGCGGCGCCGCCGCGGGCGTGGGCCCGGGGGGCGAGCTGCTGCAAGAGGTGCGCGCCGTGGCCAAGGGCGTGCCGGTGGTGTGCGGCACGGGCTGCAAAAAAGAGACAGTGGCCCAAATTTTGCAAAACTGCGATGGCGCCTTTGTGGGCACTACCTTTAAAAAAGACGGCGTGTTTGAAAACCGTGTGGACGCACAGCGCGTCAAAGCGTTTATGGACACGGTGAAGCAGATGAGGGGGAATGTGTGATGAGATATTTTATGGGCATTGACGTGGGCACAAACGAGACAAAGGCCGTGCTCATTGACGAAAAGTGCGAAATTGTGGCCTTTGCCAGCTGCGGGCACGACCTGCTGAACCCGCAGCCGGGCTTTTTTGAACATGACGCGGAAAAAACCTGGTGGGGCGATTTTTGCCATTTATCCCGCCAGCTGCTGGCCGAAAGCGGCGTTGATGCGAAAGACGTGGGCTGCGTGGGCCTTTCGGCGCTGGGGTGCGACTGTGTGCCCGTGGACGCCGAGGGCACGGCGCTGTGCAACGCCATTCTCTATGGCGTGGACAGCCGCAGCCACAAGGAGATTGAGTGGCTGTATGCATACTATGGCAAGGAAGAGGCCGAGCGCCTGTACGGGCACGAGCTGTGCTCTTCCGACATTGCGCCCAAAATTTTGTGGGTGAAAAACAACCTGCCGGACGTATATGCAAAGACGGCAAAATTTTTGACGGGCTCTTCTTACCTGTGCGCCAAACTCACCGGGAAATTTACCATTGACCGCTATCTTGCAGAAGACTTTGCGCCGCTGTATAATTTAACAAACGACACTGTGGACGAAGAGCACTGCGGCCTGTATTGCCGGCCGGACCAGCTGGCCCAGGTGTGCAACGCCACCGACATCGCGGGCACCGTCACGGCCAAAGCGGCGGCGCAGACAGGCCTTGCCGAGGGCACGCCGGTGCTGGTGGGCACGGGCGATTCCGGCGCAGAGGCCATCTCCACGGGTGTGTTCCGCCCCGGCGATATCATGGTGCAGATGGGCTCCAGCTGCTATTTTGTGTATTTGACCGACCATCTGTTAAAAGAGCCGCGCCTGTGGCCCGGCACGTTCATCATCCCGGGCGTATACTCGGTGTGCGCGGGCACCAACACGGCCGGCACGCTGACAAAGTGGATGCGCGACGAGTTTTACAAAGACGCCGTTGCGGCCGAGGCTGCGGGCGGCGAAAATGCCTATGCGGCCATGGCGCAGGAGGCTGCGGCCATTCCGGCGGGCAGCGACGGCCTGGTGTGCTTGCCGTATTTTGCGGGCGAGCGCACGCCGCTGAACGACCCGTTTGCCAAGGGCGTATATTTTGGCCTTTCGGTGAACCATACGCGCGCCCATCTGGTAAAGGCCGGGCTGGAGGGCATTGCCTATACCATTGCGGCCCATCTGGACCTTTTGGAGAAAGAACATGGCGAGCCGCTGCGCCGCATCATGGCGGTGGGCGGCGGCACCAAAAACCCCGTGTGGCTGCAGGCCGTGGCGGACGTGACGGGCCGCGAGATCTGCACCGCCAAGGTGACATTTGGCGCAGCGTTCGGCGACGCCATTATGGCGGCGCTGGCCGGCGGCGCCTATGCCAGCTGGGACGAACTGGCCAAAGTGGTTACGGCAGACAAGGTCATCCGCCCGGATATGGCGGCGCATGCCGTGTATGAAAAGCAGCGCGTGGTGTTCAACGAGCTTTACACGCGCAATAAAGATTTGATGAAAAGCCTGTAACGGGCATCTGGCAGGAGGATACAGAAATGGCACAGTGCGGCATTTGCGAACAGCGCGAGGGCGTGCGCGAGGCGGGCGTGTATATGGACGGCGAAAAAAAGGCTGTGCCCGTGTGCGCCCACTGCGTCTACGAGGCCATGCGGAAGAACTTTTATGGCATCGGCTTCGGCGCGGGGCTGCAGCTGTGCTGGTTTGTGGTGGCAAGCAAGGGGCTGGCCAGCCTGCCCGGCATGTTTGCCGCGGTGATTGCTTTGTACGGCCTTGTGCGCCTTGTGATGCTGCTTGCGGCGCGCCTTGTGCTGCGGGGTGCCCAGGCCAAAGGCGGCCCTGTGCCGGAGTGGACGTGGAAATATGCCATGGCCCGGGCCGTTACGGAGGACGCCCTGCGCGATGCGTATGCAGAGCAGTTCTGCAATGTGAAGGTGCAGACGCCGCGCGAGTACGAGCGCCTACACGCGGCAAAGTGACGGGCTTGCCCCGGCCAGAGGCTGTGTGGGCTGGCACGCCGCCTGTAAAATTAAGAAAAGCGCCGCCGGGCACGCATGGGAAATGCGCGCCCGGCGGCGTTTGCGGTTTGCGAAAACAGAATCGGTTATACGCACCATGTGCGCATGCAGAAAAGCGAGAAAAGGGCTTGCGGCGCGGCAGGCCTGCCTGGCGCGCCCTGGCCCTCAGCGCGGCTGCTGCTGGGTGATGCAGTGCACGTTCCCGCCGCCGTATACCACTTCCAGTGTGTCTACCCCCACCACTTCTTTGTCCGGGAAGATGGCAGAAAGCTGGGCCAGTGCCGCCGCGTCATTCTCATCACCGAACTGCGGCACAATGACGCCGTTGTTCACAATGAGGAAATTCAGGTAAGAGGCCGGGCACACTTCGCCCTCCTGCCGCGGAAAAGAGCCCTCGGCGGCGTCGATGGCAAAGCCTTTCCCAATGCACACGGGCACTTTCGGCAGGCAAACCTTGTGCACCTTCAGGCGGCGGCCCTTTGCGTCCGTCATGGCGCACAGGGCCTCATAGCTCTCGTGCGCCACCCGGTAGAAGGGGTGCGCCTTGTCGTCTGTCCAGATACAGGCCACCTCGCCCGGGCGCACAAAGCAGGCCACGTCGTCCACATGGCCGTTTGTCTCATCCGGGTCGATGCCGTCCTTCAGCCAAAGCACCTTTTCCGCGCCCAGATATTCGCACAGCATGTGCTCGATCTCGGCTTTGTTCATGTGCGGGTTGCGGCCGGGGCTTAAAAGGCACATCTCTGTTGTCAGCACAGTGCCCTCGCCGTCCACATGGAACGAGCCGCCCTCCATCACAAAGCCCTTGGAGCGGTAGCGGTCTACACGCTCAATCTCACAAATTTTGCGCGCCACGGCGGCGTCTTTATCCCAGGGGAAATAGGCGCCGTCGTACAGGCCGCCCCATGCGTTGAATTCCCAATCTACCGCGCGCGTCTCACCGGCGGCGTTTTTCAAAAAAGTGGGCCCGCAATCCCGCACCCAGGCGTCATTGCTGGAGATTTCCACCACACGCACGCAGGGCGGCAGTTTGGCGCGGCAGTTCTCATACTGCGCGCAGGATACACCTACCGTCACCTCTGCAAAGCGGGCCACAGCCGCGGCCACCCGCGCATAGGCGGCCTGGGCAGGCTTTGCGCCGTCGCGCCAGTTATCCGGCCGTTCGGGCCACAGCATCCACACCTGGCGGATGGGCGAAAATTCGGCCGGCATGAAAAAACCGTCCTGTTTCGGCGTGCGGTTTGAAATAGAACAAGGCATAAAGTGCTCCTTTCCGGGAACAGAGCCCCGCGTATTTGCCCCATCATACCGAATCGATATCAGAAAGTCAAGCAGGCAGAAGGGCCGTTTGCATGTGCGTGCGGCCCAGGGCAAACGCTTACAAAAACCTTGCGGCTTTTTTTGTTTTTTTTGCACGTTTCGCGCAAAAGTACAAAAACGGAAAAATTGCGCTTGCAAGTTTGGGGCACAGCCTGTATGATATTACACGATAACAAAATGCGGGGGCGCCCCGCGCAGAAGAATAGAAGGAGGCCAAACCAGTGAAGAAGTTGATCAGCCCGCTCGACCTCTCTACCGGCGAGATTGATGAAATTATCGCTTTGGCAGACAGGATCATGGAAAACCCCACTGCTTTTGCCCACAAATGTGACGGCAAAATCCTGGCGACATTGTTTTTTGAACCCAGCACCAGAACCCGTTTAAGCTTTGAGGCAGCAATGCTTAGTTTAGGCGGCAAGGTGCTGGGTTTTTCTTCGGCCAATTCCTCCAGCGCGGCAAAAGGTGAAAGCGTGGCAGACACCGTGCGCACGGTAGAGTGCTATGCCGACATCATTGCCATGCGCCACCCGAAAGAGGGCGCCGCCACCGTGGCTGCGGCAAAGGTGGCCTGCCCGCTTATCAATGCGGGCGATGGTGGCCACCAGCACCCCACCCAGACCCTGACCGACCTGCTTACCATTCACCGCGAGAAGGGCCGCCTGGATAACCTGACCGTGGGCCTGTGCGGCGATTTGAAATTCGGCCGCACGGTGCACTCGCTCATCCGCGCCATGATGCGCTATCAGAACATCAAATTCATCCTGGTAAGCCCGAAAGAACTGCAGGTGCCCGATTACATCCGCGATGACCTTGAGAACGGCGGCTTTGACTTCCAGGAGGTAGAACGCCTGGAAGACGCCATTGGCGCAATGGATATTTTGTATATGACGCGCGTGCAGCGCGAGCGCTTCTTCAACGAGGAAGACTACATCCGCCTGCGCGACAGCTATATTCTGGACGCCGAGAAAATGAAGCTGGCCAAAGAGGACATGATTGTCATGCACCCGCTGCCCCGTGTGAACGAAATTTCCACCGAGGTGGATTCCGACCCGCGCGCAGCCTATTTCCGTCAGGCCCTGTGCGGCAAGTTCGTGCGCATGGCCCTCATTCTGAAAATGCTGGAGGTGGAGTGAGATGCTGAATATCGACAGTTTGGAAAAAGGCCTTGTCATCGACCATATCGAGGCCGGCAGAAGCATGGAGATTTACCGCGTGCTGGAGTTGGACAAGCTGGACTGCAGCGTGGCCATCATCAAAAACGCCCGCTCGAACAAAACCGGCCGCAAAGACATTATTAAAATTGAAGACCGCATCGACATCGACCTGGACGTGCTGGGCTTTATTGACCCGCACATCACGGTGAATATCATTGATGATGGAAAAATCATCGAGAAAAAACAGATGAAGCTGCCCGAGCGTGTGACCAATGTGGTGAAATGCAAAAACCCGCGCTGCATCACCAGCGTGGAACAGGAGCTGGACCATGTGTTCTGCCTGACAAACCCCGATAAGGCGCAGTACCGCTGCCTGTATTGCGAGCAGGAGTATGCCCGCAAGTAAGGGAAAAACAAAAACAAAACAAGGCACGGCCAGCCCCAAAACGGGGCGGCCGTGCCTTGCTTTTTGCCGCCGGATGCAAGGGTGGTTTTCCGCCGGAAAGGGAAGGGAACGCTCTTGATTGAGGGCTTTTCGCAAAGTGCCAAAAAAGGCCCGCAAGTTTTATAACAAACACTGAAAAATTGCCGTTGGGGTTGACGAAAACGGGCACAAGCCTTATTCTATATATGACGTTATAATACGACCCAAAACGTCGCATTATGGCCCCTTCGGGGGAAAACCTTTTTAAGGAGGGTATCTCATGCTGAAAAAGAAGAAGAAATTTGAGCTGCCCCATGTCTATACCATCGCATTTTTGCTTATCATCCTGTTTGCGATTTTGACATGGATCGTTCCTTCCGGCCAGTTCGAGAGGACGATGATGGACACGGCGGCCGGCGAGCGCGAAGTTGCCGTGGCAGGCACCTATCAGGAAGTTCCGAAGGTGGACGAGGAAGGCAATGACATGCGCCAGGGCTTGGGCGCTATTCTGATGGCCCCTACCCGCGGCATTCAGGCGGCCAGTGACGTAGTTGCGTTCGTTCTGCTGATTGGCGGCTCTTTCGCCATTCTTACCAAAACGAATGCCATCAATGCGGGCATGAGCCGTGTTATCAAAAAGCTGAAGGGCAAAGACATCCTGCTCATCCCGGTGGTGATGTTTCTGTTCAGCATTGGCGGCACCTCGTTCGGCATGTCGGAAGAAGCGCTTCCCTTCTATGCCATTTTCATGCCCATCATCATGAGCCTTGGCTATGATTCCATGACGGCGTTCATGGTGTGCTTCCTTGGGCCTCAAATGGGCTATATCGGCTCTACGGTGAACCCGTTCAACGTGCTGATTGCACAGGGTGTTGCCGGCATTCAGGGCAACCCCCAGCTGTGGTTCCGCTTTATTCAGTATGCAACCTTCACCATCATTGGCATTGTGTGGGTTATGATGTATGCGCGCAAGGTGAAAAAGAACCCCACGGGCTCTATTACTTACCAGGACGACCTTGCAAAACGTGAAGAGTTTGCGGTAGACAGTGTAGATTCCGACATGCCCTTTACGCTGCGCCAGAAACTGGTGCTGATTGTGTTCGGCGTGGGCATGGGCGTCATTGTGTGGGGCCTTGTCACCAAGGGCTGGTATATGGACGAAATCAGCATGGTGTTCCTTGCCATCGGCCTGCTGTCCGGTATTGTGGGCGGCCTGGGTGAAAAGGAAATGGCCAACGAATTTGTAAAGGGCATGGCAGATTTCGCCTATGCGGCTGTCATCATCGGTATTGCCCGCGGCATCCTGGTGGTGGCCGAAGGCGGTATGATCATCGACACCATCCTGAATGCCCTGGCCAACATGCTGGCTGGCGTGCCCACCGCTGTGTTCACTACGCTGATGTACTTTGTGCAGGCGCTGCTTAGCATTCTGGTGCCGTCCTCTTCTGGCCTGGCCGCACTGACCATGCCGGTAATGGCGCCCCTGACGGACCTGATGGGCGTGAACCCCGAGGCTTCTGTAACGGCGCTTTGCATTGCCAACCAGACCATGAACACCATCAGCCCCACCGCAGGCATGACGGTTGCCGGCCTTGCCGTGTGCAAGATCAGCTTCCCCCAGTGGTGGAAGACCTGCTGGAAGTTCATGATTGTGGTTGTGGTTGTGGGCCTTGTGTTTACCGCTATCTCCGGTATGCTGCCGGCCTGATAGAATTCCTTCTCCTCACCCATAAGGAAGAAAAACCCCGGGTGCTGCCCAGCAGCCCCGGGGTTTTTTGCGTGCGCAGGCGGCGCGGCTGTTTTCAGGTGGCCCTGCCCATTGCCTGCAATGCTTGAACCCGCGCCTTCCCACCGCGGGGCACGTTTTTATAATGCCTTGTGGCTTGGTTTTGTGCGGGCATTTCATGGTGCCCGAAAGGGGCTAAAACTCATTGTTTCAGCAGCCATTTCATTCCGTCCGCCACTCGTTCGGCCCCTTGAATAAAGTGGTTGCCCCGGTTCATCTGGAACATGGTGACAATGCCTTTCTTTCGGTAAAACGCTTGAACGGCCTTTGTGTTTTCCTGAACGGTTTGCAGGGCAGGGTTCCGGGTTTTGGCCTCCTTATCTCCCAAAGAGAAGTATAAACAGCCCGGGCGGCGCTTCGGCTCGTGGGTAAAGACGTATTCCAGAAACCCTGGAAACCAAAGAGAACCGGAGATGCACCCCACCCGGGTGAATACATCGGTTTGATAAATGGCATACAAGGCAAACAGGCCTGCCAAAGAATACCCGGCAATTCCCCGCCATTCCGGGGCCCGGGGCAGCTCTTTTTCTGCTTTGGGCATAATCTCCTCCACCAACAGGTGCAGGGTTTCGCCGGCCCCGCCGGTGAAGGGTTCCCCGTTCTTGAAAGCTGCCGGGCTGTCCCAAGGGGCCATGTCACGGTTCCAGTTCAAGCCGCTGATAGCAACCAGGGTGAATGGCGGGCAGCCGGCTGCCCGCGCCGCGTCCAATACCTGCTGCCCCTCGCCGGCGTATGTATTCAGATAGAAGATGGGGGCCCCCGGAGCGATGGAGGGGAAAATGGAGATCGTTTTACCGGCAATGGAGAAGGTGTGCATCTGGGGTTACCCGCTTTCTGCTTTTCGGCCGTTGGCCTTGCTATGCTTCACAAAATTTTAAAATCCATCTGACAAAGGCCTCTCGCACCAGCGGGAAGCCTTGCTGCAATCACCTTACACCCAGCAAGTGCATCACCACTACGCCGGCCGCAATCGGGAACAGAAGAAGAAAAATTTGAGAAAGCGCACTTCGTTTTTCGTTGCTGCAGAATGCTCTGCCTGGGCTGCCAAGATAATAGAGCTTGATTTGCATAGGAGGAAAAGCGCGCGCCAGGTATTTATACTGATATTGCTTTTCCGCAACCTCGTAGGCATAGGTGGCATGGTACCATGAGGTGGTTTTCTCATCGGGTGTGACGCCGTCGTCCCAATACGAAACCCTTCTGGCCGTCACAACATGGCCCAGTGCAACTGCCCGCTCTTTGCGCCTGCTGCGCGGTGGATGGGAACGCGTCCATCGCACTTCCAGAATAAAGAGGATAATCATAACCGCAATGCCAATTACTGCATTCAGCTGAAGAACATCCGTGCAAAATTCTTTTATCAGCGCCGCAAACTCCGACATGCTATTCTGCATAGGGCCTTCTCCTTCCTCACGCTGCCAAGCTTATGGAAAAATCATATCATAGCACGCGCCGGGCAGGCAAGGCCCGGTAGTTCTTTCTCTTCTCAAAGAAAACGCTCTGGAATCAACATTTTTAACAGGATTTACGAAACGAAAAGCAAAAAACAAAAAGCCCGGAAAAGCGCATAACAACCGGCTTTTCGAGGCTTTTTGCCTGGTGCGCCCGACTGGATTCGAACCAGCGGCCTTCCGGGTCGGAGTTCCCTGACAGTCAAGAGAAAATGGCTTTGTAAAGCCGTTTTTCGTTGGTTGTGCACAAAGTTGAAAACCATATAAAAAGCCCGCGAAGCCTTTTCAGAACTGGCTTCACGGGCTTTTGCATGTATGGTGGTCAAGAAAACGATTGGCACTGGGCATGTATAACTTCAACGCCTCGAAAAAAATAAGGTCGATACTTTTTGTTTAATGTGGCGATTTTACAGGCTTTACCACATATTTATCGGCATAACTAATTGCCCGGCATTAAAGATCGTCTTATCTTTAAATCGGCGGCATTGCGCTGAACAAGCTTCGGCCGCTGATTCTGGAAGAATTGTGTGTGGAGTTACACAAACGGAGAAAGCGCAACGGCGAGCCGGTGTGTGAAGTCACGGTGTGCAAGTATCTCCAGACGCTCTCGGCGGTGCTGGAGGGCACAAAGCGGAACGGCAATCTGCTCTATAGCCCCGCCCATCGGGTGCGGGGCATCCGGTCTGGAACCGCTGCTGGAGGAAGGGGTGAGAGATTTCGGCGTGGGCGGTGCGCTGGGTTTCAACACACTGGTGGCAGAAAAGCCGTTGATGTTGCGTGAGAACCGACCTGAAATACGGATCATTCTGGTGCAACCCTTCCCTGGCTACCAGAATCGCTGGACGCCCGCCCTGCAGACCCGTGCAGCGATTGGATCGAAGGTAGATAAGGTGGTCATCTGCCGCCAACGCCCAGTCATGAGGTCTTTCTGGCCTGAGGTCGTCACCTGGTGGACGGCGCCTCCTGCTGTATCGCTTGGTATACCCGCGCCACTGGCGGCACCGCACACACCCTGCGCTATGTGCAAAGGCAGGCCCTGCAGGAGTGGAACGTAGCACGGCTCGGCGAATAGAGATAGTTGCGCCTTGCCGAACTGAACGGGATTTTTTATAATAAGGGTAAAAGATATTGCTTTGTGCATGATTCTCTAGCCCCAAAATTTAAGAGTTCCAAAAATAGGATTTTTCATCTGGTATACTGAAACTGCTTAAAACCATAAAAAGGTGTGATCGGTATGTTGCAGCCCGGCCTTTATGAACAGGTTATCAATGAGAAGATCGGTGGTGAGCTGAATGCGCTTCCTGCCCAGCGATGTGCCACGGCGGCCATCGACAAGGCTGAGGCGTCCCAAGTGTTGGCACAATACTTGGCCGAAGTGGCTCAAAAAGGGCTGGATGATTTAGCGGATAAGGGTGGCGATATGACCGCCCAAATTAATCTGGTTAATCAGCTGATTCAGACCATCGAAAAAACAACACAAGAAGCTGATTTTGCTCCGCTGCGCGTCGACGGCAGGGCAGAGCAGCTTCTTGTGCTTTTGCGGGAAAAAGATCCCCTGCTGGTGATGAGCCGCACGGCGGATGATCTGCCTCGGCCCGAGACATCCTTAGCCCGCAGCAGTCTGTTCACCGGCGCATTGAACGAGCCCCAGATGTTCTCTGAGCTGAAAAAGGAGATTTCTTGCGCTGACCGGATCGACATGCTGGTGTCCTTTATCAAGTGGAGCGGCCTGCGGCTGATCCTGGAGGAGCTGCGAACCTTTACCCAAAACGGTGGCCAGTTGCGGGTGATATCCACCTCCTACATGGGAGCTACAGACCCGAAAGCCATCGAGGAATTGAACCGACTGCCCAACACCCAGATCAAAATCAGCTACGACACTGACCGCACTCGCCTCCATGCCAAAACCTACGTGTTTTACCGTAACACCGGTTTCACCACCGCCTATGTAGGCTCCTCCAATCTGTCCAAGGTGGCAATGTCCAGTGGGCTGGAATGGAACGTGAAGGTCACAGCGAAGGATCTGCCTACTACATTAGAGAAGATTTCAGCCACCTTTGACAGCTACTGGAACGCGCCGGAATTTGAGCTCTATCAGGAGGGGGAACACGACCGGCTGCTCCGCGCCCTGAAAGCTGAGAGGGGAAAGGGGAATGACCATCCCCGGGATATGCTGTTCAACATCCACCCCTACGCCTACCAGCAGGAAATCCTGGACAAGCTGGACGCCGAGCGTAAGGTGCGCGGACTTACCCACAACCTGGTGGTAGCGGCCACCGGCACGGGCAAGACGGTGATCTCTGCTTTTGACTATCGGCGCTTTTGCAAGGAACACCCCGGCGGCACCAACCGCCTGTTGTTTGTGGCCCACCGGGAGGAGATCCTTCGCCAGAGTCAGTACACCTTCCAGAACATCCTGCGTGCCCCGAACTTTGGTGACCTCTTTGTGGGCGGCAGCCGTCCGGAGAGCCTGGACCATCTGTTTGTCTCTATCCAGACGGTAAACTCCCAGGATCTGTGCGACCTCCTGCCAGCGGAGTATTATGACTACATTGTAGTGGACGAATTCCATCATGCCGCCGCGCCTACCTATCAGCGGCTGCTGGACCATTTTCGGCCTCAGCTGCTGCTGGGTCTGACCGCCACGCCGGAACGTATGGACGGCAAAAGCGTGTTGGACTACTTCGGCGGGCGTATCGCAGCGGAGATTCGGCTGCCGGAGGCTATCGACCGCAAACTGCTCTGCCCCTTCCAATACTTTGGTGTGGCGGATACCATTGATCTGGATGAACTTCGCTGGGTGCGGGGAGGCTACGACAAAAAAGACCTGACAAATTTGTACTCGCTAAACCGAGCGGTGGCGGAGCGCCGCGCCGGCCACATTCTGCAATCCCTGGATCACTATGTTACCGACATGGATGCAGTGAAGGGATTGGGCTTCTGCGTGTCGGTGGAGCATGCCCGATTTATGGCAGACTATTTCAACGAGCATGGCGTGCCATCTCTATGTTTGGTGGGGCAATCCTCTGATGAGGAACGTTACACCGCTAAGAAACGGCTGGTCGGCGGAGAGCTTCGTTTTTTGTTCGTGGTGGACATCTACAACGAGGGCGTGGATATTCCCGAGGTAAACACCGTGCTGTTTTTGCGTCCCACCGAATCGCTCACGGTGTTCCTGCAGCAGCTGGGCCGCGGCCTGCGCCTGGCAGAGGATAAGGAATGTCTGACGGTGCTGGATTTCATTGGGCAGGCAAACCGCAAATACAACTTTGAGGAAAAGTTCGCAGCGCTGCTCTCGAATAGTAACCACAGTGTGCAGTATGAAATCAAGCACGGATTCATTTCGGCACCCAAGGGTTGCTACATCCAGTTGGAAAAGAAACCAACTCAGGTGATTTTGGATAGCATCAAAAATTCCTTCGGATTGCGGGCAGGGCTAGTTAGCCGAATCCGCACTTTCGAAGAGGACACCGGTTTGTCATTGACATTGGCCAACTTTACCCGCTATTATCATTTGGACGTCCGCACCCTCTACACCAAAGCTAGCTTCGCCCGCCTGTGTGTCGTGGCCGGCGCAAGACCGAATTTTGAGGAGCCGGCGGAAGCGGTGCTCACCCGCGCCTTTGGACGGCTGGCCGCACTGGATTCCCGCCGGTGGATCAGCTTTCTGCTGGATATTTTGCCTCGCTTGAACAATGTGGACTTCCCCACGTTGCCACCCATCGAGCAACGGATGCTGCAGATGTTCTATGTGACGGTGTGGGGCAAGGCGGCCGATGATTGGCAGGATGAAGATGTGCTGAGCAATCTATATAGCCTGTCGGACAGTCCGGTCCTGCTGGCGGAATTGCTGGAGCTGCTGCGGCTGCGGTTTGACGCTATCGACTTCCTGGACCAGCCGATGGAATTGGGCTTTGACTGCCCGCTGGATGTGCATTGTACCTACACGCGCGATCAGCTGCTGGTTGCGCTGGATTTCAAAAAGCCTGCCACCGTGCGTGAGGGTGTCAAATGGCTGCCGGACAAGAAGCTGGATGTGTTCTTCGTCACGCTGAACAAGGCGGATAAGGACTATTCGCCCACCACGATGTACAAGGACTACTCCATCAACGAGATGCTGTTCCATTGGCAGAGCCAGAGTACAACAGCTCCAAACTCTTCCAAAGGGCAGCGTTATATCCACCATCGGGAACTGGGCACGAAGATTTTGTTGTTTGTGCGGGAGTTCAAAAATGATCTGGCCGGTACGGCACCTTATACTTTCTTGGGGACGGCCAACTATGTGAAACATGAGGGTAGCCGTCCGATGAGCATTACCTGGAAATTGGATGTGCCTATCCCGGCGAAGTACCTCAAGAAAACAAATAAATTGGTGGTGGGATAGCAACCTATCATCTGTACCCTTACGAGAGGAGGAGTTTGGATGAACTTGTTTGAGCGCATTCCAACTGAGCTCTTTTCTGTTTTAGCATCGCCCAACCGTGCATTGTATGCGGATGCGTTGGATGTTCTTTACGAGACGTATAGGGAAAGTTTAAAGATTCCGGAAGATACATTTTATTCCATGCTCAGAAGCAAATTGGAGGGGCAGCTGGCGGATGCCATCTTTGAAGATGAGGATATTGATGAGGAGGAATTGAAAGATATTTCAGGCCGGGCCAGATTCCTTATACGAAAATTATATAGTAAAGGGTGGTTCGAGAAGGAGCGTGGTGAGGACTTTGATGAATATATTACGATTCCAGGGTACAGCAGCCGGTTACTGGAAGTTTTTCATCAGCTACGGGACGATAGTCCTGTTCGTGGCTATTCCTATGTTTTCGGAACTTATTCTACTCTGAAGGTGGCGGCGGATAGTGACAATGTCTACGACAAAATGGCTGCAGTTTATGGGGCCTATGATAACACACGTGCGCTGATCAATCTACTGCAGATGGTCTACCACAATGTAAAGCACTTTTTCCAGATGCAAATTAAAATGCAGGAAGTGAATGATGTTCTTGCATCTCATTTCGATGAGTTTGGACAAAAAGTGGTGGAAGCCTACATACGACCGCTCAAAATTAAAGACTCCGTTCCCAAATATCGAGTTCCGATCCAAACTATTCTTACAAGCTGGATCCAGGATGAAGCCTTATTATTAGCACTATCCAACATGGCGCTACAAGATCGGCGCGGCACGACATTGAAGGAGTGCAGGAGCGATTTGCTCCAAAAGATATTTTGGGTAAAAGATTGTTATGACAGCATCGAGCATGACTACCTGGATGAAATTGATCGTCAGGTACGCCGATATACCAGAGCAACTACCCAGAAATTGGAAAATCTGACCAACCGGGACTACAACGTTCGGGGCAACCTGAACTATCTGCTGGGGGCTTTGGGAAGAAAGCACCGTGCCTCTGAATTGGTAGATCGGATTCAACCGGTGTTCCAACTGTATGAACAGTCCTTCCTTTCAGAAAAGAGTCTTTGGTATCGCAAGCGCCCCGGGAAACGCATAAAAGGTGCACCAGTTCTGGTGGGTGAAAGCGGGCTGGATGCCCAGGCCGAGGCCCAGGCTGCGGAGCTATTTCGGGCTGAGTATGGGCGCACTGCAATTGCGGCGTATGTAGAGAAATGGTTAGAAGATCGGAGAATCTGTTATTCCAAGGATATAGGATTGGCCGATGATAAGGCCTATATTATGAGTATGTTGGCTGTCCTCACAGGGAATGATTCCCAAGCAGACTACTTGGTCCAGGAACTGGAAGGCACTTACACAGAAAATGCATACACCATTCCCCAACTTCAAATTATGCATAAGGAGAGAAAAAATGAGCCTTGATTGGATGAGCACTGCAACACAAAAAGAGCTTGAAGGATTCAAATCTGTATGTAACCAACTGCTCAGCCGAACTTATGTGGTGAGAACTCTGTATAGACCGGGAGAAGGACGGGTCAACAATCCTGATTACACCTTTCTTTCTACCCATTTTGAGGAAATACAAGAGTACCTTGCTTTTTTGGACTGGGATCTGCGAAAGGATGATATGAATGGCTATTTTTATGTACTGAATACAGATGAAGCCAATCGATGCAACCTGAACAAAAAAGAGACAGCGATCCTCTTGGCCATCCGTATGCTCTACGAAGAAAATATAGAACGACTGGGGTTGGCACAAGATGCGATCTGCTCTGTCCGTGATCTCTTGGAAAAAGTGGTTACAGATTATGCTATATTGCCGGCAAAGCCTAATATGGACGAAGTAAAGAGGGCGCTTACGACCTTGGATAACCATTCTGTGATCCAAAGGATAGAAGGTAAATACAATCAGGCAAGTTGCAAATTTGCCATACTTCCCACGGTATTGTCAGTGGTTTCCAGTGAAAAACTCAACGCAATCGTATCTGTGCTGAGAAAGGAGGACGAAGGTGAAGAAGCTGAAGAAGATTTTGCTGATTAACTGGCTCTATTTCTCAAAGGAACTCATCGAGGTGAATGATATTAATTTCCTTACAGGGAAGAATGCCGCCGGAAAGTCCACTATCATTGATGCACTTCAAATTGTACTCGTGGGAGAGACAAATGCCCGCAACTTCAACCAGGCGGCAAATGAGAAGTCGCAGCGGACACTGGATGGATATCTCCGGGCAGATATGGATGAGAATAACCCAAACTCTCGGAGGGCAAAGGATTTTTCCAGTTTTATTGCCTGTGAATTTTGGGATGATATGGAAGGAAAGCAATTTGTTTGCGGTATCATATTTGACTGCCGAAGTGACGGAAGCCGTACGGATCGGTTTTTCATCTACGATGGAGCACTTCCTGAAGACAGATTTGTCCGTCAAGGGGAGGCCATCGACATCCCCACTTTGCGCATTTTTTTAAAAACCTATGGCACCCACGGAAAGCTCTATGATACCCACGAGCAATATCAGAAAGATTTGCTGGCAAAGTGGAATGTCCACAACAAGCAGGTCATGCGTATGATGAAGAAAGCCATCTCTTTCCGCCCCATTGTGGACATACAAAAATTTATTACAGAAAACATCTGCGATATTCCAGAAAAACCGGATATCCAGGCCATGCAGCAGAACATCCGTGACTATAAGCGACATGAACAATTGGCCCAGCGGCAAGAGGAAAAACTGGAGGCCCTGCGGGATATTAGCCGTAGGTATCGGGATTGGCAGCAGGCAATTGAACGGTGGCGCATCCAATCCTTTTTGTCCCAGTGGGCAAAGAAGGAGGTGCAAAAGACCTTCATCCAACGTTCGGAGCTGGAGAGGCAGGACTGCAAAACTGCTCTAGCAAAGACCGAAGAGAAGGCTCTGGAGCTGAATGATGAGGTCACGCAAAAAGAGACCCGGAAACGGGAATTGGAATTGGCAGTAGCCCAGAGCGACGTTTATAAGGAGCAGGAAAAGCTCTTCAATCAAAAACAACATTGTATGCTGGAAAGCCAACGACTGACAGCAGGACTGGAAAATCTGGGGCAGAATATCCGCTTGGAGGGCACCCGGGTGAGTGACCTGTGTGAAAAGATTTCGGCATGGGATGAACGTGAGGAGCTGGAGCGAGTCAAGCAGACTGCGTTAAAGGCTGAAAAAGCATACGCAGCTTTGCAAAAGGGAGGAATAGAACTGTTCTCCCGATCACTTGCCCTCTTTGAAAGGGCACAGACGGCCACAGCGGAACTTTCCAGCGCGGTTAGAGATGCTGCCCACAAGGTAGAAGACCAGTTGGAACAATATAAAGAGGAAGAGGCTCAGAAGCGGGTGGTATTGGCCAACCTGCGCAAGAACATCAAAGACTACCCTCAGGGCCTCCTACAACTGCAAAAGAGCTTAAGTACAAAACTGGAAAAGCAAGTGGGCTGTCCGGTGGAACTGCCCATCTTGGCGGATGTCCTGGAAATCAAAGAGGAAGCTTGGCGTGGTGCAGTGGAAGGTTACCTAAACACCCAGAAGTTTTATCTGCTGGTGAAACCGGCCTACTACCAGGCAGCGGTGAAACTCTATGACCGAATCAAACAGGAGTTTGGGCAAAACTCCTTTGGAATTGTAGATGTGGGGAAACTGCGCGAACAGGAAAGAACAGTTCCTCAGGAGAACAGTTTGGCCCAAAAGGTGGAAACCCAAAACGACCTGGCTCGTAGCTATATAGACTATTTGCTGGGACGGGTAATCTGCTGTGCTCGTGTAGAAGAACTTCGGGAGCATAAGGTGGCCATAACGGCAGAAGGAATGCTCTATCAAGGGTATGTGGTCCGGCCTTTGCGCCGGGCTTTGATGGACGATGCCTTTATCGGTCGCCAAGCGGTACAGCTTCGCCTCCGGCGCCTGGAGGCGGAGTTGGCGCAGACAGAAAACGCCATTGAATATTGGACCCCCATCCTGAAAGTGCTCAAGCAGTCATGGGATCCGGTCTTTACGCAGTTTTTCGTCCAGACAACGGTTCAGGAAAAACTGGATGACTACCTGCACTTATTGGAAATCAAAAAGGAAATTAAGAAAATTGCGGAGCAAATCTCCAATCTGAATTTTTTTTGGCTGAAGGAACAAAACCGCAACATTGACCGTCTGGGAGAGGAGATACATACCCTGCGCGGCCAGCACAAGAATACCGTGGAGCGACAGGGACAGCTCAAAGAGCAAATTCGGCAATTGGAATATGAACGATTGCCGGAACTGTACCAGGAACTGTCTTCCTTGGAGGATACTTTAAATGAAGAATTTCCTCAGGAGTATCAAGAGAAAGTGGGGATTCCCCGGTATGAGCAAGAACTCCACAGACTGAAACGGGCTGCCGTAATACAGAAAAATTTCAGTGATCAACTGATTCGGACCAAAAATGAGATGGGGTTAGCAGAACGGAATCTGTTCCAGGCCAGGAGAGAGTATGCTGACCGCTTCAAGCCTTGTCCGTTCCGGGTAGATGCGGCAGATAACGAGGAATATGAGGCCGAACGGCATACCTTGGAAGAAAGTGAACTGCCAAAATACCGAGAGAAAATTAAGGCAGCACGGGAGAGTGCCCTGGAACAATTTCAAAATGACTTCCTTTCCAAGCTGAAATCCAGCATTGACCAAGTACAGGAGCAAGTTAAGAACCTGAACAAGGCCTTAAAACAAGCCAAGTTTGGGACGGATCAATACCAGTTTAAAGCAGAACGAAATCCGGATTATGCCGACTATTATGACATGATTATGGCGCCAGAACTGATGGAAGGGGAAGGTGGCTTGTTTGCACTGCCTTTCCGGCAGAAATACGGAAAGCTCATTGAGACTATGTTTAGCCAGATTGCTATGTCAGATGATACCCAGGCGAACTCGAGGAAGCAAAGTGAACTCCTGCAAAACATCGAACGATTCACCGATTTTCGCACTTATCTAAAATTCGACCTGGAAACCACAGACCAGAATGGGTCAAAACAACTGCTTTCTCAGACACTCAACACAAAATCCGGCGGTGAGACACAAACACCTTTCTACATTGCGGTACTGGCATCTTTCGCTCAACTGTATCAGGTCAATAATCCATCCATCCTGGCAAGCAATACTATGCGGTTGGTCGTTTTCGATGAGGCATTTAATAAAATGGATAGCGACCGCATTATAGAAAGTGTCCGTCTGTTGCGAAAGATGGGATTGCAGGCAATCATCTGTACACCACCGGATAAATTGCCTGATATTATGCCTCTGGCAGATCGCACACATTTGGTCATCAAAGAGAAGTATCAAATGCACACGAAAGCTTGGGGAAAGGAGATTTTGCCTGCGTGAAACAAGAAATCCTTCTGTCCCGCTTATTGGATAAGTACGAAGGGAGTAAACATCTAAGTCAACCAGGCACCTCTCGCCGCAGGGTAATGTTGCGAATTGAAAAGAATGAGTTCCCAGAGTATATCTATGAAGATGCACAGATACGAGACGACTGGAACAATATTGTAAGAGACCTGGAGGAGCGAAGCATCGTCTCGACACAATGGGTTGCCGGGCGTCCTGTGTTGTCATGTGTGGCGCTGAGCTTAGATCACCTTGCGGAGTGTTATGAACTCGCAGGTAGAAAACACCCGAAAGAACTTGCGGATACTGTGGCTAGAATGGTTACGACGAGACTTTCTTTGGTGACTACCAATTGGATTCTGGCCTGGCGAGATGATGTTGTTTGTCAGGCACAAAAAACGCTTCGAGTGCCGCCTTACTGTAAAAAGGATTTATCCCTGTTGGATAAGTTGCTCAAGGCCTTCGAGATGTATGATTCTCTGCATGGCGAACCGATGACAATGCGGGCCTTTAGTAGCAAATGTTATCAAAACACCAAGACTTTTGAGAAGGAAGCGCGGGACCAATTCCTAAAAATCGCTTCAATATACGACGCGGAGCTGAAGGAAACATGTGAGCAAAGTGAAATGAGTGATCGAGAACGGTTAGCATATCTGGGAATTTACGTACGCCCTGAACTCTACGAACTTTCGGGACACTGTACTATCCAGACAGCAAAAGGGAATATATGGATGGATGCTGTGAGTCCTTATGGACTTGCGCTGCCTAGTTCAGGAATTGATTCGATATTGTCTTTCGATTTGACAGGAGTCAAAAGGGTTATTTTTATTGAGAATAAGACGAACTATGATGAATTTGTCCTCTCTGAATTGAAGCCACAGGAAATTGCGGTCTATCATGGTGGTTACCTAAGCCCACAGAAACGAAAGCTTTTCCAAAAAATAGCAGAAGCGTTACACGATCAGATAGAGGTCGTTTTTTGGGCGGATATCGATTTGGGCGGATTTCGGATGTTCGAACAGTTACAGGCAATCTTTCCATCATTATTACCTATGCGAATGTCAGGCGAGGATGTCATAACCCACTATGTAACGGGCTTGAAACGTTCAGAACACTATTTGAATGAAGTTCAAACTGCTCTCGATAATAAAAAATATTTGCTTTTCCAAAATGCAATGAAAAAGATATTGGAATATGGTGTCACCATTGAGCAGGAAGCGTTTTTATTGGGATAAGATGGCGTATAAGAAGCAAAGAGGTGAAACCCATGACCGAAGTAGTAGCAGCCCTGATCAGGGACCAGGACAAGTTCATGATCTGCCAGCGCCCGGCCCACAAGGCCCGGGGCTTTTTGTGGGAGTTTGTTGGCGGCAAGGTGGAGCCGGGCGAGACAAAGCAGCAGGCCCTCATCCGGGAGTGCCAAGAGGAACTAGCTATCACGCTGGACGTAGGGGATGTGTTCATGGATGTAACCCATGAATATCCAGACCTGACGGTGCACCTGACCCTCTTCCACGCCACTATTCGGGAAGGTGTGCCCCAAAAGCTGGAGCACAACGATATTCGTTGGATCACGGTGGGCGAGATCGATCAGTATGAATTCTGCCCGGCGGATGAAACGATTTTGGAGAGGTTGAAAAATGTCTATAAAATCATATAACAAACTCGTCCGCGATCGTATCCCTGAAATTATCGCAGCAGACGGCAAGCGCTGCACGGTGGAAACACTTTCAGACGAAGAGTACCTGCTCTTGCTGGATCACAAATTGGATGAGGAGCTGGCAGAATACCAGGAAAGCAAGTCCCTGGAGGAATTGGCCGATCTGCTACAGTCGCTATGCGGACTTTGTACTGGAGAATGGATCGCGACGCATCGCCATCGAAATCGACGATGAGGCATCCCATAATCCTAGGCTTGTGTCTCAAGATAAATTCTACGACGACCTCCTTAAGCAAAACAGCATGGTGTACCTGGGGTGGGACGTGTATCGCTGGGCGGTGCGTCAGATGCAGATTCAGCCCGACGCGGTCAAGGACGAGCTTCGCGTGTTTCTCGGAAGCCATCCCCACTTCAAGGAGATCGAGGACTATCTCCCGACCCAGCGGGGCAAGGAGCTGGACGGCTCCCATCTCGATTTGAAAAAGCACCAGATCGAGGCGCTGAAACCGCTGCAAGCCATGCGGGACAACAGCGAAACGATTGCTCTGCTGTACCACGTCACCGGCACCGGCAAAACGGTGACCGCGGTCATGGACGCCAAAAACTGTGGTGGCCGCACCTTGTTCTTGGCTCATACCCAGGAGTTGGTGAACCAGGCGGCGGAGACCTTCCGCAAGTTGTGGCCGAGTGTTACTGTAGGGCGGTATGTGGAGAGCATGAAGCAACCCAACGCCCATGTGGTCTGTGGTAGCGTGCAGAGCGTGGCGCTGCATCTGGATGAATTCCAGGACGATGCCTTTGACTATCTGATCGTGGATGAAGCCCATCACGCCTCCGCCGATACATACCAGAAGATTCTGTCCTACTTCAAACCTGCCTTCACCCTGGGACTGACGGCCACACCGGAACGGACCGATGACGGCAAGGTCATTCTGGAAATCTTCAAGAATACCGCCCACAAACTGGACATCCAGACGGCGGTGGAGATCGGCGAGCTCGTGCCCATTCGTTGTATCCGCATCCACACCAACATCGACCTGACCAAGGTACGGTTCAATAGTGTGCAATACAACATCCGGGACTTGGAGAGTAAGATCTATGTGCCGGAGCGCAACCGCCTTATTGTGGATACCTGGCTGCAATATGTCCGGGATAAGCGCACGGTGGTGTTTTGCGCCTCGGTGAAACACGCCGAGCAGATCGCTGAATTGTTCCGGGAAGCAGGTGTGCGGGCTGCGGCGGTGTCCGGCGGTATGAAGCAAGCGGAGCGCAAGGAGTTCCAAGACAAGTTTGTCAGCCGGGAGATTCAGGTGCTTTGCGCCTGCGATCTGCTCAACGAGGGCTGGAACTGCCCGGAAACGCAAGTTCTGTTCATGGCCCGACCCACCATGTCCCGAGTGCTCTACACCCAGCAGCTGGGCCGTGGAATGCGACTCTATCCAGGCAAAGAAAGCCTAATGGTCTTTGATTTCGTGGACAACGCCAGCCAATACAATATGCCCCAGTCGCTGCACCGTTTGTTCAAATTGAAGGAATACCGCCCTGGGCAACTGGCGGTAGCGCCCGGAGATAGAAAGGCCGGGGAAGCTGAACTTTACGTGAAAGGGGAGAAGCCGGAGGCGCTAATCGACTGGCCGGTGGACGCCACCGATTATGAGCTGGTGGACATCTTCAACTGGCAAGATGAGGCGGAAGGGATGATCTCTCAGATGGAATTTGTCCGCCGTGTGGATGTGCAGACCGAGACCATCGAACGATATGTGCGGGAAGGCAAACTGGTGCCCGACCTGGTAGTGCCCATGAGTGAGCACCGGACCTTCAAGTATTTCAAGGAGGAAACGCTGGAAAAGTATGCGGCTCAGTACGGATGGACCTTGATCAATGACTCCAATCGCAAGGAGCTGTTTCTGGACATGATCCGCCAGATGGACATGAGCTATTCCTACAAGCCGGTACTGATCAAGGCCATTCTGCTCTATGCTGACGATAAGGGCCGCATTAAGCTGGAGGACATCGTTTCGTATTTCCGCTCTTACTACGAAGGCCGGCGAGTTGCCGGGCTGGTGGTGGAAAAGACAAACAGCATCTTTGCCAAGGGCGGTTACAACGATAAAGAGGCGGAACGAAATATTCTGGCCAACCCCTTTAAACGGTTTGAAGACATGCAGATGCTCCGGCATACCAAGACCTTGGGCATTGTCCAGGTGGACGACGCGGTGTGGAGAAAGCTAACCTCTGATGAAAAGGCAGAGATTGAACGCATCTGTGACGAGAAGTTGGAAAAATACTTTTCTCGGCTAGCTTAAAATATTTTATGAAAAAACGGCAGTTGCCTTCAAAGACAGGACAACTGCCGTTTTTAATTCGTTGAAGTTCCTTGGTTGGATTGGTAGGTAGTCGGTGTATAGCTGTGCAAAGTCATTGTATAAACGGTCCGTTTTGAATGTCAAGCTTCTCTAACGACCGACATCGTATCGGACGGATGCGTTTATAGACTTATTCTGCACCTTCCGTTTTTAGCGGGTCGATATATCCCATATCGATATAAGCGCAGTAAAACAGACAATCAATCAAATTGTTGTAATTGTACTCTTCACCTAATTCATCAAAGGTTCGCTTATCTAGTAGAGCATATTCATATTGTGGGATTCGATTGTTCACTACCACGATATTTCCGCCGTACTTTTTTTGATGCTCTTGCAAATAAGTGGAATAACCAAATTCGTCCTTTTCAGGTGAATCAAATTTAAAATAGGGAACAAATTGCTTGATAACCGTTAATTTTTGGTATTTTTCTGCTGATATAAAAATTTGATCCAAATGGTTTCCTAGCATCCGTTTATAGATTTCGCTATAAGAGAACATAGGAACGGAAGCAGAAAATAGATCCACATTAAAGCTGTCTCTGTCATTAATTAGCAGAATTCTAAACCTAACGCTTCCATCAAGCATAATTTCTATAAAATTATTGATTCCAGCTGGTGACATGATTTGATCGCCATTTGAATTTTGGGTAACACTTCTTCCGACAGTTATTTGATATCCATTTCCCATGTGGGCTATGGTAAAATCTTTATTATAGCGTTCTCTCAAAAATTGTGCAGCATTCTCTACATTTGAGGTATCTTGTGATAAAAATTGTTTCCGTAATTCTGTGTCCTGCGAGCAATTCAGTGAAAAGCCAAAATCTATATATCCGCAAATATTTTGTGGAAAATCTTGATTTATAATAAGAGCAGGTAGCTCAATTTTACTTTTCAGCCTTGAAAGCATATCTGCTTTCTTCTTATATAGCAAGTTGAGCTGAGAAGACTCCTTGATAGGAAATGATCCTGAAGACAGTCTCTCGAAAATTTGCCCCTTATTTGTTACATATGGTGGGCTTTTGCCTTCCTCAATCTTAATGATATAAATGACTTTTCTGTCAATCTCAAATTTTTTCACGTCGAAGATAGGTGTTGGTGATATACTATCGTGGATTGTAGAATGAATTCTTTGTTCATTCCATTCGAGGCAGCCACTAATAGTTTTGTCATCATTGACGCCCAAAAACAGGTATCCGCCATATGTATTTGCAAATGCGGAGATTTCTTTGACAAGTTTGGAGGGTGTCTCTTGATCGGCTTTAAACTCGAAGAAAAAGTTTTCTTCTCCGCCACCGAATAAAAAATTTTGGATATCATCAGCACAAAGAAGATTCCAAACTTTGTTATTGATATTAATCATAAGCGCTCTCCATTTATGATAAGATAGAATGAATTTCGAAAAAACAAAAAGAAACGAGGTTTGCAGGCTCTAGTAGAATGATACACCATTCTAAAAGGAGACAGCAAACCGGGTCTAAGAAGATTGTACAGCTAAATGAGGAGGCTAGCAAGGGATGGATCAAAGAATTGATACATGTCAGTGTAGAAGAACCCCTCAGCCAACTGTTGGAGAATGAGTCCCGGAGAAGTTAGCTTAAGCTGACCTGCACGAGCGCAATGAGCAGCGTTAAGGCTCCCGCAGTGGAAATTACAGTAGCGACCTCGCCACTAGAGATGTTGCCCTTAAGATGCCTAAACTTAAAAAGACATCTTCATCGAGACGTAACTGGCATGCCTATTCGTTCAGAGAGAACATTACCGAGGCGCTGTGGGACAGCAAAGTATCTCCTTCCACCATCCGTGAAATGAGAAGAAAAAACGTGCTATGACATAGTGTCACAGCACGTTTTCTGGTGCGCCCGACTGGATTCGAACCAGCGGCCTTCCGGGTCGGAGCCGAAGGGAAAAATAGGAAGAAAGCGGCCTATCAGGCCATTTTGTTCGTGTCGCTGACTTGCATTTGACTTGCATCTGTGGAGCCAGAAAGAAAATCATCCAGTTTATGCATTTTTCGGGCCTTAAAGAATTTATCGAGGTGAGTATAAATGCCAAGTGTAACGCTGATGTCGCTATGCCCCATCTGGTCACGCGCAGTGAGGACATCTACACCGGCAAGATAAAGGAGTGTGCAGAAAGTATGCCGCAGCTCCTGCGGGGTAAAAGTGTTTATCAATATAGGCAGACGGCCACGGGGCTTTCCATCTGCTTCTTTTTTGTTCGTGGCGTATTTATTCATGGCGTTGTGGTATCCATATTTGATATTAAGGTCTGCCATATAGCTTGCCCACAGACGCCTCCATGCGCTTTCTGTCATGCGGGCACCTCTGGCAGTATGGATAACATATAGGGTATCGGGGTCTGCCGCGCGCTCGGCCCGGAGAAAATCGGCCAGTATAACGGGGATATGCACCACGCGCTTGCCTGCTGCTGTTTTTGGGGGTTTGAGTTTATCTGCGACGAAATCCCAGCTTTTAGAGACCAGAATAGTCCTTGCGTCCAGATTTATATCCGGCCAAGTTACCGCGGTGGCTTCGCCTCGCCGCAGCCCTGCAAACATCATCAGCATGGCCGCACGCCGCGCCCGGTGCGGCGTGTCTATTATCCACTGGCGGCGCTCAACATCCAACCAACCACGCTTTTGCGATGGCCGTCCAGCGGGGACTACGACGCGCAAACACGGATTATATTGCACGATTTCAGGAATTGCCATAGCAAAGGCAGACTTGATGGTACACAATATTTCGGTGAGCGTTTTATGTGACAGCCCATTCTCGGCCAAAGCGTTCATCTGGCGCTGAATATCTGCCGTCCGTACTTTCGCAGCAGGCACAGGCCAAAGCGGGGAAAGATGCCGCGCATAAATCTCAAGTGTGCGCTGCCAGCTTGCGCCAACGCCCTGCGCCCGCTTGGCGTTCAGCAGAGCATCCAACAGGTCTTTGACGGTACGGGCTGACGCAAAGGGGTCTAACCCCCTTCCGAGAGCCGAACGATACTCGGCGGCCATCCTGTCCGCCTCTTTTGCAGTAGCGGCATAAATTGTTTTATATTTCCGTTTTCCCTGTGCATCGATGCCCAAGTAAATTTGCCGCGCATACCGGCCATCTGCACGCTTTTTGGATTTTGCCATATAAAACCACCTCCAAAAAATACACTCAATAACCTGAGAAAACAAACATTTTAAAAAAGGTATGGAATATTTCACTGTGAAAATTCCAATGAAATCTATTTACTTTTAATCCGGCTTGTGCATATAATATAGATGTGATGGATGATTATAGATGCTTTAGGCGGGCTTAGCATGCTTTTAGGCAGGCAAGCCCTTTAACCTTAATTTTTCGTAAAAAGTGGAGTTTTAGAAAAATTTGTCCATTTTTATATTGTGGTTAAAGGAATTGTTCGCCAAGTAGAGAGGAGGCTTTTCATTATGGCTACGAAGAGCATTCAGAAAATGGTTCAGTTTAAGTCCAAAAGTGACGCAAATCGGTTTGTTGATGCCATCGAAAAATCCGCCTTAATTACTTCACGTAAAATCGAATTGTCAAAACCTTGCGAAGAAGTGAGGGGCACAGACATTAAAAAGTATTTGGACAGATTCTAATTTTTAAGGGATGTGTGTAAAAATTCGATGGGAGTTTACAGAAGGTTTTCGTTAAAAGAGTTGATTGAACAAATTGGAGAGGAAAAGGTCAATGACATCCTCTCCAATTTTTCTTGTCCGCTTAATAGGGACGTTGAATATTTTCTTCATCATAGAGCTGTGCAATTTTCTAAATCTGCATTAGCGCCTACACATTTGGTGTTCTGCGATGTTGGAGAAACCGATTCTTTGATATTAGTAGGGTATTTTACTCTCACTACGAAAGCTTTTTCAATTCCTCGTGATATCTTTTCAAATACTCAATATAGAAAAGTCAAATCCTTCTCAATTGGAGATTCTATAGATGGGAATCTTACTGTTCCAGCGCCTTTGATTGCTCAACTTGGGAAAAATTATACGGACGGGGCGGATTGCCTGATTAGCGGAAATGACTTGATTGGCATAGCCTTAATGGAGATTGAAAAGATTCAATTGATTGCGGGTGGAAGAATTTGCTATGTTGAGTGCGAAGACAAGAAACCATTGCTTGAATTTTACACTAGGCAGGGATTTCAAGAATTTCAGCGGAGGCTTCTTGATAAAGACGAAAAAAAGAATCTCAGTGGAAAAGAACTGATTCAATTACTTAGATACAAAAAATAGCAGTATTAAGCGTACTGTAAGTACGCCGGACGAGTGGAGCGGCCTTCGATGGGCCGCTTTTTTGCTATATAAAAAACACCTCCTGGGTGCACTTGTCAAAGCCTGCCCGAAGGTGGTATAATCCATTTGCGAGGATGGATTGCCCACTACGGGTAAGCTATTCTATCAAAACGCTTCGGTGTTGGTAGCACCGGGGCGTTTTTTATTTTATTGCTCTGAGATTTGGACGGGATTAGTTTGATTTTTCAACAGGATTTATTTTTTCGATGCACGCAGCTTTTAGCCTGCCCACAACTTTTCCGCGGCATTGTACAGCGTCATTGAAAGGAACGGGGAGAATATTTGAGTTAAGAGACGTGAGAAACTTTTCTTCTCGGATTTTGATGTGGGGTTTCCCGTTAATAACAAAGAGACCAAGCTCACCCTCGAAAATATCTGGCTGTGCATGGATAAGCAGATAATCTCCATGATGATAGGGTGGAACAAGGGTATCGTCGATTGGAACAACAAAATCCGCCTGGACGTTGATTCCGCTTTTCGCAAAAAGGATGCCCTGCATTTCTTTATAAAGCCAGTCTTTTTTTGCCATGGGTTTCACCTTAGTATTTGAATAAATTTATTTCCAAGCTCAATAGCACTTTTTACATGGCTCTCTGCCCATGGCCTGCGCTTCACTTAGTGAAACTTGCCATGGGTTTTTCATGCCGCTGCAATTAGGATTGCTATGATACTTTTTCCCACTACCACTTATCCAAACCATATTCCCTTGGGATGGCTGTTGAGGGGCAGGCTTTGGTGTAGGAGTGGGTTGTGCTGGAACAGGCGTAGGATGAACAGTTGATTCCTGCTGTTGGGAAGTGGCTTTTTGACCGCTTCCATCTGTTTGCGTTGGGTTGGTATCAGCATCAGCATTTCTAGTTGGAGTGACTACAAGAGAATCGCCATCAGATTCTATTGTAATATCGCCTTGCATATCGGTGCGGAAAACTTTGACATCTGCATCACGCAATCTACTCAACACGGCATCGTCTGGATGTCCATAGCTGTTATCCGTACCTACAGAAATAACAGCATATTTCGGCATAACTTCACGCAAGAACTGATATGAAGTACTAGTTTCGCTGCCATGATGTCCGACCTTTAATACATCTGCGGACAAATCAGCTCCAATTACAGCTTGTTCCCCAGCATATTCGGCATCGCCAGTAAACAAAAACGAAGTGTTACCATATGTAATTTTCAAAATAATAGAAGTATCGTTCGTATCATCACTGGCATTTAACCCAAGGATATGCACAGAAGCAGAACCCAAAGAAAACTCTGTGCCAGCAGAAGGGATAATAATTCCACCGTTGATATCAGCACGGTTCTTAAAATTTTGGAATGCGTCACTATCATAATCTGTTACGGGGCAAAATATAGTACCCGCCGATGCGTATTCAAGGGCACCGGCTAGGCCACCAATATGGTCTTCATGTGCATGAGTGCCAATAACATAATCTAAGTGGCTGGCATTATGATTTTTAAGAACTGTATATATTTTAGAGGAATCTGCAACATTTCCCCCATCAATCAGCATAAAATGACCATCACATTCTATAAGTGCGCTGTCAGCCTGTCCAACATCAATAAATGTGACATTGAAATATGAATTTTCAATTTGGGGCGGAGAAGGGGAGGGAGTTGCGGAAATCGACGAAGAATCAGAGGAACTTGAAACCGCTATGGAAGGGGTAGACAATGGCGAAGAAGTAGGCAAGTCATGGGAAGAATTAGGGGTAAGGCCACTCGCTAAAATGAAAGCTGCTGCTAGAATGGCTATCCTAGATTTTGGTGCGCCGGGGATTTTTTCAAATAACCCACGAAAAATAGGAATGGGAAGTGAAATAATACCAACCACCAAGAAAAGAAAAGAAGAAACCGTTCCCAAATACACAAAGAAAGCTAGTATACAAAATACAGAAAAAAACCAGTTAAAAATAGTTGAACCGCTTTTCTTTTTCATGATAAACCCCTTTAATATCAGTCTTTATATTCTGTCGATAAAGAACACTGTGAATCTCTCTGAAAAAGATATACAGGATGATGACAAGAGACAATCTTTTTCAAATACACTCTGGGCATGGTTCAAATCCGCGCGCCTCTGCATCGTCTTTTGGGGCAGAAACGTCTAATATTACAATACGTTGTGGGTCTTCTTGGTAAATTTCTTCGATTTTGTGAAAATCTCCGCACATAAAGTAATGATATAGGCCGGTTTCTGCATCCGCTACATAATCACCGAATACATGCGACGCACTGAATGTTTCCAACAATTCATCTATAACATGATAGTTTTCATCCTCCAAAAGCTGGTCTGTTGCATAACATAGTGCCATATATTCAGTGGCACAAAATTCAATTCCATCTGAAAACCCGGCCTCATAGGAGATTTCTTCCTGGTAAGCTTGTTCTTCTTTTGACACATAGTCATAATTTGAACAGGAAGTCAAAACGAAAATACAAACGGCCAAAAGAGCGAACGCCTTTGAAATGCGCATGTTATCCCCTTCTTTTTTGTTTAACTGAATATAAGCCGACTATATTCTTTATAGTACAACTTTGCAACATATTCAGATACGCCCATGCGATGGGCAAGGTCTGTATAGGTTTCACCCTCAAATATGTATTCGGATGGTTCCGGGCATAGCAGGCAGGCGGCAAACAATTCGGCTTCCCGCTCGTAGCAATCGGTTTTCATATGTGTGCACCTATCCAAAAATACACGGTTCAAACCACGATGGAACATGTGATGGGCCAATTCATGCGCCATTACAAACCGCTGCTCGTGTTCATCCAAATTCGAATCTATAAAAACCATTGGGATGCAGTGAATCGCTTTGTATATCCCTCTTATTCCCACCATGGGAAGAAAAAAGATTTTTACACCTTGTGAGGAAAGAATTTCCTCTGGATTGTTCGTCACGTTCTCGCCAATGATGGCGCGGACGGTTTCGAACATGTTCATGCCCGCACCTCTTTTCGAATCCGTTTATTTTCCCTTATTTATTTTTTTTGCATAGGTTAAACCAAGCTCCATAGCCTGCCGCAAGCTCTCCATAGCTTCCGGCGTGGCAGGCTCACCGTCAAACATCAAATCTCCACTATTCTGCATCTCTTGCATAAGCTGTTCCAGCTCAACCGCAATATCTTTTTTATCTTGCTCTGTAAGCCCGTCACTACTTGTGACGGGCCTTTTTGTTAAGCCTAAAAGCCGTTCAGCTTCCTTCATAACAGCAGGGCATATCCCAAAAGCTGAGAGCATCCGACGCTTTTCATCGTCATTTTTGGCATTTTGCCAATCTTCAATGCAGTCGGGTTCCCATTCAGTGGGGAAGGTATAGTTAGACATTGTGAGAAGATAATCGCTTGTCACATTTAAGGCTTCTGCGATTTTGTTGAGTGCAGCACCACGGGGCATATACCCATTATTTTTCCAATTACTTACATTCGATTTATTGATTCCAAGAGATTGCGCAAGCGCAGTAGGGCTAGTCCCGTTACGGGCAGCTAACAATGAGAAAATGTCATAAAACACAAAACACACTCCTTATTTTTGTACAATGCGCCAAAGTTCAAGAACATGTCCAAAACCTATTGAAAAGTTCATGTACATGGAGTATGATTTATGCATGGGTTGCAGAACATGAACTTTGGCTAAACGATTGAAGTGGACAATACACAAGGCAAGTACCAGTTGCCGAGTAGTATGACACAGCAATTATATTCTGTTCTTCATCTTCTTGAACTTAGAATATCACAAAAGTTCATGTTTTGCAACATCACTAAGAATTAGGGGGTGAATTTTGTATGCCTGCACAATGGACTGGAGACGTTGTTGGGAAAATGCACATATATGGAGTGTCCATTAGAGACATGGCCTCCTTTATGGGCATTACACCGGAATACACGGGCCGTGTTTTGAACGGGAAGGATGAGCCTAAAGGGGCGGAAGAAAAATTTAGACTGGCTTTGGATGAGCTTATCCGGCAAAAGGGGATTTGAAATCGGAAATATTTTCCTGTGGCTATAGGGTATCGCAAATGAAGTCCAATAAATTGGACAGCAAAAGAAACGAGGTGAGCAAGAAAATTAAAAGTACAATAAACAGGACTTGAAGAACAAAAGAAAGGAGACGGGTATGAGGCTGACTACAAACACACTGGACGTTGCACGGCTGCCTGTGGTGCTGACAGTATCGCAGTATGCGGCAATTTTGCAAATGAAACCGGATACCGTGCGTAAGCTGCTGAGAGACGGCGAGATAACCGGCAGCAAGGTGGGGCCGCGCCTTTGGCGCATCCCGCGGGAGGAAGTGAGCAAATACATTGCAAAGCAACAGGCCGCCCCGGTGCTGTAACACCGAAGCGGCAAGGGAGAGACATGGAACATGAAGCAGTTTTGGAAGGATTTTTGCCTTGTGGCGGCGATTGTACTTATGATTGCGGCGCTGGGCGGCGTGATAGACGGATGCCCTGCCGGATGGGTAGCGGCGCTGATGGTGTTTGTTGGTTTGGGAGGCGTTGTTTGGCTGATATGGCAAAGCGAAATGAAGTGATAGAGTGCCGGGGTTGTGAATACTGGCGGACGATGGGAAACAGCAGCAAGTGCATGCACGCCTGCCACTACTGCATTGAAACAGGGAACCTGCGGGGCATGCCTGCGGCAGAGTGTTACAAGCACGAGGGCACGCCCTACAAGCCAAAGAAAAGAGGTGTAAGACGTGACAAAAGAGCATGAGCAGATGATGGATATGGTGCGCAGCGCAATGGAGATAGCAGAGAGCCGCGGGAACTATGCTGCAAGTGTGCGCCTGCTGTTTGACGCCACAGTGGACGTGATGCAGCTGGAGGTAAATGGCAAGGTATACACGCTGCGGGCTGGGGAAGAAAAGGCACTGCGCGCGGCACAGCGTGAGATTGGACGTGCACGCGAGGACGTGGAGGAAGAAGCGGCAGAAATGGAGGCGAGGCAAGATGAAACAGAAGGATAGGGTGCGCATTGTGCGCGAGGCCGGGTACAAAGGATATGACAAAAGCCTGGACAGCAAGTGCGAAAACCCGAAGAAATACGGAGTGCGCAGACTGGAAGAGGCGCAAGCGGCCATAGAGGCGGTTGCAACCGCGCCAGAGGGCGTTTTGACGGGCAAGCAGGGGAAACGGACGGGTGACAGGCACAAGCCCTGTGCACGCATTTCTCACCGGCTGCCGGTGGAGCGCCGGGAACAGATACGGGCGGCAGTTATCACATGTGGATATGGCACGGTGCAGCACTGGCTTGAAACGTGCGTATACCGCTTGCTGACAGAGGCAGAGAAAAGAAAAAGCCCTGCTGGAGCCGGAACCTCCAACAAGGGCAGCATGAAAAATCACACTGATTAAAAGATAGCATCAAATAAGGAGAATGTCAAATGTGTATGTTTAAAAGCATGCTGTTGCTAAAGGATAAAGTGTTCTGCCCGAATTACGACAGTCACGAGGACATGATAAATGAAACCGGCATGGAGCACGGCCCTATGCGCGAAAATTTTGTACGGGTGGAAATTACGCCGCCGGATGATGATTTGACAGTCCCCATTGATAAGTGGGAATACAAGGTAGACCAGGACTATTTGCCGGAATGGTATGTAGAAGAGGTAGACAAGCCGCGCTGCTTTGATGCCTTAAAGGCGTGGGCGGTAAAGCACATTCTGGTTGGGCAAGATGTGCCGGAAGTAAAACAGGGCGAATTTGTTGTGCTGGTGAATTGTAATACGGGAATCGTAAAAGGCACAGTGCAGAAAGTCTGGGGCGGCACAGTGCAGAAAGTCTGGGACGGCGGCACAGTGCAGAAAGTCTGGGACGGCGGCACAGTGCAGGAAGTCCGGGACGGCGGCACAGTGCAGGAAGTCCGGGGCGGCGGCACAGTGCAGGAAGTCTGGGGCGGCGGCACAGTGCAGGAAGTCTTGGGCGGCACAGTGCAGAAAGTCTTGGGCGGCACAGTGCAGGAAGTCTGGGGCGGCACAGTGCAGAAACAAACTGGCGGAATAGTGATTTATGCAGATGGATGTATCAGTGTATGTAATAAGAACTTTTATCGATTGATTACGCCGGAGGAAATGAAATGACACTGCAAGAATCCGTGGCCCAAAACATGCGCAGCCATTGGGATTATGCGCCGGAGCCGGAAGCGGTGATGCGCTGCCCGGAATGCGGGCAATATCAAGGCGAGGGCGACGTGCTCTATTTTTACACGGGCACAGGTGAGTGCGTAGGGTGCTGGCGAGACGTAGAAAAGCACAGTGCAGAGGGCTTTGACTATAAGTGCGGCATGTGCGGGGAGGAAACAGATGGCCCGATTTACACCGTGCGAGGAACAGATATTGTGCTGGGATGCGAAAACTGCATTACAGAGCGCACAGTGGAAGAATGCCTGCTTTATGGGATTTTGCAGACGATATAACAATTAGGAGGTTTTGATGAGTACTATGAACATTTTTCAGAGAATGAGTGAAGTGAGCAACGAGATTGCGCGTGTTCCTAAAAATTTAACAGTAGGAGTTGGGAAAAATTCCTATAAAGCGGTAGCGGAGGGGGATATTCTCAAAGCCGTAAAAGAGGCAGAATCCAAATTTGGTATTTTTTCTTTTCCAGTATCTCATCGAATTGTTGAGAGCGGAATTAAGAAAAAAATATCCACCTATAATGGAGAAACGACGGAGAGCGAGAACACATTTATTCGAGTTGAGGCTGTGTATCGTTTTGTGAATATGGATGATCCGGATCAATTTGTTGAGGTTACTGCATTTGGTGATGGAATTGACGCACAAGACAAGGCACCAGGAAAAGCTGTTACATATGCGGACAAATATTGTTTGATGAAGGCATACAAGGTGGAAACTGGTGATGATCTTGATCAACAGAGCAGCGATGATTTATCCGGGCATGACATTTGGAAGATTAAGCAGCGGGTGGAACAGATGTTGACAGAAAAAATGCAGCATGGGATGAGTCAGGACCAAATTATTGAATCTATGGGGCTGAACCAGCGCAGTTTCCAGACCTGCATGAACTCATTTCAGAATGTAGCCGCATTTGAATCGAAGTTAAAAATGGTGAAATCAAAGTGATTAGGAACAAGAGCAGAGCGTGGTGGTTTGGAGCAAGCGATACGTCACACATTATGGGAAACTGGGGCACAAAATCATTTGCACGCTGGTGGCTTGAGAAAATAGGTTTGAGAATTTCAAATTATTCCACAATGGCTATGATGGCGGGAACAGCCTATGAACACAAAGTGCTGGATGCTATTGGAGTAAGTCGAAAGGATAGACAGATTCGAAAGTTTACTTTGCGATTGCGCGTAAATTTGGATGGTGAGACGCGCATGAAGATAAGCGAAGTTAAAACGTGGCTTGGAGAAAAAGAAGATTCGTTTTCTGTGAGTAAATCTTACTGGGAGCAATGTCAAGTTGAGATGTACGCAGCAAAAAAGGAATGTCAGATTGTAGCATATCGGGTTACTGAAGACGAATACAAAAATTATTTTTTGCCTATTGAACAAGAGCGAATTTCTTTTCACCCTATCCAATACGACGAAAAATGGATAAATGAGCAATATTTGCCTAGACTTCGATATTTTGTGTTTTGCATGATAAGAAGAAAGTTACCTGGTGTGGAAGAATTTAATGAGAATAAGGAGCTATGGGAATGCAAGAATGGCATTTCAAAGTTGATGGTTTTATGGACATTCTTCCTCGCATTCTTGCAGCGGTAAATAATCTGGACAAAGGGAAGCAGTATGTGCTTACCATCAAGCAAAAGACAAATCGCCGGAGCCTTGATGCAAACGCCTATTGCTGGGTGCTGCTGGACAAGCTGGCGGTGGAGCTTTCCAAAAATGGGCCTGCGAAATCGCCGGAAGAAATTTACCGCGAGACGATACCGCTTGTGGGCGGGAACAGCAAGATAGTGCCTGTGCGCGAGGATGCAATAGATGCATGGAAAGAGATATGGAGCGCCGGGCGCACAGGCTGGATATGTGAGGACATGGGGCCGTGTGCAAACATTCCTGGGTATCACAACATCCGGTGCTTTTATGGTTCCAGCGTATATGACACAAAGCAAATGGCGCGGCTGATAGACCTGATTGTGCAGGAGTGCAGGCAGCTTGATATTGAGACTGCGACGCCCCAGGAAATGGAGAGGATGATGCAGGAATGGAGGTGAAAAAAGGCGGTGCGGAGCTTGACCGAAACGGATATGCGCCCAGCATTGTGCAGGAGGACGCGGACGAGTGCTGCGCCATCTGCTATGCCAACGGAGGCAAAGACCCGCTGAACCGGCACGAGATATTTGGCGGGGCTTACCGCCAAAAATCGAAACGCCTGGGGCTTTGGGTGAGCCTGTGCCATGACCGGTGCCACCAGAACGGGCCGAACAGCGTGCACCAGAACGCAGAGGCAAACCGGGCCCTGAAAGTGCGGGGGCAGAGTGCGGCCATGGAAAAATACGGGTGGAGCAAAGAGGATTTCATCCGGGAATTTGGGAGGAACTACATTGACAATTGAGGAAATTGCAAATGGCGTTATAGAAAAGCTGCGTGGAAAGGTTATCATCCATCGGTACGATGCCCACTCTACAAACAGCATCTATTTGAAATTTGACTATGGCGTTGCAAATAGCCTGAGAATCAGCGACCACCCTGGAAAAAGATACCTGAAATATCGGTACAACATCATTACCACACAAAGATGCAAGCAAAGTAAGCGCGATTGTGGATATGAGCGCATTTTTTATAGCCCGGAAATGATAAACGCTGTATGCCGTGACATTCTGGTGGCAAAAGAGGAAAAAGAAAAACGATACCGAGATTATAACGGGCTTGTAAGGCAAAAATCTGCCGAGATATTCCATGAAAAAGGATTTTGGCAACAGGCAAAGGAGGTTAAATAATGCTTAACATAATCGCCCTCATGGGCAGATTGACCGCAGAGCCAGAGCTGCGCCACACACCAAACGGGGTTGCAACCTGCACCTTCCGCATTGCGGTGGAACGCAGCTTTGCACGCGCCGGAGAAGAGCGCAAGGCGGATTTTATCGACATCGTAACATGGCGCAAGACGGCAGAGTTTGTTTGCAAATACTTTGGCAAGGGCAGCCTGATTGCCGTGAACGGCAGCTTGCAGACGCGCAGCTATGAGGACAAGAACGGCAACAGGCGCACGGCCTATGAAGTGGTGGCAGACAATGTGCACAAGGTGAATTGGAACGAAGTTCCAAGAGAAGGCCCCCTGGGGGGCTTTGCAGGGGAAAAGACTTCCGGCGGCGAGGGGAAAGCGTCGTTTGCGCCGGCAGCGGGAAATGTAGACATTAAAGACGGGCCGGATGATTTCGCGGTGATTGACAGCGACGAAGATTTGCCGTTCTGAAAGCGGGGTGTGACAGATGGAAGGGTTTATCCTTCTGCATCGCAGGCTTTTAGGATGGGAGTGGTACGGGGACGGAAACACCATGCGGGTGTTTATCCATTTGCTTTTGAAAGCAAATTTTGAACCGAAAAAGTGGCGTGGAGTAACAGTTGGCCGCGGACAGTGTGCAACAAGCCTTGCAGAAATTGCCGGTGAATTGGGATTGAGTGAGCGAAATGTGCGCACTGCAATAAAACACTTAAAATCGACAGGCGAAGTGACACACGAGCGACACCCTGATTTTGGCCTGTACACAATAAAAAACTATGATGCATACCAGGCAAATGACACCCGAAGTGACAGGCGGGTGACACCCGACCGACACACAAAAGAACAATTAGAACAAGTTAAAAACTTAAAGAAAGAAACTCCCCCTAAAGGGGGAGTAAAGAAAGAAAGCGCGGCAAAGGCGAAATACGGCGAATTTGAGAACGTGCTGCTCGACGGGCAAGAGCATGGGAAGCTGGTGGACAGCTTGGGCGACATTGGCGCGGCGGAATACATAGAGCGCCTTTCGGCCTATCTTGCACAAACCGGGCACCGGTATAAAAGCCACTATGCCACACTGCTGAACTGGTGGCGGAAGGATGGAAAGCCTGTGAAGCGGACGCCAGCGCCGCACAGGATGAAGCCGGACGCCGGGCGAGAGATAACGCCTGATATGACGGCAAGGGAGATATTCTGATGCAAAGCACGGAGATGAGCGTGATAGGCAGCATCCTGATGGAACCTGCGTTTCTGGGGATTGCCCGCGGGATGCTGTCGCCACGGATGTTTGAGGACGAAAAGCTGGCAAGAGTTTTTTCCTGCGCGCTGAAGCTTGCAAAGTCAAATTTGCCCATAGACACCGTGACCGTAACGGACAAGCTTGGCGCTGAATACGGGCCGCTGATTGTGGAATGCGCACAGATGGTGCCGACAGTGAGCGAAGGGAATTTTGCCGTATATGCAGGGGCAGTGCTGGACGCATGGCGCGAACGGGAAATACGAGCCGCGGCGCTGGAGATAGCCACGGGAGGCCAGACAGCGGATGAGATGACGGCTAGGCTGGCAGAGCTTCTGAAGCGGCAATATGACATCACCAGCAAGGTGCGGCGCACAACGGAACGCACGTTTTTAGAGGCTGTGGGGGAAACATACAAAAGCCTGTTCGCGCCGGACACAAGCCTGAAAATAGAGCGCGGGGCGTTTGGCATGTTGTGCGACGTGCTGGGAGGCTTGCAGCGCGGCGGCGTGTATGTGATAGCGGCGCGGCCCGGGGATGGAAAAACAGACATAGCCTTGCAGCTGGCGGTGACGCTGGCGAAGGATTACCGCGTGGACTACCGCAGCCTGGAAATGAGCACAGAGCAGTTGACACACCGCATTTTATCCAGGGCGTGCATCATCAACAGCACAAAGTTCAGAGACCACCGGATAAGCGAGAACGAGCAAAAACGCATTGGCATGGTGGTGGATGCCATGAAGGGCCTGCACCTGGTGATGGACGACACGGCAAGCATTTCAGCGGACGATGTGGAAGCGAAGCTGGCGGCTTCGAAACCGGATGTGATGTTTATTGACTACCTGGGGCTGATGAAGGGCGACACGAGCGGAAAGAAGCCTCTGTGGCAGGTGACGGGCGAGACGATGCACGCGCTGAAAGCCTCGGCAAAGCGGCACAATGTAGTGATTGTGGCGTTGGTACAGATGAACCGGAGCGTGGACAAGCAGAAGGAACCGACGCTTTCAGACCTGCGAGGCAGCGGAGACATTGAGGCAGATGCGGATGCGGTGCTGTTTATGAGGCCGGAAAAAGGCAATGATTTTTTGAGCGGAGATGATTACTGGCCTGTGCAGATGATTTTGGCAAAGAGCCGGCACGGCGGCGTGGGGCGTGTAGAATACCACTGGCAGCCGCAGTATCACCGGTATTTGCCGCTGGTAAAAGGAGAGGAAGCATGAAAATCGTACTGAAGGGCGTGCCGCCGAGCCTGAATCAATTTGCAGGAAGAAAAAATACATGGGAATACCGGGCTGCAAAAAAGCAGTGGAGCGATGCCGTGTACATAGCCTGTATGGCACAGCGGCCATATGAAACGCTGGAAAAGGCCATGGTGCGCATAGACTACTATTTCCCTGACAGGCGCAGGCATGATGCAGACAACTACTCGGGAAAGTTTCTGCATGACGGGCTGACGCGCGCGAAGGTGATACAGGATGATGACTTTGCGCACTTGTGTACTGCGGCGCATGGGCATGTGGACAGGGAGAACCCACGCACAGAAATTACGGTTGTGAGGATGGTGCCGGAATGAACAGGCGGGAGATGGCAGCGCGTGAATATCTGGCGGGAAATGCGCTTGGCGAGGTAGCGCAAAAATACGCTGTGAGCATGAAGGATGTGCTGGAAGCGGCAGCCAAAATTCCACGGCAGAAGGTGCGTGCCAAAATGCCACGGAAAGGCGGCGCAAACGTAATAACGCAGACCAACATCTGCATGGAATGCGCCAAAGCCTGCGGGAAATGCAGCTGGACGGCGGTGGCGGCAGATGGGGAAACGCTGCTGTGGCAGCCTGTGGAAGGATGGACGGCAGAACCTGTGAAAATAAGCGTGCGCAACGAGAACGGAGTGTACAGGGAAATTGAGACGTATCATATCACCGCGTGCCCGGAGTTTGAGAAGGGGTGAGAAAATGAAGGAAGAGAGAAAGCTGATACATAAAATTGCCACTGCACAGGCGCCAGGTTCTCAGTCCGGGCGAAAAAGATGCCCCGGGTGCGTATGGGGCAATAAGGTGTCTGGCGTATGTACGCAGCCGAGATGCATTAAGGGGATGGAGAAGAAAAATGGATGACATCAAGCGCGCCCTTCTGGGCGACAAAGAGGCAGCCAAGCGGCTAACGGATGCGGGGGTGCTGCTTATGCGGGGTGATTGCCTGGAACTGCTGAAAGACATACCAGACGGCAGTGTAGACATGGTGCTGACTGACCCGCCGTATTCCAGCGGCGGAATGTATCGTTCTGACAGAGCAAGCGGGTCAAGCAAAAAATATCAAAGTACAGACACAAAAGACATCAAGCATGATTTTGCGGGAGACAATCGAGACCAGCGTAGTTTTACGCTTTGGGAAACGTTTTGGGTTTCTGCCGCAAAAAGAAAAATGCGACCTGGCGGCATCGCAGTCATATTTACCGATTGGCGGCAGTTGGCAGCGACTATTGACGCCGTGCAGTGCGGTGGACTTGTGTACCGAGGTGTTGTTCCGTGGATTAAAACTGCTGCAAGGCCACAAAAAGGGCGGTTTACACAAAACGCAGAATATTGCGTTTGGGCATCAAATGGGCATATCCCAAATGAGGGCGGAAACTACAAGGGATATTTTGTCGGGAACCCGCCAGCAACATCTAAACGGGTACACGCAACTGAAAAGCCTATCGAGTTGCTGGAGCATTTAATGTCTATTTCTCCTGACGGAGGAACTGTTATGGATATGTTTATGGGCAGCGGCTCCACAGGCGTTGCCTGCATCAATACAGGCCGAAAGTTCATCGGAATGGAGTTAGACCCTGGATATTTTGAAGCGGCAAAGCGGCGCATTGAGGAGGCACAGGCACAAGCCCGCCTTGCCTGGAACACCCGCGCACCGATTCTGAGCGAGCGAGAGATGGAGATGCTGGAGGGGATGGAATGAGCCTACAAATGACATGCCCATACTGTAAACGGGAGTTCCCCTATGACAACGGGAAACTTGACCGCGAAATCTCCGATATAGGGCAGCGAATAAATGCCATCGACAGGGAGCTTGCAACGATTAAAGCCTCATCCCCCAGCGCCAGGAGAGCAGCAGAAGGCAGAAGGAAAGTGCTTACACTGGAAGTCACGGGATTGAGGGAGAGGTTGTCAGGGCTCAAGGCAGTTCGAAAGGCGGCTGACCAGCAAATTAAAGCTTTTGAGTATCAAACATTCAAGGACATTGTGAAAGACCGGTACGGAGATGCGGAATACAAAAAGATACTTGCAATGGTACAGGAGGAACTCAAGGCATACAAGGCCAGCAGTCTAATGCGCCATGAGTATACCCGTAGCAACGCGAAAGCTAACGTAACAAGCATCAACAAATTATGAGATGGAGGGGATGGAATGAAAATCGGCGACATTACCGCCACACTTGTAAAAAAGGCGGTTGTGAATGTGATTTACAAAGAATGGCTCCATGAGGGGCATATCGACATCGAGCACACAGAAGATTTTCGTTGTGTCATTGACGGGAAACTGTATGAAATCACTGTGCGAGAAGTTGGAAAGGAGGCCCAGCCATGACGCGGGAAGAAGCGATTACACAGCTTGATCTTTTGCTAGAATACTGCGAAAGCATGATGACCAGCGAATATCCTGTGTGGAGGCGAGATTGCGAAGCGCTACAAATGTTGATTGCCGCCCTTCGCCCCGTCAGCCGGGAGCAGGTGGAGAAGGTGTGGATGGGGTGCGAGAAGTGTAATGGTGCCGGGGAATACAGCAGATATGCTGAAAATCTGACCAAAATATTGCTCGCAAAGTATTGTCCCCATTGTGGTCGCCCGCTGACGGACGAGGCCGTGGACATGGTGATGGAGAAAATTAACAATATGGAGGAAATGACAAATGAGCATTGATTGCAGATATTTTACCAACGGGACGAAAACCGCATACACATTGAAGCATACTGATACTGGGATGGTTGAGGAATTTGAAAAATTCGAGGAAATCCCGGTAGAAGTTCGAGAGTATTTTAAGCGGTTGACTACGCCGAAGTTCTGTGGCCCTGACCTATCTACCATTCTTGGGTTAAACAGTGTATTTTACCCTGATTGGCCGAAAGCGTGTGAACACCCTGACTATCAGGGGAAACGGTGTATAGCTGAATCCTGTAAGTATGCAGACGAAGCGGGAGGATGGGAGAAATGTCCGTATTTCGCAAAGTAGTGGACATGGTGATGGAGAGGATGGATGCGCTGCATGACACCGAGAACTGATAGCGATAAAAAATGCGAGAACTGCAAGTGGAACAATTTGTTTTGGGAAGAATCTGGTTGCAGCAAGTTCAACGCTATGGAGCCGTGCAAATTTGAGCCAAAGGAGGCGCTGAAAGATGGCAGTACGACCGATTGATGGAAACGAGCTGTATCGAATTGAAAAGCTGCTTGATACAGATATTGTAAGGCAAGACAAAGTAGCGCTCAATTTGTTGGAACAAGTGCTCTATGACATCCAACATGTGCCCACCCTCACCCCGCCGAACGAGCCACTCTCTATTCTTGTCCTGGATGAGCCAGACCGGGAATATATTGACTATATTTGCCCTAAGTGCAAAAATACAATTTCCCAGCGCAGGCGAGGTCAGCTCATGAGGAATGTCTACCAGTGCAAATATCATGACAATTGCGGTCAACGGGTAGATTGGCACAACCCACAGCCCTACCATATCCCGCTGGAGGGAGAGACCGATGAAGAATGAAAAACTATTCCTTGCTTTGAGGGCAGGGGCCAGAGCAATATCTAATAACAAACGACTACATGGAACTTTTTATTGCTGGGATATCTGGGGAGAAAACGGAGGGCCAAAAGAAATCTCATATCTGGAAGCCGCTGGCTTATTGGCAGAAGCAGCCGATAAAATGAAAGACCGCCCGCCGGAGGGAGAGGAGAAAATCTGATGGACATTGAAATGAAAGTGCAAATCCTGCGGGCGTGTAGCAGCAAGAAGGGAAATCGGTGTAGTTCCTGTCCGGCCTTTGGGCATGGAAACCGAAACTGCATAAGAAAACTCTAACAAACTAAAAGAGACTCTAATAAACGGTAATAAAGAGGAGGTCAACATGGACAAGCAGGCGAGACCCCGAATTTGCGAGGTGCTGGGGGTTGAGGTGGGTGAACGCTTCCGCATAGATTACCCAAAAGGCATGACAGTGTGGCTGCATATCAACAAAGAAGGTTTTGTAGTGCGAGAGGGCGGCCCAAAAAACTTGAAAATTGGAAATTCCGTCGCGTGGGCTATCAACCACCCAGACCGCATCATCCGCAAGCCCCGCTGGACACAGCAGGAGGTGGAGGACGCTAAGGTGCTTGCCCGTGCACTGCTTGCCGATGGCTTTGAGCGTGACACAATAGGGGACGTATTTGCAACATCAAGTGTGGCATGCCGTACATTGATTGACAGCAGGATGTTCCCCTCTCTCAGCCCCGGCGATTCCGTCAAGCTGTCTGATATTATCGGAGGCGGACAATGAGCAAAACAGAGATATACCGCCTTGCGCTTTCCACCTATGGTGCACAGGCACAGACCATGATGGTGATGGAGGAAATGGCCGAGCTGCAAAAGGAATTGTGCAAGCATGCGAGGGGCAAGGAAAACCGCGCACAGATTGCCGAAGAGATAGCAGATGTGCAGATTATGCTGGAGCAGATGAAACTGCTGCATGGTTGCGCAGGGCTTGTTGCAGGGTTTAAGGCGCAAAAGCTGGATAGGCTGGAAAAGAGACTGCGGGAGGGATAGGGCTTGACAAAGAAGGAATTTCGGGCGTTGTGGGCTGTGCCGATAGATATAGACGCGCGGCGCAGGAGGATTGAGCGGATGCAGGCCATGCTTGACGATGCGCCGGTGGTAGTGGATACAGTGCAGGCCAGCAGCGATGCGCCAGCATACGGAATGCACACTGTTAAAATTACGGGCATAGATACGGCCGGGAGGGCTGAGAAACGCACGGTGCTGGCGAAGCTGCAAGCTGACATGCAGCAGCGAAACAAACAGTACCGGGCAGACTATGCACAGGCGGTGGAGCTTATAGAGGGGATAGAGGACACAGACCTGCGGGCAGCTGTACATATGGCATGCCTGGATGGTGAAGGATGGGAATACATTGCGGCAAGGCTGGGCAAAACAGGCGATGCATGGCGTATGCGGGTGGAACGCTGGCTGGATGCAAACCTTCAATAAAAAATCCCCAGCCTTTTACGGGCTGGGGATGTCTTTCATGTCTTTGTTTTTCTCTTGTGATATATTTTGTCGTGGTGCTAAAAAATATTTTTCAAGATGTTCGAAATGTTCGAAATGTTCGTTTTTGGTATGCTATAATTATACTGGAGAAAGTGGAGGCTGGACGCTTTCTCACCGTCAGAAAAAGCCGCCCCTACCTGGGGCGGCCTTTCCTTTTGAGGTTATGCCATGGATTCGAGCACGCGGCGGGCGGCGGCCTTGCCGTTTTCAGTAAGCTGGCGCTGCCATGCGCCTTGTGACGGAGACCAATGGAAGCCATTGGCTTTCAGCAGCGCGCGGGTGTTTTCACTGGGCTTGCTGTCGAAAACAAGCTGCACGCGCATAATGGCGGAGTTTTCCAGATAGGTGCATCCGTTGTGCTGTTCTTCCTGCGTGGGGGAGGCTTTGACGGCCTGTAAAGAGGCGATACGCTGGCGGATGCGCTTGATATTGGCATTGCTGTTTTGCAGGTCATAGGCGGGATATGGGCAGCCGTAGAGCGCCAGCGGAGAGCCGTCGCCTTTGGCAAACACGCCGGGGCGGGTGAGCCATTCGCGTGTTGCCTGCGAGATGCCGGGGCAACCGTCCAGTGTTTTGTGCTTGCGGTAGTAGGCATTGGCCTGTTTCATTTCAGCGTGGGAAGATTCCAACCTTGCAAGCTTTGCTTGCAGGTATTCCAGCGCTTCCGGGTCGCTTGACTTGACGCCTTGAATGTGCGCGGTTTTGAGCTGGTGGAGATAGTGGTCTGCTTTCTCGAAGTTGGCGCGGTTTGCTTCCCAGGCGGCAACCTGCTTTTCCTTTTTGCGCACTGGGAAATTGGAGGCGCCGGCAATAAGTACAGACGGGCATCGAGTGCCGATGGCGTTTTCCTGGTTGATGGCCTGTGCCAGCTTCTTAGCGTAGCGGTCGAAATAATGCTCGGCACGCTCGCGCTGGGCTTGGGTTTTGCACTTGGCCTTGACTTCTTCCAGCACGGCGGCGGCACGGTCTACCGCAGCGCGGTATTCACTGGTGGCGCTGTTGGGGATGTAGTCGCGCATGCTCATGTTATCATGGGCAAGGCGGGCGGCGGCTTCGTTGATTTCGTAGTACATGGATTAAGCCTCCTTTGCTTCATTCACGTATGCTTGGGCCTGTTCAAGGGTAGGGAACCAGTCTGTATAAATATCGGCCAGACGTCCGTGGTGCCGTTCATCCTGGGGCTGGTTTTCCGCTTGGACGGTGGAGGTAATGGCGGCAATGACGCGGCCGTCATCGTAAAAACTGGACGTAACACAATAGTAGGTATTCATGTTTTTTCCTTTCTGCCCTCGTGACCTCCGGGGCGGGTGATAAATTCAATCGAAGCACATTTCCCGGCAAATGCGGTAATGCTCTTTGAGTTTGTCATGATGGGTTCCTCCTTGCGTTTGTCGTTGTCCTTGCTGTGATTACATAATATCACGCCGACGTGATTTAATCAATAGACAGATTGCACGAATAATTTCACGTCGGCTTGTGTAATTTGCACGTTGCCGTGAAAAAACCTTTGCGCTATAATGGTGTAGAGGTGATTTTATGGCAAGGCCGAAGAAATACAGCACGCCGGAAGAAGCGTACCGGGCGAAGCTGGCAAGTAATGCAAGGAGAGAGGCGCAAAGAATTATGCGCATAGAAATAAAGCCAGAAAAGGCAGAAGGGGAAGCAATAAAGGCGGCCGCAAAAGAGGCGGGAGAAAGCACGCAAGTATACATATTGCAGGCGGTGAGAAATCGCATGGAAGCCGAAAAGGCGGGTGCGACGGTGTGCAAGATACGCAATGATGCGGTAGGGCCAGCGGCAGAGGCTGCGGGGCAAAGTATCAAAGAGTATGTAACGCAGGCGATACAAGAGCGCATGGAGCGCGAGCGGTAAAAAAATAAAGCCTTTCGGGTAAACCGAAGGGCTTTTTCTTATAAGGTGGTGAAAATATGGCAGAAAAGTACGATAGACGCAAAAACCTTGTAAGCTTAAAGGACAGGACGCCAGAAGAGCGGGCGGAAATTGCGCGCAAAGGACAGGCGGCGTCAGTAGAGGCGAGGAGACGCAAGAAGACGCTAAGAGAAATTATGGAGGCTGTTTTGTCGCTGGAAGCACCGCAAGATATGCTTGAAGCTGGTAACGAGATAGCACGGAAAATGCAACGGCTTGCAAAATCGCGGGGGGAGGTTGTGGATGTATACGAGGCAATCGCTATGGCACAGGCGCATAGAGCCGCCCAGGGCGACACAGCGGCAGCAACATGGGTGCGCGATTCCGCGGGCGATAAGCCGACCGACAAGCTGGCGCAGACTGGCGGGCCGGAATTGACAGAGGCGGATATTGCGCTGCTTCGCAAGCTGGATAAGGCGGGTACGCTGGACGCTTTGACAGACGCAAAAAGCGGAAAAGATGGTTGATATGTCCATAATATACAGCCAATAAATGCACATAGGACAAAAAATGACGATATATCGTCATTTACAATTTCGCCAAATTGGTATTTAGCGAAATTGCAGGCGAAAAGAGGAAAAAGGAAAGAGGCAATAAACTGGGAGGCCGGAAGGTCAGAAAGCCGGAAAGGCTACCCCCCCCCTAGGGGGTAAGACATAAGGCAAGGGCTGTATTTTTTTATTTTTTTCTGCGCGCATATATATAGGGGCCCCCGTGTGGGGGCATACCCCTCCCAAAGGCGACCCCGGCGTTCCGAGGATGGGGAGAGGGTACTATATATATTTTCCCCGCCGAAAATTATAAAAAATATACCCCCTGCAAAGGTTGCCCATACCCCATTTTTCTTAGGGGAGGTAATTCAAAAATTGGGATTAGATTTATTTGGCCCGCTTCGTGAAGAAAAAATCCTTGTGACTTTTGATGTGCCCGAATTGTTTGTGTGTGTCGATGAGAAGAGTGAGCGTTATTTATTCCTCAAACTCAACGGCTACGAAAGATATTTGTGCGTGAAAACACCTGTGCTTATGTTGCTCTTGATGTTGAAGGGACATATTCCTATGAAAGAAGCCTTCCATAAGGCCGTTGACGGAGTTGCGTATTATGCCCAGTTCGATTTTGATTCTTTGAATTATCATTTCGAGCGAAAGAATATTCAAGAGATTCCGGCAAAAGACCTGCCAGCAGATGGCGCGTTATTTACACTTCGAAACAAGAGCATTGAAAAATACATTGCAAAATTGGAAAATAAACAGACCTACGAATGATAGGGGGGTGATGCCTATGATTCCGAACGAAACCTCGTTCTCTCCGATGTAGTTAAGCCCTGCCGATTGTGGCAGGGCTTTATATGCGGAATGCAAGAAGCAGCCATTTATGGTAGGAAGGTAGCACCTTCCGTTTCGCACTACAAGCTTCCGTGGAGGAATAGCAGATGCTAGCAAGCGCGGGTAATTCCGTAGAACAGATAAACGGCAGAAACGGCCAGCTGCAAAACAGAGCGAGGGATGTTAGTCTGGCACCCTATCCATAGTGCAAATCCTTACCCGCAAACTTGTGTCAAATTGGAAAATGAGGCCCTATAAAGCTGGGTTCCCGAACAGGAGTAAGCCATGCGCTTAGAACCCTTTGCCTATGGGCTTTATTTACGGCCTGGGCGTGCCGTGAACGCTTAAAAGGCTCCAACGCGGGGCCTTTTATTTTGTATTTTGTGTGGGGTGATAATGTGACGGCGCAGGAACTGAGAGAAAAGACGGTGGCGCTGTGCCGGAAAGACCCCGTGTTTTTTACCAGAACCTTCGTGCATATTGAGGACAAAGACGCGGAAGAACTGATACAGCCATTTCAACTTTGGCCAGCACAGGAAGAGGCCCTGCGCAGCATGCATGCGCACAGGCTGAATGTGATATTGAAAGCGCGCCAGCTGGGCATTACCTGGCTGGCGCTTTCGGTTGCAGCATGGCTTTTGGTTTTGTTTACCGGGCGCACAGTGGTGTGCTTTTCCCGCGCAGAGGAAGAGGCCAAAGAGCTTGTGCGCCGCATGGTGGTGATATTGCGTCACATGCCGGAATTGATTGCAGAGGAAAAGCATGCGCCAGCAGGATGGAGTGGGCCGGTGTTCAGTTATACCAGCCTGGAAGTAAAAATACAGTTCCCCAATGGGCCGGAAAGTGTTCTGAAAGCTTTTCTTTCTAGCCCGGGCGCGGCGCGCGGCTTTACGGCAGACCTTGTTATTCTAGATGAATGGGCCTTTCAGCAATTTGCAGAAGAAATATGGGCGTCTATTTTTCCTGTAGTAAACCGTCCAAATGGCGGCATGGTGATAGGGCTTTCGACCATAAAATTAGGCACACTGTTTGAAGAGATTTTTACTAACCCAGACAACGGGTTTAACAAAATTTTTCTTCCATGGAATGCAGACCCTGCGCGCGACAAAGCGTGGTATAACCGCACACTTGGTGCGCTGGGCGAAGATAAGACATTGCAGGAATACCCCGCCAGCGTAGAAGAGGCGCTGAGCGTGCCGGGCGGTGTGATGTTCCCAGAAGTAAAGAAAGAAACGCATGAAACAGAAGAAGAGGTGCCGACAGGCGCACGGCGGTATGTTGCAATAGACTATGGCCTTGATATGTTATCGGCTCACTGGGTAGCGATTGGTACAGACGGACGCGCGCTGGTATATCGGGAATTTGACGAGCCGAACAAAACGATTGGCGAAGCGGCAGAAATTATCTTGAACCTTTCGGAAAATGAGGAGATAGATGCTTTTTTGGCTCCGCCGGATTTGTGGAGCCGCGAGCAGATGACAGGCAAAAGCCGAGCCATTGTTTTTTCGGAAAACGGACTGAATTTGACGAAGGTTTCAAATGATGTGGCAGCTGGCTGCGCCAGCATGAAGGAATGGCTATACCCCGGGCCGGATGGCCCAATGCTGCGAATAAAGCGACGGGCAGCACCGAACTTGTGGCGTTGTTTGCAGAAGATACAAAAGGACGAAAAAAAGCCTGACACTTATGCAAAAGAGCCCCATTCACTGACGCATGACGTGGACAGCCTGCGCTATTTCTGCGTATGGTGGACAAGCCCTGCTGCCAGAGTAGAAAAAAGGGTGCGTGCACATTGGGAAGATGACCTGTTTGAAGATTATGAAAATGCAGATGAGCAGGGAAAGGCTTACCTGATTTCCAAATATGGAAACCCGTTTTAAGGAGGACGCATGTTTAAGAAAAATAAAAAACTTGCGGAATGGCAGGACAAGCTTCAGAGGGCCAAAAGCGAATACCAGACAGAGCTGGATAAAATGGACAGGCGCACAGCCTACTATGAGGGCACTTCTGACATTTTGAAAAAAGACGGCTCTCTTGCGGCGCGCAAAGCGTCTAATGTGCGCAACATTGTGTACGAGCTTTTGGAGAGTGAAGTGGATTCCACGATACCGATGCCGCGCGTAGATGCCATTCATGAAGAGGACAAGGAACTGGCCCGAGGTATTGAGGCAATTTTACGCAGTGAAGTGCAGATGCTTCGGCTCGTTGAGATGAACGATATTCAGGAGAGAACAACGACTACGCAGGGTGGGGCGTTGTGGCAAGTAGACTGGGACGAGAACAAAGGATTCCACTGCACAATGGGCGACGTGGCCGTGACAGACCGCCACCCCCGGCAGGTAATACCGCAGCCGGGAATTTATGAAATAGAGCAGATGGATTACATATTTGTGCAGGTGACACAGACAAAACAAGCCATTAAGCGAAAATATGGCGTGGATGTTTCGCAGGAAGGCGAGGAGGCGCCGGAAATTCGCGGAGAAGGGGCTGACACCTGGGATGAACTTGTGACGCAAAACATTGCCTATTTCCGAAACAAGGATGGCGGAATTGGACGGTTCAGCTGGGTAGAAGATACTGTGTTGGAAGACATGGAAGATTACCAGGCGCTGCACATAAAAGTTTGTGCTGAGTGCGGGCGGCCCAAAAGTGGAAATGAGAAAACCTGCCCGGTTTGTGGCTCGAAAAAGTGGAAGGATGAAGTGCAGACTGAAGAAGAGCTGATAGAGGATGTCAGGCTGTTCGACGGAACGATAATTCCACAATTTCAGGCGGAAGAGGAACGCGAGATTTTGGCGCCGGATGGCACACCCATGCTGGATGAAATAACAGGTGCGCCCTTGATGCAGACAGTGGCGGTTGCAACGAGAATACCGAGGTATAAACCAGACCGTTATCCTCTGGTGTTGCGCCGGAATATCAGCAAGTATGCTTCCTTTATGGGCGGCAGTGATGTGGATGTGATATGCGACCAGCAAGAGGCAATTAAAAAGTGCGGTTCCAAAATAGAGGAAAAGGTTTTGAAGGGCGGCAGCTTTGTGACGCTGCCCGAAGGGCTGGACGTAGAAACCACAGACAAAGAGTTTAAAATTGTGCGCATTAAAAACCCAGCACAGAAGGAACTTATCAGCGTGATGAATGTACAACCCGATATTACAAAAGACCGGGTTGTGCTGGTGGACAATTACGACTATGCCAAAAGCACGCTGGGCATTACGGATGCGTTTCAGGGCAAGTATGATTCTTCGGCTACATCGGGCAGCGCCAAGCAGTTTTCGGCAAATCAAAGCGCCGGACGCTTGCAATCGAAACGAGAGCAAAAGAACAGCGCCTTTGCACGTCTGTACGAGCTGATGTTTCGTTTTCTGCTGGCGTATGCGGACGAGCCGATTCCTTATACCACCAAGGGAAGTGATGGGCAGCCGACATTTGCACATTTTAACAGGATGGATTTTTTACGGCAGGATGCAGCGGGAGAATTTTATTGGGATGATGAATTTATCTTTACGATAGACCCCAGTGCAACGCTTTCTTCGAACCGCAGCGTGTTGTGGGAACAAATGGATTTGAAGCTGCAAAGCGGCGCTTTTGGACAGCTGGGGATGAATGAAACAATGCTTTTATACTGGACGCTGATGGAAGAGCTGGATTACCCCTATGCTGGTGAAATTAAGGCCATGATACAAAAGCGCATAGAGGATGAAAAGGCGCAACAGATGCAAATGCAGCAGATGCAGCAGATGGCAATGCAGCAGACAGGAGGAATGGGAAATGCTATGCCCCAGATGCAAGGTTGAGATGAGGGCTACGACATCTTACCACATTGAAGGGAAAAGGCTGTTTTTGTGGCAGCAATTTTTTTGCCGAAACAGGCAGTGCGAAAATTACGGACAGCCTGTTAAAACCATAAAGCACGAAATTCCAGTGGAAAAGGAGGAATAGGGTATGGCGAAGCTGAATATTCCCAACACGGGCAGCATGACGGTGAAAGCGCCGAAATCTTCCGGCAGCACCAAAAAGCCTACCGTGAAAACGGGCGGCGACCTTCGCGCAACGAAGTGAAAAAAATAAGCCGGGCCGGGGCGTGATACCGGCCAGCCCTTTTACCGGGTGAGGAAAGGAAAATATGGAACTGGAAAATGGCGTAATGGATGTTCAGGAAACCAGCGAAAATGCCGGTGGACAGGAACTTGAACAGGGAGTAGCCAGCCCTGATGTGCAGAATGTGGAAGCGGAAGAAAATTCCGCAGGCGAAGAGCCTGCCGAAGCCGGGCAGGCACAAGAAGCACAGATTCCGAATGACGTGTGGAAAACGGCCCGTTTACGCGCGGAGCGTGAAGCGGCAACCCGTTATGCGCGCCAGCAGGCGCAGCAGGACGCCATGGTGGCGGCAAGGTTTGGGCATTTGAAGGTGCCGGGAACAGACCGCAATATCCGAACGGTAAAGGATTATTTTGACGCACTGGATGCGCAGAATAAGGCCCAAACGGAGAGCCGTCTGAAAGCCGCCAATATAGACCCCAAAATTATTGACCGTGCAGTTGCGGAAAACCCCATTGTGCAGAAAGCAGCGCAGGTTGTGGAACAGGCGCAGCGGGACGCAGGCGACAGAATACTGAAGCGGCAGCTGGAAGAGATAACGAAGATAGACCCGGCTGTAAAAACGCTGGAAGATATTCGAAAAATGGACACGTTTCCGCAATTTGACGCACTGGTGCGCAGCGGCGTGCCGCTGGATGTAGCCTATAAGGCAACAAACTTTGAAAGATTATCCAGCGGGAAAGCGACGGCGGCAAAACAGGCGGCAATCAATGCGGCAAAGGGGAAAAGCCACCTTGGGCCAACCACGGGGACAGGTAAGGAAAAACCGAGCCTGACAGAAGAAGAGTACGAATCTTGGGCGAATTTGGGGTTTTCCCGAAAAGAGGCCGAGCAGTACCACAAACAGTTTAACAGTTGACAGGAGGAAAAATATGTTCAAAGTAGCAAAACGCGAAGTGGGCGATGTAGAACCTTTGGAGTATTACCCCAGCGACGCAGCACTGACGATTGGCAGCGCTGCCACCCTGGGCAGCGGCGGCAAGCTGAGCAAGGCATCTTCTACCGTGCGTCCCTCGCATATTGTGATGGGCGAAAAAAATGAGGATGGGATGTTCCCGGCAATGAAGGTGATGCCGTCCACGACGTTCGAAGTGCAGAGCACGGCAACGGTTGCCGACACACTGATTGGCAACAAGGTGACACTGGGTGGCGATGCCGAGACCGTTACCGCAACCACTACGAGCGGTGTATTTACCGTAGACTGGACAGACGGCGCTACAACCAACAGCACGGTGCGCGGCCATTTCGCATAAAGAGGAGGAGAAAGGAATATGGCAGGTATCATTTTTTCGGAAGGCTCTGGGCTGAATAACAGTGTATACGGGAAAAGCCAAGAGCCTATCCGCGCCATGATTGAAAAGAATGTAGAAGCGTTCGAACAGCAGAGCCAAATCAAAAACGTGTATTTCATGGACAAAACCAAAAACTTTGCCGAGAAGTACACGCAGGAGACAAGCCTTGGCAACTTTGAGGATGTGGGTGAGAACGGCGCCTACCCCAAAACCAGCATGCAGGAGGGCTATGCCAAAGTGGTAGAGCCTACCACCTGGAAAAGCTCGTTTGAAGTGACGCAGGAGATGATTGAAGATGCGAAGTTTGGCAAAATCAAAAGCCGCGCTAACATCTTTGCCACCAGCTTTAACCGCACACGCGAAGAGTTTGCTGCAAACCTTCTGGCAGGCGGTGTATCTGCGAAAACGAAAATTGGGACGCGAGAATATGCGACCACCTCCGCGGATGGCGTGGCACTGTTCTCTGCTTCGCACCCGTCGATTACGAAGGGCACCAAAGCACAGAGCAATATTTTTTCTGCGGCATTCAGCGCCTATGCAATGGATAAGGTGCAGGAATATATGCAGGGCTTCAAAGATGATGACGGCCACCTGTTGAACGTAGCGCCGGATACCATTCTCATCCCCAATGTAGGCGAGCTGAAACGCGCTGTGCTGGCGGCCGTGGGCAGTGACCTTGACCCGGAAAGCAGCAAGAATGCCATGAACTTCCAGGCTGGGCTGTGGAACGTGCTGGTGTGGAACTATCTGCCTAAAACCATTGGCGACAAGCCCTATTTCATCATGCTGGATTCGAAATTCAAGGATGACTACATGTGTTTGCCGTTCTTGGACCGCGTGCCGCTGACGGTAAAAAGCGACATTGACCCGAACACCGACGCCAACGTGTTCAAGGGCCGTGCGCGCTTTATGGCGGGCTTCAACAACTGGCGCTGCATTTCCATCTGCGGCGAGGGTGTATCGGGCACCACGATTACGGCACCGGTACAGACGCAGAATGTAACGGTGATGAATACCACGGATAACCCCGTAAACACGAAGGAAGTTGGCGCAGGCGGCTAACATAAAGGGCGGGTAACCGCCCTTTTTATCACGGACAAAAGGAAACGGCCGGGGCAGTGCCGGCAGACGTGAGAGGAGAGAAAAGGCATGACATGGAAGGACATTAAGCTTGCCACACTTCAGAAAATGTTTTCGGCAGACGGCAGCAACCTTGTAGAGGACGAAACCACAAAGGACTACCTTGCAGGCATGCCGCAGACAGCCAATGAAGCACTGGCGCTTTTGTGCACGTCAAATAAATACCTGCGCAAAAGCGCCCTGTTGGAAAAGCCGCAGGGCCCGGCCAAATTTACCATGAAAGACCAGGCAGAAGATTTCTGGATTTTTGGCACGCCGGAAGTGTACCGCATGGAAAACGGCCTGCCGTATAAAACCTATGCCTATTCCATTGTGGCCGGGCGGGATATTATTTTTCCCGCCGAAGAGGCCGGGCAGTATGAGGTGTTTTACAACGCATGGCCGCCGCAGATTACCGGGGAAACGCTGGATGATTACGAGCTTCCACTTACACCGGACGTGGTGGTGCTGCTGCCGCTTTATATGGCCAGCCAGCTTTATAAAGATGATGACAATTCCATTGCCACCATCTACCGCAACGAGTTTGAGGTGGCCCGCGGCGAGCTTGTAGCTGGAACAGGTGGGGTTGTAACAAGCGAATGGACATCAAAGGATGGGTGGTGCTGAAATGGCACAGTTTTCAATTCCGGCCAGCCCATCCAGAAGCATTTTAAATGTGAATGAGTTCTATGGCATAGATTACACTAACAGCCCGGCCAACGTGGATAAAAGCCGCAGCCCCAACGGGCAGAACATGATACGCGATGTGCCGGGCAAGGTGCGTAAGCGTATGGGCTATGAAACCATAGCGCAGTACCCCGCACGCATCAACGGCGTGTTTGCCCGAAGGGAGGACAGCGAATTTCTTGTACATGCAGGAACGAAACTGTATTTGGGCGAAGAGGAAATATATAGCGGCATGGCGGACGCACGCAGCAGCGCTTGGCAGTTTGGAGATAAATTGTACATCATAGACGGCGCAGGGCTTACGGTGTTTGACGGCACAGCGGCGGGCCCGGTGGGGGACGCAGCTAGAATACCGCTGTTCACCATTGCCAAGGCACCCACGGGCGGCGGTACGCAATATGAGAACCTGAACCTTATTCAGCCAAAATTTACCGAGCAGTTTTTGGGCACAGAGGAAGACACACAGTATCATCTTTCCTTTGCGGAGCTGGATGATGCCCCGGTGAAAGTGGAGGTTTTGGGCGCAGATGGCACTTGGCAGGAAAAAACAGAAGATACCGATTACACGGTAGACCGCACCGCGGGCATTGTCACCTTCACCACAGCGCCGGGCAAAAGCCCGGTGGCGGGCGAGGACAATGTGCGCATTACGGCCAGCC
>ERZ826396.112-NODE-112-length-120184-cov-25.199760_pt1 | contig 120184 bp, 118 predicted proteins | sample MGYA00519926_ERZ826396 | MGnify/ENA primary metagenome ERZ826396 (study PRJEB31778, sample SAMEA3449230) | human gut metagenome | biome: human gut; feature: human-associated habitat; material: faeces | place: United Kingdom | collected 2010/2012 ... | reverse complement strand
ATTTCTTTTTTGTATTCTACTGCTACATGATCATTTCCAATTCCTATTTTCATTTCTCTTCTCCTTCTATCTATTGACGCTTGCCATTCTAAAATACGTATAATGTCTTCCTTTTAAAGAGACTGATAATTGATGAATATTTTCAGGAGATGTACATCCACTAAATCCACCATCACCAATAGCATGAATATCTGCTCCAGTTTCTTTCATTTTTAAAGCTATTAAACGAATTGTATCTGGGTCTGCACATTCTACCGAACTGTTAAGGAAGGTCATTGCAAGTGTACCCGGTTTATATGAATGTATATATTCTACAAGTTCACGAATCATATCTACACTGATGCCATGTCGAGAACCTGGAGCAGGTAAATCAATACAGTCAATCCCTGCATCAATTAATTCTTTAATAATTTCTTTTGCATCATAATTTGCAAGTGGGTCACCTAAAACTTTTTCATTAATACCATCTTCCCATTTTCCAGCAAAAACAAAGATTTTATCTTTATATTTTTGTTTGATTCTTTTGGCAGTTTCAACAACATCTTTAATAGATGTTCCACTTCCTGGATTCCCACCTAAAACTATAAAATCAGCACCAAGTTCAATACATTTTTTGACATGTTCATCACTTGCAAGCATTCCTTCTCGACGGTATAAAGCTTTTTTCCCACCATCTTCGCTTCCTGCTTTAGGACATCCTAAATAAATACCAATTGGTCTTCTACATTTTTCTTTTAATTCTTGAAAAGATAAACCACATAACCCTGGATTATTATCTAAATCATCTAGATCAAAAGTGTTGAGCATAACCATATCTGCCCCAAAAGCAAACATTAATTCACTATTTGTAACACCTCTTACTAATCCAGGCCCTGCAAATAGTAAATGTTGTCCCATCACAACACGACCTTCAGATTTAAAAATTGATTCTTTTAAATCCATTGGTGACATTTCTTTAATTTCATCACCCGTCGCACTTATTAAACGTGTTACCATCTTATTTTCCACCTAATTCTAAAGCAAAGTCTAAAACTTTAGCTCCATTCATCATTCCATAATCTTGCATATTAATGATTTCTACAGGTTTACCTGGGTATTTAGCTTTTACATTTTTTAGTTCATATCTTACTTGAGGTCCAAGTAAAATAACATCTGCACTATCACCATATTGATCAATACTTCCTACTGGATGAGCTTCAATATGTAATTCAATACCTTTTGCAGCTGCTGCTTCGTTCATTCTATTAACAAGTAAACTTGTTGACATACCCGCTGCACATACTAATAAAATGTTCATAAATCATTTCCCTATAATTTTCTTAATTCTTCAATAATTTCTTGATAACTTCTTCCTTTTCCAAATAATGCACTTGTTCCTAATATAAATCCTTTGACTCCTATCTTAGACAACATTTCTATTTTCTCTGGCGAACATGCTCCATCAATCATGACATCATATCCTCCATAGTTCTTTGCTTCTTCTACAAACTTTTTAAATTTTGGTGTGACAAAATCTAAATATTTTTGTCCTGCAAACCCTGGATTGACACTCATCAACATCACATAGTCACATAAATGAAGTAAATCCTTTACTGTTTCAAAGGTTGTCCCTGGATTCACTGCAATCCCTGCTTTGGCTCCTGCATCCTTGATCATTTGTAATGTTCTACAAGCATGTGGATCTGTTTCTGGATGAATATAAATGATCTTTGCTCCTAATTGGGCAAACTTTTCTACATATTTTGCTGGTTCTTCAATCATTAGATGAACATCACATGGTTTTGTGGCTGTCTTGCAGATATATTCAATATCTTGTAGTCCCATTCCAAAGTTTGGTACATAACTTCCATCCATGACATCTAAATGAAAGATATCTATTCCACCCTTTTCTAGATTTTCAATTTCCGTTTTTAATGATGCAAAATCTGCACACATCATACTTGGACATAATAACTTTTCCATATAACCTCTCCTTTTATAGGTAAACGTTTTCCTATCTTTTTGTAATTTCATTATAAGAAGTTTGAGTAAACGTTTCCACACAAATATATGGCATATATTGTGCCGTTATCTTAAACCCTTAATTTCATTGAATAATAGAGCATTTTCCTTTATAATTTTAATGTAAGGGAGGTTCTTTTATGGCCCAAAAAAGTATTTCAATTAAAGAAATTGCGAAAATGGCAAATGTTTCCGTAGCCACTGTTTCAAGGGTAATTAATAATAATGGCCGTTTTTCCAAAGAAACAAAAGAAAAAGTAGAAGCACTTATTAAAGAATATGGATATACAACAAATGTTGCAGCAAAAAGTCTAAGAACATCAAAGTCTAAAACAATTGGTTTAATTGTTCCTAATATAGATAATGCATGGTTTTCTCAATTAGCTTTAGCAATTGAGAAACATTTTTTTGATAATAATTATTCTGTTTTTATTTGTAATACATCTCAAGATGAAAAAAAAGAGATTGCTTATTTTAAATCTCTTGATTCAAAAATGGTAGATGGAATTATATGTATTTCTGGAATTGAGGAAATACCTACTCATTTTTTAAGCAGAGATATTCCTATTGTATGTATTGACCGTAAGCCTAAAGATCATAGTGAAGCTTATTATGTAGAATCTAATCACTATTCTGGTGGTTATCAAGCAACTGAAGAATTAATTAATCAAGGATGTAAGAATATTGTGATTTTATCAAGAAATAAATCATTGTCTGTAAACAGACAACGTCTTAAAGGATATCTAGATGCCTTAAAAGATCATCATCTTGAACCAAAAGAAGAATTACAAATACTTGTAGACGCTAATCAAGCAAACTACGAAGGAGCAAGACAAGCAATCGACAAACTGATTAAAAGTGGAATTCCTTTTGATGGGATTTTTGCGACAAATGACTGGAGAGCTTATGGTGCACTTGTGGCGTTACAAGAAAACAATATTAAAGTTCCTGAAGAAGTTAAATTGATTGGTTTTGATGATATCTTTATCGCTTCTACATCTCATCCATCACTTTCAACAATCAAACAAAATACACCAGCACTTGCGAAAACTGCTTGTGATTTATTGCTTAATTTGATGAATAATGAAAATACGGAAGAATTGCAAAAAAGATATATATTACCTATCGAAGTTGTTCGTAGAGAATCAACAGCAAAATAAAGGTCTTTTTAGAAGATCTTTTTTTGTATAAATTCTTGTTAAATACCACCTTTCTAAAGCCTTTCGGTGGTCTTTCGCGGTCATCTCGGCATATTATAAAAATTATTTTATAATATGCCTTTGATTCTATCACCGTACACTTTATAGTCATAAAAACAAAAAACCCCTTGGTTATGAACCTTGGGGCTATTTATATATTTTTAATCTACATCATAAGCTACTAAATCATCAAAAGTTTGTCTACGAATAACTTCTTTAGAATGACCTTGGTATGTAAAGACAACAGCAGGTTTTGGTAATTGGTTGTAGTTAGAAGACATTGAATAATGATATGCTCCTGTAGAGAACATTGCAAGAATATCACCTGGTTGAGGATCTTGTAACATAATATCTTTAATCAAAATATCTCCTGATTCACAGTTTTTACCAGCAACTGTTACTAAATGATCTGCTTCTTCTCCTGCTTTATTAGCAATAACAGCATCGTATTTAGCATTATATAATGATGAACGAATGTTATCTGTCATTCCACCATCGACACTAATATAATCTCTAATATCTCTAATATATTTATAAGAACCTACTGTATATAAAGTAATTCCAGCATTACCTACACAATAACGTCCTGGTTCTACTAAGACCATTGGTCTTTTCATATCTCTTTTATCGAAACCTTTATAGATGATATCCATGATCGTTGAAACAACATCATCAAATTCTAGTGGGTGATCACTTGCTGTATATTGGATACCAAAACCACCACCAGCATTTAATTTATTAATAACGATTCCAAAGATATCATAGATTTCATAAGCGATATCTACAAATTTATTCATTGCAAGTACATAAGCTTGAATTTCTTCAATTTGACTACCTACGTGACAATGAATTCCATCAAAGTTGATATGTGGTGCATCAATAACTTTTTTAATTGCTTTTAAGTATGTATTATCATGACTTGAAAAACCAAATTTTGTATCTTTGGCTCCAACACGGATATAATCATGTCCACCCGCATAAACACCTGGTGTGATTCTGACTAAACCATTGACCATGACATTTAATTTTGAAGCAATTTCTTCAACAAGTTCAATTTCATAGAAGTTATCAATAACAAAGTTTTCTACACCATTTTCTAATGCGTATTGAATTTCTGAAGGTAATTTATTATTTCCATGGAAATAGATTTTTTTAGGATCAAATCCTGCTTTTAAAGCAACAGAGATTTCTCCTGCACTAACACAATCAATTCCTACTCCATATTCCATAGCTAATTTATAGATTGCTTTACACGAAAATGATTTTGAAGCAAATAATGGTAATGTATTTTCATATTTATCAATCATTTTTGTTTTTAATGTATTAAATTGTTTTCTAATATGCCCTTCTGACATAACATAGAGTGGTGACCCATATTGTTTTACTAAATCAGTTGCTTTCACATCATCTATGTATAAATCATTTCCCTTAATTTGTGCAAATTCAGTTTGTAAAACCATTTCTTTTCTCCCTAATAAAGTGTTTTTAATGTAAATAAACCAGCTTCTTTATCTTGTAAAACTTTAGCTGCAGCCAAAGCACCTTGAACAAAAACATCTTTTGATAAAGCTGTATGTTTAATTTCAATAATTTCATCTAATCCTGCAAACATAATTTCATGTTCACCAAAAATTGTTCCACCACGAAGGGCTTGAATACCAATTTCTTCTTTTTTTCTTTTTTCATGAAGTGAACTACGATCATAAACAGGTGTTGTTCCTTGAATTTCATCTTCCATTACTTCATATAAAAGTTTTGCTGTACCTGATGGTGCATCAATTTTTTGATTATGATGTTTTTCTAAGATTTCAATATCATAACCATTATCATAGAATTCTTTAGCAACTTGTCTTAAAATTTTTGTCACCATTTGAATTCCAAAGCTTGTATTATAAGATTGGAAGATAGCAATTTCTTTAGAAGCTTCTTCAATCTTATCTAATTGTTCCTTAGAAAAACCAGTTGTTGCGAAAACAACTTTTGTTTTATTCTTTTTAGCGTAAGCTAAAATATCATCAAGATTGTTTGGATGTGAAAAATCAATAATCACATCCGCACGATCTTGGACTTCTGTTAAATTACTATACATTGCTTCTGGTGCTTTTTCATCAAATTCATAAGAAACCACACCAATTAAATCAAACTCATCTTTTTCTCTTAATTGATGAGCAACTTTCTTACCCATCAAACCATATCCATATAATAATACTTTCATCCTAATACCCCAATTTTTCAAATTCATCCATTGCATCAAATAATGCTTTTTTATTTTCATCAGTTGTTGTAATTAATGGTAATCTTAAACATTCTCCACAAACACCCATTTTAGCAAGAGCTGCTTTAGGCATAATTGGGTTTACATCAATAAATAATAAACGTGAAATAGGATCTAAAGCATAAGCTAATGGTTTTGCTTCTTTAATATTTCCTTTTAAAATTAATTGTGTTAATTTTTCTACCGCTTCTGGATATAAGTTAGAAGTAACAGAAATAACTCCTTTTCCTCCAGCTGCCATAAATGGAAGGATATTATCATCACATCCTGAATATAAATCAAAGTCTAAATCAGCTGTTTTCGCTAAGACTTCCATGGCATAAGCAATATTATCAGTGGCATCTTTCATTGCTTGAATATTTTTATGTTTAGCAAGTTCAACAACGGTATCAACTGAAATATTTAATCCTGTTCTTCCTGGTACATTGTATAAAATCATTGGAATATCAACAGCATCAGCAATTGTTGTATAATGTTGAATTAAACCTCTTTGACTTGTTTTATTGTAGTAAGGTGTTACAACAAGAATCGCATCTGCCCCTTTTTCTTTAGCATAACGTGCTTTCTTTAAAGCTGTTTGTGTATCATTTGAACCAGCTCCACAAATAACTTTAACCCCTGTTCCTTTCGCAAGTTCTAATGTTAGATCTAATAATTTAAATTCATCTTCAATTGTAATGGTTGCTGTTTCACCTGTTGTTCCATTTACAAGTAAAGCTTGTACACCACCATCAATCATTCTTTGAACTTGTTTTTTAAATCCTTCAAAATCAATGTCTCCGTTATCAAACATTGGTAATACAAGTGCAACTGCACTTCCTTCAAAAATTGTCATATTTATTTATCCTCCTCGATATGAAATCTTTCTTTTAATAATTGAATTGCTTGATCTAAATTCTTTTTATCAATAACTAAAGAAATTGTTCTTTTACTTGTCGTAATTTGATAAAAATGAATATTAGCTTGTCCTAAGGCATCAAATACTTCAGCTGCTAAACCTGGTGTTGTTTCCACCAATTTTCCCCCAACAGCAACTTTAGCGTATTTTCTAATTTGATAAATTTGAATTTGTTTAAATTCATCTTTTAATTTCATGATTGCTTGATTTAGTTTTAATTGGAATTCTTGATCTAATGTAATTTCAATTTGAACAAAATCATCAACAGTAACTTGTGAAATCATGTCTACATTAATTTCTTCATCTTTTAATATAGAAAAGATTTTCGCAATCATTTTAGGATGTTTTGGTACATTTAATAACTTAAGTTGAATGATTTCTCTTTCACAACTTATAGCTTCAATAATATCGTTCATAATTTCCTCCCTATATTTTATTCATCCTCATATAAAAAGTGACAAATAAAAAATTGCAATGAGTATCATTGCAACAAAAAATTCGTTATCAATGATAGCTCCCCATTACCTTTAGATAATGACAGTTGAATAGGTCTTCCCTAGACACCCAAGATTATACCTCATGCAATAGATACAATCTTTCGGCAAGTGCTCCTCCTTCATTACCTTGTTGCATCAAATAATAATAATCTCATAACATCTTGCGCCTCTATCTTTATTTGAATAGATTTTATCACATCTTTAAATAGTATACAATAATAAGCCTTATTATTTTTCATTTAACGATAATTTTGATATGATGGAAACAGGAGGGATATTTATGTTATTTATTTGTTATCCAAAATGTTCTACATGTAAAAAAGCTAAAAAATTCTTAACGGATCATCAAATTGAGTTTGATGAAAGACATATCGTTGAAGAAAAACTAAATAAAGAAGAATTAAAAGCACTTTATTTAAAGAGTGGATTACCACTTAAAAGATTCTTTAATACATCAGGTAATCTTTATAAAGAAAAACATTTAAAAGATATTTTACCGACTTTAAGTGAAGAAGAACAATTAGAACTGCTTTCTACTAATGGAATGCTTGTTAAAAGACCTATACTTGAAACGAAAGACAAAGTTCTTGTTGGTTTTAAAGAAGAACAATATAAGGAACTTCTCTAATGCCTGCTGGATATACACATTATTGTTTTGGTAAAGATGTTTATAAACATCTTGATGATCAAAATATTAAAGATTTATTACTTAGAAATGAAAATTGTTTTTTAATTGGTCTTCATGGTCCAGATATTTTCTTTTATGAAAGATGGAATAAAATAGCAAGAAAGATGCATCAAGAAAAAGCCAATACTTTCTTTGAAAAGGCACAAGATATTATTCAAAGTGAAGCACAACTTGCTTATATTCTTGGTTTTATTTGTCATTATTTATTAGATAGTCAAATGCACCCTTATATTAAAAGGATGATTAAAAATACAAATATGGATCATTTTGAAATAGAATCCGATTACGATCGTCTTCTTTTAAAAAGAAATCATCAAGATCCATTACATAAAGAAATCTATGAACATATTCGCTTTAAAGAAAAAGAAATATGTACTATTCAATCCTTTTTCCCTGAACTATCTTATTTAGATATTAAAAAAGCTCTTAAAGGATTAAAAAGAATTGATCATTTATTAAAAGCCCCTAGCTTTTTAAAAAGGGGGCTTATTTATGGATGTTTCCATCTCACATTCAATTTTCATAAACTCCAAGGTTTAATTATTAACTACCATCATAATAAAGAAATGGAAAAATATAATGATATTCTTGATAAGATCTACCAACAAACCTTAAAAGAAGCTCTTATTTATATTCCTTTATATATTCAAAACTATAAAAAACACGCTCCTTTACCAGAACGCTACTATCACAACTACAAATAGTGCATCAAATGATGCACTATTTTTTATAAATCAAAACCATCTTTGAAAGCTTTACCAACATTTTCTCCTAAAACACGATACGTATTATTGACCATATCAAAAGCAATAATTTCCATTTTATCTACATCTATCTTACCATTTTCATCTAAATAATCTTCATCAATAGAAACATTCACAACATTTCCAATTAAGTTTCCATCTTCAAAAGATTCAACAGTACATTCTAAAGTAAGTGGATATTCTTCAATAATTGGTGCATCTACATATTTTGAAGGTGTTACATGGACACCACTTTTTTCAATCTTATCTTCTTTATTTCCAGAAACAACACCAAAATAATCAGAAATCTTTTCCGTTTTCTTTGTCGCAAAAGATAAAGTAAAAGCTTTCTTTAATTCTAAATTATCTGTTGTTTTATGTTTAGAAAGTGATACATAAACTTGATTATAATCATAAACACCACCCCACGCAGCATTCATGACATTGGCCTTACCATCTTGATCATATGTTGCAAGCATTAAAACAGGTAAAGGCATAAATTGCATTTTATCTCCTAAATATTTTCTCATATAGATATTTCTCCTGATTCTTATATTATACCATAGATAAAACCCAAGCTTTATTAATCTCGACTTATAATTTCTTTAATTCTCTCTAAATCCTGATCATTGATTAATGCATCAAAAATTAGATTGTATTTTTCAAGTGTCAAATTTTCTAATATTTCATCATGTTCTTGGGAAAATTTACTTTTAAAAAGCGCAATAGTATTTTCTTTAGCTTTTAATAATTCTCCTTCAGCTTTTCCTTCTTCTAATGATTCTTTACGAATTCTTTGTTCTTCTTGGTAATGTTGAATTTTAACGAGTTGTCTTTTCTCTGCTGCTAAAACAAGTCCTTCATCTTCATTGAATTGTTCAAGTTTATCTTTCATGATTGTTACCACCTCATTATCTAAGGTCATTATATCATGGGTAAGTCCTTGATATAAGATGTAGATTAAGATTTCTGATTTACTAAAGCTTTTAATTCCTCTTTCTTTTTCAATGACTTTAATAAAAGGAAGTTGTACAAAGTAGCTTTCTATTAAATTAAACCTTCTTACATATCCATGTCTATTTCTAGGCATATAAGCATCTATCAATTCAAGATTGTCTTTATCAATATCATCGATAAAAAGAATAGTTACTACTTTATGTAGATTTTCACTATATTTCTTATCTCCTCGATTGACTTGATGATCAAGCATGCGAGATTCATAAGCTTGAAAACGATGATAGATTTCTCTAGAAAACTTTGTATTCTGCATTTCTATATCAATCAGTTCCCCATCTTCTGTTTTTACCTGAACATCCAAAATCATATCTTTATCACTTATATGACTGGGATTAAGTTCAGAGTTTAAGACTGTAATTTCTTGAGTTTTGATATGTGCAATCTCTTCGATGATGAGTTTTAATAGATAGTAACACTGAACATCTTTCATATTGGATAATAGATACTTAAATACAAGATCATTTTTAAAATCGGCAATTCTAGGTCTTATCTTTTCCATTATAAAATTCTCCTTTCAGTATATATATAGACACTAAAAGTCAAAATTTCTTTTAAAAAATGAATTTTTTTATTTTTAATTGTTTAATTCAGTATTTTATTAAAAATATCACTATAGAATTTATATGAAAGTGTTTTCAATATACAGTTTTATATATGGTATAATAATATATAAGGAGGCGATTAGTTATGCAATACTTTACTTTTTTAGGAGTTGGTACTCTTCCGGAAGGCTATGAAGAGGCGCTTTATTCTTTTGAAGATAACAAAGAAGAAATTCATGCTTCTAAGTACGTTCAGAGCGCTATCATTGAAAAATTTCAATCAGATATTTCTGAAGTATTTGTATTTTGTACCGAGAAGTCATATAGTCTAGGTGCTAGAAACATTAAAAATGAAATAAAAACTAAATTTAATATAGATATTAAATTTATAACTATAAATGAATTCGTAAAAATTGAAGAAATTCTACAAAAAATGAATGAAGTATTAAAAGAAGATTTTATTATTGATGTTACACATAGTTTTAGAAATATTCCAATTTCAGTGACAATGATATCTAATTATTTAGAAGTATCAACTAAAAAACAATTAAAGCATCTATTCTATGGTAATTATAATCGTGAAACTAATGAAGGATTAATTATAGATTTAATTAATCAATATAATAATTCAAAAATTGCTTCTGCATTAATGACATTTGATCAATTTTTAAAGATATCAAATACATACTTATATGATTTTGATGATATTAAAATAAGTAATTTACTAAAAGGTATAACTCAATTTAATCACATGCTAGATTATTGCGAATTTGATAGTTGTGTTCATTCTATTTCTCAAATTTATAATTTTTGTCAGTCTATATTAAAAGAAAAAGATAAATATATTCTTCTTACACCCTATCTCAAAAGTATACAAAAAAAATTGTCAAATATTTATATAGAAAAAAATGATGCTATTAAAAAAATCAAATTTATCAAGCTTTTACTTAAACATAATTCTTTACAAACAGCTATTACATTTACAGATCAACTAATTAGGGAAGAACTTGTGCATTATTACTATTTTCCAGAAAGTAATTCTTTCAAAGAAGATTTATTAAATAAAATTGCTAAAGAATCTGATTTTTATGACTTATCAACAGATCTTTTATTCTTTTTAAATATACGAAATTCATCTAAGAATATAAATTCAAAAGATTATATAGTAAAAATTCGTAATAAAAATAATAATCTCTCAAAAAACACTGACATTCTTGATAAAGATAGCATAAATGATTTTTATTTAAAAATAAGAAATGTTGTTAATCATGGTGGTAAAATTAAACAAAATGTAGATGTGAATAAGATAATTTTAAAATGCCTTGATAGTGTAGAAAAATTTATAAAGGAGGGCTAAAATGAATAATTTAAATATTGCTTATGCAGCTTTGCTTCATGATATTGGGAAATTTTATCAAAGAACTACAAAGATTTCTTTACTAAACTCACAAGAAATTGCATCTACTCCAATACATGCAAATGGCTATCATACACATATTCATAGTGGATATACTGCAAAATTTTTTCATGATTATCTTCATTTGAATGATCAGCTAGAAAAAGCATCTAGTGGACATCATATTAATGAGGTTGATGAATTTGATAGTATTATTCGTGATGCTGATCGAATTGCTTCTAAAATTGATAGAAATGATGAAAACTTTGATTTTGAGGAAAATCATAAAAAAACTAGATATCAATACATTACGTCTAGACTATCATCTATTATGGGAAATATAGATTTTGGACAAACAATTTATGATTCAAAGTTCAAATTAACTAGCATAGATCAATGTATGAACCCGTGTAGAAATAATATTGAACAAAATACAATTGAAAGTATTGAGGAATATAAAAAACTATTCACTCAATTTATTGAAGAAATAAAATTCGATAATTTATTAATTGGTAAACCAACGCCCTATAAATATCATCGTATGTATTCTTTACTTTATAAATATACAACCTTGATTCCTTCTTCTACATATGAAACAAATAATCAAACTGTAAGTTTATTTGATCATTTAAAACTTACAACAGCTATTGCAAGCTGTTTATCACAAAATAATTGTAATAACTTTTATATGTTAGAATTTGATGTCTCTGGTATTCAAAGTTTTATTTATAAAATTACCGAAGGATCTAAAACTAAAACTAATATTGCCAAATCTTTAAGAGGACGTTCAGCATTTGTTACTCTTATTACTAATGCCATTACATATACAATATTAGATAAATTTAAACTTACACAAGCTAATATCATTTTCAATACTGGTGGAGGAGCATTACTCTTATTACCTTATTTAGATGATACTGAAAAAATCATTCATAATACATTCAATACTATAACAAAAGAACTTTATAAAAGATTTAATACTTCATTATCTGTTGTTTACGCAATTGAGAAAGTTGATAAGTTTGAATTAAGTAATTTCAAAACAGAAAAGGCCCTTGCATTAAAAACAAAATTAGAGGAATATAAATTAAAAAAATTCTATCCTTTAATTAATAATGATTTCTGTGTTGAACATTTAGAAGATAAAGAAATTTGTGAATTATGTGGTCAAAATTATGTAAAAAAAGATCATAAATGTCAAAATTGCTTAGACATTCTAAATATATCTGATTATTACACAAAACACGATAAATTCACTATCCTATACTCTAATTTAGATTATAATAATTGTTTAATGGATTTAGGTTTTATAAAAATTTACTTTTTTGAAAAAATACCTCATGAATTAATTAATAAAAATGACTTTTATTATATAGATGCTGTTAATCATTTTGAAGCTGGAAATGTTAAACTTCTTGCTAACCTTGTTCCAAAAGAAAATAATACTATTTTAAATTTTGAAAATATTACAAAAACATTAGATAAATCTTATGGTGATGAAAAATTAGGAGTTCTTAAAATGGATGTCGATAATCTTGGAGCAATCTTTGCTTTTGGACTTAAACAAGGAAAAAATAATGATGTAACATTGCAACGTTCTTTATCAAAATATTTAACTTTAAGTAGATTTATAGAATTATTCTTTGGATACAAATTAAAACAAATTTGTCTTGATTTAAGTAAAAAACTACAAAATAAAAACGAAAACATCTTTTATATTAATTATGCTGGAGGAGATGATCTTGTTATTTTAGGACCAATTTATGGAATTCTACAATTAGCCAATAAAATACATATTGAATTTAAAGAATTTGTTCAAAATCCTAATATAACATTATCAGCTGGTATACATATTCAAAATCCTAAAAAACCTATACGTTTTGGAATTAAAATGGCAGATAATGCATTAGAAGCCTCAAAATCTTATGTAAAAGATAACCGCTCAAAAAATGCTATTACAATTATGAACAGTACTTTTTCATTCGAAGAATTACCAAATATTTTAAATAAAATAGAGACTTATCGTGGTTATTTAAATGATAAAACAAATCCATTATCTCGTACTGGATTTTATAACATTATGTCCCATATGGATAATAAAACACTAGATGAATACTATTCAACAATTCCTATTATTCAATATTCACTATATAGACAAATCGATAATAGCCATGAGACTTTAAGAAAAAAAATATTACAAGATTTAACAACTCTAAAAACAGACGAAGAAATTAACAAACAAGTAACTATTATGAAACTCGTTATCTTATTTACAAGGGAGGTTAATTAAATGAGTTATAACACTAAACAACATAGATTACCAAACAAACCACCAAAAGAAAGAAATAATATGCCCGAAAAAATAACTATCCCATTATCAGAAAAATACACTAATCCTGCTGAAATATTTCTTGATACTGGAATAGCCTACAAAATAGCAAATAAAATGGGAGATATAGCACCACATCAATTAAGAAAAATTCTAAATGTCTTAAAAGAATCTGTAACAATCGTAAAACGTAATCCAAATAAATTTATTGATGCTAGAAATAAACTTTATTACATTGTTCCCTTAACTGCTTATAACACAGGTAGAAATAAAGGACTTCAAGAATTATATAATTTTGTCTATCAACATATTAATGAAAAAGCTATTCAATCACCAAAAGATATTGAAATATTAGACCAAATTTTTACAAGTATTATTGCTTACCATAAAGTATTAAATCAAAATAAAAAGGAGAAATAAAAATGTTAAAAAAGACTCATAGAATACAACTAAAAATTGAATTATTGTCAGGAATGCATATAACTGGTGGAGATGATACTTTTGATATTGGAGGTGCAGATTCACAAGTTATTAAAAATCCTCTAACTGGTGAACCCTATATACCTGGCAGTACTTTAAAAGGAAAAATTCGTTCTCTTTTAGAATTTAAATATGGAACATTTATAAATAACGAATTAAAACCTGTGCCTGAGCATAATCAATTATTAAGCTTATTTGAGCCAAATACAAATGACATACCACAAATGACTAGAGCTATCTTTAGAGATGCTGTTTTAACAGAATCTAGTAAAATCGAATTACAAACATATTTAGGTGAGCATACATATACTGAAATTAAAGCTGAAAATAAAATTAATAGATTTAAAGGGACGGCTGATGCTCCACGATTTATTGAACGTGTTCCTGCTGGTAGTAAATTTATTGGTTACATAGACTTGCTTGAATTTGATAACGATGATTATCAAACACTTTATAAATACTTAGAAACTGGTGTAAATTTACTTAATTATAATTATATTGGTGGTAGTGGATCACGAGGATATGGGCGTATCCAAATAGAAATGGAAGAGTTGAATAACAATGAAGGAATATAAGTTAGTTTTTAAACCATTATCAACTATTACCAATATTCCAAATGCTCAAACTATTTTTGGAGCAATATGTAATATTATAGTAAATACACAAGGAGAAGAAGCTTTAAATAATTATATTAGTTCATTTAATAATCAACCTCTTTTTATACATTCATCCATGTTTCCATTGAATATGTTACCAATGGTTCACTATAACATTTTTGATATAGATTATATAAATCATAATATTTTAAAAGAAAAAAGTATTGATCAATTATCTTACTTACAAACATTAAAAAATTATAAAAAAATAAATTATACTACAGAATCTATTTTTAATGACTATATTATTAAATCTGATTTCAATAAAATGCGTGATGATTTACTTAATAAAAAAATAAACATTAAAAACTATTGTCTTCAAAAAGCTAGTGAAAATATATTATTTGAACAAACCAAACAACTCAATACACATGTAAGAAAAAAAGATTACTACAACACTTCTATAGGGGATGATAATGCTTTGTATTACGATGATACTATATATACTAATGGATTATTTTATATATTAGTTAAAACAAATGAAAATATTAAAAAAATAAAAGATATATTTTCTTATTCTCATTTTTTCGGTTTTGGACCTCGCCACTCTGTTGGAAAAAACAGTTTTAAATTAATTTCTATAGAAGAAATAAAAAGAAAACCTAATTTAAATAATAAACTTTTGCTTTCTCAATCAGTTTTCGATGAATGCATCAATTTAAGTGAATCAAACTATCAAATTATTTCTAAACAATATCATCCTTCTAAAACATATATAAATAAAGCAACTCATAAAATGAATTTATTTAATGAAGGAAGCTATTTAAAACTAACACAAGATAAAGAATGGATAGGTAAAATTCTATCATTCAATATTGATAAAAAACCATTATACTACTATGGCATTGGCTACATTATATAGGAGGTTAAAAACATGACTTATAAAATATCTATATTAACACCTGTTCATATATCATCAGGCAATAAAAATGCTTGTTTCTTATATCATCCTGATAAAAATGATCACTTTAATTGTTATAGAATAGAAGATTTATTACAATTTATTCCACCTCAAAAATTATTAGAATTACAACCAGATAATGCTAGTAATAATGGTAAAAAAGATATTATCAAGCTATTTAATAATTATATAAATTATAATCAATTAAAACCTCAGTACTTCTTATTTTATAAATTTAAACCTTTTTCTAAAGATGTCACTGAGCAAGTCAAATCATTAAATAAACCCTATATACCAGGTAGCAGTATAAAGGGTGCAATTATGAATGCCATTATATTTAATCTATTAAATGATAATAAAGAAAAAATAAAAGAATTTCTTATTAATTTTAATAGAAATTTATCTAAAAACTTTGAAAAAGAACTATTGTCTTATCTTTTTGGAAAAGATTTTGAAGAGATATTTAAATTATTTTCTTCTTGTATTTGTTGTGAAGATATATTTTTTGATACTATGATTCTTTGTGATAGTGATCGTTTAAACATGAAAAATAATAATCATAAAAAATCCCAAGAATTTAGTAAATTTGAATGTATTGATAACTTACAAGAAAAAAAGACTAATCTATTTATGATAGATCAAACTAGACAAAAAGTATTTTTAAATAAATATAGCAACAAAGAAATAATTAAAAAGTTACGTATATTTTTTAATAAAAGAAATATAATTATTGCTTGTAGAAATTATTTTCGAACTGTAATAAAAGATGATAAAAAATATTTTATTGAAGATAAATTTGATTATTTCAAAGAATCAGATTTTGAAGGAAGAGATCAAATCATAAATTTTTTAAATACTATATCTTTTGACAATAAAGATATATGTTATTTGCGAATAGGAAATAGTACGAATTACTTTTATAAATCAATCTCTATATTTATTAAAAAAAATTTTTATGAATTTTATGATAATAATTTCAGCTTATTCGCTCCAATTAGATTAGGGAAAAAGAATTCTCCTAAAGCAGATACTATGCCTAAAACAAGAATTATTTTTAAATATGATAGTGAATGTTATCTACCAGGATTTATTAAGGTTGAACCCTATGAAGAAAATTGAAATAGAGCTTATTTTACCACAAGGAGCACTTTTTTATCAAAATATTAATTTATTTATCTATAAACAATATATCAACTTTTTATATAAATTGAATTGTTTTGTAGTAGACCAAAAATGTTGCTCCTGTCCTCTTTCTAAAGAGTGTTATTATTATCATTGCACTGGGGAAAATTTTAAATATTATCCTAATATTTTAATAGAAAATTCTATTTTTACACAAGCTATTTTTCAAAAAGAAGGAATATTAAAAATATCATTTTTTATAATTGGTGAAGATACTAAACATATAAATTATCTTAAACTCTTTTTTCAATCCTATCTTAATCAAAAAATTCAAGGATATTTCTTTTATTTAAAAAATATAAACATGATAGATTGTAATCAAAAAAATATCAGTTTAAATCATATGATGATTTCTTCTTGCATTAAAACGACTGATTTTATTGATGAATATAATCAAATGATCAATTATTACAACAAACGTTATTTAACTCAATACAATAATTTATCTAATTGTATGATAGATATTAAAAATATTAAGCATAGTCAACAAGAAGGTATTCAATTTAAAACAAAGAAAATAGTACCTAGAGGATTTACATATCAAATATTATTTAATGAAAACATTAATATACCATTAGATATTTTATATATCGGCATTGGAAATTTCAATTTTATAGGAGGTGGAAAACTTGAGACTTAAAATACAATTATCTTATAATAATTTTAAGGTTCCTATGAGTTATCAAAGCATTCTACAAGGTGTTATTTATTCATTATTATCTAAGGATAAATTAGGAGATTTTTATCATAATGATGGATATCATTATGATAAAAAAATATTTAAATGTTTTACATTTAGTCAACTATTTGGAAAATATAAAATTGAAAACAAATATTTAATTTTTGATAGTGATTTTTATTTCTATATTAGTTCTTTAGATGAAGAATTTTTAAAACATGTATATAAAACACTTCTTTTAAATGATTCATTATTAATTAATAAACAACAAGTAAAAATTAAAAATATATCTATTCTTAATTTACAACCTTTTATTGGAACAAAAAAAATATGCATTGAAACATTATCCCCTATGCTTATCTATTCAACAAAAGATAATTATTCAACATATTACAGACCTTCAGATAAAGAAAGTCTTAATTTTATTATTAACAATATTCAAGATAAGTGCCTTGCTTACCATTATCCAATAAAAGAATTAGTATTTAAAATTGATTATATAATATATGAAAAAAGAAGAATGATGAAATTTAAAAACTGCTTCTATGAATGTTTTATGACAAAATTAGAAATTGAAACAAATTTTGAAACATTATCACTTATTTATAACTGTGGGCTTTCAAGTAAGAATTCATGTGGTTTTGGCATGATAGATATTGCTCATGAAAAAAGTAATATATCTTTATAAAAGTGGTCGATTACTATGTAAAGATTATTCCTTAATATTAAAAGATAAAAAAGATTATGTAAATTACATTCCTATTGAACAAATAGATACGCTTATTTGTTTTGGAGAAATTTCAATAAATAAACGTACTTTATCATTATTAAATAAACATAATATAGTTATTTTATTTTTTAATTTTTATGGTCAATATATTGGAAAATTTACACCTAAACAATATCTAGATGGAAAAATATTAATCAATCAAATTTATGCTTTTGAAAATGAAATGATACGAAATCATATAGCAAGAACTATGATTATCTCATCATTAAAAAATTGTTTAGCACTGTTGAAATATTATAATAAAAAACTGTTTCCTTTACTAGACAATATTTTATTGAAATAGAATCTATTATCAAAGAATGTAAAAATAAATCCGTAAATGAGCTTCTATTATTAGAAGCTCAAGCAAAGAAAATATATTTTAATAGTTTTGATATTATTCTAGAAAAAGAAAAGTATCATTTTATAAAAAGAACAAAGAATCCTCCTCAAAATGAGATAAATGCTTTATTGAGCTATGGATATTCTTTACTTTATGCTAATTATATATCTGTTACAGATAGGAGTCGTCTTTACTCACAAATTTCATTTGTTCACAGTTTAACTAAATGTAGTGAATCTTTACAATTTGATTTAGCCGATATATTAAAACCAGTATTGGTTGATAGACTTGTTCTTAGTCTTTGTAGACATAAATTATTAAAAGATGAATATTTTGATTACAAAAGTGATAGATGTTATCTCAACAAAGAAGGTGTTAAATTCTTTGTTGAAAAATATGAAAATTATCTTTTGAAAACAATCAAAATAAATAATAGATACTATTCATATAGAAATCTTATATCTCGTGAAGTTCACTTGCTTTCTAATTACATCGCTAATGAATCAAATGATTACAAACCATATATTATGAAGTGGTAAAATGTATATAATTTGTACTTATGATGTAAAAAGCAAGAACTGTCCAAAGTTTATGAAGTTGTTAAGAAGATATCTTTTTCATGTTCAGGAATCTGTATTTGAAGGTGAACTTACACCAGCAACATATAAAAAATTAACTAAAGAGTTAGAAAAAATCATTACAGATGATGATCATGTTGCAATCTATTATTCATATAATTCTAAAATGATTAAGAAACAAGAAATCGGTAAATCTATTGATAAAACACGTTTCATAATAGATTAATATCGACTATCCCCTAATTACTATAAGAATTCTATTACAAAAAACTTATATTTTTGATAGATAGTCGATATTTTTAATCATTTTTCTTCTTATTTTTACATATTTTTAGTATATTAACAAATCAATTTATATTATTCATTAAATATGTTAATATTTCATTGTTAGATATCATACTTATTAAGGATTAACGCTTTCTACTACTTTAATTGTTACTTGTTTTTTCATTTTCTGTTAGATATCATACTTATTAAGGATTAACGCGTGATAATTGTAGTGTGAAGATGTAAATAATTTAATGTTAGATATCATACTTATTAAGGATTAACGCCAATTTAATCATTTTTATATTTTCCTTTCTTAATAAACTGTTAGATATCATACTTATTAAGGATTAACGCTCTTCTATGAAGTTTTCTAAAGCTTCTTTGTATTTCTTGTTAGATATCATACTTATTAAGGATTAACGCAAGCATTGAATTGTGCTTCAACTTGTTCTTCAAATTTCTTGTTAGATATCATACTTATTAAGGATTAACGCAATAGGTAACATGAGGATTATAATTATGTTATCTATTTGTTAGATATCATACTTATTAAGGATTAACGCCATTTTCATAATATGATTGTCTATTTTCAATTCTTTCTGTTAGATATCATACTTATTAAGGATTAACGCCAATCTCTATTGATTGCTTTAAATGTATTCGATTCACGAGTTAGATATCATACTTATTAAGGATTAACGCCATTATCGCGAGGGTATGCGATAATGATAAGAAAAGCGTTAGATATCATACTTATTAAGGATTAACGCTAATATAATCATGGTCAGTTACATTTTCGATTATTCCAGTTAGATATCATACTTATTAAGGATTAACGCTAAAGTCCTCGTTCTTCATCAATAAACTTTTCTTGATTAGTTAGATATCATACTTATTAAGGATTAACGCTAGTCCATCAGAATTAAATAAGTATCATCCTGATCAGTTAGATATCATACTTATTAAGGATTAACGCTTTTATCAGACAATTCATTTGTCGCCTTTTGAATATGTTAGATATCATACTTATTAAGGATTAACGCTAATGGTTCTTGATTAATTTTTCGCTAATTATTTCGTGTTAGATATCATACTTATTAAGGATTAACGCTATTGATAACCATGTTCAATATAATATTTCAATAATTCAGTTAGATATCATACTTATTAAGGATTAACGCTTGATTTATTTTCCATTTCTAAACACGTCCTCTACACTTGTTAGATATCATACTTATTAAGGATTAACGCCTTTATGTGATATATTTATTAATCTCAACATTCTCTCGTTAGATATCATACTTATTAAGGATTAACGCGCTACTGTTTTGATTGCTCTAATACCTGCAGCTTTCAAGTTAGATATCATACTTATTAAGGATTAACGCCATTTTCAATCACCTCATACCTATCTAAAATATCTTGTTAGATATCATACTTATTAAGGATTAACGCAATAGGTTTGTTCATAAAGTTTTTAATTAATTTTTTGTTAGATATCATACTTATTAAGGATTAACGCTCTTCTATCTTTGGTAATCTTATTTGCCAATTCATGTTAGATATCATACTTATTAAGGCATATTTTTATTTCTATCTAATAATGAAAAAACTATATTTTATGTTCTTCTTTTAGTACAATAGAATATATACAAAGGAGAGCGTTATGAGTAAAATTGTATTTTTAGATGTTGATGGAACTTTAATTGTCTATGAAACAAAGTTACCTGATTCAGCAAGAAAAGCTGTTGATTAAGACAGAGTTCATGGCCATAAAGTCTATATTTGTACAGGTTGTTCTAAAGATGAAATCTTACAAAGAAATCTATGTGAGTTAGATGGGATGATTTTAGAAAATGGTACTTATGTAGAAGATCATGATCATGTTATTATGCATCAAGCAATGCCTTTAGAAGAAGTAAAAAAGGTGGTTCATTGGTGTCAAGAAAGAAATCTTGCTTTTTACTTAGAAACAAATAGTGGGGTTTATTGTAATGATCAAATGATTAAAGATGGACCAGCTGTAATGATTAAATACGGTCAAGGTAAAGGTGCAGATCTTTCAAATGCAACAGAAAAGGCAAAAAGTTTTATTGATTCTTTTACATTAATTCATGGAGATGAATTTTATCGTGAAGATGTTAATAAAATAGACTTTATTATTCGTGATGATCAAGATCATTTAGATGCAATTACTGCCTTTCCTCATTTAGCACATAATACTTGGGGAGATAAAGGAGACCTTGCTTTATTTAGTGACTTAGGTCCTACAGGAATTAATAAAAAAACATGCCATTGAAGTGTTGTTGGATTATTTAAAAGTGGATAAAGAAGATACCATTTCTTTTGGTGATGCCAAAGTAGATTTGTCTATGTTTGAATGTTGTGGTTTCAATATCGCGATGGGTAATGGCGGACCAGAAATCAAAGAAGCCGCTGATTATATTACCAATGATGTAAATGAAGACGGACTTTATAATGCTTTTAAATATTTAAAATTAATATAAAAAGGAGAAAGGTATGAGTAAAATTGTATTTTTAGATGTCGATGGAACATTAATTGATTATGAAGCAAAATTACCTGCTTCAGCTGCAAAAGCTGTTGATCAAGCTAGAGCTAATGGCCATAAAGTTTATATTTGTACAGGATGTTCAAAAGCAGAAATCTTACAAAGAAATTTATGTGATTTAGATGGAATGATTGGTGGAAATGGTGCTTATGTTGAAGATAATAATCATGTTGTAATGCATCAAGGTTTGTCTAAAGAAGATGTAAAAAATATTGTTGATTGGTGTAATGAAAGACATATTGGTTTTTATTTAGAAGCTAATAGTGGTATGTATTGTAATGATTATATGTTAGAACAAGGACCTGAAACCATGGTAAAATATGCCAAAGGTAAAGGAGCAAGCTTAGAGAATGCCAAAAGTTCTGCTCAACATTTTATTAATGGTTTCATTCATTTACAAGGAGATGAGTTATACCGTGACGATGTTAATAAAATCAGTTTCATTTTAAGAACATATCAAGACCATTTAGATTCTAAAGTAGACTTCCCTCATTTAGTTGCGAATACTTGGGGAGGTAAAGGAGAAGTTGCATTATTTGGTGATTTAGGACCTACAGGTATTACTAAAAGACATGCTATTGAAGTCCTATTAGATTATTTACATGCTGATCCTAAAGATACGATTTCTTTTGGTGATGCTAAAATTGACTTGTCGATGTTTGAATGTTGCGCTTATAATGTTGCGATGGGTAATGGTGGTTCTGAAATTAAAGAAGCCGCTGATTATATTACTGATGATGTAAATGAAGATGGTTTATACAATGCCTTTAAATATTTAAAATTAATTTAAAGTTGCTTAAATAAATATTATTTGATAGAATAAATTTCATAAAAGGGAGTAGCTTGCCAAGCACTTGGTTCACTTCTTCGTCAGTACAGTTATAAAATTTATAACTCGGAAAGTGATTGAATAGCGAGACTTTTACTGCAATGCAGTAGGAGTCCGCTTTTTTTATACCTACTGCAAAATAAAAGGAAGGAGTAATCGTTATGATTCAACAAATTATTATTTTATTAGTAGGTTTTATTTTTCTAGTAAAAGGAGCTGATTGGTTTGTAGACGGGGCGGCAAGTATTGCTAGAAAAATGGGTATTCCCCAACTAATCATTGGTCTTACAATTGTTGCTATGGGAACAAGTATGCCTGAAGCTGCTGTAAGTATTACGGCTGCCATGCAACAAAATGCAGGGATTACTATTGGAAATGTGGTAGGTAGTAATATCTTAAATATTTTTATTATTTTAGGTATTACAGCCTTGATCACCAATGTAAAAATACAAAAATCAACCATCCGTTATGAAATTCCCTTTATGATTTTTATAACAATCATCCTCATGATCTTTGGTATGACAGATATGAAAATTAATTTTATTGAAGGTGTTTTCCTTTGGATTCTTTTTATTGCTTATCTTGTTTATCTATTTATCATGGCAAGAAATAGTGAAACTCAAGAAGAAGAAAAAGATATTCCCGTTTGGAAATGTCTTCTCTTTATTCTCATTGGAGGAATCCTTGTTGTTAAAGGAAGTGACTTTGCGGTAAGTGGGGCCAGTGCCATTGCTCGTTATTTTGGTATGAGTGAACGATTTATTGGTTTAACAATTGTTGCTTTTGGAACATCACTTCCTGAACTCGTCACTTCAGTAACAGCTGCAAAACGTGGTAATGCAGGAATTGCGATAGGCAATATTGTAGGAAGCAATATTTTTAATATTCTTTTTGTTATTGGAACAACATCTCTTATTTGTAGTGTTCCTTTTGAAAGTAAGTTTATGATCGATTCTATGATTGCAGTAATAGCTGGATTAGTTCTCTGGTTTGGTACAATGAAACATCAAGAATTAAGGAAACCTTGTGGAATCATTATGCTTTTATGTTATGGACTTTATTTTATGTATTTGTGTTTGATGTAAATTCTATTTACAAAAAAATTAAATAATAAATCAGAAAATGTAAATGTCTCTCCGTTTACATTTTTTTATATTTCAAAACTTTTTAAAATCAATAAACTAATGGATGTGAGGTGAGGGTGATGAGTCAAAGAGAAGAAAAAGTAAGAGAATTACATAACCAAGGTTTCAACTGTGCTCAAGCATTTTTATGTAGTTACCAAGATCTTTTGCTAAGTAATCTTTATCTAACTCACGCCCTTGAGCAAGCCATTTTTTAACAATATCTAACGCCTGTGCAATTTTAATCACATTTTTCCCAATATGCCCAACTCCTACAACACCTAACGTTTTACCATTAACTTCAACATGAGGGACTTGTAAATTATGAATAAAGTTATCATGATTGCAGTATGAGCAACACGCTTTGAACTATAAGATGGAATATTACAAACAGTAATTTTCTTTTCCTTTGCCGCATCAAGATCTATATTGTTATAACCTGTTCCAGCTTCACAAATTAATTTTATAGAATCTGGAAATTGTCGTTTCATCGTATACTGTTAAATCAGATGATAGTATTGATAAATCTAATTTTCTATCAAAATTCATTTTTTTTGCATTTAATAAAACACATTTGTTGTTCATAAATAATCCCCTAAATATTAAAAGAAAGCAATTCCTTTTTTTTACACCTATAATAAATTAATCCTATTAAATCTGCAAGTGCCCATCCAATAGGAACAGACCACCAAATACCAGTAACACCAATCGCTGGAATTGCTGATAAAACATAAGCTAACACAACACGTGTCCCTAAAGAAAATATTGTAAGAACGACACTCATACCAGGTTTACCTAAAGCACGATACAAACCATACAACAAAAACAAACAACCAATTCCACAATAAAAGGCACCTTCAATTTTTAAATACTTGACACCTTCCATAATAATTTCTGTTTCTTTTGCTTCTATAAAAATAGTCATTAAATCTTTAGCAAAAATACATACAATAGTTGAAATAATTATGCAAAATCCCATAGAAAGACAAACTGCTGATTTTAATCCTGATTGAATACGCATTTTTTCTTTTGCACCATAGTTTTGAGCAATAAAAGTAGAAAATGCATTTCCAAAATCTTGTACTGGCATATATGCAAAAGCATCTATTTTAACAGCAGCAGCAAATGCTGCCATAACTACAGTTCCAAAACTATTCACTAACCCTTGTACCATTAAAATACCTAAATTCATTACTGATTGTTGAATACATGTAAGAACTGAAAACGAGATTACTTTATGAACCCTCTTTAAATGAAAATATTGTAATTTCATAATTGCTCGTACTTGTATATTTTTTATAAGTGAGTAAATGCTGATGCCAATACCTGAAAGATATTGAGAAATCACCGTAGCAATAGCTGCACCTTCAACTCCTAATTTTAATACAATTACAAAAAATAAATCTAATCCAATATTAAGTATTGCCGAAATAGCTAAAAATATAAGTGGAATCATTGAATTACCAATAGCTCTTAAATAAGAAGCAAAATAGTTATATAAAAAAATAGCTGGTATTCCTATAAAAATAACAATAAGATAGCCTTTCATATCTCCCCACACTTCATGCGGAACATGTAAAAAAACAGAAAGCTGATTAAGAAAAATATAAGATATTACTGTTAGTATAAACGTGATGAGTGCAATAAAGAAAAATGATGCACATACATCTTCCCGTAATCCTTTTTCATCTTTTTGTCCATATCTAATTGAAAACAACGCTCCACTTCCCATACATAAACCAAGGATTATAGATGTTATAAATGTCATTAAGGTAAACGATGAGCCAACACTTGCTAGAGCATTTTTACCGAGAAATTGACCAACAATCAATGTATCAACAATGTTATAACATTGTTGAAGTAAATCACCCAAAATCATTGGAATTGAAAAAAGAAGCATTGACTTTAAAACTGAACCTTTTGTTAAATCTCTATTCATCTTTTTGTATTCCTTTCGTAATATTTACCTTACGTTTCGTAAGTATTATAATCAAATATTTATTTTCAGTCAATATCTCTAATTTTTAAAAGATTTACTTATAATAAGGAGCATGATAGTATTAAATAAATGATTAACGGAGGAATGATTATGTATTTAAATGGACTTGATGAATTAGATCAAAAAATTGTTCAATTATTAATAAAAAATGCACGTCTTTCTTACTCTAATATTGGAAAAGAGGTAGGGATTTCTAGAGTTGCTGTAAAAGCTAGAATTCAAGCATTAGAAAAAAAAGGGGTTATTGAAGAATATACAACAATTATCAATCCTCAAAAAATCAGTGGCGCTATATCTTGCTATTTTGAAATTGAAACATTGTCAAATTCGTTTACTGATGTTATAGACATATTAAACCAAAATAATATTGTTACTCAAATTTATCGTGTTACAGGAAAAAACAAATTACATGTACATGCTGTTGCTGCTTCTAATAGTGAAATGGAACATTTCTTACATACTACTATTGATACATTACCAGGGGTTACTAGTTGTAGTTGTAATATTATTCTCTCACGTATTAAAGATATTAAAGGGTTACGTTTATAATAAAATGGACATGGGTTCATTTTCATCCTTATTTAAAATAACAAAGAATTATTAAAAAGAAGGGAAGAAAATTCTTAATATTTTTTAAAGAATATATTCGCCAGATTCACCTATTTTGTAAAGTTTTGCGATTTCAAACCGCAGAACTTTTTATTTTCTTATACTTTTGCGATTAAAAATACAAAAAAAGCGATAGAAAAACTACCACTTTTAAATTATTCTTCAAAATATTCTTTTTCTATTTTTAGCTGTTTATTTTATTTTGTTACAGCCTCTTCTATTTTTCCTTCTTTAATTCTTAAAGATACATCACACATCTTTGCTAGAGTAGGTGAATGGGTTACCAAAATAACACATTTATGATGAATATGTGCTAAATCTAAGAAAGTATTCATGATCTCTATTGAATTCTTTTCATCAAGGTTACCTGTGGGTTCATCACAAAGGATCAAATCGACTTCTCTTGCAATAGCACGTGCAATCGCAACTCTTTGCTGTTGTCCTCCAGATAGTTGTCGAATATCTCTTTTACATTCATCTTTGGAAAGTCCAAGTTGTTCAAGAATAGATAAACAATATTCTTTTTTATCTTTTCTTTTGATCCCTGCAATTTCTAAAGCAGACATAACATTTTCTAAAGCATTCATATAGTAAATGAGGTTATATGATTGAAAGACAATAGAGATATCTTCTCGACGATATTTATTTAAACCTATTTCTTGAATATCTTTTCCTTTGAATAAGACTTTTCCCTCATCTGGTTTATCTAAACCAGATGAAAGGGAAAGAGTTGTTGTTTTCCCACTTCCACTCGCACCAACAACAGCATATATTTTACCTTTTTCAAATGAATAAGAAACATGTTCTAAAATTTTATTTTTTTCTTTACCATCTTGATAACTATAGCTTACATTTTCTAATTCTAATAACTTTTCCATCTTAACCTTCCTTTCTAGATAAGATTTGTCTAGGTGTAAGTCTTAATACATAGGCTGCAGGTACAGCAATAGAAACAATACAGATTGCTGCTGTAACACCGGCAAGTTGAACGACATTTTCACCTGTAATTGAAACATCTAATTCTTGATTTGATGGTCCTTCCATCATATTTCCTAGAAAATTTTCTTTTGTTTGTGTATTAGTTTTTTGTTGATTATCATTTAGTTGATCATCTTTTTGATCCATTTGCATGACATTTGAAGAAGAACCACTTTCTAACATATTACCCATATAATGAGATGTTAATTGTCCTGTACCTAAAGAAAGCACAAAAGCAACTACTGCAATTAACCCTATTTCAATAAGTTGTTGAGCAATAATTTTAACTTTACTTTGTCCAAGTGATAAAAGAACACCAATTTCATAATATCTATTTCTAATTGTTAGAGCTAAAATTAAACAAAGAATTGCACTACCAGCAATCACTACGATCCATACAAACATCTTTGCGAATGATTGCATACTTTCAAGAGAAGAAGCATTTTGTTCATTGGCATCTAATGAGAATGTATCAAAATCAATATCACTTTTCTTTTTCGCAAGTTTTACAAAAGCTTCTGCATTTTCTGGATCATCTAAATAATAAATTGCTGATGTAATGTTTTCACTACTTCCAGTAAGTGTTTGCCCAACTGATAAATCAGTATAAATCGTGTTTACTGGATTATTGAAATGGGCAGCACCAATTTCATTTGTTGATTGAATTTCATAAATACCTACAATTGTAAGTTCTTGAATAATTGTTTCATCATTAACTGTGGTTGTAATAGTAAAAGTATCACCAACACTTAAATCATTATCACTTGCAAGATTGGTTTCAATGACACAGTTATTTGTATTTGCATCATCACTTGTAAGCAAACGACCATCTGTTAAGGTATAATTACTGTTTGTAAATGAATCTAAATATTCCATTGTAGTATTAGCACTGATTGTAAAATCGCCTTGATTTGAAGCTTGTTCTGGTTGATCATTTGGCTTATTTGTATCTTGCTGATTATTACTATTATCCGATTTATTTTCTACTGCTGAAATAGAATCATTATCAGCTGATGTGGATATTTGATAATTATAACTTTCTACATACTTTAAATTTTTTAAACTATCTGCCATGGTTGTTGTTAATGATGTCTCATTACTTACGGCTACACCTGGTTCTCTATTTTTCATCATGTTTCTAAAATCAACAGAAAGAGTTACATCGTTTCCTAAACTACTACGAATTTGATCCATTGATTTTTGTGTTGCTGATTGAATGGATAAACCAGCAATGACGAGATTGGTAATAACGACAATTATTACAAATAATAAAATCATTTTTCCTATGTTTTTCTTTAAACTTAAAAGTGCGTTTTTTATCATACTTTCTACCTCCATCTTCAATATAAAGAAAAAGCATATCCATAAAATGGAATAATTATGTAAAAAAAAGGGGTATACATTATATATTTTATTGCTTTTCTTATTATTTAAAGTTACCCTTATAAAGAAAGAGAAGGGATAAAATATGAAATTAGATAATTTGGCTATAGGAAAAAGTGCTGTAATTGTCTCTGTAGGAGGAACAGGAGCATTAAGACAACACTTTTTAGATATGGGACTTATCCAAGGTGTAGAAGTAACTATGGTAAAATATGCACCAATGGGGGATCCTATTGAAATTAAAATACATGATTTTGAGCTTACTTTAAGGAAAGAAGATGCTCAAAAAATAGAAGTTAAAGAAATTACTAAAAAAGAAGAGTTAAAAAATGAAAACATTATTTTTAAATATAAAAAACATCCAGGATATGGTGAATCAAGTTACGATAAAATCAATAATCACCAAATCTATCATGAAAGTGATCTACTTACTTTTGCCTTAGTTGGTAATCAAAACTGTGGTAAAACAACTTTATTTAATCAACTAACTGGTTCTAATCAACATGTTGGTAATTTTCCAGGAGTCACTGTTGATCGTAAAGATGGTGTGATTAAAGGCTATAAAAATACCCTTATAACGGATCTACCAGGAATTTATTCAATGTCACCTTATAGTAGTGAAGAAATCGTGACTAGAAATTTCTTATTAAAAGAAAAACCAAAAGCAATCATTAATATTGTTGATGCAACAAATATTGAAAGAAATCTTTATTTAACAATGCAACTATTAGAACTCAATATGCCTATGGTTGTTGCTTTAAATATGATGGATGAAATGTCAGGAAATGGGGGAACCGTTCTTATTAATGAATTAGAAGCACATTTAGGAGTTCCTGTCGTTCCTATTTCAGCCGCTAAAGGAGAAGGTATTGATGAATTAGTCAGTCATGTTTTACATGTTGCTTATTATCAAGAAAAACCTCAATTTTTACAACATTTTGATAATCAAGCTCTTGATCGTTGTATTAATGCAATTGAACATCTTATTGAAGATCATGCAAAAAAAGCAAGAATTCCTTTACGTTTTGCAGCAAGTAAACTTGCAGAAAATGATTCTCTTTTATTAGAACAACTTGATTTGAGTCAAAATGAAAAGGAAATTTTAGAACACATTCGTAAACAGCTTGAAGAAGAAAGTAGTCTTGATTGTTCAGCTGCTATTGCCAGTGATCGTTTTCATTCAATCATTAATATTTGTAGACAAACTGTGAAGAAACCTCATGAAAGTAAAGAAAGATTAAGAAGTCAGAAAATTGATCAATTTTTAACTGGAAAATATACAGGTATTCCCGCATTTATTGGAATTATGGGTATCGTTTTCTTTTTGACCTTTAATGTTATTGGTTCTTTTTTACAAGGCATCTTAGAAAATGGTGTATCTATTGTAACAAATTATGTTGATACTCTTCTAACCCAAGCACAAATCAATGTAGCTTTACATTCTTTGATTATTGATGGGATTTTTAATGGGGTAGGAACTGTTTTAAGTTTCTTACCAATTATTGTTACTTTATTTTTCTTCTTATCTATATTAGAAGATAGTGGTTATATGGCTCGTGTTGCTTTTATTATGGATAAACTCCTTAGAAAAATTGGTCTTTCAGGAAGAAGTATTGTTCCAATGTTGATTGGCTTTGGTTGTACTGTTCCTGGCGTTATGGCAAGTCGAACTCTTTCATCAAGAAGAGATCGACAAATGACAATTATTCTTACACCATTTATGTCATGTTCAGCAAAACTACCAATTTATGCTTTCTTTACCTCTGTCTTTTTTCCAGGCAAAGGTGCTTTGGTAATGATTTTCTTATATGTTTTTGGTATTTTAACAGGTATTATCTTTGCTTTGATTTTAAAAGGATCCCTTTTTAAAGGTGAACCTGTTCCTTTTGTCATGGAACTTCCAAACTACCGTATGCCAGGTGCTAAAAACGTCTGTCAATTATTATGGGAAAAAGCTAAAGATTTCTTACAACGCGCTTTTACTGTCATCTTTGTCGCAACCATCGTTATTTGGTTCTTACAAACATTTGATTTAAGATTTAATATTGTAACTGAATCTAAAGATAGTATTCTTGCTATTCTTGCAGGATATATTGCTCCAATCTTTAATCCATTAGGATTTGATGACTGGCGCATTTCAACAGCCCTTATTTCAGGCTTTATGGCAAAGGAAAGTGTTGTTTCGACATTATCTATTCTTTATGGTTCAACCCAATCATTGTTGATGTCACTTACAACACCAGCTGCTTTATCTTTACTTATTTTCTGTTTACTTTATACACCTTGTATTGCAGCGATTGCTGCAATCAAAAGAGAACTTAATGGTAAATGGGCATTGATTGTTGTCTTTGGACAATGCCTTATCGCCTGGCTTGCCTCTTTTGTTGTGTATCATTTGATTTTATTGGTATTTTAGTATTGTAACATCAGTTTTTGCATTGTAACAATTAGATTGTTACAATGCAATTTTTATTGTTACAACAAAAAAACAGATCCAAGGGAAGGGAAAAGATCTGCTTATTACTATTATCTATTATTATTTTTTAAAAAGGGAAATTGATAATTAAGTTTTGAGTTTAGGTAAGTTCTTGTTCCTCCTTTCGGGTATTACCATAGATAAGTTTTATGAATTTTATTTAACTTTTTCATGTTTCTTTCTTGTTTGTTTTGTCAAAAATTATGGGATAAAAAAATGCAACGTTAAATAACATTGCATTTTTAAATTGCTTTAATATTTTGGTGTTAATTCTACATACATATCTTTGTATTGTTTTGCGCTTTGTTGCCAAGAGACATCTTTATTCATATCGCGAACAACCATTTCATCCCAAGATTTTCTATTTTCAAAATAAAGTGTTTTAGCACGATTAATTGCATCATAAAGAAGTCCACTTTCATAACGATCAAAGGTAAAGCCATTACCTGTATTATCAAATAGATTATAAGGTTGAACAGTATCTTTAAGTCCACCTGTTTCTCTTACAATTGGGATAGAACCATATCTCATACTAATAAGTTGTGTAAGTCCACAAGGTTCAAATCTTGATGGTACTAATAATGCATCGCATCCTGCATAAATATTGTGAGCGACATTTTCATTGTAGGCAATATATGCGCAGAAGTTTCCTTTATATTTATTTTCATAATAACGGAAAGCATCTTCATACATCGCATCCCCTGTACCTAAAACAACAACTTGTGTATGTTCATCCATAATACTTGGAATAACATCATTAACAAGATCAAGGCCTTTTTGATTTGTAAGACGCGAAATAAGTCCAATAACAATTTTATGATCATCAACTTCTAATCCTAAGGATTCTTGAAGTGCTTTTTTATTCGCTTTTTTATTCTTGATAACAGATTGGCTATCATATTGAGCAGCTAAAAGTTTATCTGTTGCTGGATTCCAAATATCTGTGTCAATACCATTAACAATTCCTAAAATCTTACTACTATGATATCTTAAATGTTCTTCAAGACCTTCACCATACTCTTCTGTTTGAATTTCTCCAGCATACGTATTACTTACTGTTGTTAATTTATTACAATAAGTGATACCACCTTTTAACATATTCGCATCTAACCAATTTTGTGTCATACAATCTTTATTGAAGACATAATCAGGAAGATCTGACCAATATTGAATTGTTTTTCGATCATAGATACCTTGGAATCTTAAGTTATGAATTGTAAGAACAGCACCTGCACGTCCTACATTTGTATCTTTAAAGCTTGTTCTTAAATAAAGAGGAACTAAAGCTGCTTGCCAATCATGACAATGTACAATATCTGGTGTCCAATTTAAATAATTAAGTGCCGCAAGAGCTGCTTTACTAAAATAACAGAACTTAGGAATATCATCAATAAGATTCGTATATGGATTTCCCCATGAGAAGAATTCATCATTATCGATAAAATCATAAACAACACCATCTTCTTGGTATTCCATAATACCTACATAATATTGTTTTCCATCTGCACATAGATCCATATAAAATGATCCTTTATATTCCATCTTTTCTTGGAACTTTTGAGGAATACATTTATATCTAGGAATAATAACTTTAACATCCATATTTAATTTAGCTAAACTCTTTGGAAGAGCTGACATAACATCCCCTAATCCACCCGTTTTTACAAATGGATAACATTCTGAACCAATAAAAGCAACACTTCTACGAGGTCCTAAATCAATTGGTTGTGATTTTTCAACAGGAACTTCTTGAATAACTTCTGTTGGTTTAGGCTCAACAGGTGTTTCACTTTTTATAGATTTTGGTTTAGCAGTAGTTGTTTTTTTGCTTGTAGCTGTTGTTGATTTAGCAGTTGTTGTCTTTTTAGTAGTTGCTTTCTTAGTAGAAGTTGTTTTTTTTGTTGATGTTGTTTTGGCAGCAACTTTTTCAGTTGTGGTTTCTGATTTTGCAGTAGCTGTCTTTTTACTTGTAGCTGTTGTTGATTTAGAAGCTGTAGCCTTTTTAGTAGTCGCTTTCTTAGCAGGCGCTGTTTTTACAGCTGGTGCTGATTCAGCAGCAACAACTTTTTCACTTGTTTCTTTTGGTTGAACAGTTGTCTTTGGTGTTGATTCAACAGTATCAACTTTTTTTGGTACTTCTACTGGTTTGACTTCAGTTACCTTTTCACTGGTAACTGGTGCTGATTTAACAACCGTATTGGCCTTTACACCCGTTGTTCTTTTTTTATTGGCTCTTGTTGTTCTTTTCTTACTTTTTTGAACTGTTTTTTTACTCATACTTTCTTCTCCCATCTTTAAAATAATATCATGTTTAAAACTCTAACTTCATCATTTTTTCTTATTAACATCTCCTATTATAGTCATTAGAATTTGCGATTTTTGTATCTTTTTAAAACTTTATTCATACAAAAATTATTTCATTTTAATTTACTTTTATATTCAAAATGTTCTTTTATTTATTGTACCATAATCAATGAATGTTGTTTATATATTCTGCACAAAAAAACAGATTCAAAAGGGAGGGGGAGAATCTGTTTTTTTATCTATTATTATCTTTTTTAAAAAGGGAAGTTTATAATTAAGTTTTGTTTAAGTAAGTTCTTGTTCCTCCTTTCGTGTATTATCATAAAGAAGAAATATGAATTTTATTTTACTTTTTCATGTTTTCTCTTTGGTTGTTTTGTCAAAAATTATGGGATTAAAAAAGAAGTTCATTACAAACTTCTTATTATGTCTAAAATATCTTCTCCATACCAATCACATTTCTTTGGTCCAAATCCTTTTATTGCAAGGAGTTCTTCTATTGTTGTTGGTTTATAAGCAATGATTTCATTTAAAGTAATATCATTAAATATATAATAAGGTGGTAAATTCTTTTCTTGAGCTTTATTCATACGATATTTTTTTAAAGACTCAATTAATTGATCATCATTATTAGCTTCTATACTTTCAAATATATTTTCTTCTTGAATTGGTGGTATTTCTTGTTTTTGATGATACGATAAAAGTCCATCTGCCATAGCAATCATGTCTTTTTGATTTCTAAAAGCACTTTGTTCATGTTTCTTTATATAATCTATAAGCTGGTCTGCTTTAATGACTTTTTCTTTTATTTCTTTAGGAGCATAACGGCTTTTTAAGATAGACTTTGGATTTGCAAGGACAACAAGTGATTTAAAACCACTTGAAAAGGTCTTATCATAAAGAAATTTCATTACTGATCCTTTATCCTTTTCACGTAACATTTTATATAACTCTAAATGTCTTTGATTTTGTGTTATGGGTGAATAAATACCTTCTTTAATTATTTTTCCATTATAAGTGTACTCTCTTGTAAAATTTCCCATAGAATCGATCATGATTGTCCCTATAAGATTTTTACATTCAATAAAATAAACCATTGATGGCGTAATAATAATGTAATCAATTTGTGCACTTAAATCATGATCTACCATATAAATATCATGTAAAACATACATTGGAAAATGACTATTCTTTAATTCAAATAAAATATTCTCTTCTCCTTCAATACCATACTGAATAAGTCTTGCTTTCTTTTCTAATTCTTTACTTGTATGTGTTTTTAAATATTCTTGTATTTGATTTAGTTCATTTATTGCCTTATTACTTCCTTTATAAATAACAGGTTCTTTTAATTTATCTTTAAATAACATAGATTTGTACCTCTCTCTATCTACCTTATCATTTTCATTATATAGAAACAACAAAAAACAGATTCAAAAGGGAGGGGGAGAATCTGTTTTTTAATCTATTATTATCTTTTTTTAAAAAGGGAAATTTATAATTAAGTTTTGTTTAAGTAAGTTCTTGTTCCCCTTTCGTCTATATCATAAATAAGAAATATGAACTTTATTTAACTTTTTCATGTTTCTTCTTTGGTTGTTTTGTCAAAAATTATGTGATACCATTATTCCAAGTGATGCACCTTTGGGTGTTTTTATTATAGGAGGGGAATCTATGAATAAAACACAAGATTTTACTAAGGGAGTTATTTGGAAACAATTACTTTTTTTCTTTTTTCCAATATTAATTGGAAGCTTTTTTCAACAACTATATAATACCGTTGATACCATTATTGTTGGTCAAGCTTGTGGGACAAATGCTCTTGCTGCTGTTGGTTCAACAGGGAATTTGACAAACTTAGTTGTTAACTTCTATGTTGGTTTATCAACTGGAGCTTCTGTTGTTATTGCTCAATATTATGGAGCTCATAATAAAGATAAGATACATCAAGCAGTCCATACTTCATATATGCTTGCTATTGTTAGTGGAATTATCATGATGCTTTTTGGTTTATTCTTTTCTTATCAATGTTTAGATGCAATAGGTGTTCCTCATGATATTTTAAATGATGCCAGTCTTTATATGAGACTTTACTTTTTAGGGATGATTCCTGGAGCTATTTATAATATTGGTTCAGGAATTTTAAGAGCTGTAGGAGATAGTAAAAGACCACTTTATTATTTAATTATTTGTAGTATTGTTAATGTTGTTTTTGATTTTGTTTTAGTTGTTATTTTACATAAAGGTATTGCTGGGGCAGCGATTGCAACATTTATTGCTCAAACAGTATGTGCTATTTTAGTCACAATTCAACTAATGTTTTCTAAAGATGTTTATCAACTTACATTATCAAAAATTAAATTTCATTTACCTGTATTAAAGAAAATTGTCCAAATTGGAGCTCCTGCTGGAATTCAATCAACAATGTATAGTATCGCTAATATCGTCTTACAAACACATATTAATGCTTTTGGAACACAAACGATTGCTTCATGGTCAGTCTATGTAAAGATTGATGCTTTATTTTGGATGGCTATGGCAGCCATTGGTGCCGCAATTACAACTTTTATAGGACAAAACTATGGTGCTCATCTTTATGATCGTATTCAAAAAGGAGCGAAAACAGCTTTAGCGATTGCCTTAACAATTGCAGTTTCTTTAAGTGTGATCTTATGCTTTGGGGGAAGTTATATTACAAAACTCTTTTCATCTGATCCAGCCATCACTAATCAATGTCAAAGTTTAATACTCTTTTTAATGCCTTTCTATTTTTCTTACTGTTGTGTAGAAATTTTTTCTGGAACAATGAGAGGTTGTGGGGAATCTTTTAAACCAATGCTTCTTGTCTGTATTGGTATTTGTGTTTTGCGTGTTGCTTGGGTAACCTTTATTTCTCCTCATTATCCAACATTAAAAGGTGTTGTTATTTCTTATCCAATCACTTGGTTTACAACTTCCTTTCTCTTTATTATTTATTATAAACATTTTAAAAAAGATCATTTTGGAGCATAGTTATGCGACGAACAGAACGAGAAATTACAGATTTAAATAAAAAAAATCATTGAAAATAATTAATGTTGCCGTTTAGGTTTTATAGATCAAGGCAGTGTTTTGTTCATTTAAATTATTGTTATACTTATAATAATAAACATTCATGTTGCAAAAGCAGGAAAGAAACTCGATTTAATATATTTTGTTGAAAGAAGAACATCTTGTCAATATTCTATGAAATATCAAAATATTATGGGAAAAGGGCATATTGAATTGACAGAAGATAAGGAAAAAAGAAGTTAGAATTACAATTAATCATGAAAAATGCGGCGGATAAAGAAGTCGTATTTAATGATCAAAAGGTAAGTAATGTTGCTATTATGAAATTAACTGTAGATACACTAACTTGTATTCTGCTCTAGGAAGGGTAATGGCATACCCCTATCTTGCACTACAACCTATCAGAAATGAACTGGTCTGCCAACAATGTTGGCAGGTAACAATAATCCCCTGTCTTTAGACATGAGGAGAACATTCGTACAATGATTAAAAAACAAATCAATTAAAAACCGCACATTGTGCGGTTTCACATATTATAAATCTACTCCATAATCACTTACAACAACTTGTCCTGTAAGTGGTGATGCATCATCACTTGATAAGAAAAGTGCTACTTTTGCAACATCTAAAGGACTACAAGGTTGAAGTGTTAAATCACTATGAGCTGACATAGCACCCATCATTTTCATATCCATTGTATCAGGTGTTAATCCTGCTGCCATATCTGTTGTAATACTTCCTGGACAGATAACATTACATCTAATTTTTTCTTTAGCAAAACGCATTGCTGCATGTTTTGTTACCCCAATAATTGCTGCTTTAGTAGATACATAAACAGCACCACCAGCACCATATTGTCCAGCAACACTTGAGATATTAACAATAGAAGCTCCACTTTTCATCACTTTTAAAGCTTCTGACATACAATACATTGTTCCTTTTTGATTAATATCAATAACTCTATTTAAATCATCATAATCAATTTGATCAATCGCATTTAATCCTTTATCTAAAACACCTGCATTATTAATTAAAATATCTAATTGACCAAAAGTTTCAACTGTTTTACTTACTAAGTTTTTAACATCATCCACTTTAGAAATATCAGTAGGAACACATAAAACAGTTCCTCCTGCTGCTTCAATTTCTTTTGCTGCTTCTTCTAAGACTTGTTGACGTCTTGCTGAAATAACAACTTTTGCTCCTTCACTTGCAAACAATTTAGCGATTTCTTTACCTACGCCAGCATTTCCTCCTGTAATAATTGCCACTTTATTATCCAATTTTCCCATAAAAAATCCTCCTAGATATATAGTAACACATGTAAGCGCTTAACTCTATCTTTTTCATATTCCAAAATTGTATGTGAGTATACCATATTTTTACAATTAAATCAGTTAATTGATCCACTGTATGTCCATCAATAACGTTATTCCTTTTCAAATAAATTCCTAATACAATTAAAATAAAAATTTCACTCAATAAATCCACTGCAATCATCTTTTTTCTCCTATCATTTTGTATAAAAAAAGTATATACTTTTACTGATATTTATATAAGTACGCACTTTGAAGTGATATAGTTTCTTCAAAGAAACCATGGGAAAGGAAATATATGAGAAAAAAAGTCTTTGGTGTTTTGCAAAGAATAGGGCGTAGTTTTATGTTACCTATTGCTGTTCTTCCAATTGCAGGGATGTTTTTAGGAATTGGAAGTTCACTTACAAATGAAGCAACGATTGCTTCACTTGGTATGGAAAGTATTTTGGGATATGGAACAATTTTAAATCAAATATTAACGTTATTAATGGCTGTTGGACAAACTATTTTTGATAATCTACCGTTAATTTTTGCCGCTTCTGTTGCTTCAGGAATGGCTAAGAAATCAAAAGAAGTCGCTGTTTTATCTTCGATTATTGCTTTTTTTGTGATGCATTCAACAATTCATAGTTTACTTACTTTTAATGGTGTTATTAATGGTAATAAAGTTTTAGTTGATGCCGTAGATGGAACATTGATAAATGTATATGGACAAATGTCACTACAAATGGGAGTCTTTGGTGGGATTATTGTTGGTTTAGGTGTGAGTTATTTACATAACCATTTCTATCAAATTCAATTACCTAATTTTTTGTCTTTCTTTGAAGGGGAAAGATTTGTCCCAATTATTTCAACAATTGTTTATATTTTTATTGGTTTTTTAATGTTTTATATTTGGCCTAGTATTCAATCAAGTATCTTTAAGATTGGACAATTGATTGCCAGTAGTGGTTATGGAGGTACTTTCGTTTATGGAATTGTTAAACGAGCTCTTGTTCCTTTTGGTTTACACCATGTTTTCTATACGCCTTTTTATCAAACAGCTATTGGGGGATCAATGGAAATTAATGGGGTCTTAGTTCATGGTGCTCAAAATATTTTCTTTGCTCAATTAGCTGATCCAAACCTAAAACATTTCAGTGTTGAAGCAACAAAATATTTCTCTGGTGAATTTATGATTATGATTTTCGGTTTACCAGGTGCTGCTTTAGCGATGTATCAATGTGCTAAAGATGAATCAAAAAAAGTTGTAAGAAGTCTCTTTTTATCAGCAGCTCTTACCAGTATATTGACTGGAATTACTGAACCGATTGAATTCACCTTTATCTTTGTAGCACCTATGTTATTTGTAATGGATGTCTTTTTAGCGGGTACGGCTTTTGTTTTAGCACAAGTTTTAAGAGTGACAATTGGCTTTACTTTTTCTTGTGGTTTGATTGATTTTCTTGTTTTTGGGGTATTACAAGGCAATAGTAAAACTCATTGGATTTTTATTGTAATCTTTGGGCTTATTTATTTCTTCCTATATTATTTTTCATTCCGTTTTTTAATTAAGAAATTTGATTTAAAAACACCAGGAAGAGAAGATGATAACAAATTAACGATTTTTAATAAAAAGAAAATGGATTATTCTTTTGATCAATCCTTAATTGATCCTCAAGTTCAAATGATTCTTAAAGGATTAGGTGGTCGCCATAACTTTACAGATCTAGATTGTTGTATTACACGATTACGTGCAACCTTACAAGAACCTGAATTAGTAAGTGAAGCTTCTTTAAAACAAGCAGGGGCTGCAGCTGTATTATTACAAGGAAATGCAATTCAAATTATTTTTGGTCCTAAAGCTTCTTCTTTAAAAACAAAGATTGATGATTATCTTGAAAACGTCCCTGAAGCTTATGATGAAGAAAAAACAATTGTTTATCATACAACAGATTTAGAAATTGGGAATATTGTTGATGGCGAAGTTTTACCAATTGAAGATTGTAGTGATGATATCTTTGCCCATAAACTTCTAGGGGATGGTTTAATGATTCGCCCTCTTCATGGTGTAGTGGTTTCTCCTTGTGATGGAACGATTTCCATGCTTTATCCTACAAAACATGCTATTGGTATAGAATTGGATAATGGAATGGAATTATTGATTCATTTTGGTATTAATACCGTAAAATTAAATGGACAAGGGTTTGAACTTCTTGTTAAAATAAATCAAAGGGTCAAAAAAGGAGATCTTTTATGGAATGCAGATTTGCATTATATTAAAGAAAATGCGGTAGATGATTGTCTTTTAATGATCGTAACCAAAGGACAAGGGTCTCTTGAAAAGATTTATGGAAATAAAAAAAGTGGCGAAACAGTTTTAAAAATAAGAGAGTAGGTGAACAAAATGTATCAAGTCTTAAAAATATTAAATAATAATACCATTCTTGCTAAAGAAGGTAATAATGAAATTATTATTTTGGCTAAAGGAATTGGTTTTGGTAAAAAAGTAAATGATCATTTTGAAATTCCACCTCAAGCTAAAAAATATATGATGCAAAAAAACTATCAAGCCAAAGATAAGTTAAAGAAAGTTATTGATTATATTAATCCAGTTTATTTAGAAATTGCGGCTGAAATCATCAAAGAAGCAACTAATAAATTTCAAAAAGTAAATCATGATATTCTTATTCCACTTGCTGATCATATTCATTTTACAATCAAACGTATGGATGAAAATATCATGCCTAGTAATCCATTTACTTATGATATACGACTTCTTTTCCCTGATGAATATGAAGTTGCTTTAAAATCAAAAGAAATAATTAAATCTTTTATTAATAAAGAAATCAACAATGATGAAGTAAGTTTCATTACTTTACATATTCACTCGGCAATTTCTTCTAATAAAGTAGGAGAATCCATGGAAGCTGCTCGTATTGTTCATGAAAGTATTATTAAATTACAAACGGATTTAAATGTAAAAATTGATATTGAATCTATTTCTTATGCCCGTTTAATGAATCATATTAAATTCCTAATCATTCGTTTAAATACTAATGAACAATTACAAATGGATATTAGTGAATTTACCAAAGATAAATTTCCTTTTGCTTATGAACAAGCAATAAGAATGTGTGATAATTTATCAAAGGTACTTCATAAAGAATTACCAGCATCAGAAGTTGGTTATCTTGCTTTACATTTGGAAAGAATTTTATCAAGTGCATTTCAAAATTAGGGGTCACTCCTTTTTTTATTTATTGATAAATTGTGATTGTTTTATATTATATTTTATTCTTTTCATTATTTTTTGTATGATAAAAAATAATGAACGAACATAAAAATGCAAAAAAATGATTGACGCTTACATTTTTTGGTGTTAGTATACCACTGTAATTAAATTGAATATTCAATAGTGTGTAACTTTAAGTAGGCATTAACTATTTTAAAAAAGAGCAATAGCTTTATTGTATCTTCTTTTAAATAGTTGGCCTACTTTTTTGTTATTCAATGTTAATTAAAGAGAGGGAGGAAAAATATGGTAGGAATTATTCTTGCAAGTCATGGTGAATTCGCTAATGGAATTTTACAATCTGGTTCTATGATTTTCGGTGAACAAAAAGATGTAAAAGCTGTGACTTTACAACCAAGTGAAGGTCCTGATGATTTAAGAGCAAAAATGGAAGAAGCTATTTCCACTTTTGAAAATCAAGACGAAGTTCTTTTCTTAGTTGATTTATGGAGTGGTACTCCTTTCAACCAAGCAAACTTATTACTTAACGGTCATGAAGATCATTGGGCAATCGTTACTGGGTTAAATTTACCAATGCTTATTGAAGCATATGCAATGCGTATGTCTACTGACAGCGCACATGAAATCGCAACTCATATCTGTGAAGTTGCTAGAGACGGAGTTAACATTCGTCCAGAAGAATTAGAACCTAAAAAGGAAGAAGCAGTAAAAGATGAACAACCAGCACCTGCTGGGGCTATTCCTGAAGGAACTGTTCTTGGAGATGGACATATTAAATATGTCTTAGCTCGTGTTGATACACGTTTATTACATGGTCAAGTAGCTACTACTTGGACAAAATCAACTCAACCAACTCGTATCATTGTTGTATCTGATGCAGTATCTCAAGATGCATTACGTAAACAAATGATTGAACAAGCTGCACCACCAGGTGTTAAAGCAAACGTTGTACCAGTCAAAAAGATGATTGAAGTCGCTAAAGATCCTCGTTTTGGTGCTACTAAAGCTTTATTGTTATTTGAAACTCCTCAAGATGCTTTAAGAGCTATTGAAGGTGGCGTTGATATTAAAGAATTAAATATTGGTTCTATGGCTCACTCAGTTGGTAAAGTAGTTGTTAATAAAGCCATTGCTATGGATCAAAAAGATGTTGAAACTTTAGAAAAATTAAAAGAAATGGGTGTTACTTTCGATGTTCGTAAAGTACCTGCTGATTCTAAAGAAAATATGGACAGTCTTCTTAAAAAAGCAAAGACTGAGCTTCAAAATATGAAATAGGGGGAAAATTTAATGTCTGCAATTACTATTATGTTAATTATTTTAGTAGCATTATTAGCAGGTATGGAAGGGATTTTAGATGAATTCCAATTCCATCAACCACTAGTAGCGTGTACTTTAATTGGTTTAGTTTCAGGACATCTAAGTGAAGGTATTGTCTTAGGTGGTTCTTTACAAATGATTGCCTTAGGATGGGCAAACGTTGGTGCTGCTGTTGCTCCAGATGCTGCTTTAGCTTCTGTTGCTTCTGCAATTATCATGGTTTTAGGTTTAAATGGTGGTACTGTTAATACACAAACAGCTATCTCTACTTCAATTGCTGTTGCAATTCCTTTATCAGTAGCTGGTTTATTCTTAACTATGATTTGTCGTACAATCGCTATCCCATTAGTTCACTTAATGGATGGTGCTGCTGAAAAAGGTGATTACCGTAAAATTGAAATCTATCAAATTTTAGGTATCTTATTACAAGGTGTCAGAATCGCAGTTCCTGCTGCTGCACTATGTATCGTTCCTGCTGAAGCAGTAACTAGTGTTTTAAATCAAATGCCTGCTTGGTTATCAGGTGGTATGACTGTTGGTGGTGGAATGGTTGCCGCTGTAGGTTATGCAATGGTTATTAATATGATGTCAACTAAAGAAACTTGGCCATTCTTTGCTATCGGTTTCGTATTAGCTGCATTAAGCCAATTAACATTAATCGCTTTAGGTGCTTTAGGTGTTGCTATTGCTTTAATTTACTTAGGATTAAAAGAAAACGGTGGTTCTGGTAATGGTGGTTCTACTGGTTCTGGTGATCCATTAGGTGATATTTTAAATGACTATTAATCTTGAAGGAGGAAAGAAATATGGCAGAAAAAATTCAATTAACTAAAAAAGATCGTTTATCAGTTGCTTGGCGTCATCAGTTCCTTCAAGGATCATGGAACTATGAACGTATGCAAAATGGTGGTTGGTGTTATTCAATTATCCCAGCTATCAAAAAATTATACAAAGATCCACAAGATAGAGCAGATGCTTTAAAAAGACATCTAGAATTCTATAATACACATCCTTATGTTTCAGCTCCAGTTATGGGTGTTACATTAGCCTTAGAAGAAGAAAGAGCTAATGGTGCTGAAATCAATAATCAAGCTATTCAAGGGGTTAAAGTTGGTATGATGGGACCTCTTGCAGGGGTTGGAGATCCAGTATTCTGGTTCACTTTAAGACCAATCTTAGGTGCTTTAGGTGCTTCTCTTGCTTTAGGTGGAAGTATTGTCGGTCCATTATTATTCTTCTTTGCTTGGAATATTATCCGTATGGCATTTATTTGGTATACTCAAGAATTTGGATATAAAGTTGGTACTTCTATCGCAAAAGATTTATCTGGTGGTTTATTAGGTAAAATTACTCAAGGTGCTTCTATTTTAGGTATGTTCATTATCGGTTCTTTAGTTCAACGTTGGGTAAGTATTTCATTTACTCCTGTTGTTTCTAGAGTTACTCAATCTGAAGGTGCTTATATTGATTGGAGTCAAATCAAAGGTGGGGCTGAAGGTATTAAATCAGCTTTATCTCAATATGCTTCCCTTGGAGCTACTGGATTAGATAAAATTAAAGTTACTACTTTACAACAAAACTTAGATCAATTAATTCCTGGTCTTGCAGCATTATTACTTACATTACTTTGCTGCTGGTTATTAAAGAAAAAAGTTTCACCAATCGTTATTATCGTTGCATTATTTATCGTTGGTATCTTAGCTCGTTTAGCTGGAATTATGTAATTTAAAAAGTTCAATATTTATGGAGGGAATATATGGTACAATCATTAAATAAAAAAGTCGATTTAACAATTAATGCTACGTCTTATTTAGGAATGGCAAACTATGGTAAAGTGTTAGTCGGGGATGAAGCTTTTGAATATTACAATGATAAAAACGTCAATGATTATATTCAAATTCCTTGGTCTGAAGTAACAGAAATCATGGCAAGTGTCATGTTTAAAGGAAAATGGATTCCTCGTTTTGCAGTTGTTACGAAAAACAACGGAAACTTTATCTTTTCGACAAGAGATAATAAAAAGACATTAAGAGCTGTTAGAAATTATGTTGATCCAAATAATATGGTTCGTTCTCTTAGTTTCTTTCAAGTAATCTCTCGTGGTTTAAAATCATTATTCAAACGTAAATAAATATTGAGCAAAGGAGCTTCATTGCTCCTTTTTTTGTTATAATGAAAGAGGTGATATTATGGATCTAAATAAAATACATTATTTCTTTAAAGCTGTTGAATATAAAAACTTTACGCAAGCAGCTAACGCTTGTCATATTGGACAAACAACCATGTCTAAATACATTGCTGTCTTAGAACAAGAACTCCAAACACAGCTATTTATAAGAGAACATAGAACATTAACTCTTACTAAACAAGGAAAACAGTTCTATGAAGGAATGAAAAACATTTATGCTTCTTATCAAACTTTATGTCAAAATATTCAACAAACGAATACTTTACATATAGGCATGAAAACAACAGATTTTACAGACTTTGAAATTCTTGAAAGCTTTGAAAAGAAATACCCACATCTTTCTATTTCTTATTCTTATCTTGAAGAAAATGAATTGATGGAAGGCCTAAAAGCGCATCAACTCGATGCGTTAATTTCTCCAAGCATGCTCTCTTTCTACAAAAACAATCCAATTGAAACAACAACCTTATCTAAAGAAAACGTTTCTCTTGTTTGTTCAAAAGAACTGATCCATAAATATCATACAATAGAAAAGGTCATTCAATCTGTTCCCTATATTACAAAAGCAACAGATCAAAACTATCATCAATTATGTAAAGATGAACTTTATAAAATTTATCATACAACTTTTAATAAAGTAGAATACGTTAAAGAATTTCCTAAACAACTTCTTTTACTTAATCTATCTAGAGGTTTTTCAATCCTTCCTACAAAAGAAGTAGAAAACAGAGATCAGTTCTATTTAGAGGATATTAGTAAATACTTTGCTGATCTTGAAAAAATAAATCTTGTTTATTTAAAACAAAATAAATCAGAGAACTTAAATCTATTATTGCAACATATCCATGAAAAAAAGTGCTAGATTAAGCATTTTTTTTCGTTTTATCTTTTAACATTTATCCTATATAATACAAAGCAAGGAGTTGATGTTATGCAAAAAGATTTAACAAAAGGCAGTGCCTTAAAAAATATTATTACTTTCTCATTACCATTTTTACTTGCTAATTTCTTACAAACATTCTATGGCATGGCTGATTTATTTATTGTCGGTCAATACAATGGAGCCGCTTCTTTATCAGGGGTTTCTATTGGAAGTCAGGTCATGCATATGATTACTGTTATGCTTGTAGGAATTGCAATGGGTTCAACGGTCATGATTGGTCGTTATGTTGGTGAAAGAAAAGAAGAAGAAAAAAGGATGACTGTAGGAAATACAATCATTATCTTTATGATTTTATCCCTGATTGTTACTTTGATTTTATTATTCTTTATTAATCCGATTGTTTCTATTATGTCTACACCTGTAGAAGCGATTCAAGAAACAACGATTTATTTAAAAATATGTTTTATCGGTATTCCTTTTATTACTGCTTACAATATTATTAGTTCTATTTTTAGAGGATTAGGGGATTCCAAAAGTCCTATGTATTTTGTGGCAGTTGCTTGTTTTTTTAATATCGTGTTAGATTTTATTTTCATTGGTTATTTCAATATGCATGCCGTTGGAGCAGCATTTGGGACAGTGATTTCACAACTTATTAGTGTAATTGTTGCTTTATTTGCAATTATTAAAAGAAAATTGATTGTCATCCATAGACACCATTTTAAATTACATAAAAAGATTATTAAAGATATCTTTAAAATTGGTTTTCCTATTTCTATGCAAGATGGTTTGATTCAAATTTCATTTATCATTATTACGATTATTGCTAATAGCCGTGGCGTTGATATTGCCGCCGCAGTTGGTGTTGTAGAAAAAATCATTAGCTTTTTATTCTTAGTACCATCAAGTATGTTATCTGCCATCTCGGCAATCTGTGCACAATGTGTTGGAACAAAACAACATCAAAGAGCAAGACAAACTTTACGCTATGGATGCTTTATTGCTTTAGGATTTGGAATTTTCTTTGCGCTTACTTGTCAATTTATTTCCAAGGAAATTCTTTCGTTATTTACAAGTGAAGCTGCAGTTATTATGTATGGTAGTCAATATTTAAAAGGATATGTTTTAGATTGTGTCTTTGCTTCTATTCATTTTTGTTTTAGTGGATTCTTTACAGCTTATGGTTATTCCATTATTTCCTTTATTCATAATGTAATTTCCATAGTCCTTATAAGAGTTCCAGGAGCTTGTATTACTTCTAAACTTTTCCCTGAAACATTACTACCAATGGGACTTACACCCGCTCTTGGTTCTATTTTATCTGCTCTTATTTGTATAACTGTCTTTATTGTTATGAAGAAAAAGAATAAATTTGATTTTTAAAAAACGTCATCTTAGGATGGCGTTTTTACTTAAACTTAATTGAAAGAATACATGTATAATCATTCTTTATCTTTTTGTTTGTTTCTAACCCTTTTATAGGAAGAGATGTGACATGATTTTTTCCATAAGATAATGCCACTAACATTTGTTTTTTACTATATTTAATAGATGTTTTTTCTTCAATTTTATCATAATCCCAAACATCATAGTTACTAATGTTTTCTAAAAATGAAATACCTTCAGCTACATAATACCCATCTTCAAAAGCATCTATAATCTTCAAAGTAGAAGCTTCATAATCAACTACTAAAGCAATATTTCCGGTATTTGTTCCTTTTGAAGGATTATTATAAAATGTACAGATTTCTTTATCAGATATCTTTTTACCTTTTTGATATTGGGTTAAATACATAGTTAATGAATCATAATTCTTTTTTGAATTATAATGAAATAACAAAATATTCCCTGGATGACTAGAAAGCATATTTGCCGTTTGCATTTCTGTGCTTTTTTCTAAATAAGGTTCTATATAGTTTTGTGGTTGTGTTAATTTTTTGTAGATAAATATGCTTGTAATAAATATGAAAACAACAAGCATAACTATTAATAATCTTATAATTTTCTTTAGATACTTTTGTTTGTTTTTATTATCTTTTGTAATCTGAATAATATTTTCTTCTGCTTTTTGTTCAATTGTTTCTTTAGGTATATCTTCGCCAGCCAGAAACTCATTAATACTTATATCTAGTATTTTACATAATTCTAGATAAACAGAGACATCCGGTAAACATATACCTCTTTCCCATTTAGAGACTGATTTATCAGACATATTTAACTTTTCAGCAAGCTGTTTTTGTGTTAAGCCTTGTTCTTTTCTTTTAAAAGCTATATATTTACCTATTTTGATAAGATCCATATGACCACTTCCTTTAATCAAATCATATCATTTTAAATAGAAAACAACACCTCTTATAAGTAGAATTAGTTTTTATATTATGAAAAAACAAACAAATATTCAATAATATCGATATAATGAATTTGATAATAAAAAATAAGGAGAAATATAATATGAAACAATTTCCAGAAGGATTTTTATGGGGTGGAGCTACTGCCGCTAACCAATATGAAGGTGGTTGGAAAGAAGGCGGAAAAGGTATAAGTTGTAGTGATGTACAATTATTCACTGATCCTAAATCTATGAAAGATTTATTAAATACACATGGTTTATGTGATATTTCTGATGAAATGATTGAAAAAGCTTTAAGTACAGATGATGAAGTTTATTATCCTAAACGCCATGGGATTGATTTTTATCATCATTATAAAGAAGATATTGCTTTACTTGCAGGTATGGGATTTAAAGTTTATAGAATGTCTATTGCTTGGTCTCGTATTTTCCCTAGAGGGGATGAATTAGAACCAAATGAAGAAGGTTTAAAATTCTATGATGATGTTTTTGATGAATGTTTAAAATATGGGATGCAACCATTAGTTACTATGTCCCATTATGAACCACCACTAGCATTTTGTATGGATTATAATGGTTGGTATGATCGTCGTTCCATTGAATTCTTTACACGTTATGTTGATGTTATTACTAAAAGATATAAAGATAAAGTTAAATTATGGCTTACATTTAATGAAATTGATTCAATCATTAGACATCCATTTATGACCGGTGGATTAATTGAATCAAGATTCAAACCAGAAGAATTTGAAGAAGTTGAATATCAAGCAATGCATCATCAATTTGTGGCAAGTGCTTTAGCGGTAAAAATTACACATGAAAACATTCCTGACGCTAAAGTAGGTTGTATGCTTACAAAATTAACTTATTATCCATATACATGTAAACCAGAAGATGTATTAGAACAACAACAAAGAATGAGACAAATCTATTGTTATAGCGATACACAAGTTCATGGTGAATATCCTAAATATTTATTACAAATGTATAAAAATAAAGGATTCAATATTAAAATGACTGATGAAGATCTAGAAATCATGAAAAAATATCCTGTTGATTTTATTTCATTTAGTTATTATTCATCAAGTTGTGTTGCTGCGGATACTAAAGGATTAGAAATGAGTGCAGGTAATACTGTTACAGCTATTAAAAACCCTCATATTCCTAGTTCTGATTGGGGATGGCAAATTGACCCTATCGGTTTAAGAATTTCTTGTGTAGATTTATATGATCGTTATAGAAAACCATTATTTATTGTTGAAAATGGTTTAGGAGCGAAAGATACTGTAGAAGCTGATGGTTCTATTAATGATGATTATCGTATTGATTATTTAAGAGAACATATTAGACAAATGTATAAAGCTATTGAAGAAGATGGTGTTGAATTAATGGGTTATACAACTTGGGCACCAATTGATTTATTATCTAATTCAACTAATCAAATGTCTAAGAGATATGGATTTATTTATGTAGATGTTGATGATTATGGTAATGGAACTTATAAACGTTCTAAAAAGAAATCATACGATTGGTATAAAGAAGTGATTGCTACAAATGGATCTTCTATTTTAGATGATTAATTCAAAAGGAATCGCAAGATTCCTTTTTTAGTACATTTTATCTTGCGTACTTTCTTACGTATTTATCTATTTTCTTTTCTTGAAAACTATTGATTATTGCTTTGTGATATAATTAACGAAAGGAGAAATGTTATGAAACAAAAGGTATTATTTTTTGATATTGATGGAACATTAATATGGTCTTATGGTGGTATTCAAGAAATTCCTCAAGGTGTACAAAAAGAACTAAAAAGATTAAAGGAACAAGGACATAAACTCTTTATTTGTAGTGGACGTCCTAAAGCCATGTTAGATCAAAAGTGGTGGGATGGTACTTTTGATGGTTATGTTTTAAATAATGGTGGTTATGTAGAAATTGATGGAAAATCTATTTATGAAAATAGAATGGATTATGAGTTATGTTTAAAGACAGCAAATATGTTAGAAGAACTTCATTGTGATTATATGATTGCGACAGCGAATCATTTATACATTGATCCTTCTTATAAAGAACTTTATAACTTCTTTGTTCAAAATGGACATTTTAAAGATCTATTTACAACAAAGTTTGATCGTAATGAGGTATTAAAAAGAGCGATTAAAATAGAAGCAAATGTCACAAATAACGATCGTGAAAAGATTGAAAACTATATTAAAAATGATTTTGGTTATGTCATTAATTTTGATGAACATGGAAGTGATAATGCTTTTGAATTTTATTCACCAACAATTTCAAAAGCAACAGGTATTCAAAAAGTTCTTGATTATTATCATTTAGATCAAGATGACACATACGCTTTTGGTGATGGAGAAAATGATTTAGAAATGATTGATTTTTGTCGTGTAGGGGTTGCCATGGGAAATGCCTGTGATGTTTTAAAAGAAAAAGCAAATATTGTTTGTAAATCTATTGTAGATGATGGATTAGAAGATGTTTTAAAAATTTTATTTAGTGAGTAGGAGAAATTTATGATTCAATTTCATGAAGAAAGTAAAACTTTTCATTTATATAATGATCAAATCAGTTATATCTTTAAAATCTTAAAAAACAATCAATTAGGTCAACTCTATTATGGAAAAAGAATTCATGATCGAGATAACTTTGATCATCTTTTTGAAACAAGTCCTCGACCAATGTCATCTTGTAGCTATGAAGGTGATCTCACTTTTTCATTAGAACATATTAAACAAGAATATCCTGTTTATGGTTCTGGTGATTTACGTCATCCAGCAATCGATATCACCCAAGAAAATGGCAGTCATATTTTAAACTTTGAATATGTAAATCATCAAATAATTCAAGGTAAACCTCAATTAGATCATTTACCTGCAACTTATGTAGAAAAAGAAGATGAAGCACAAACATTGATCATTACCCTATATGATGATGTTATTGATACAAAATTACAGTTAAGTTATACCATTTATCATGATTTACCTGTTATTACCAGAAATGCTTTTATTATTAATGAAGGAAAACAAAAATTAAGACTTAATCAAATGATGTCTATGTCTTTAGACTTACCTGATCAAGATTATGAAATGATTGAACTTACAGGATCATGGGCAAGAGAACGTTCTATTAAAACAAGAAAACTTACTGAAGGTATTCAAAGTATTTATTCTTTAAGAGGCTGTTCTTCTCATCAATTTAATCCTTTTATTGCTTTAAAAAGAGAAAATTGTAAAGAAACAAGTGGTGAAGTTTTAGGTTTTAGTTTGGTTTATAGTGGTAACTTTTTGGCCCAAGTAGAAGTCGATAATTATCATGTCTCACGTGTATCTATGGGAATTCATCCTCATTGTTTTGAATATCTATTAGATCATTTAGATTCTTTTCAAAGTCCTGAAGTTGTAATGGTTTATAGTAATCAAGGACTGAATAAGATGTCACAAACCTATCATCAACTTTATCAAAAAAGACTTGCTAGAGGAAAGTATCGAGATCAAGTAAGACCTATTTTGGTAAATAATTGGGAAGGAACTTATTTTGATTTTAATGAAGATAAGATTGTTTCAATGGCTAATACAGCAAAAGAATTAGGAATTGAGTTATTTGTGTTAGATGATGGTTGGTTTGGTAATAGAAATAATGATCATCAAGGATTAGGAGATTGGTTCCCTAATTTAGATAAATTGCCTCATGGAATTCGTGGTCTATCAAAGAGAATTCATGATTTAGGTTTAAAATTTGGATTATGGTTTGAACCAGAGATGGTCAATGAAGATTCTAACTTATATAGAAATCATCCTGAATGGATATTAAAAACTCCTCATAGAAAGAGTTGTCATGGAAGAAATCAATATATTTTAGATTTTTCTAATCATGAAGTTGTTGAATACATTGCCCAGGCAATGATGAATGTGATTGATGATTCCTATATTTCATATATTAAATGGGACATGAATCGTTGTATGTCAGAAGTCTATTCAAGCACTCATGATGTTTCATCACAAGGAAGAGTCATGCATGAATATATCCTAGGTGTTTATCATTTATACGATGTTCTAACAACTAAATACCCTGATATACTCTTTGAATCCTGTGCAAGTGGAGGAGCACGTTTTGATCCAGGAATGCTTTATTATGCCCCTCAATGTTGGACCAGTGATGATACCGATGCAATAGAAAGATTAAAGATTCAATATGGAACTTCTCTTGTTTACCCACTTTCTTCAATGGGATCACATGTTTCAGCAATTCCTAATCATCAAACATTTAGAAATACACCACTTGAAACACGTGCTAATGTAGCTTATTTTGGTACTTTTGGTTATGAATTAGATGTTAATCAATTAACCTTTGAAGAAAAAGAAATTATTAAAAAACAAATTAGTTTTATGAAACAATATCGTTCTTTATTTCAATTTGGAACATTTTATCGTTTAAAAAGTCCATTTACATCAAACGAAACAGCTTGGATGGTTGTCTCTCATGATAAAACACAAGCAATTGTTGGTTACTATCGACCTTTACAAGAAGTTAATGTAGGTTATCGTCGTTTACCTTTATTAGGTTTAGATGAAGATAAGATGTATCATGTTAATGGTTTAGATTTATATGGAGATGAATTGATGAATGTGGGACTTATTATAAGTGATAGTTCTTGTGGTGAGAATAAGGATGGTATTGGAGATTATTATTCTAAATTATATATTTTAAAGGAGAGAAAAGAAAATGAGTAATGAATGGTGGAAGAAAGAGATAGCTTATCAAATTTATCCTAAGAGTTTTAAGGACTCTAATGGAGATGGAATTGGTGATTTAAGAGGGATTATTGAAAAGCTTGATTATTTAAAGGATTTAGGAGTGACTTTGTTATGGTTATGTCCTATTTATAAATCACCTATGGATGATAATGGATATGATATTTCTGATTATTATGATATTAATCCTGAATTTGGAACAATGGCTGATTTAGAAGAATTGATTGAAAAAGCTAAAAATAAAGGAATTAAGATTATTATGGATCTCGTTATCAATCATAGTTCAGATGAACATGTTTGGTTTCAAGAAGCACTAAAAGATCCAAATAGTCCTTATCATGACTATTATATCTTTAAATCCTCTAAAGATGGTAAAGAACCAAATAACTGGAGATCTGTTTTTGGAGGTTCAGTATGGCAAAAAGTTGAAGGAAGAGATGAATATTATTTCCATGCTTTTTCTAAAAAACAACCTGATTTAAATTGGGAAAATCCAGCTTTAAGACAAGAACTTTATAAAATGATTAATTGGTGGTTAGATAAAGGAATTGCGGGATTTAGAGTTGATGCAATTAACTTTATTAAAAAGGATCAAAGATATTTAGATGGTCCTGTAGATGGACAAGATGGTTTAAGTGCTTGTTTTGCTTATTCTAGAAATCAACCAGGAATTGAAGTATTTTTTGATGAATTGAAGAAAGAAACATTTGAAAAACATAATTGTATGACAGTCGCTGAAGCTGTTGGAGTTCAATATAAGGATTTAGGTATTTTTATTGGTGAACAAGGATGTTTTTCAATGATGTTTGATTTTAATTATTGTAATTTTGATATTAGTGAAGATGAAGAATGGTTTAAAAGAAAGGACTGGACTGTTAAACAATTTAAAGAATTGTTGTTTACAAGCCAAAGAGAAGTTCAAAAGCTTGGATGGATTGCTAGTTTCTTAGAAAATCATGATCAACCTAGAGCAATCGATAAATTTGTGTTAGATAAGAAAAATCATAATTATTATTCTAAAACAATGCTTGCTGGTATGTTCTTTAATTTAAGAGGAACACCATTTATCTATCAAGGTGAAGAAATTGGTATGGAAAACTTTGAAAGAGAAAGCATTGATGAATTTGATGATATTGGAAGTCATGGACAATATCAAAGAGCCTTAGAAGAAGGCTTTACTAAAGAAGAAGCCATGCATTTCCTTAACCTTAGAAGTAGAGATAATACCAGAACTCCAATGCAATGGGATAGTAGTGAATATGCTGGATTCAGTAATCATGAACCATGGTTAAAAATGACAGGAAGCCAAGATAAAATCAATGTTGAAAGTCAATTCAATGATCCAAATTCAATCTATAGCTTCTATAAAAAAATGATTTCTATTAGAAAACAAGAAGATATTCTTGTTTATGGAGATTTTGAAGAAGTAAATACTGTAGATGATGTTATTGGTTATAAACGTACTTATCAAGGACAAGAAATTATTTGTTTATGTAACTTTACAAACAAAGAACAACCAATTCCTGAAACTCAAGGAAACATCTTGTTAGATAACTACAACAATTATAACAACACAACATTAAAACCTTATCAATTTGTAATGATTAAAAAATAATAAAAGCCCTTTAGTGATAAACTAGAGGGCTTTTATTGTAAAAAAATAGAACCATGTATTACTACACGGTCCTTACAAAATATATTTATATATTTTTTTATGCAATTTCATTCTAGTCAACTGGATACCAATTGTCAATGAAAATGAGATTTCGTATCTTTACTTTTTATCTAATCTAGATTAGATAAAATCATGGACTATTTGTCCATTGTATTAATGACCATGAATTTTATAATAGACTACAAGAAGCATAATTAATGAAACAAATATATAATCATTCACTTATAGTTACTAAAAATAATAGCAAATATCTACTTTATGATGATGAAGGATGGCAATGGAAGAAATATTAGCTGATTCTAATATTAAAGAAAAAAATTTAGAAGTCGTTTATTTTGTTAAAGAATTTATTTCATAGATAAATTTGAAAAAGCCTACCATTCCTTTGAAATGAGCTAGTAGGTCTTTTTTGTAATTAATTATTATAATGTAGTTATTTTTAGCTTTTATATTTACGCTGAAAATGAATATTTGGTCTTTAAATCATTACAGCAATTATAATTTATAAATCCTTCCTTTTGCAGGCATCCAACAATAATTCCACAAAGAATATTTTGTTTTTGAGCAAAAGTGATTATAAAAGCTTTTGTAAAATCATTTTTAGAGGTAAAAGCATTAAATTCTGCAGTAGGAATTAATACTTCTTTTGCAAAATTATCGGCGTCAGCTTCATCTTTTTCAGTTGTACCATTTGGCTGATTGATATGCCCAAGTAAAATATGGCCAAGTTCATGGAATAAACTAAACCAGAATTTGTCAGCATCTTTACCACAAACAGTTAAACCAACAACAATTTTATTTTTATCATAAAAAGTTACTCCATGTAAGAAAGAACCTCCAATATGAGGAAGAAAAACAAGTGCAATTCCACAGTTAGCAAACATATCTCTCAATTTTGGACAAAAATCAACAGGATCCATTGTTGTCATACTTCTAATTTCTGGTAATTTTCTTTTAAGCATTTTTAATTCAATTAATGAAGTCTCAATAGTACGAGAATCAAGCTTTGCTTTTTGTGCCCATGGTAATAGAACAAGATTATTTTTTTCTGTTTTAGCAATTATTGAGGAAGGAATACTCCTAAAAGGTAAAGTCCATTGATGGTTACAGTGGATTGCTTTTCTACGATGACAATAGAATACCATTTGTAGCAATACCGATTCACCCAAGGTATAGTGATATCTATCGTGTACAGATGCCAAACATTACACCTCATGTGTGCCAACACACCTATTACAGCAATATAGAAAAATTGGGAATGAACCCAAAGACACTACAGTACTTCATAGGCATTCGGATATATTAGTCACAATGAATGTGTATACACATATCAGATTTGATGATGCTGAGGAAGAACTGAAACGAATTGAAGACTTTCGTAAAACACAGACAGAGATTGAAAAAAGAATGAGAAATCAATGCTTCAGAAAATGGATAACGCTTCGGATTGCTGGGTCATTATTTGTTGTGAAAAAAATAATTTAATGATAAGATTACATAGAAACTTTATGTATCGTATAAAAGGAAAGGAAAAATAACTATGAGTGATAAAATAGTATATAGATTAGACGATAAAGTTTCTTTTAGAAAATGTTCATTGGCAGATGAGGATATGATTGTACATGGAGATTGCACTAATTATTCAACACGCGAAGCAAATTGGACAACATATTATTGTTGTAATCAGAATGGCATACATTACCATTGTACACAACATCCAGAAATTGAATTAGATTATGTTTCCGCGGAGTATTCAGGAGTAGTATATAAATGTCCACGTTGTGGCAAAGATATTGAAATAGACAATCCTAAAGAACTAAGAAGTAAATGTTTGAGATTATTAAATATTCCAGAATTTAAAGATGCAAAATTAATTCCTTTAGATGATTGGCATGTGCCAGAAATAAAGCAGAAGAAAAAACAGAGTCTGGGTATTGGATTCATACAAATGTAAAAACAGATAAGGATGGTGACACAATTATTGTTGTTTATGTAGGACATAAAGATGACAATAAAAAGGTACAGTTTTTTATAAAACCAGAAAAAGGACAAGTAACAAGTGATCATAAAGATTTAGGTCCAATTAAAATTTTATCTAAAATAGAAGTAAAATTTAAAGGGAAAAGGATAACCCAAGAATTTGATGAAGAGTGAGAGGGGCATGAGAAAAATTTGGAAAATAGTTATGGCAATAATAGCAAACTTAGAAGGAATTGATGCAATTTTTTGTGCAGTAGTATATTTTCCATTTAATTTTATTGCAGAAAGACTTTAAAAAAGTATAAGTTAAAAATTAACGAAAAACATTATAATTCATCAAGAAGTGTTGCTATAATAGCACAAGATGAATTAAATAGTAGTTCTCTGTTTATTTCTAAAAAGTTTTATGACACACATGAAGTAATTCACAAATTGTGTGGAATGCAATTAAGCAATTTGAGGATTGCTAGACTTACAGATTATAGGACTAAAATGAGAAGATTGCCCAATTGAAGAAATCGATGGGAGAAAGGAAAGTACCTACTAAATAAGCATTTACTAATAATACGAGGAGGTAAAATATGAGCGTAGGCGTTTGTATAATAAATAGAAATGGTATTGCCTTAGCAGCAGATAGTGCTGGCACATATACTGGAAACAAAATGTTTTACAATTCCATGAATAAGGTTTTTTCACTTTCGAGAAAATATATTTATGGAGCAATTACATATGGAGCAACTACAATCTACAATGTTTCTATTAACCAAGTATTAAAGGAATTTCGTTCATATTTGGATTCCAAAGAAGAACGCTCCGATTTTTTTGAAATTCTTCCGCTGTTTGAAGAATTTATTTCCGAAAACAATGTGTATTACAAGTTTGATTCCGCAGAAAGGGAACATTGTGAATCACTTATTAAAGAACTCGTAGTTAAATGGGGAAATAAGATAAAGTCTGCTACTTCTGGTAGTAATGCAGAAAACCAGATAAATGATATACTGAATGAATTACAGAGGAAAATTAGTGACGCATTAAAAATTGACAATTACAATGTTAGTAACTATATACAAGAAACGTATTATGATTATTTTAACTCGGTTATTAACATGATTGTTCCTGAGTTAAATAGTTTTTCTGTACAAAAAGATAGGCTGTGGGGATATATTTGCAACTATTTCAATTTGTCACTTACAATTGAAACAAGTCATGCTTTAGGCCTGTTTTTGGCTGGATACGGTCAAATGGATTCATTTCCAAAATTCATACATATTGAAGTATATAGAGTAGTTGGTGGAAAAGTAAAATATAAGCTTATTGAACAATATGAAGAAAGTAATAATCATGCTCAAATTGTTCCATTAGCGCAAAAAGATGTTATTCTGACTTTTTGTAAAGGAATTTCCAATACATTTATCAACTACATTCCGCAAAAAGTCGAATCAATTATTAATAATAAGATAAACTCGCTTCCTCCGACGTACTCTGATGAACAAAAAAATGAGTTACGCTCTATATTTACTTCTTCAAAATTTGAAATAGAGTCTGCAATTACTGCAACTATTCAAAATGAGAATGTAACTCCTATTTTAAATAGTGTTCAGTTAATTCCATTGCCTGAAATGGCATTTTTGGCGGAAAATTTAGTAAATATAACTTCTCTTAAACGCACTTTTGCAATCGATGGAAATCAACAAACCGTAGGTGGACCTACAGATGTAGCTGTAATGTCAAAAGGCGATGGTTTTGTATGGATAAAAAGGAAACTATATTTTGACAAGCAAATTAATCCAAACTATTTACGAAAATTGTGAGAAGAATCTTGATTGATTTACATTTGATTGATAGATTAATGAACAACTGAATATACCTATCTAAAGCTGCCGTTGCCGCCCCCCCTGTCTGGATATTTCCATCTATGGAGGATAACTGCCTATAGCAAATAATATGGTGAATGTCGAAAAAAATCACTCAGATATTTCTGTATGGCGTAGATATACACTTAACATAATACGGTTGCCAGATATAAAACGGTCATCAATATACTAAAAAAAGAGAGTTTTGTGAATCAGCAAATTGATAAGGTACGATTGTCAGACGCATGATTAAACTCCAACAGCTTGATGAGTGTAGATACAGTTTCATTCATTCTATCTGATGAATCCTAACTATCATTTTAGATGGCAGTAGACGATGATCTGCTTCGTCAAAATCCATTTGAATTTGATCTTGCATTCGTCATTGTCAATGGTTTTTTTACCAGAGAAGCGATTACCCGAAAGCAGCAGAAAAATTTGCTAAAATTTATTCATGAAGATAAGCATTTTAGCAGATACTATGATGCGATATATTCTTTTTCACACAGGAATTCGTATTTCAGAGTTCTGTGGGCTAACGGTTTCATAAATCGAGTTTTGAAAAATGCGGATCAAGGTAGAACATCAGTTCAGCATACTGCACAGATGCAGAATATGATTGAAGAACCAAAAACAGGCTATGTGCCAATGACAGAAGCTGTCGTATCATGTTTTTGCAGAATTATTGCCAACCGAAAGACACCAAAGGTTGCGCCGATGGTGGAAGGATATGCAGAATGTTTGTTTCTAGATAAAAATGATATGCCAATGGTTCCTCTCACTGGCAGAAGTATCTGGAGCATACCATTAAGAAATACAATAATATTTAACGTATTCATATGCTGAAAGTTACCCACATGTATGCAGGCATGCATTTTGTTCTAACATTACAAAATCCCAAAACCTTACAGTATATCATGGGGCATTCGGATCAGTCACAATGAATTAAGATTGAAAAGACAATGAGAAATCGCTGTCGCAGAAGATGTATGACGTTCCAGCTTGGCTGGGGCGTTTTTTCTATGGAAAAATGATAAAGGTAACGATATAATATAAAATAAAAAAATTTTATGAGGTGAAAATATGACCATGGAAGAGTTACAGCAGATAGTTTTGCAAGAAATTATCAATTGTGAGGGAACGGTAGAAAAAATAGCAATAATGAAAAAGAATACAAATCTTTTTAAGAATATACAGATTGCTCTATTTGATGAAGAATCTTCAAATTTTGAAGCCCTTGAAGATAGAAGTTTTGGGAAATACCATTTATGTAGCATTGGCGATTATTGTAAGATGTGGATTCTGGATAACAATAATACTGAAAGAGTTCAACTTAACGTGGCGAAGAGAGTATACTTTGATATAAATATCATATCAAGAATTGATGATTATCTAAATGGAAAGATAATCGATGATGAATTAGATTTAGTTGATTTTCTGAATTATATTAAGAACGAAAATTATGACCTGGAAATAGGAAATAGTGTTATTGAACGACTTAGTAAGTCTTATAATGAGAGATTGTTCCGAAGATCTATGGAGTCGTTTTATAAATATTTACATGCGGATAGTTTTGGTAAGGAATTAGCTTTAGAAACTGTAAATCAAGGAGAATTTGAACGGTTTTATAATCACTACAAACAAATTGGACGGATGTGTAATGATGATAATTTAAATAGACAGTATGACTTTATATTTTGTATGATGATGAAAGCAATAATAATTAAAGCAGATAAAAAATGTTGTAATAAGGTCGATGAGTTAGTGAAATTTTGTTTGAATGAGTTAAAGTGCATAATGATAAATGAACTATATTTATTATGTTTATATTTAGAAAATAATCAGGATGTTATAAAGCATATTTTTGCTAAGTTTCATTCTAGTATAAAAAATGGCTTAGAAAATGCTGTCAGAAATACCACATGGGACATATATCATGCAAGATTTATAGAACAAGAGATGTCATTATATGATGAAAAGACACAGATGGTTATTCTTCCATATTTTGCAACAAATGATAGAGGAGTAAAAGATTATTGGAGCATCAATCCTAGAAAAATGGTGGTTATTAAAGATAATAGGCCTATAAATATATATATCCATAATATTGGAGATATTGAAACAATGATTAATGATAAGAATTTGTATTACCAAATAGTTGATCCAAGTAATCAAATAAAACGTCGCATAGAGATTAATAATATTAATATTATTGAAGTAAAGACATCTTTATTAGCTAAACTTAAAAATGTAACGATTTAGTTTTTGAGCATAATTGCCATGAAGATTTGTGTCAATCTAATACATAAAGAAAACATTATATAATGTTAAGGCGCGACTGATTACTCTCTAATATAGATGAGATTAATGATATTGATAAACGGAAATATCTTAGTAGTAAGAATTTTCTTTCTACTACTAACAGATAGTCACAACTTGCTAAATTATGCTATAATTTATCTAGATGACAACCAAACAACAATTTAGCCATAACCCCGAAACATCCAGCAAATAGGATATTTCCAGGCAAAAAGGAGCAAACAATTACTATGATAAAAGTCTTATTCATCTACCACAACAGTTTATGAATAGTTGTCTTTAGTAATAAGCTTCATCTCATAGGCTTTATGCCTATGAGATTTTTTATGCTATAATTGAAATAACTTTACAGTTGGAGGAATTATATGAAAACAATTAATGTTGTTGCTGGAATAATAAAAAAAGATAATAAGATTTTTATAGCTGAAAGAGGGTATGGAGAATTTAAAGGTATGTATGAATTTCCTGGTGGGAAGATTGAGCCTGGTGAAGAACCTAAAGATGCTTTAAAAAGAGAACTTTATGAAGAAATGCAAGCTCATATAGAAGTTGATTCTTTCTTCTATCATGTACACTATGAATATACTGATTTTATTTTAGAAATGGATTGTTTTATTTGTCATTTATTGGATGATCATCTTGTTTTATTAGAACATTTAGATGGTAAATGGATTGATCCTCAAGATAATGATGAATCTATTGTATGGGTACCAGCAGATATTGAAGTAATTAATGAATTAAAGAAAAGAGGTTAGGGTTATGGAAACTCTTCAAGAATTTCAACCACATCTTGTTTATAACAATTATAAAGAACGTATAAAAGTGTCTCATGAATTAGAATTACTTTTTAAAAACTGTGATTCATTTGAATTATCTGTTGCTTTTATTGCTGATTCTGGTCTTGCTGCACTTAAAGAATGCTTCGATTATTTAAGAGATCATCATATTCCTGGAAAAATAATTACATCTACATATTTGGGTTTTAATGCTCCTAGTATGTTTAAAAAACTACTTAAATACAATAATATTGAAATTAAAATATTTGAAGGAAAAGGATTCCATCCAAAAGGATATATTTTTCATAAAGATAACCAAACTGACATTATGATTGGTAGTAGCAATCTTACTCAAAGTGCTTTAGCAGAAAACCAAGAATGGAATTTATTCTTTTCTTCTAATACACAAAAAGATATTGTTTTAAAAGTTGAAGAAGAATTTGATAAACAGTGGAAGCAATCTATCTCTTTAACTAAAGAATGGATTGAGGAATATCAAAAAGTTTATGTAAAACCTCAAAGACATAAAACAATCAATGTCTCTAAAGAAATAAAACCAAACTATATGCAAAAAAATGCTTTAGAATCATTAGATAATCTAAGAAAAAATAATAAGGACAAATCTCTACTTATTAGTGCTACTGGAACAGGTAAAACATATCTTGCAGCATTTGATGTAAAAGCTGTTCATCCAAAAAGAATGTTATTTGTTGTACATCGTAGAAGTATTGCTATTAAAGCGATGGAAACATTTAAAACAATTATTAAAGATAAATCTATGGGATTATTCTCAGGGGATAATAGAGATAATGATTGTGATTATATCTTTGCAACAATTCAAACAATTTATAAACCCGAAAATAGACAACTCTTTTCTAAAGAAGAATTCGATTATATTATCATTGATGAAGTCCATAAAGCTGGAGCTAATTCTTATCAAGAACTCGTTAATTATTTTAAACCTCAATTTTTATTAGGTATGTCAGCAACACCTGAAAGATCTGATGATTTTGATATTTATAAAATGTTTGATTATAACATAGCTTATGAAATAAGATTACAGCAAGCTATGGAATATGATTTACTTTGCCCATTCCATTATTATGGAATTACTGATATGACAATAGATGATCATGTTATTGATGATAAATCTGATTTCAATTTACTTGTTGATGAAAAACGAGTTGATTATGTCATCGATAAAATTAATGACTATGGTTATTCAGGAGATCGTGTTCACGGTTTAATATTTGTGAGCAGAAAAGAAGAAGCTCATAGGCTTTCTGAAATGTTTAATCAACGAGGTTTTAATACATGTGCATTAACTGGTGAAGCTACTGAAAAACAAAGACAAGAAGCTATGGATTCTTTGGAATCTAATGAAGATGGTTCTCTTGATTATATTTTTACAGTAGATATCTTCAATGAAGGAATTGATATTCCTAAAGTTAATCAAGTTGTTATGTTAAGACCAACTCAATCCTCTATTATCTTTATTCAACAACTTGGTAGGGGACTTAGAAAAAACAATGAAAAAGATTATGTTGTTGTTATTGATTTCATTGGTAATTATGAAAAGAACTTCTTTATTCCAATTGCCTTAAGTGGTAATACAAATTTTAATAAAGATAATTTAAGAAGATTTGTTAGTGAAGGAAATTTAATCATATCAGGTGCTTCTACTATTCAATTTGATGAAATATCAAAGAAAAGAATATTTAATGCGATTGATCTTGCTAGATTCAATGATATTAAATATATCAAAGATAGTTATAAAGATCTTAAAGCCAAAATTGGAAGAATTCCTGAATTAGAAGATTTTGAAAAATATGGAGCTATTGATGTTCAAAGAATATTCCAAAATAAAAGTTTAGGATCTTATCATGAGTTTCTTAAAAAATATGAAAAAGATTATAAAGTTACTTTTTCAAAGCAAGAGGAAGACTATTTAAAATTTATTTCTACTAAACTTTCTTCAGGAAAAAGAGTTCAAGAATTAGAAACAATTCGTCTATCAATTGAAAAGAAAGCTAATTTGATGAATTACTTAAAAAAAGAAATGCAAAATACATATAACATAATTATTCCTGATATTGGTTACGAAACTATTCAAAATATACTTACTCAAAACTTTGCAACTGGAACAGGAAAAGATACATATAAAGATATTACTATTATAGATGAACATAATAATATCTCATCTAACTTTTCTAAACTTCTTGTAAATAATGAATTTAAAAGACAAATTATTGAAGTCATTGACTATGCAATTAACCAATATAAAAAAGAATATAGTGAACGTTATAAAGATACTGATTTATGTCTTTATAAAAAATACACTTATGAAGATGTATGTCAATTATTAAACTGGGAAAAGAGTCTTGTACCTCTTAATATTGGTGGTTATAAATATGATGAACATACCAATACATTACCTGTATTTATTAATTATGATAAAGATGAAAATATTTCAGATACAATAAAATATACTGACCATTTTATTGACTCTCAAACACTTGTTGCTATGTCAAAAAGTAAAATGAAATTAAACAGTAAAGGTATGGAAATTTTTAATAAAGCAAAAGAAAGAAATACTTTTATTCATATCTTTGTTAGAAAGAATAAAGATGATAAAGTATCGAAAGAATTTTATTATTTAGGTCAAGGAAATATCATTGATATTAAACAAGAAACGATGGCTAATGATGTTCCTGTATGTGAAATTCTTTATCAATTAGACCAACCAGTTCGAAAAGACATTTATGACTATATTGTAAATAATTAGACTAAAAAACCTGCATCTCGTGCAGGTTTTTTCAATATTATATATTATTTAAATAGTTTAGAGAAATCGTTTTTAACAACGTGATTTTTAATTTTTGATAATGTTGTGTTGCTTGAATCGAATCTGTCTTTTTTAGCCCAACCTGGTTGAGAATCTGCTTGATTAGTTGTTAAATATGAATAGTAGTTTACACACATGTTTTTGTTCCTCCTTAATATTTTATATCCCTTTTGTTACTTATATTATATGTAAGAAAGTATAAAAATTATATGTGTTGAGGTTATGAGAATATTGCATACATTTGTGCATTATGCACAATGATTAATATAGTTTAAAACTATATCTAAGTAGTTATTATTTGTATTATTCAAACTATGTTTTGATTGATAAAATAAAGACATAGTTTGAAAGGAATGAATGATATGAGTCAATTAAATAGATATGAATTTGTAGGAAGTTTTTTACGTCCTAAAAGATTAAAAGAAGCTAGAAAAAATTATGAATTAAAGAATATAACTAAAGAAGAACTTACAAAAGTAGAAGATGAATGTATTGTAGAACTGGTAAATAAACTTAAAGAATTAGGTTATCATACCATCACAGATGGTGAATTTAGACGTTCTACTTGGCATTTAGACTTTATGTGGGGATTTAATGGGGTTGAACATAAAAAGACTGTAGATGGAAACCAAACATTTGATGGTGAAGCTGCTATGATTGATGATACTTTTATGACAGGAAAGATTTCTTGTAAAGATCATCCTTTTGTAGAACATTTTAAATTTGTTAAAGCGTTAGAAGATGAAAATACTGTAGCTAAACAAACAATTCCTTCACCTGGTCAATTCTATGCTTTCTTTACAGGAGCTGATTTATTAGATAAAACATTAGGTTTCTATGGTAGTGAAGAAGCTTTTGGGGAAGATGTTGTTAAAGCATACAATGAATTTGTTCAAGAAATTTATCATGCTGGATGCCGTCAATTACAATTTGATGATTGTGTATGGGGTGGTATGGTTAATCCTGAACTTGCTGTAAGTTTAACAGGAAGAAAGGGAGAAGAATTAGAAAAATATAAACAACTTTTATTAGATTTAAATAATAAAGTTGTTGCAAGTGCACCTGTAGATTTAACAATTAATACTCATGTATGTAGAGGAAATTATCATTCTACTTACTTTAGTTCAGGAGCTTATGATGGTGTAGCTGATTTACTATTTGGTGAAGAAAATGTAGATGCTTATTTCTTAGAATATGATGATCATCGTTCTGGTGGTTTTGCTCCATTAAAGAAAGTATCAGGAGATAAGAAAGTTGTTTTAGGTCTTATTACAACAAAGAAACCTGATTTAGAAGATAAAGAACTTGTTAAAAGAAGAATCTATGAAGCAACTAAATATATTCCTTTAAAACGTTTATATTTAAGTCCTCAATGTGGTTTTGCTTCATGTGAAATTGGTAATAAATTAACGGAAGAACAACAATGGGCTAAACTTAAACTTGTTAAAGAAATTGCTGAAGAAGTATGGGGATAATCCTCATATTTCTTTTTTATTACATTGACTTTATATCATACAATACAACCATATAGAAGGATTACCCCTATGATTATTATTGCAGCCTATGCGCTAATGTTTAAGCACTTGATTAAATCAGGTGCTTTTTAATTGATTTATATTTTTTCTAATAAAAAGGACTCTGATATTCAAAGTCCTACAACTAATTCTTTTTCTGCTCATATTTAAACTCTCCGCAGCAGAGAAACCAAGAGTTGTACCTGATTTTTATAATTTGTACATATTCTAATGTCAAATTATGTATTTATAATAAGTTATCTTTCTTGAACCGTCAATATTGTAAATAAATAATCTTTAACAGTTCTTATAAAAAGAAAAGGAGAATAACATTGGTAATCCATGTTTTCTCCTTTTTTTGTTTTGTATTAAATATGCGTATACTATTTTACAATATGCATATGAGGGTAAGGTATTTCAATACCTTCCTTTTTAAATTCAGTCACTAAATCTTTACGAATATCGGCAAGTAACTGGAATCCTTGTACATTATCTTCACTAGTGATTGTTGCTCTTAATTGAATACTGCTTTCTTTTAAATCAGAAACAATCACAGGGACTAATGGATCCTTTTTATCTTTTCTTCCATCAATGAATAAAGGATGTTTTACAACAAGATCTTGAATCACTTTGATTGCTTGATCTATATCACTTTCATAAGAAATATCGATATAAAGATAATTTGCTTTAACATGTTCAATTTGTGAAATATTTTCAATAATTGCTTTATTCATAATATCATTAGGAACAATCATTTGTGTCTTTTCTAATGTTTCAATAACACTATGTCTAAGTGAAATATCAATAACAGTTCCTCTAACATTATGCCCTGTAACAACAATAAAATCACCAATCTTATAAGGCTTATAAGCCATAATCATGGCACCATTAATAAGATTACCTGCAGCTTCTTGACTGGCAAGTCCAATAACTACGGCAACGATTCCTCCAGATGCAAGTAGGGCAGTCGCAAATGATTTTAAAAACTTCACTTCACTACATACAATTGCTAAAAAGATTGTAATGAGAATAATCTTTTTAATTCTTTTTTGTAAAACATAATTATCAGGCCATTTCTTTTTAATAAACTTATTTAATAATTTATTGATTGCAATTAAAACAATCCCTGCAATAACAATTGAAATAATGCCATTAATAACCCCATTTACAAACAAATTATCAATTTGTTCAAATATTTTTTCCATTCAAATTACCTCTTTTTATAATACTTTGAAAGAACATACAACAAAACTGATTGCATTGCTCCTACAATAGAAACCATTAAACATCCATAACAAATCCAATATAAAATACTATTTCCTGTATTAATTGCATTTAATATAAAGAAAACAATAAACGCAATTAATGCTACATTCCTTGTATACTTAAAAAAACGATAAAATCTTTGTGCTAATATTTCATTTGTATTCATCTTATTTACCGATGCAAAAGCGTTTAAATAATTCATCTAATAAATCTTCTTTTGCTTGTTCTCCTAATATTTCTTTTAAACAAGACCAACTATCATAAAGATCTTCTACAATAAGATCTGATGGTATAGACATCTTCATCGCATCAATTGCTATTTGTAAAGAAGAAGCTGCTTTTTCTAATAATTGTGTTTGTCTAGCATTAGTAAGATAATATTCTTCTTGATTACTTATAAGTCCTAAATTAAATTTCTTTTTAATTTCTTTAGTAAGCGCTAAAATATCTTGTTCTTTAGCCGATATTTCAATTCCTTCTAAATCAACTTTCTTACCTAAATCTGCTTTATTAATAATAATAATACGATTTGTATCTTCTGTAAGTTCAAGTAACTTTTGATCTTCTTGATCAAGTTCTTTACTTCCATCAATAACTAATAAAACAAGATCTGCTTTTTTAATCATTTCTTTTGATTTTTCAACCCCAAGACTTTCTACAATATTATCTGTTTCTCTAATTCCTGCTGTATCGATCATATTTAATAAAATACCATCTACTGTTACTGATCCTTCAACGACATCTCTTGTTGTTCCAGCAATATTTGTGACAATCGCTTTTTCTTCTTTTAACATCGCATTTAATAAACTAGATTTACCAACATTGGGTTTACCAATGATGGCTGTTTGAATTCCCTCTTTTAATAATTTAATATTTTTAGAATCTTCAATGATTTTATTCATCTTTTCAATTAAAGAAGTAGACATTGGTAAAAGCTTATCTGCTGTTAATTCTTCTACATCTTCATATTCGGGATAATCAATATTGACTTCAATTTGCGTAATAATTTGAATTAAATCTTCTTTTAAATCTTTAATAAAATGACTAATACTTCCTTGAATTCCTTTTAAAGCAAGAGAAGAAGCATAACTATTTTTAGCCGTAATAATATCACTAATAGCTTCTGCTTGTGATAAATCAATACGTCCATTTAAAAAAGCACGTTTACTGAATTCACCACGTTCTGCCAGTCTTGCTCCATGATGTAAACAAAGATCAACTACTTTATTTGTAATATAAACACCACCATGGCAATTGATTTCAACCATTTCTTCTCCTGTAAAAGTTCTTTTCCCACGATAGATATTTACTAATACTTCATCTATTTTTTCACCATTATCTTTTATATAACCGTATGTAATGGTATGACTCTCTTTATTTATAATCTTTCCTGTAAAAAACTGTTGAACAAATGCAATAACATCTTTTCCTGATAAACGGATAATTGAAATTGCTGCTTCTAGTCTTGATGTTGCTACTGCAACAATAATATCATCATTCATTTTCATACCACCTTTCTTTTTGATACTATATTATTTTGTTGATTTTATCAATAAATAACTCCCTCATTATAACAAATATTTTTTATTTTTGATATATGATTTTTTTCGATTGATTTCTATATTTTAATCATATATTATTATGTACAAATAGGGGTGAAAAAATGAAAAAGCTGAATAAAAAAGTTCCTATAATCGGAGGTGCTGTTATAGGAGTGATATTGGTTATTTATATCATTTTATGTTTTCTAGCATCAGGTAATGGATTTATCAAGAATATGACAATTAATGGCATAAAGGTAAATAATATGTCTAAGGATGAAATTGTCACTCAGCTTGAAAAACAGTATCAAAAGGATGAAAAAAATCTATTATTGAATTTATCATTGAATGATCAAAAGTATCAAATAGATATGAAAGATAATGTTAAAGTCAATATTAAAAAACAAGTCAATAATATTCAAAAGAAATATAATAATTTCTTTACAAAAGGATATCATTATTTATTAAAACATAATGAAAACATTTCTATAGATATTAAAAATCAAAAACAACTTAATAAAGATATCAAAAAATCAGGTATTATAGATTATTCAACTTTAGTACCTACAACTTATAAAGTTGAAAAAACAAAAGTTATCTTTACTAAAGGTAAAAGTGGTGAAGCAGTTAAACAAAAAGATGTTTATAACACAATTCAAACTGCTTTAAATGAATATGATTTTAATAAAACTTTAAAGATTAAACCTTCATCTGTTTCAGAAGATGAAAGTGTTATGAAAACAATTTATAAGACTTTATCTAAGGAAGGTAAAAATGCGACTTTAGATAAAAATAATGATTATAAAATTGTAGCTGAACAATATGGTGCTAAATATGATTTAGATGATTCAATTAGTGCTTTTAATAAAGCTAAAGAAGGAAAAGAATTTGAAGTTAAAGCAAAAGCTATTGTTCCAAGTATTACTAAAGAAGATTTAGAAAAGAATTTATTTAAAGATGTTTTAGGTGAATATACAACAACTGTAAATGGTTCATCTGTAAGAAAAAACAATGTCAGACTTGCTGGTGAAAAATGTAATGTGATCTTACTTCCAGGTGAAGAATTTTCTTACAATCAAACAGTTGGAAAAAGAACAAAAGAAAATGGTTTTGGTGAAGCAGGAGCTTATTTAAATGGCGAAACTGTTCAAGAAGTTGGAGGTGGCGTTTGTCAAACTTCTTCAACATTATATAATGCTGTTGTTTTAGCTAATTTAGAAGTAACTGAAAGAACAAATCATACGTATATTTCAAGTTATGTACCAATTGGAAGAGATGCCACTGTTTCTTGGGGTGGTCCTGATTTTAAATTTAAAAATAATAGAGATTATCCAATTAAAATAGAAGCAAGTTATGCTGGCGGTAAGTTAACATGTAAAATTATTGGAACTGATGTTGATGGAAGTTATGTGAAGTTTACAAGTGAAAGAACAGGGGATGTCGCATATAACACAAAATATGAAAATGATGCAACTATTCCTGAAGGTCAACAAGTTACAAAGCAAGCTGGATCTAATGGTGGTAAAGCTGTTTCTTATCGTTTAGTTTATGATAAAGATGGTAAATTACTTTCAAAGAAAAAAGAAGCCAACAGTTATTATAAAGGTCATGAAGCAATTATTGCTGTGGGTACAATGAAGGTTGAACAACAACCTGAAGCACAACCTGAAGCAACTCCAGCTACACCGGAAACAACAATTCCAGCTGAACCTACTACTACACAATAGTAAAAATGAGTGACTAAAATCTGAAGTGAACCGACTTTGTTGGACAAAAAATAATTAACTTAATGATAAGGCTTGATTCCTAATTTGTAATGGAGTTAAGCCTTTTCCCTTTACTGTAATTCTAAAATTATTATGATAATGAATATAATCTATCATCGCTTGTTTTAAATTATCTAATGATTCAAATGTATTTTCAAATCCATAAAACATTTCATTTTTCATTTTCCCAAAGAAATTTTCCATTGGAGAATTATCTAAACAGTTTCCTTTACGAGACATAGATTGGAAAATTCCTTTTTCTTCTAATATTTTATGATATGAAAAATGTTGGTATTGCCATCCCTGATCAGAATGAAAAATCAAGCCTTCGAGATTGTCAAATTTTTCAAAAGCCATATCCAACATTCTATATATTTGGAATAGATTAGGTGTGTCTGAAATATCAAATCCAACTATCTCACGATTGTATATATCCATAATTGGAGATAAATATAATTTTCCTGCTGCTATCTTGAACTCGGATACATCTGTAGTCCATTTCTGATTTACAGAAGTAGCTTCAAAATTTCTTTTTTCGTTAATTTTTCCTGTGTATTTATTTTTCTTTCTTTCTAGAAGAAGATTCTTACAAACACCATTCATATCCCCTTTATAAGAGTTGTATCTTTGTTTAGGTGTAGGATTAAATGCATATAGGCCCATACGCGACATTAGACGCTTTACTTTGCCATGAGACACTTTATATCCCTTATTCAACAATTCTAGATGAATTCTTCGATACCCATAACGTTCTTTGTGGGTGTAAAAGATATTGATTATTTCCACCATTATTTCATCGTTCTTATCATCTTTGTCAATTTTACTAAGAGTGTAATAATAAACGGATTTGGCAATATGTGGAAGATCCTCATTAGAATTAATAGTATCCAGAATAAAGGCTAAGCTCAGATTTAATTCCTGCCTTAGTTCTGTTATAACCTTTACTATTTCTTTAGTTCTTTCTTCTTTCGTTCCATAACTAAGGCATCCAATTTTTTTAAGTATTCGTTCTCGACACGTAAGCGAAGGTTCTGAAGTTCCAGTTCCTTGATCTTTTTCTGCATTTCTGACTGTGTCATTTTTTTCTTTTTGTTTGTCATGTTGTCCTCTTTTCTTTTCAACAATATTATACCCGTTTTCAACATAAGATTTAATCCAATTGGCCAATATTCCTCTACTTGATAAGCCAATATCAATAGCTACCGCTGTAATTGATTCTCCATCGATAAACACTCTTCTCAATGCTTTTTCTTTAAATTTGGGAGAATAATATCTGTTTCTATCTTTTCTAAGAACATCGAATCCATTTTTATCTATCAATCGTACAAGATATTCAATACCGTGCACATTGATATTATATTCAGTCGAAAGCATGTTTAATGTGTATCCCATTTTTCTTTTATTGTAAATTTCAATTTTTTGTTCGTTTGTAAGTTTAGCCATAATAAAAAGTGAACCTCCTAAGTTGTCCAACTTTTTCAGTTCACTTCAAATCACTCATTTTTTTATAAGAATTGTAAAGTTTTTAAAATATAAAGCCACATAGTAATAGAAAAACCACTTATTAAAGTTGTCAACATGACCACTGTACTTGTAAGAACTCCTTCATGTCCCATGTTTTTAGCCATAACATAACATGATACTGTGGTTGCTGAGCCAAGCATAACAAGAATAGCAATCAGTTGTTCTTGTCTAAATCCAAAGAATATAGCTAATGGTAAAAAGAGAGTACAGAAACCAAATAATTTAATGAAAGTAGCACAAAGGGCTGGTTTTAAATCTCCCAAAGCTTTTTTATAATTAAATGTAGCACCCATTGCCATTAAACCAAGAGGAGTAGCTACATTCCCAATCGAAGTGACTGTTTTATCTAACATTGTAGGCATTGGTAAATGAAGTAATGACCAACAAAGTCCAATCACAATTCCAATTAAAATAGGATTGGTGATAATACCTTTTAAAGTTTTCATCCACATTTCTTTACTTATTCCTTTTCTTTCAGGTGAAAAGAAAGAAAGGACAACGACAGCCATAATGTTATACAAAGGTACACTTCCAATAATCATTAAAGGCGCCATTGTTGCTTTTCCATATACATTTTGAATTAATGCAATTCCTAGTAATGCCGCTGAACTACGATAACTTGCTTGAATAAATTCTCCCTGATTCTTTTTATTTTTTAATAAAAAAGAAAGTATTGTTACTATTAAAATACTGAAAATGGTAATAAAAAAACAAAATAAGACGAACTTCGTATCCCAAATTTCCTTAAAATCTAATGTCGCTAAGTCTTTAAATAGTAATACTGGTAGTGGTATTAAAAAGACAAATTTATTCATTTTTGATGCAAAAACATCATCAATAATTCCTATTTTTTTAAATAACATCCCTAATATAATCATCGCAAAAACAGGAACCGTCGCATTTAAACTAAAAATTAAATTTTCCATTATTTCCTCCCTAAAGAAAAAACCGCATAAGCGGCTTAATCTACATATGAGATTGTCATATATCTATTTTTTCCTTCACCTTTAGATTCAGTTTTTAAATGATCCATCTTTGCAATCTCTTGATGCATCACTTTTCTTTCATCTGCAGGCATTGGATCTAATTTTAAATCAGCTTTTGTTCTTAAAACTGTTTTACCAAAACGTCTTGCCATACTTGCAACTTTTTTATAACGTTCTTCTTTATAACCATTGATATCAACGCTTACTTCTAAACGTTTTTTAAATGTTGTACTGACAGCATTTTTAATAATTAAGTTAATTGCTCTTAAAATAACACCTGCTTTACCAATTAAAATAGAGTTATTGCTTGTATTAATATTGCAATAAATTCTACCATCTTGAACATAAGAAACAGTTTCTACTTCAAATTGCATATCTGTTAAGATTTTTCTTATAAGATTTTCAATATATTCTTGAACCATTTCTACTGTCCAACAAGCAATTTCAGCTTTTTTACTAAATAAACCTTTAGTTTCTAAAGTAACTTCATAATTTAATTGATCAATTGTTACACCTAAATCAAGGCATGCTTTACTAACAGCATCATCTACTGTTTTTCCAGTATAAGTTTTCATATAAATACCTCTATTTATTTTTTATTTTGTCTTTTTGTTAAATAATTTGTATTTGCTTGATCAACTTCTTTTTGTGCTTTTTCAACATGGTAAATATAAATATACCATGTTCTAACAATTGTAATAATGTTTGTTGTCATCCAATAAAGTGACATTGCTGCAGGCATAATTGCTGCAAAGTAAATGATAAATAATGTCATGAAATTATTCATCATGTTCATTGATTGCATTTGTGATGTTTCTCTATATTTTGGATTTCTTTTTGACATGATTGTATTGATTTTCATCGCAAAATATTGAGTTAAAGCAACAATGGCAAGTAATACAATATAGGCAATCTCGAATTTAAATACGTGATCGATTGGTTTAGCACCTAAGTTAATACCAAACATATTTGTTTGATATAAGATTTCAATACGTTGAACCGCTTGCCACATTGCAAACATAATTGGTAATGTTAAGAATGTTGTAAATGAAGCCAACATACTGACATCATTTTTCTTATATAAAGCTTGAATTTCTGCAGACATTCTCATTTGAGAAGTTTGATCTTTTCTACCTTTATATTTATTTTGAATTTTTTCCATTTCTGGTTGAATCAATTGCATCTTTTGTTGAGATACTGTCGATTTAATCATAATTGGTAAAATGATAATATTAATTAAAATAGTAATTAACACAACACCTAAAGCGATATTATTTAATAAAACATCTCCTAAATAAATAATACTTTTAGAAATAGGAATAACTAATAAGAAATCAAAAATTCCTGACTTCATAGACCATGGTGTGTTTAAATTAATTGCTCTTTTAGCAATCAGTTTACCACTTGAATCAAGATTTGCTGTACATCCAGTTAAGGCTACAACAAATAAAACTAAACAAATAATTTTAAAATATTTTTTAGTTTTGTTATCTAAGATCATTTGCTGATCTCCTTTCTCTTTACTTTTTTGTACAAATACTCTAATTCTTTTTTATTTTCTATATATGTATTATCTAAGAATCTTTTTCTTACAATTACTATATAGTCAACTTCTTCATCAAAATGAAAACATTCTTGAATCATCATGCGTAACTGTCTTTTGATTTTATTTCTAGTAACAGCATTTCCTAATTTCTTGCTTACAGAAATACCAACGCGTCCGTGGCCCATTTGATTTTCATCTTTATAAATAATAAAACAAGAATTCGCAAAACTCTTTTTTCTAGCAATAATCTTGCTAAAATCTTCATTTCTTTTTACTCTAAATTCTTTTTTCATAAAATTTTAGAAAAAAATCCACCGAAAAAGTGGATTTTACATTAAGCAGTTAATACTTTTCTTCCTCTTTTACGGCGACGTGCGATTACTTTTCTTCCTCCAACAGTTGCCATTCTAGCTCTAAAACCATGAGTTTTTGCTCTTTTTCTTTTATTTGGTTGATATGTTCTTTTCATATTTTACACCTCCAAAATTTTTATCTTTTTATACAAATAACATATGCTCCTATATCTTATAGGAATTATTGTGACAAGTCAATTCTAAATTCTATATTTCTACTCTTAAATTCATGATTTTTAATGATGACAAATAATAAGAATAACAATTTCTAATGATTATTTGCACATTTTTTTGTGAACTTTTTTAATTTAGAAAAATTCTCTTTATTGTGAATAAGTTTCCTTACTTTATTATTCACATCTTGTGATATATCGAAATAGATAGAAAATTGTATAAAAATAAGTACTTTTATCAAAAAAAGTACCATCACTAAGCATAACTCTTATTAAATGCACATTATTTGTGAACATTTTTCAATCAAGTACGTACGACAACATGTGAATTTCTTTAAAGCTCATAAAAAAACTTATTCACATTTTCCTCCAACTCCTTATAAATCCTTGTTTTTACCCCTAAAATCAAGTGTGCACTTCTAAGTATTTACGTACTTTTGTATCAATATTTATACAATATATTCAAAATAGTCACTAATCTAATGTGAATAAACTCTTTATTTTAGATATTCACATCCTAAAGTGAATATTATTTCATCTTAACCTTTATCTTACATTTCTTCTATTTTTCTAGGAAAAATCGGATTTTTTCTTAAAATTCACATTGTGAATATTCATTTTTTGTTAAATTTTATGTTTTGACAAGTTTTGCACATGCTTATTCACGTGGTGAATCGAGTTATTCATATGGGTGAATTAGTAAAAAATATACTGATATCAGCGTATTTTTTATTGTGAACAGCTATGTGCACATTGTTTTTTATTCTATACAATATGCACTAAGTTCACATTTAATAAAATTCATAGCGAAAAACGAAGTTGTGAATAATGTGAATAAGTACTCTAAATGATTGATATTTCTCACATTTTTTGTGAATAAAATTGTGAAGCTATTGTGCAGACAGTATTTTTCCTTTAAAAGAGTTCACATCTTTTATATAATTGAGTCGAAAGGGAGTTGAAAATTGTGCAAGATTTAAACAAAATCTGGTCATCTTGTGTAGAAACTTTAGAAAAAAATAAAATAGTTGATGATAAGATCATCTTGGACTCACTATTTAAACCTGCAACTCTAGAAGAAATTGAAGATAATCAAGTTATTATCACCACTGAATTAAAATGGAATATTGATGCTATTTTAGAAAAACAAGCAGAAATAGAATCTATTCTTTCTAATTCTTTTTCTAAACCAATAAAAATCAAAGTATTAGAAGTAGAAGAATATAAAAAATCTAAACAAAAAAGGGTTCCTAAAATCGATAGTCATCTTCATCCTGATATGACATTTGCTAATTTTATCGTAGGAAATTCAAACCGTATGGCACAAAATGCTGCTTTACTTGTATCAACTAAACCTGGTATGAACTTTAATCCTTTATTTTTATATAGTCATCCAGGGCTTGGAAAAACACATTTATTAAATGCTATTGGAAATAAAGCAAAAGAAACAAATCCTAATTTATTAGTAAGATATATTACTTCTAAGGATTTTGTAGATGAAATTATTAATTCTATAAAAACAAATACAACAGATGAGATTTATAGTTATTATAGAAATCTTGATATTTTATTAATTGATGATATTCAATTTTTATTTGGAAAAGAAAAAAGTAGTGAGATGTTCTTCCATATATTTAATGAAATCATTAATAACAATCATCAAATTGTTATTACAAGTGATAAAATGCCTGATGAACTTCAAGGAATTGAAGAACGTTTAATTAGTCGTTTTAAATCAGGTCTATCTTTTGGAATAGATCCACCTGAATTTGAAACAGCAAAGGCAATTTTAGAGAAGAAAATAGAAAATCTAGGTAATACAGATTTAGTTATTACAGATGATGTTTTAGACTTCATGGTTATGAATTATTGTAATGATATTCGTTCTTTAGAAGGTCAATTAAAACGACTTTTCTTCTGTAGTATCATGGAATCAACTAATTACATAGATATGAATTTTGCATCTGAAGTCTTTAAAGATCAAAAAACTATAAAAAAAGCACAAGAACCACTAACAAAAGAATTCATTTTAAAAACAACCGCTGAATTCTATTATTTAACCATTAGTCAAATTATTTCTAAAAATAGAACGAGAAACTTGGTAACACCTCGTGAAATATGTATGTATTTAATGAGGGAACTTTTAGATATTACTTTTAGTGAAATTGGAACAACTTTTTCCAATCGAGACCATTCTACAGTTATGAAAGCTTGTAAAAGAGTAGAAACAAAAATCAAAAAAGATCCAGATTATAAACTCGCTGTAGATAAGCTTAAACAAAAGTTAGGCACAATGTAGTGACTAATATCAACAATATGTGCACATTGATATTCATATAAAAAACATTGATAAAATCAACACATTTTATATTTATGCACATTGTTCACATGCTAATAGTAATAATGACTTATTTTTAAATATATAAATAACAGGAGGCAAATATGCATTTTAGAATTAAAAGAATCAAATTATTAAACGCACTTGCTAAAGCAACAAGAGCTGTATCTGTTCGTAGTCCTTTACCTGTTTTAACAGGGATTAAATTTGATTTACAAGCTCATCAACTTATCTTAACAGGAAGTGATAGTGATATCACTATTCAAACAATTATTGATGAAGATGATGACTTAGTAATCCTTAAAGAAGGAGCAGTTGTTTTAAATAGTCGTTATATCTTTGATATTGTAAGAAAGATCAATAGTGATGATATTGAAATTGAAATTATTGATGGTTTACTTACTCGTATTAAAGGAAGTCAAATTGAATACAGCTTAAATGGTACTGATGCTATTGAATATCCACGTATTGATTTAAGTAAAACAGGAACTCATTTTATGATGAATGCTCTTGTATTAAAAGATATTATTGGAGAAACAAAGTTTGCTGCTAGTGATAAAGAAACAAGACCTATTTTAACTGGTATCAATTTTAAAGCGCATGATCATGTTTTAGAAGTTGTTGCTACTGATAGTTATCGTTTAGCTAAAAAGATTATTTCTATTGATGAAGATGTGACTTTTAATATTACGATTCCTAAATTAAGTTTAGATGAAATTAGTAAGATTATTGAAAAAGATGAACTTATTGAATTATATGTATCTGAACGTAAAGTATTATTTGTGTTTGATAAAAATATTATTCAAACACGTTTAATTGATGGATCTTATCCTGATACAGCTCGATTGATTCCTTTAGAATTTGATTATGAATTAGATATTAATAGAGCTGATTTATTAAATGCGATTGACCGTGTTTCATTATTATTAAATGAACAAAATAATATTGTGAAATTAGATATGTCTAATGAACAAGTTATTTTATCTTCATATCAACAAGAAATTGGTTCAGTAGAAGAAAATTTAGCTTCTTCTTTCTATAAAGGAGAACCACTTACTATTTCATTTAGTTGTAAATATGCAAGTGATGCTATTAAATCATTTAGTGGTGATAAAATAAAAATATTATTCACTGGAGAAATGAAACCATTCATCGTTAAAGATTTTGATTCTGATGAATTATTACAACTTGTTTTACCAGTTAGAACATATTAAGAAGCGAAAGCTTCTTTTTTTTGTAAATTTTCCTTTTAATTGTTTATTTGGGGAGTAATTTTTATTTTAAGAGCTTTTTTATCAAAAAAGTATTTTTCTATTCATAAATAAAAATAGCGAATATAACGCAATATTTTGAATTTTTATGATTTTTATGATATACTAACTTAGTACAATTATAGAGAAAAGAAGGTTAAGTATGAAAGAAATACCAATTAAAGATGAATATATTAAATTAGATCAATTTTTAAAATTTGTTAATCTTGTATCTAGTGGGATTGAAGCAAAAATGATTATTAAAGATGGTCAAGTAAAGGTCAATGGTGAAGTGGAACTTAGAAGAGGAAAAAAGCTTCATGATGGTGATCAAGTTGAATTTGAAGGAAATTTTTATTGTATAAATGCGCATCAATAATTTAGAACTGACTGATTTTAGAAATTATAATCATTTTTTTATTGAGTTTGATCAAGGAATTAATATTTTAATTGGTGGGAATGCTCAAGGGAAAACGAATATTATCGAAGCAATCTATTTATTATCTGTCTGTAAATCTTTTAGAACACATATCAATGATCAAATGATTCAATTTGATCATGACTTTGCAAAAGTAAAAGGAAATGTTTTTTCTAATGAAAGAATGCATCAATTAGAACTTATTTTATCTAAGGAATCCAAAAAAGCAAAAGTAGATGGAAAAGATATTTTAAAGATTTCAGATTATGTAGGTTATTTAAATGCGGTTGTCTTTGTACCAGATGATTTATCATTGGTTAAAGGTTCTCCGAGTATTAGAAGAAAGTTTTTAGATTTGGAGTTATCTAAAATCTCACCAATTTATGTTTTTTATCTTACTAAGTATAATCGATTATTAAAGGAAAGAAATCAGTATCTTAAATTATTGAATCAAAGAAGAGGTAAATATGATGAATATCTAGAAACTTTAGATGAGCAATTAGCTGAAGTTCAAATTAAGATTATTGAAAAAAGAAATAATTTTATCGAACGTTTATCTTTAAAAGTAAAAGATATTTATTTAAATATTGCAAATTGTCATGAGATTGTTGAATTGCAGTATGAATGTTTTATTAAAAATGTTAATAAAGAAGATATTTTAAAACTTTATCAAAAAGGATTTGAAAGAGATTTAAGATATTTAAGTACTTATTATGGAATTCATAAGGAAGATATGAAGATCTTTATTGATAATAAGAGTGCACATCAGTTTGCTTCTCAAGGTCAACAAAGAACAATCGTTTTAAGTATGAAAATAGCTTTAATAGAATTAATAAAAGAAGAAATTGGAGAATATCCTATTCTTTTATTAGATGATGTTTTATCAGAATTAGATGATCAAAGAAAAACAAAACTTTTAGATATTTTAAATAATCGTATTCAAACGTTTATTACAACAACATCAATAGATGGAATAGAACATCATGTTATTAAAGAAGCTAAGAAAATTAATATTAATCATAGGGAGGAAAAATGATGGCAGAAGAAAATAAAGTACAACATAGCTATGATGAGTCAGATATCCAAGTATTAGAAGGATTAGAAGCTGTTAGAAAAAGACCGGGTATGTATATTGGTACAACATCATCTAGAGGGTTACATCATTTGGTTTGGGAAATTGTTGATAACTCAATCGATGAAGCTTTAGCAGGGTATGCAAGTCATATTAAAGTAATTTTGAAAGATGACGATGTAGTTGAAGTTATTGATGATGGTCGTGGAATGCCAACTGGAAAACACGCTAAGACAGGTAAATCAACAGTTGAAACAATTTTTACTGTTTTACATGCTGGTGGTAAATTTGGTGGCGGAGGCTACAAAGTTTCCGGTGGATTGCATGGTGTAGGCGCTTCTGTTGTTAATGCCTTATCTTCATGGCTAGAAGTCAATGTTTATCGTGATGGAAAAGAATACTATCAAAGATTTGAAAATGGTGGGACACCAGTTGCACCATTAAAAGAATTAGGACATACTGATAAGCAAGGAACAAAGGTTACTTTTAAAGCAGATGCTGAAATTTTTAAAGAAACAACAACTTATGATTATGAAGTTTTAAGACAAAGAATTAGAGAACTTGCTTTCTTAAATAAGGGATTAAGAATTAGTTTAACTGATTTAAGAGATGGACAAAATCGTGAACATGATTATATGTATGAAGGTGGTATTAAGGAATATGTTGCTTATATCAACAAAAATAAAACACCAATTCATGATGAAATCATTTATGTAGAAGATATGCAAAATGATATTAAGATTGAAGTTTCAATGCAATATAATGATGGTTATCAAGAAAATATTTACTCTTTCTGTAATAATATTAATACACATGAAGGAGGAACACATGAAGAAGGTTTCCGTTTAGCTCTTACAAGGGTTATTAATAACTATGCAAGAAAAGGAAACTTCTTAAAAGAAAAAGATGATGCTTTATCAGGAGAAGATTGTCGTGAAGGTTTAACAGCGATTATTTCTGTTAAACATCCTGATCCTCAATATGAAGGACAAACAAAAACAAAATTAGGAAATGCAGAAGTAAGAAAAATTGCTTCAAATATTATTTCTAAATCATTGGATCAATTTTTATTAGAAAATCCTGATACTGCCAAAATTATTGTTGAAAAAGCAATCGTTGCTTCTCATGCACGTTTAGCTGCGAAAAAAGCACGTGAAATGACAAGAAGAAAAACAGGAATGGAAATTACATCATTGCCTGGGAAATTAGCTGACTGCTCATCAAGAGATGCTAGTGAATGTGAAATCTTCATTGTCGAAGGGGATTCTGCCGGAGGTAGTGCTAAGATGGGTAGAGATCGTCGTATTCAAGCTATCTTACCGCTTCGTGGTAAAATCTTAAATGTTGAAAAAGCGCGATTAGATCGTGTTTTATCAAGTGATACGATTCGTAGTATGATTACTGCTTTTGGTACAGGAATTGGTGAAGATTTTGATATTAATAAATTACGTTATCATAAAATCGTTATTATGACCGACGCCGATGTCGATGGAGGACATATTCGTATTTTAATGTTAACTTTCTTATATCGTTATTTAAAACCTTTAATTGAAGGTGGCTTTGTTTATGCGGCTCAACCTCCACTTTATTTATTAAAACATGGAAAAGAAGAACATTATTTATATAGTGATGAAGAATTAGATGATTTAAGAACAAAGTTAGGTGAAGGTGCAAAATATTCTATCCAAAGATATAAAGGGTTAGGAGAAATGAATGCGGATCAATTATGGGAAACAACAATGGATCCTGAACATCGTATTTTAAATCGTATTGAATTAGATGAAGCAATGGAAGCTGATATGATTTTTGATGTATTAATGGGAGAAAAAGTTGAACCTCGTAGAGAATTTATTCAAGAAAACGCAAAATATGTAACTGATTTAGATATTTAGAAGGAGTAGAAAATGGATAATCAAGAAAAAGGAATTAGAAAAATTCAATTAACATCAGAAATGAAAACTTCTTTCATGAATTATGCCATGTCAGTTATCGTAGCACGTGCATTACCTGATGTAAGAGATGGAATGAAACCAGTTCAAAGACGTATTGTTTATGGTATGAATGAACTTGGTTGTTATAGTGATAAAGCGTATAAGAAATCTGCGCGTATCGTTGGGGAAGTTATGGGGAAATATCACCCTCATGGAGATTCTTCAATTTATGAAGCCTTAGTGAGAATGGCACAAGATTTCTCATATCGTTATATGCTTGTAGATGGTCATGGAAACTTTGGTTCAATTGACGGTGACGGCGCTGCCGCTATGCGTTATACTGAAGCGAGAATGTCTAAAATTTCAATGGAATTAATGAGAGATATCAATAAAGATACGATTGATTTTATTCCAAACTACGATGGTGAAGAAAGAGAACCATCGGTATTACCTTGTCGTATTCCTAACTTATTGGTCAATGGGACAACAGGAATCGCTGTTGGGATGGCTACAAATATGCCACCTCATAATATTGGTGAAGTGATTGATGCCGTTATTGCGGTAAGTAAAAATCCTGATATTACTGTTTTAGAATTAATGGAAAATTATATTCAAGGACCTGATTTTCCAACTGGTGGATATATTTTAGGAAAGAGCGCTATTAAAAAAGCCTATGAAACAGGCAATGGTCTTATTGTTATGCGTGCTAAAACAGAAATTGAAGAACATAAGGGTAGACAAAGAATTGTTGCTTATGAAATTCCTTATCAAGTAAATAAAGCAAGATTAGTCGAAAAGATTGCGCATTTAGCACGTGATAAAGTTGTTGAAGGTATTAGTGATGTTCGTGATGAATCAAACCGTGAAGGGATTCGAATTGTCATTGAATTAAAGAGAGATGTTCAAGCAGAAGTTATTTTAAATCAATTATATAAATTAACTTCTTTACAAACAACATTTGGTGTCAATAATATTGCTTTAGTTAATAATGAACCTAAAACTTTAACACTTAAAGAATTAATTCAATATTATTTACAACATCAAGAAGAAGTTATTCGTCGTAGAACACAATTTGAATTAAATAAAGCAGAAGCAAGAGCACATATTTTAGAAGGTTTAAAGAAAGCCTTAGATCATATCGATGAAATTATTCAATTAATTCGTACAAGTAGAACAACTGAAATCATTCAACAAAGATTAATGGATGAATTTGGAATGTCTGATAAACAAGCTAAAGCTGTAAGAGAAATGCAATTACAACGTTTAGCTGGTTTGGAAAGAGAAAAGATTGAAGAAGAATTAAATAATTTATTAATTACAATTGCTGATTTAAAAGATATTCTTGCTAATGAAGAACGTATCTTAGAAATCATTAGAAATGAATTATTAGAAATGAAAGAAAAATATGGTGATAAACGTCGTACTGAAATTATTCAAGGTACATTTGATATTGAAGATGAAGATTTAATTCCAGTAGAAGATGTTATTATTTCACTTACTAATAATGGTTATGTAAAACGTATGCCAGTAGATACTTATAAATCTCAAAATAGAGGTGGACGTGGTGTCAAAGGTATGGCAACAACACAAGATGATGTCATTAGTTCACTTATTCATATGTCAACACATGATGATTTATTGATCTTTACAAATAAAGGAAAGGTATACCGTTTGAAAGGATATAATATTCCTGAATTTGGTAGAACGGCTAAGGGATTACCAATTGTTAATATTTTAAATCTTGATAAAGATGAAAGTGTTAAATCATTAATTAATATTAATAAGAAAATGATTGAAGAAGATAAACATTGGTATTTATTCTTTGCAACTGAACAAGGTTTAGTTAAACGTGTTGATATTTCAGAATTTGAAAACATTAGACAAACAGGTAAGATTGCTATTAAGTTAAAAGAAGATGATTCTTTAGTTGGTGTTAAATTAACTAAAGGGGATGATGAAATCTTAATTGCTGCTAGTAATGGTAAACTTGTAAGATTCTCTGAAGGTCATGTTAGACCAATGGGAAGAAGTGCAAGTGGTGTAAGAGGTATTAATGTTGATGGTTCTAAAGTTATTGGTATGACAACAAACCGTGAAGGACAATTAATTATGGTTGTTACGGAAAAAGGTTATGGTAAGATGTCACCAATTGATGAATATCGTGTTTCTAATCGTGGCGGAAAAGGTGTTAAAACAATTAATGTTACTGAACGTAATGGACAAATTGTAGCGATTAGAGCAGTAGAAGGTAATGAAGATTTATTAATTATTACAGATGATGGTATTGTGATTCGTTTACCTATGGAACAAGTTAAAACAGCAGGACGTGCGACTCAAGGTGTAAGACTTATTAAAGTACATGATAGCAAGGTTTCTTCTGTGGAAGTTGTTGCTAAAAATGAAGAAGAAGTTGTAGAAGAAGGTGAAGAAGAGTCAGAGTAATCTGACTCTTTTAGAAATGAATGGAGAAGAATTAAAAAAAATTGTTTAATCGTTTAGATCATTCAAAGTTTAGAAGTTCTTTTCATCTTGCTAAAAAGTATAAAGATTATTGTAATGAAAAAGGCTTAGATGTTATAGAACAACACGCCAGAGATTTTATTTCTAAAAGAATAGCACCGGCTGTGATTTTAAATGATGGAAAGCAAACACCGATGAAAAATCATCCTGTGTTTATTGCTCAACATGCCACGGCTTCATGTTGTCGAGGGTGTTTATATAAGTGGTATCATATTAAGCCACATACACAGTTAAATGACAGTCAACAAGAGATGATTGTTCAAGTGATTATGGCTTGGATTAAAAGAGAATTGCAAAGAAAATAGCCTTGATGTATAATCAAGGCAGTTATTAATAATATAAGGGGAAAGAAAATGATTGATATTAATTTAATTAGAGAAAATCCTACTTTAGTCAAAGAAAATATGAAGAAAAAATTTCAAGATGAAAAAGTTGGATTAGTAGATGAAGCTTATAAATTAGATAAAGATTATCGTGAAGTTGTCACAAGAGCAAGTGAAATTAGAAGTTTAAGAAATAAATATTCTAAAGAAATTGGTGCTTTAATGAGAGAAGGCAAAAGAGATGAAGCTGAAGAAATTAAAGCAAAAGTAACTTCTATGGCAGAAGAATTAAAAGATTTAGAAGTTAAAGAAGAAGAATATGGTAAAGAATTAAAAGAAATCATGATGAAAATACCAAATATCATTCATGATTCAGTACCTATTGGAAAAGATGATTCAGAAAACGTAGAAATTCAAAAATACGGAGATCCAGTTGTACCTGAGTATGAAATTCCATATCATGCTGATATCATTGCTCGTTTTAATGGTTTAGATAAAGAAGCTTCAGGTAGAACAAGTGGAAATGGTTTCTATTATTTAATGGGAGATATCGCTCGTTTATCATCAGCAATGCTTTCATACGCTAGAGATTTCATGATTGATAAAGGATTTACTTATTGTATTCCACCATTCATGATTCGTAGTGATGTTGTTACAGGTGTTATGTCATTTGATGAAATGGATGCCATGATGTATAAAATTGAAGGTGAAGATTTATACTTAATTGGAACTTCTGAACATAGTATGATTGGTAAATTTAAAGATCAAATCGTTAAAGAAGAAGAATTACCAATTACAATGACTTCTTATTCACCATGTTTTAGAAAAGAAGTAGGTGCTCATGGTATTGAAGAACGTGGTATTTATCGTGTTCATCAATTTGAAAAACAAGAAATGGTTGTTTTATGTAAACCAGAAGAAGCTATGGAATGGTATGACAAAATGTGGTCATATACAGTTGAATTATTTAGAAGCTTAGATATTCCAGTAAGAACATTAGAATGTTGTTCTGGAGATTTAGCTGATTTAAAAGTTAAATCATGTGATGTTGAAGCTTGGTCACCAAGACAACAAAAATATTTTGAAGTTGGTTCTTGTTCAACATTAGGAGATGCACAAGCTAGACGTTTAGGTATTCGTGCTAAAGGTGAAAATGGAAATTATTATGTTTCTACTTTAAATAATACAGTTTTAGCTTCAACAAGAGCAGTTATTGCTTTTATTGAAAATAACTATAATGAAGATGGATCTATTAATATTCCAGAAGCGTTACGTCCTTATATGGGTGGTAAAGATATTATTATTCCTAAAAAATAGTCACTTCGGTGACTCTTTTTTATAGAAAGGTAAAAGAAAGATGGAATTATTTATAAGTGAAGCAGAAATTGAGGATGCTTCAATGATTATTGATTATTTAAATCAGGTTGGGGGAGAAAGTGATAACTTAACTTATGGTTTAAATGAATGTTATTTAAATGAATTTGAAGAAATGGAAGTTATTCAAGAGTTTATTGATCAAGAGAATAGTTTACTTTTATGTGGTTTTATTGATAATGAACTTGTTTCTTTATTATCTATTCAAGGTGAACAAAAAGAAAGATTAAAACATATTGGTCATTTTGCAATCACAGTTAAAAAAGAATATTGGAATATGGGGATTGCTTCAATGATGATGGAAGAAGCTTTAGAAATGATCAAAGAAACATCTTTAAAAATTCTTGATTTAGAAGTGAAAGAGGATAATTTATCAGCTATTAATCTTTATAAAAAGTTTAATTTTCAAGAAATAGGGAGATATCCTCAAATGTTTAATGTCAATCAAAAGTATTATGATGCACTTTTAATGAATTTATATATTGATTAAAAATCTAAAATACGCTATAATCATATTTGCCATTACAATAGGCGGCTTCGAACCATGTCAGGACCGGAAGGTAGCAGCATTAAGAAGTACCGTCTATGTGTGATGGTCTTTATTTTTAGAGGAAAAAAAGATGAATGATGAAGAATATATGGAAATAGCTTATCAAGAAGCTTTAAAAGCATTAAAACATGATGATGTGCCAATTGGATGTATCATTGTAAAAGATGATCAAATTATTGCCCGTGCATATAATCAAAGAGAGTATTTAAATCAAACTTATGGTCATGCAGAAATGTTAGCTATTGAAGAAGCTTGTAAAAAAATAGAAAGATGGCGCTTAGATGAATGTACACTTTATACAACTTTAGAACCTTGTTTAATGTGTTCGGGAGCTATTATTCAAAGTCATATTCAAAGAGTTGTTTATGGTGCAAGTGATACAAGATGGATGTCTTTAGATAAATTGATTCATTTACCAGATCCTAAACTTAATTATATTCCCATGATTCAATCAGATATTTTAAAAGATAAATGTTCAAAGTTAATAAAAGACTATTTTAAAAAGAAACGTCAAAAGATATGATTACTCATATCTTTTTTTCGTGTATAATGTAGGAGATAGGAGTTGAGAATATGTCATATAAAGCCTTGTATCGTACTTATCGTCCGCAAACATTTGAAGATGTCGCTGGACAAAGTCATGTTACAATTACATTAAAAAATGCAATTAAAGAAAATAGAATAGCGCATGCTTATTTATTTGCTGGACCACGTGGAACAGGGAAAACAACGATTGCTAAAATATTAGCTAAAGCTATTAACTGTACAGGAGATCATCCTCCATGTAATGAATGTCCTAACTGTAAAGCAATTACTCAAGGAGATCATCCTGATGTTATTGAAATTGATGCAGCAAGTAATAATGGAGTCAATGAAGTTAGAGATTTGATAGATAAAGTAAAATATGCCCCTATTAATGCTAAATATAAAGTTTATATTATTGATGAAGTTCATATGATGACACCTGAAGCATTCAATGCTTTATTAAAAACATTAGAAGAACCTCCAGCACATATCGTATTTATTCTAGCAACAACAGAACCACATAAAATTTTGCCAACTATTATTTCACGTTGTCAAAGATTTGATTTCAAACGTGTGGATGAACATGATATTATTAGTCGTTTGGAATATGTATTAAAAGAAGAAAATGTAGAATATGATGAAGAATCTCTTGAAATTATTTCTAAGTTGGCTGATGGGGGAATGAGGGATGCTTTAAGTATTTTAGAACAATGTTTAGCGTATGATAGACATTTAACAGTAGAAAATATTAATAAAGTTTATGGTTTATTAGCAAATGACGAAAAAATACGTTTAATTAAATTATTATTGACAAAGGATATGAAGAATGTTTTAAAAACATTAGATCATATGATGTCTTTAAGTATTGATTTAAAGAGATTAACACAAGATTTAATAGATGTTTTAAAAGATGTTATTATTTTTAAAAACACGCAAGATTTATCTTTATTATTTGTTTTGCATAAAAACGATATCCAACAAATTGTTCCTTATATATTAGTAGAAGAAGCATTTCAAATGATTGATATTTTTATGGATGCAAGTAGTCATTATGGACAGGCTGTAGATTCATCAACATATTTTGAATTAGCTTTATTAAAGATATGTAATCAAATTGAAAATGAACATAAAGAAGTTGTTGTAGAAGAACCAAAAGTTATTGAAAATGTTTCACATGAAACATTGGTTAAAGTTCAACAAGAAGAAGTGGTTGAAAAACCAGTAGAAAAGGTACAAGAACCAGTAATTGAACCTCAAGAAGATTTACAAGAAAAGGTAGAAGAAAAGAAAGAACCGAAAGTTGAACAAGTAGAAACTCCTGTGGAAGAAGCTAAAGAAGAGGTAAAAGAAGTAAAAACAACAACTCAAATAGAAGTAGACTTTAATGACATTTTAAATATTTTAGTACAGGCGAAAAGAACAGTTTTAAATGATATTCAAGATAAATGGCCAGTTATTAGAAGATATTGTTATAATCTTAATACTGCTAAATATGCAAATATGCTATGTGATGCTAAACCTGTAGCTGCTGGCGAAAAAGGTTTTATTTTGACATTGAAATATCAACCAGAAGTGAATAGTATTAACTATACAGAAAATTATTATCCATTAAAAAATTTCTTAAAGGAAGTTTTAGGATCAGAATATGATTTTATTGCAGTAATGGAAGCAGATTGGCCAAATATGAGACAAAAATTTATTCAACTTAATAAAGAAAAAAAATTACCACAACCACAACCAATTGTTTTACATCATATTGATGAATATCATGAACCGGTTGTAGAACTTACAGAAGCTCAACAATATGCGATTGATATGTTTGGTGATGAGATTGTTGAATTTGAAGAATAGGAGTGTATTATGAATTATCCAAAGTCATTTACAGATTTAGTTGAATGTTTTAAAAGACTACCAGGAATAGGTGGTAAATCTGCAGAAAGATTAGCTTATCATGTTTTATCAATGGATAAAGAATATGTCCAAGAGTTTGCAAATGTGTTAGCTCATTTTCAAGATAATATCCATTACTGTAAAAAATGTGGACATATTTGTGAAGGTGAACTTTGTGAAATTTGTAAAGATGAAACAAGGGATCAATCAGTTATTTGTGTTGTAGAAAGTCCTAAAGATGTTTTTGCTATGGAAAAGGTAAGAGAATATCATGGATTATATCATGTTTTACATGGGACGATTTCTATGATTGATGGTAAAACGATAGATGATTTAAATATTAATTCTTTATTTGAAAGACTTGATGGAGTTAAAGAAGTGATTATTGCAACGAATCCTACAAGAGAAGGTGAAACAACAGCGTTGTTTCTAGCTAAGTTGTTAGCGAAAAAAGGAATAGAAACAAGTAGAATTGCTAATGGATTACCAATAGGAAGTAATATTGATTATGCAGATGAATTAACATTATTAAAATCTTTAGAAGGAAGAAAGAAAATATAAGACCTTGCAAGAGGTCTTTTCTTGTTTAAATAGAAAAATCAGTTATAATAATGAAGAAAGAGGAGAGAAGTATTATGACAGGAAAGTTTATTACATTAGAAGGACCAGAAGGTAGTGGAAAAACAACAGTTTCTAAAGAACTTGTAAAAATATTAAATGAATCAGGATATAAAGTCTTACTTACAAGAGAACCAGGTGGGGTTGATATTGCTGAACAAATAAGAAATGTTATTTTAGATAAGAAAAATACAAAAATGGATGCACGTACAGAAGCTTTATTATATGCAGCAGCAAGAAGACAACATCTTGTAGAAAAAGTATTACCAGCTTTAAAAGAAGGGTATATTGTATTATGTGATCGTTTTGTAGATAGTTCACTTGCTTACCAAGGTGTTGCTAGAAATCTAGGAATTGATGAAGTTTATAATATGAATTTATTTGCGATAAACGATGTTATGCCAGATAAAACTTTATTTTTTGATATTGATTATAAAAAAGGATTAGAAAGAATTAAAGTTAATCAAAGAGAAACCAACCGATTAGATTTAGAAAAAAGTGATTTTCATAAAAATGTTTATGAAGGTTATTTAACAATTTGTAAACAATATAGTGATCGTATTGTAAAAATCAATGCAGATCAAAAGGTTGAAGATGTTGTACAAGATGCCTTAAAGGAAATTAAGAAAATATTATGATCAAAGATTATTTAAAAGAAAATCAACCTTTATTCTATAGAATTATTGAAAATGAATTTAACTTAAAAAAAATACCACATGCATTCTTACTTGTTGGAAATAATACTGATCAACCATTACAGTTTCTAACAATGTCACTTATATGTAATGAAACCTTAGCTTGTGAACAATGTATAGATTGTAAAAAAGTATTAAACCATCAATATGCAGATATTATAGAAATTGATGGAGAAGAGGAAAGTATTAAAAAGAAACACATTGAAAATATACAAGAAACTTTCAAAAAGTCTTCTCTTGAAGGTAAGGCAAAAGTTTATATTTTAAAGAATGTTGAAAAAACAACCAAAGAAGCTATGAATGCTTTACTTAAAATATTAGAAGAACCAACAGAAGGTATTTATGCAATTTTTACAACTAAAAATATCAATCGTATTTTACCAACGATTATATCTAGATGTCAGGTTATAGAATTAAAACCAGATAATAAAGAAGTACTTAAAGAAAAATTGATTGCTAAAGGATATGAAGAAGAAAAAGCAAGTGTCTTATCTTATATTATTAAAGATGAAGATGATTTAGAAAATTTAAATCAGGATAATTTTGATGATATTATGTTACAAGCAATTAATTTTATTGAGGATTTATTTTTATATAGAGAAAATCTTATCATAAACACACAAATTCATATGCTTAAAGATCATAAAGAAAAGGAAAATATTAAATTATTTATTAATTTAATTATTCTTGCACTTAAGGATATGTTTCACGTGAAACAAAATGAAAAAGCTGTTTTTTGTAATCACGTAGAATTTTTTAATTCACTAACATATGATAACAATGATATAATAAAGAAAATTGAATTATTATTAGAAACATCATACTTATTAGATACAAATGCTAATATTCCATTACTTATGGATAGTATGATGTATAGAATATAGAAAGGAATTTATATGGAAGAAATTAAACTTGCAAGTGTAAAATTTAAAAGTGCTGGTAAGATCTATTATTTTTCCACAAATTTAAAATTAAAAAAAGATGACCGAGTAGTTGTAGAAACTGCTAGAGGATTAGAACTTGGAGAAATATCACAGGAATTAAAAGATATATCAGAATTTAATTTAGATACAGAATTAAAAAAGATAGTTAGAAAAGCTACAAAAAAAGATATAGAAAATTATCAAAAAAATGTTAGGGATGCAAAACAAGCATTAGTAACATGTAAAGAAATTGTTTCAAGATATGATGTTAATATGCAACTTACTAATTGTGAATATACATTAGATAAAGCAAAAGTTATTTTTATGTACACTTCCGATGATCGTGTTGATTTTAGGGAACTATTAAAGGAATTAGCTGTTGTTTTCAAATGCAGAATAGAGTTAAGACAAATTGGTCCAAGAGATAAAGCAAAAGTAATTGGTGGAATTGGAACATGTGGTTTACCATTATGTTGTTCAACTCTTTTAGGAGAATTTAATGGAGTTTCTATTAATATGGCTAAAAATCAAATGTTAGCAATTAATATAGAAAAAATATCAGGTGCATGTGGAAGATTAATGTGTTGTTTAAAATATGAAGATGAAATTTATTCTTTAGAAAAAGAACGTTTTCCCAAAATAGGATCACATGTAAAATATCAAGATAAAGATGTAAAAGTAACAGGATTAAATGTTATTAACGATCTTGTTAAAATTGAAACAAATAATGGAATTGTATTCGTTGGTTTAGACGAAATTAAATTTGATAAAAATAATCATGCAGGAAAGAAAAATGGAAAACCAAGAAGTCATTAATTATTTATTAGCACATAATGATTTGAAAATTATCCAAAGAAAAGATATGTTTAACTTTTCTTTGGATACTGTTTTATTATCACAGTTTTGTACAATCAATAAAGATGTAAAAAATATTGTTGATTTTGGTACAAATAATGCGGCTATTCCATTATTGCTTTCAAAAAGAACACTTAAAAAAATTATAGGTATAGAAATTCAAGATGAAGCGGTTGATCTTGCTAGAAGAAATGTTGAGATGAATGATTTAAATGACCAAATTGAAATCGTTCATGGAGATATTAAAGATGTTGTCAAAGAGTTACCAAAAGCACAGCTGATTGTTTGCAATCCACCGTTTTTTGAAGTAGGGGAAAATAGTAACTTAAATGATAATGAATATTTAACAATAGCACGTCATGAAATAAAAATTGATTTAGAAGGTATTATTTCAGCGGCAGCTTATTTATTAGATAACAAAGGAAGATTTGCAATTGTTCATCGACCTGATCGTATGATTGATATTTTAAATATTATGCAAAAATATGATATTGAACCTAAAAGAATACGTTTTGTATATCCTAAAATGAATAGAGATTCACATGTCTTATTAGTAGAAGGAATGTATAAAGGAAAAAAAGGATTAAAAATCGAACCACCATTATATGCACATAATGATGATGGAAGTTACAGTAATGAAGTAAGAAGAATGTTTGGAGAGAAGATAGATGAATAGACAAAAGAGTTTTGAAAATGAAAGACCAACATTATATTTAGTAGCAACACCTATTGGTAATTTAGATGAAATGACATATCGATCTATTAATACTTTAAAAAATGTAAAATATATTGCTGCAGAAGATACAAGAAATACTGTTAAGCTTTTAAATCATTTTGAAATTTCAACAAAACTTATTTCCCATCATGAACATAACATAAAACAATCAATTCCTAAACTTATACAATTATTAGAAGAAGGAAATGATATTGCTTTAGTAAGTGATGCCGGTTATCCTGCTATTTCTGATCCTGGATATGAATTAGTTAAAGAAGCAATAGAACATGAAATAAATGTTGTTCCTATTTCAGGATGTAATGCTTGTTTAGATGCTTTAGTTGTTTCAGGAATTGCACCACAACCATTTATGTTTTATGGCTTTTTAGATCATTTAGATAAGAAAAAGAAAAAAGAATTAATTGATTTAAAAAAATATAAAGAAACAATTGTTTTTTATGAATCACCACATAGAATTAAAAAAACATTAAATTTAATGTTAGATATTCTAGGAGATAGAAATATTGCTTTATGTAGAGAAATTACAAAAAAACATGAAGAAATCATTAGAGGTCTTATTTCTGAAATTATTTCTATTGTAGAAGAATTAAAAGGAGAAATGGTTATTGTTGTTGAAGGTAGTCAAGAAGTAGAAGAAGAAATAACTTTTGAAACAACAATCAAGGAAGACGTAGATATGTATATTGAAAAAGGAATGTCTACTAAAGATGCAATCAAAGAAGTTGCTAAACAAAGAAATCTTAATAAAAATAGTGTTTATCAAGAATACCATTCTAAATAATGGTATTTTTTGTTTCACGTGAAACAAAAGATAAAATTATATATTTGTGGTATACTATAAGCAGGAGGAACAAGGAAATATGTATAGTAAACAAAGCTACAATTATGGTAGACATGGAAGCAAAAGAAGATTAAAATCCATACCTGTAATTATTACATTATTGGTTGTGATATTAATATTGGGAGGTATTTATTTTTTACTATTTAATGAGAAAAATAAATATGAAGATTATAATACTTATAATGAAACAAATAAACAATATGGAACAGTACAACACTATGAAAAAGAAAATGATGATTTTTACATTTCATTATACTATCCTAAATTAAAAGAAAAGAATTTAAATAAAATTATTAAAGAATCATATAGCACATATTTAAAATCAGAAAAAAAGAAAAAGGATCAAAAAGATATATTATATCTAGATTACTCTTGTAAAAAGATTTATAAACAATATGTTGTTGTTGAATTAGATTATAAGCGTATTAATGAAGATGAGACAAAAACAAAAGCAACAAAATCTATAATGACATATGATTGTAAAACAAATCAATTGTTAACATTAAAAGATTGTTTACATGGTAAATATGGTGATTTATTAAATACTTTAGGAGTGAGTGAGTATGATAAAGAATCAACTTCTATTAAAGTAGATCAAGATAGTTTTACATATTTTACAGATCAAAAACTAAAAAATAAAATTACTATTAATTATAAAGAAAATAAAGATTACATAAAATTAGCAAATAAAAATATTCCATCTAATGCACCATTAGATGTCAAAGCACCTAAGTTAATGAAAGTAGATCCAAAGAAAAAAATGGTTGCTATTACATTGGATGATGGACCACATAAAACATTAACAGAAAGAGCAATGAATGCATTTGAAAAATATAATGGTCGAGGAACATTCTTCGAATTAGGTCAAAACATGAATCTTTATCCAGATATTGTTAAATCAGTTTATGAAAGAGGACATGAGGTAGCAAGTCATACATATCAACATGCACAACTTACAAAATTAGATGCTACTGCTTTAGATGAAGAAATTAAGAAAACACAAGAAGCATGTTTTAAAGCCTGTGGAACAGAACCAACATTAATAAGACCACCTTATGGAGCAAAAAATGATACAGTTAAATCTGCATTCTATTCTTATGGTTTAAGTATGATTCTATGGGATGGAGATACAGAAGATTGGCGTTATAGTAAAGTAACAAATGGTGCTCAAATTGTATGTGATAATATTATTAGAGATGCTAAGTCTAAAACTGGTGATGGTAATATTGTCTTGATTCATGATATTCATGAAAATTCTGTTGCTGGATTAGAAATGGCTTTAGATCAATTAAGTAAAGAAGGTTATCAATTCGTTACTGTATCAGATTTATTAAAATATAAAGGACATTCTGAATATAAATAGTATAGTTTAGGCTATACTATTTTTGTTTCACGTGAAACATATTTTCTTTCAATGAAACTCATTGACATTGATTTAAGGGTTTGATAAAGTTAATAAGGATACAATAAATACGAAGAATGGAAGATGTTAAAGCAAGACATTTAGAGAGCTGATGGCTGGTGAAAATCAGTATGTTAAACTTTAAGAGATGGCCCAGGAGTAGTTATTTCAAATAGTTAGAAATAATCGTTAACTGCGTTAAAGTTTTGAGTGACACAGCAATGTGTAAAAAAGGTGGTACCGCGATTATTCGTCCTTTTATAAGGGCGTTTTTTATTTTTATAAAGGAGATTAGAAGATGAAAGACGAAAAAGATTATTATCTTACAACAGCAATTACTTATACTTCAGGTAAACCTCATATTGGAAATACTTATGAAATTATTTTAGCTGATGCAATTGCTCGTTTTAAAAGACAAGAAGGGTACAATGTTCGATTCCAAACAGGAACAGATGAACATGGACAAAAAATTGAAATTAAAGCTAAAGAAGCAGGAATTGAACCTAAGCAATATGTAGATCAAGTTGCAGGTGTAGTTAAAAATATTTGGGATATGATGGATACATCATATGATCGATTCATAAGAACAACTGATGAATATCATGAAAAACAAGTACAAAAAATCTTTAAAAAATTATATGACAAAGGTGATATTTATTTAGGTCATTATGAAGGTAAATATTGTACAGCATGCGAATCATTCTTTACTGAATCACAATTAGTTGATGGTAAATGTCCTGATTGTGGGGGAGATGTACATGATGCTAAAGAAGAAGCATACTTCTTTAAATTATCTAAATATCAAGATCGTTTAATTAAACATATCGAAGATCATCCAGAATTTATTCAACCAGTTTCAAGAAAAAATGAAATGATGAATAACTTCTTAAAACCTGGATTACAAGATTTATGTGTTTCTAGAACATCATTTAAATGGTCTATTCCAGTTGATTTTGATCCTAAACATGTTGTTTATGTATGGATTGATGCCTTAACAAACTATATTACAGGACTTGGATATGATGCAGATGGAAATCATGGTGAATTATATAAAAAATACTGGCCTGCTGATTTACATTTAATTGGTAAAGATATCGTTCGATTCCACACAATTTATTGGCCAATTATGTTAATGGCATTAGATATTCCATTACCTAAACAAGTATTTGGACATCCATGGTTATTACAAGGTGAAAGTAAAATGTCTAAATCAAAAGGAAATGTTATCTATGCAGATGATTTAGTAGATATCTTTGGTGTTGATGCAGTAAGATATTTCGTATTACATGAAATTCCATATGATAATGATGGAAGTATTACATGGGATTTATTAGTAGAAAGAATTAATAGTGATCTTGCTAACGTTTTAGGAAACTTAGTTAATAGAACAATTGCTATGTCTAATAAATACTTTGGTGGTATTGTAGAAAACAAAAACGTATGTGAAGACGTAGATCAAGAATTAAAAGATTTAGCGTTAGCTATGCCAGCTAAATCTATTGCTAAAATGGATGAATTCAAAGCATCAAATGCATTAGATGAAATCTTCAACTTATTAAGAAGAACAAACAAATATATTGATGAAACAATGCCATGGGCATTAGCTAAAGATGAAACTAAAAAAGATCGTTTAGCTACAGTATTATATAACTTAATTGAATCAATTCGTTTCTCAGCAGTTATGCTATATCCATATATGCCTTCAACAGCTACAAAAATCTTAGATCAAATTAATACAGATCAACGTGATTTTGAAAGCTTAAAAGAATTTGGAAACTATGCATCAGGAACAAAAGTAGTTGAAAAACCAGAAATGTTATTTGCTAGATTAGATCCAAAAGAAGTTTATAAAAAAGTAGAAGTTATTGAAGCAAAACAAAAAGCTTCTATCAAAGCTGTAAAAGAAAAGAAAGAAAAAGAAGCTAAAGAAACAAAAGAAGAAATTACAATTGATGACTTTTCTAAAATTCAATTAAAAGTAGGAAAAGTTATTAAATGTGAAAAACATCCAAATGCTGATAAATTATTAGTAAGCCAAATTGATGTTGGTGAAGAAACACCAAGACAAATCGTAAGTGGTATTGCTGATGTTTATTCACCAGAAGAATTCGTTGGTAAAAAAGTTATTGTTGTAACAAACTTAAAATCAGCTAAATTAAGAGGTGTAGAATCTCAAGGTATGGTTCTTGCCGGTGGAGATAAAAAAGTATTAGGTGTTGTAGATGCAGGAGAATTACCAGTAGGTACAACAATCAGATAATCTAAAATCGCATGATTTCATGCGATTTTTTTCTATTCTGTCTATATTTTTTTTATCAATTATAATATAATGTCCAAGTACAAAGTAAAATTGAATAATATTTATAGGTTTTGAATATTTTATATTTAAATTAAAAAGGAATCAGGTGTAAAACCTGGACGGTCCCGCCGCCGTAATGTGGAGAATGAGCATCAAAGTCACTGGGAAACTGGGAAGACGCTTAAACAATGAAACAGAGTCGGAATACTTGCCTATATCTAAGGATACACTTTACGGAGTATAAAGTAGTTCTTCTAGATAAACTAGGATAACTATACCTAGTTTTTATTTAGGAGTTATTTAATTTGAAAGGGGAAAGAATATGAAAATGAAAAAAATTATTTGTAGTCTTATGATTTCAGTATTATGTTTCATGACTGCAATATCTGGTGTATCAGCAGCAAATACATATGATACAAACAAATTGTTAGACGCATCAGAAAAAGTAAAAGCTTACTATAAAGAAAATGGATTATCAGATGCCAACTATCTTGATGATATCATTGCTTATGAAGCTCTTGGCGGAGAAGCAGAAGATGATTTAGATATTTCTAAATTTGAAAGTCAAATTTATGTAAGTAGTGTTGGATCAATCTCTAAAGGAATTATTGTTGCAAAATTATTAAAGAAAGATCCTACAAATTTAATTATTAATGGTTCACAAGTGAATTTAGTTAGTGAATTAGAAAACAAAGTAGATGACAATGGATGTTTCGGTGCTTATGAAGGAAATAATATTGATATTTGGGGATTACTTGCTTTAGAAACAGTTTCATCATCTAAAACAGAATTAGTTGCTAATCATATTTCAAATGATATTAATCCTGATGGCGGTTTTTGGAATTTTGGTTGGAAACAAGAAAACCCAGATGATCCAAATTCATCATGGGTTATTGATACTGATAGTAAATTATCAACATGTGATGTTACAGGATGGGGTATTGAAGCATTAAGTATTGCCGGAAAAAATAAATATTCATCAACAATTCAAAAAGCAATTCAATATTTAAAAGATAATCAAAATGAAGGATTCGGATATAGTGTTAACCCTGATACGCAAGCATGTGCTGTTGAAGGATTATCTGTATACAATAGAGAATCATTATTAAATGGAGATTATGATAAAAATAATAAAAATCCTATTGACGTATTATTATCATTCCAAAATATTGATAAAGGAAACTTTTGGTATTATGAATTAGGAGAAGATAATGATTATGCAACTCAAGATGCTGCAAGAGCAATCGGAACAATTGTAAATGGTAGTGTAATTTACAAAGCAAAAGGTACAAAAAGTCCGGATGCAACTTTAACAAGAGTTGAAAATAAAGCAAGTACAAATCCAACTCAACCAACAGATAACAGTCAAGATAATAAAGAAAACAAAACAAACAAAAAAACAACTTCAGTAAAAACTGGAGATGAAACTAATATTGTTATCTTTGCTTCATTATCAATGGTATCTGGTGGATTATTCTTAGTATTAAGAAAAGAATATGAAAGAGTTCATTAATAAAATAAAAAATATGGATAAAACAAAAAGAATTGTAATATTATTTATTACAATTTCTTTTGTTTTTATTGGTGGTTTTTCTATTTATAATGGTGTTACTGGAAACTATAAAACCAATCAAGTAGCACAAGTAGACACTACAAAAAATAAAAAAGAAAAAAATACTAAGGAAACTAAAAAAGAAGAGAAACAAGAGACAACTGATCAAACACAAGAAACAAGTGAATCTACACAAAGTGACAGTCAATCATCAACACAATCAACAGATGAAACAAAAACAAATGATGAAAATAAATCAAATAGTAAATCATCATCTACAACTCAAAGCAATAGTAAAAGTAGTAGTGCAGGTCATTCTCAAAGTTCTACGAATCAATCTCAATCAAATAGTGGACAAACAAGCAATAATCAATCAAATAATTCATCAAACAATAGTTCGTCGAGTCAACAACCAACAAATGCAAAAATAACTGTAAATATGCAAGTAATTGGTATGGGTAATACAATGATGTCTGGTACTTTAAGTGTTGATAAAGGCACTTCTGTATATACTGTTTTAACACAGTTAGCAAGCCAAAATGGATTAAGTGTTTCTGGAACTAAAATATATGTAAAAGGTATTGGAGATTTATTTGAAAAACAACATGGAAGTTTATCGGGTTGGATGTACAGTGTAAATGGGGTATATCCGAATAAGTCTTGCGGATATTATTATTTAGATAATAATGATAGTGTAGTATGGCGTTATGTTAACTACGAATAGGAGAATATATGCATTCAAGTAAAGTAAAAGAAATTAGTTTAATAGGAATATTAGCAGCTGTTAATATTGCCTCTCGTATATATCTACAAGCATTACCCAATATTAAACCTGTAACATCTATTATTATTATTTCAGTAATGTTATTTGGTTTAGGATTTGGTGTGAAGTTAAGTATTGTAACGACCGTTGTTTCTAATTTGTTTTTAGGTATGGGAACATGGACTTTTTTCCAAATTCTTGCATGGGTTGTTATTTGTTTGATTACACAGGTTTTATTAGATTTTTTAAAGAAGATACATAAGGAACCAAAACTGTTTCCTATGGCTATTTTTTCCTTTTTGATGGGATATGTCTTTGGTATAGTTGTTTCTCTAGAACAATTAATGTTAGGTGGTCCTTCTTTATATATTGTTTATTATATGGCAGGATTGTTATTTGATACTTTTCATGCAGTAGGAAATTTTTGCTTTTATTTAATATGTGCACCTATTTTAATGAAAGTATTAAAAAAGGAATCAGAAAGAATAAGATTAAAACAAGACTAAGTTCTTGTTTTTCTTTTTGATTGAATTATAATAAAGTAAGAATTTATCATGAAAGGAAGAGTTTTATGATTGTAAATGAAGAAGCAGTTAAAAAGATATTAGAAGAAGTAAAACCAGCAAAATTAGTTGCTGCAACAAAATATGTAGATGTTAAAGAAATTGAAAAATTAGAAAAATTAGGAGTTACATGTTTTGGAGAAAATAGAGTACAAGCTTTTTTAGAAAAGTATGAAAATTATCATGGAAATGGTGAGTTTCAATTTATTGGAACACTTCAACCAAATAAAGTAAAATATATTATTGATAAAGTGACTTTAATTCATGCAGTTGATCGTTATTCTTTATTAAAAGAAATTGAAAAACAAGCAGCTAAAAGAGATTTAGAAATGCCTGTTTTAATTCAAGTGAATATTGCTAAAGAAGAAAGTAAACATGGTTTTGAAGTAGAAGAAATTGATGAAGTATTTAATAGTTTAAAAGATTATCCTCATGTCAAAGTAAGAGGACTTATGATGATGGCACCACATATTGAAAGTAGTGAAACTGAAAAGTATTTTAAAATGACACAAGAGCTTTTACAAAGACTTCAAAAAGATTATCCAATGTATCAATTGGATCAGTTATCAATGGGAATGTCTAATGATTATCATGAAGCTTTAAATCATGGTTCTACAATGATTCGTATAGGAAGTGCATTATTTAAATAGATATGAAAATATCTATTTTTTTGTTTTAGTAATTAATTTCAAATAATTTGACATAGTGTGACAAAAGCGTATAATGTTAGCAGCCGAACAAAAAAGGAGACATTTATGGAACATCGAATAGGAATGGAAATACGTGTTTTGTCTAAATATATGGGACGTTATTTAGATGATATTCATGGTATTGATTGTATGTTATCAGGACCGCAGGGGTTAATTCTTATTTATTTATGTGAAAATGATGAAGAAGTTTATCAAAAAGACATAGAAAAATATTTTAATATTAGAAGATCAACTGCAACAGGTCTTTTAAATTCTTTAGAAAAGAACGGATATATCACAAAAGAACCTGTTGAAAATGATAAACGTATGAAAAAAATCAAAGCAACTGAACATGCGTATAGTACAGTAGAAAAGATTGATAATCATGTTATTCAATTAGAAAAAATTATGTTAGATGGAATTGATGAAAAAGAAGTGAAACAATTTAGAGATACAATTTCTAAAATGACACTTGATTTAGTAAAGGAGTCAAAAAATGGATAAATTATATTACATGGGAATTGATGTTGGATCAACAACAGTAAAATTATATGTGGAAGATCAAGAACATCAATGTATCTATTCAAAATATCAAAGACACTATTCTGATGTTAAACCAGCAATAGAAAGTCTAATTAAAGAAGTTCAAGAACACTATGGAAACTTACCAGTTAAAGTAGTGATGACAGGATCAGGTGGTTTATCTTTATCAAAACATTTAAATGTAGAATTTGTTCAAGAAGTGATTGCTTGTACAAAAACAGTGGAAACTTATATTCCTGAATGTGATGTAGCAATTGAATTAGGTGGAGAAGATGCTAAAATCACTTACTTTGAATCAACTCTTGAACAAAGAATGAACGGGACTTGTGCAGGTGGTACAGGAGCATTTATTGATCAAATGGCTTCCTTATTACAAACAGATGCTGCTGGATTAAATGAACTTGCTAAAAACTATGAAACAATTTATCCAATTGCATCTCGTTGTGGTGTATTCGCTAAAACAGATATCCAACCATTAATCAATGAAGGGGCAGCTCGAGAAGATATCGCTATTTCTATTTTCCAAGCCGTTGTCAATCAAACAATTAGTGGTCTTGCTTGTGGTAAACCTATTCGTGGTAAAGTTGCTTTTCTAGGAGGACCTCTTTATTTCTTAGATCAATTACGTGCACGTTTTATTGATTCATTAAACTTAAAAGATGAAGATGTTATCTTTCCTCAAAACTCACAATTATTCGTAGCTATGGGAGCATGTTTACTTGCTAGAGAAGATAAAGTGAATAAAACAACAATTGATGAACTTGTATATATTTTAGATTCATTAAAAGATGGTATTTCTGATGAAACAGATACTTTGAAACCATTATTTGAAACAGAAGAAGATCGTATTGAATTTAGAAATAGACACTATCGTACAAAAGTAAAGAAAAGAGATTTAAATACATATCAAGGAAAAGCTTTCTTAGGTGTAGATGTTGGTTCGACAACATCTAAAGCTGTATTAGTTGATGAAGATGGTTCTGTATTATATACATTCTATTCATATAATGAAGGAAATCCAATTGAAGTTGTTCGTAAGATTTTAAAAGAAATCTATGAAATCTTACCTAAAGGAGTAGAACTTGTTCATGCTGGGTCAACTGGATATGGTGAAGCTTTAATTAAATCTGCATTTAAAATGGATGTCAGTGAAGTAGAAACAATTTCTCACTTTACAGCCGCTAAATATTTTAAAGATGATGTTTCATTTATCTTAGATATCGGTGGACAAGATATGAAAGCTATCAAGATCGAAGATGGTATTATTCAAGATATTTTATTAAATGAAGCTTGTTCATCAGGATGTGGATCATTTATTGAAACATTCGCTAAATCATTAGGATACAATGTTGCTGATTTCGCTAATCTAGCTTTACAATCAACAGCACCAATTGATTTAGGATCACGTTGTACTGTATTTATGAACTCTAAAGTAAAACAAGCACAAAAAGAAGGAGCTAAGATTGAAGATATTTCTGCAGGTCTTGCTTATTCTGTTATTAAAAATGCTTTATATAAAGTTATTAAATTACGTTCGCCTGAAAGTATTGGTAAATCAGTATTAGTACAAGGTGGAACATTCTATAATGAATCTGTTTTAAGAGCTTTTGAACAAGAAACAGGAATCAAAGCGATTCGTCCAGATATCGCTGGATTAATGGGAGCCTTTGGTATTGCTTTAATTGCTAGAGAAAGATATCAAGGACAAGGAACAACATTACTTAATAAGGAACAAGTTGATGCTTTCGGTTATGAAAGTACAATTCGTTATTGTCAAAAATGTACAAATCATTGTATGTTAACAGTTTCTTCATTTAATGATGGTAGTGAACATATCAGTGGAAACAGATGTGAAAGAGGAGCAAACTTACCTCCTAAATCAAAACAATTACCAAACTTATATGATTATAAATATCGTCGAGTTTTCAATTATCGTTCATTAACGGCTAAAGAAGCAAAACGTGGAACAGTAGGGATTCCTCGTGTTTTAAATATGTATGAAAACTATCCTTTCTGGCATACATTATTTACTGATTTAAAATTCAGAGTAGTCTTATCACCACGTTCAAGTAAAAAAATCTATGAAAAAGGAATTGAATCTATTCCATCAGAAAGTGTATGTTATCCAGCTAAATTATCACACGGACATATTGAAAGCTTAATTGAAAAAGGAATTAAATATATTTTCTATCCTTCAGTTGCTTATGAAAGAAAAGAAAATGTTACTCAAGGAAATCATTACAACTGTCCAGTCGTAACTTCTTATCCAGAAGTTATTAGAAATAACGTAGATAACTTAGAAATAAATGAAATCATCTTTAGAAATCCATTCATAGATTTAAGTAATCGTAAAACAATGTTTACAAACTTAAAAGATGAATTTAAATCATTTGGTATTAGTGATAAAGAATTAAAAGCAGCGATTGAACATGCTTATGAAGAATTACAACAATGTCGTTTAGATATCCAAGGAGAAGGAGAAAAAGTCCTTGCTTACTTAAAAGAAAATAATATGACAGGGGTTGTTTTATCAGGTAGGCCATATCATGTCGATCCAGAAATCAACCATGGATTAGCTGATTTAATTACTGGTGAAGGCATGGCTGTTTTAACAGAAGACAGTGTTTGTCACTTAGATAAAGAATTAGAAGAATTACGTGTTGTGGATCAATGGACATATCACTCAAGAATGTACCATGCAGCATCCTTTGTTTCATCTCAACCAAACTTACAATTAATTCAATTAACATCATTTGGTTGTGGATTAGATGCTGTTACGGCTGATCAAGTGGCAGAAATCTTAAATGCGAGAAATAAAATCTATACACTTATTAAAATTGATGAAGGAAGTAACTTAGGAGCAATCCGTATTCGTATCCGTTCATTAAAAGCAACAATTGATAAACAAGAAAATAAAGAAATTGATTTATCTAAAAAATATAAACCAGTCAAAGTACCATTCACTAAAGAAATGAAAGATGATCGTTGGACAATCCTTTGTCCACAAATGTCACCAATCCATTTCCAATTTGTTGAAAAGGCAATGCAAGAAAGTGGTTATAACTTAAAAGTTTTACCATCAGTAGATAAAGGAGCTACAGAAGCAGGATTAAAATATGTTAATAATGATGCATGTTACCCAAGTATCCTTGTCGCTGGACAAATGATGGAAGCTTTAACAAGTGGTGAATATGATGTCAACAAAACAGCCTTGATCATTTCTCAAACAGGTGGTGGATGTCGTGCGACAAACTATATCGGATTTATCCGTAAAGCTTTAAAAGATGCTGGTTTAGAACAAGTACCAGTAATTAGTGCCAATTTACAAGGTATCGAATCGAACCCAGGATTTAAAATTACCTACTCACTTGCAAAGAAAGTTATTATCGGTGCAATGTATGGAGATTTATTCATGAGAGTCCTTTATCGTGTAAGACCATATGAAAAAGAAAAAGGAAGTGCCAATAGACTTTACCAATCATGGGTAGAAAAATGTATGAAAAATATTGAAACAGGTAGCATGAAAGAATTTAAGAAAAATGTTTATCAAATCGTAAAAGATTTTGATGAATTACCTTTATTGGATATCAAGAAACCAAGAGTTGGTTTAGTAGGAGAAATCCTTGTTAAATTCCATCCAACTGCTAATAATCAAATTGTTGATATTATTGAAAGAGAAGGTGGAGAAGCGGTTATGCCAGATTTAATTGATTTCTTCCAATATTGTTTCTATTCAACAACATTTGAAAGAAAACATTTCAATGCGACAGCTAAAGCTACTAAGCTATGTGAATTCGCAATTAAAGCCGTTGATTTCTTAAGAAAAGATATGATCAAAGCTTTAGAAAAATCAAAACGTTTTGATCCACCAGCTTCTATTGAACATCTTGCTGATAAAGCTAAAGAAGTTGTTTCAATTGGTAACCAAACAGGTGAAGGTTGGTTCTTAACTGGTGAAATGATTGAACTTATTGAAAGTGGAGCACCAAATATTGTATGTATGCAACCATTTGGATGTTTACCAAACCATGTTACAGGTAAAGGTGCTATTAAGGCTTTAAGAAAGAAATATCCTCAAAGTAACATTGTAGCTGTTGACTATGATCCAGGAGCTAGTGAAGTTAACCAATTAAATCGTATTAAATTAATGCTTTCAACAGCTTTTAAAAATTTAGATAAATAAAAAATAGTGGTTCGTATGAACCACTATTTTACTACCTTTATATTTTGACAAGATTGCAAGTTGATAACATGATATTTGTTTTATTGATTGAATAATGATTTTTAATTGAACAGATAATCAAACTATCACGGCTTTCTTTATAGGATAATGTTTCACATTCAGCAAGAGAAAGCATAAAGTTTGTTTTCTTTAAATCAATATTTAAAACTAAACTCATTTGAATAAGATCATCTCTTTGAGGTTGAATTTTTCCATTAAGAATACCATTCAAAGTATTTTCATCAATTTTTGTTTCATTATATAACTTGATTGTAGGAATACAGTAATATCCTAATAAAGCATAAAAATAAGTTAAAAAATCTAAATCTGGAAATTCGTGTTTTACTTCATCAATATTGGCACATGTATCAACAAGCATAAATAATCTATCGGCATTCATCATATCACCTACTTATTATAATTTTAACCCCTTTTAAATCATTGAACAAGTTTAAAAATATTTATTTTACTAATAATATTTTATAATAATAATTTTAAAAAGATTGTAGAAAAAAAGAAGTAAAAAAAGGATATAAAATCTAAATAATTTGCATAAAATAGTATAAAAGAGTATGATATGAATAAGAAGGGGATGTTTATTATGTGCTTAGGATTATTAATGATGCTCTTGGCAGGTAGTGTAGTTTATTTTGGTAAGAGTTATTTTGAATATAAATTGAGGGAAGAGTAATCTAGCATTCGCTAGATTATTTTTTTTAAAATGAAAAAACTGATTAGTCTACTTGTATTATTTTTATTATGTGGATGTTTTCCACAATCTTACCAAAGTATAGAAAATAAATTTAAACAAGATCAATGTTTTAAATATCATTATCAGCTTTTAAATAAAAAACAAAAACAACTCTATCAAATAATTTATAATATTGCTTATACAAGAACACAAAATATTTATATTAAAGAAAAAGAGATAGATAAAGTAAGTCAAATTGTTAATGCAGTTTTAAAGGATCATCCAGAGTTATTTTATATTAAGGAATGGTCCCTTAATACAAAAGGTCTTTTTAATTTTGAATATAGTATGAAAGAAAAAGAAATTCTTAAAGATCAAAAAAGGATAAAGAAAATTGTCAAACAACTAAAAGAGGATACACAAAATTTAAAATCCTATCAAAAAATAAAATATATTTATGATGACGTTATTACTCATTGTAAGTATAATGAACAAGCAAAATATAACCAAGAAATAATCAGTGTTCTTATTAATCATCAATCAGTTTGTAGTGGTTATGCAAAAACAATGCAATATCTACTCAATCAATTGCATTTTAAAGCAACATTTTTAACAGGGAAAACAATAAAAGGAAGAAGAGACAAACATGCAATAAATATGATAAAATATGACAATGATTATTATTATATAGATGCAACCTGGGGTGATTTAGTATTAGCTGATGATGAAATCATCAATAATAATTATTTAATGTTTGATAGTCAAACAATGAAACAAATGTATGATTTAGATGATCATTATAAAATAACTAAAAATGATAAACATACTTATTTTAAAGAAGAAGGGTTGTATTTTGATTTATATCAATTAAATACTTTAAAAGATAAAATAAATAAAAATCAAAGAGAATGTTATTTGCAATTTTCAAATGAAGTATATAATGATGCTAAAGAAAGATTAACAAAAAAAGGAGATGCCTATCGTTTAATAGAAGGGGTAGATCATATTCAATATATCACGAATGATCAATTGAAGACGATTTATTTAAAATGGTAAAGTTATGAAAAGAATTAATGAAATAGTAGTTGTTGAAGGAAAAACAGATAGTCAATTATTAAAAGAATTATATGATGTTGATACTATTGAAACACATGGACTAGGATTAGATGAAAAAACATTAGAACTTATTAAAGAAGCTAGTAAGACAAGAGGAGTTATTGTTTTAACAGATCCAGATTATCCAGGATTAAAGATTAGAAATCAAGTAGAAAAATATGTACAAAATTGTAAACATGCTTTTGTTGATAGAAAAGATGCTATTGGTAGAAAGAAATTAGGTATTGCTGAAGCAAATAAAGAAGCTGTAAAGAAAGCAATTGAAAATGTTGTTACATTTTCAAATCAAGAAGAAAGTATTTCTTGGAAAGAGTTTTTAGAATTAGATATTATTGGAGATAAAAAGAAAAGATTAAAGGTTTATGATTTATTTCATTTAGGATATGGCAATGCAAAGACTTTGTTTAAAAGATTAAATATGGTGGGTATTTCCAGGGAAATGATAGAGAAGGAGTTAGAGAATGAAGGATATAGCGACTAAAAGTACAACTCAATATATATTAGATAAATATGATTTATATCCTAAAAAGAAATATGGGCAAAACTTTTTAATTGATCCTCATGTCGTAGAAAAAATCGTTCGTTGTTCAAGTGTTAATGAAAAATGTGCAGTGATTGAAGTAGGACCTGGAATTGGTGCTTTAACTCAAGTATTAGCACGTTATGCAGGATATGTAAGAAGCTATGAAATAGATACACGTTTTAAAGGAGTCTATGAAGAGTTTTTAAATCAGGAAAATATTGAGATTGTTTTTGAAGATTTTTTAAAAGTAAATTTAGAGGATTTAATGACTTTAAAGGATAAGTATGAAAAAGTTATTTTGGTAGCTAATTTGCCTTATTATATTACAACTCAAATTATTGAAAAGGTTTTAACTGAAAGTAAAGTTATTGATGAAATTGTCGTGATGGTACAAAAAGAAGTGGCTTTAAAATATACAAGCGATTATAAAAGTCCACTGATGTATATGATTGAAGATATGGGTAAAATTGAATATATGTTTACAGTAAGTCAAAATGTTTTTATTCCTGCACCTCATATTGATAGTGCTATTTTAAAGATTACAATTAATAAGGAAGCTAATTTAGATTTATATAAAGTATTAAATAGTGCTTTTAAACAAAGAAGAAAAACGATTTATAATAATTTAAAACAAGAATATCAAAATGCATTAGATGTTTTAAATGAAAATCAAATAGATCAAAAATTAAGATGTGAACAACTTACATTAGAAGATTATCAGGTTATCACAAAATCATTATATAAACATACTATATAATGGTGATAGAATGAAGATAGGTGATATTGTAAGTAGAAAAAAATATCATCAAGATATTATTTTTGAAGTCATTGATATACAAGAAAATATTTGTTATTTAAGAGGAATAGAGTATCGTTTGATTGCGGATAGTGAAATAGATGATTTAGAGCTTGTTCAAGAGAAAAGAGTAATAGAAGATGTGCATTTACCACAAGAAAAATGTTTAAAGGGAAGTGTTTTACATTTAGATGGAGATCCTTCTTATTTAAAGATGTGTATGAAAAAATATCAAGAATATGGTATTAGAGCATATGGTTATTATTTTAAAGAAGAAGAGTTTGCTAGTAAAATAACCAACCTATTAAAAAAACATAATCCACATCTTTTAGTCATTACAGGACATGATGCTTTGAAAAAAAATGGACATAAAAGAAATAGTCAAGATTATTTGCACAGTTTAGATTTTGTAGAAGCAATCAAAAAGGCTAGAGAATATCAACCCGACAAAGATGCATTAGTAATCTTTGCAGGAGCGTGTCAGTCATACTATGAACTTCTAGTAGCGAGTGGTGCTAACTTTGCATCAAGTCCTTCAAGAAAAAATATTCATGCGTTAGATCCTGTTATTATCACAACTCAAATCGCAAGTACAAATATTAAAGAGTATGTTGATTTAGAAAAAGTTATAGAGAAAACCTCTTTTAAACAATTAGGTGTTGGTGGAATTGATACAAGAGGGGTTGCCAGAAATTTGTATCCGAGGTAATGAAAAATGAAAGTAAGAGCATATGCAAAAGTAAATTTAGCGTTAGATGTTGTAAGAAAAAGAGAAGATGGATATCATGATTTAGAAATGATCATGGCACCTATTACTTTACATGATCTCATTTATATTAATGTCATTGATGAAGGAATTGAAATTGAGTCAAATAGTAAGATCGTTCCTACCGATCAAAGAAATATTATGTATAAAGTTGCACAATTGATGCAAGAAAGATACGGATTAAAAAAAGGTGTTAAGATCTTTGTCTATAAGCATATTCCAACGCAAGCAGGATTAGCTGGTGGAAGTGCTGATGGAGCAGCAGTTATTAAAGCCATGAATAAATTATTTCATTTAAATTTATCTTATGAAGAAATGGCTGCTTTAGGAAAAGAAGTAGGAGCAGATATTCCATTTTGTATTTATGAAAAAACAGCTTTTGTTGAAGGTGTTGGTGAAAAACTACAATTTATTGATGAACCTTTTGAAGCTTATTTATTACTTGTAAAACCTAAAAAAGGTGTTTCAACTCAAAAAGCATTTACTTCATTAGATTTATCTAAAGTAAAACATCAAGATTGCAGAAAGATGAAAAAAGGAATTGAAATGAATGATTATCAAGCAGTTATTGATAATCTACAAAATACATTAGAACTTCCTTCTATTAAAATGGTGCCACAAATTAAAGAAATCAAAAAAGAAATGATGAAGTTAGGTTTTGATGGAGCTTTAATGTCAGGAAGTGGTTCATGTGTATTTGGTATTACTAGAAATCAAGAAATTATGAATAAAGGATATGAATTCTTTAGAAAACGTTATTTTTTTGTTAGAAAATCGAAAATTTTAAACAAGGAAGAAAATCTGTGATAAGATTTTCTTTTTTTGAAAAGATGTAGGAATTTGCAATAAATTGTCTTATTCATCTTTAATTATGAGTTATATTTTGTTAGAATGACGTCGTAGAGGGGTGTGACGATGAAAACTTACGCAGTAGTAATGGCTGCCGGAAAAGGTACAAGAATGAAATCCGACAAGCCTAAAGTAGTACATGAAGTTTTATATAAACCGATGGTTTGTCATATCGTTGATGAATTAAAAGGTTTAGGTGTTGATGGTATTTATGTTATTGTTGGACATAAAGCTGAAGAAGTCATGAAACTTGTTGATGGTGTTGAGTTCGTAATGCAAAAAGAACAATTAGGAACTGGACATGCATTGATGCAAGCAAAAGATGTTTTAGGAGATAAAGAAGGAACAACTATTGTTTTAAATGGTGATGCACCATTAATTACTAAAGAAACATTACAAGGGTTAATTCAATATCATAATGAACATCAAATGAAAGGAACAGTCATGACATGTGATTGTGACTTAAATAAGAAATTTGGTCGTATTATTAGAGAAAATGATCAAGTTAAAGGTATTGTTGAGTATAAAGATTGTACAGATGAACAAAGAAATATTTCTGAAATGAATGTTGGAGAATATTGCTTTGATAATGCTGCTTTATTTAAAGCATTAGAATCAGTAACAAATAACAATGCTCAAAATGAATACTATATTACAGATGTAATTGAAATTATGAATCATCAAAACTTAAATGTTGGTGGTTATAAAATTGATGACTTATCAGAAGTTGGTGGAATTAATGATAAGTTTGAATTACAAGAAGCAACAAAACAATTACAATATCGTATTAATAAAAAACATCTATTAGATGGTGTAAATATTGTAGATATGACAAATACTTATATTGGTAGAGATGTAGTGATTGGTCATGATACAACAATTGAACCAGGATGTATTATTAAAGGAAAAACAGTGATTGGTGATGGATGTCATATTGGACCTTATTGTGAATTTGATAATGTAGAAATCAAAGATAACGTAGAAATTAAATTCTCTGTTATTGCTGATTCGATTATTGAAAACGGTGTTGATATCGGGCCATATGCAAGACTTAGAAATCATTGTCATATCTTAGAAAATGTCCACATGGGTAACTTTGTGGAAATGAAAAAAGCAACTTTTGGTAAAGGAAGTAAAGCTGCGCACTTAAGCTATATTGGAGATGCGACAGTTGGTGAAAACGTAAATATTGGCTGCGGTACTATTACAAGCAACTATGATGGAAAAAATAAATTCCAAACAGTAATTGAAGACAACGTTTTCGTTGGCTGCAATTCTAATTTAGTTGCTCCTGTAACTGTTGGTAAAAATGCATTTATTGCTGCTGGATCAACAATTACAGATGAAGTTCATGAAGATGCTTTTGCAATTGCTAGAAGTAGACAAGTGAACAAAGAAGGTTATAGTAAAGTATTAGAAGAAAAAAGAAATAAAATAGGAAAATAGGGGTAAAAGAAAAAATGAAAAACAAAATTACAGTATTTGCTTTATCATCATCAGTAGAATTAGCACAAGACATTTGTGATAATTTAGGTTGTGAAATGGGAAAATCAAAAGTTCACCATTTCGCTGATGGAGAAATCTTAGTTGAAATTGATGAATCAGTTCGTGGAAAAGATGTTTTCATTGTCCAATCAACATCTAATCCTGTTACTGAAAACTTAATGGAAATCTTAGTTTTAGCAGATGCCTTAAAAAGAGCATCAGCTGGAGAAATTACAGCTATCATGCCATACTTTGGATATGCTAGACAAGATAGAAAAGCAAAACCTAGACAACCAATTACATCTAAATTAGTTGCTGATTTATTAACAACTGCTGGTGTTAATCGTGTTGTAACAATTGATTTACATGCTGCACAAATTCAAGGATTCTTCAATATTCCTGTAGATGATATGCAAGCATTACCATTAATCTGTAATTATTTCAAAAATAAAAACTTAGATGATATTTGTGTTGTTTCTCCAGACCATGGTGGAGCAACTCGTGCTCGTAAAATGGCAGTTGCTTTAGATTGTCCAGTAGCTATCATTGATAAAAGAAGACCAAAACCTAACGTTGCTGAAATCATGGGTGTTTTAGGTGATGTTGAAGGTAAAAACTGTGTCATGATTGATGATATGATCGATACAGGTGGAACTATTGTAGCAGGTATTGATATGTTACTTGAAAAAGGTGCAAAAAATGTTTTCGTTGCTTGTACACACCCAGTATTCTCAGGACCAGCTGTTGAAAGATTGAAAAACTGTTCAGCTAAAGAAGTCGTTGTTACAGATACAATTATTTTACCTAAAGAAAAACATTTCGATAAATTAAAAGTTGTTTCAGTAGCATCATTACTTGCTAAAACAATTGAAAGTATTGAAAATAATTTACCAGTAAGTGATGTTTTCCAAGAATTTGATTTCGAAAAATAATATAAAAAATAAAAGTCTTCCTTTGATGGAAGGCTTTTTTGTTTCACGTGTAAAACATTTATAAATTGAGATAAAATCATGATAATAAGACTAAAAATACTCATTTTGTTACAGATATGAAACAAAATTAGACATTGAAAAATAAAAGAGGCATGTTAAACTCCTTTTAGTTAGCAAAGACTAACTTTATAGGAGGAAAAAATGAAAAAATTATTAAAGATAACACTTGCTTTAATGATGGCTTTAGGATTACAACTGACATCATTAAAGGTAGTCAACGCATTAAATATTGATTTATCAAAAGCAGGGACATATCAAATTCCTGTTGAAAATTTAAAAAGTGCTGCACCACTTCCAGCAGTACAAAAAGCCTTTGCTGGTGCCTTTGGTGATACATTAGAAGTAACTGTTGATCAAGATGGTACAATACAAGCAGTTGCTACATTACAAAATATGATTATTAACATGGGATCAGAATATTATGCAAATGTTTTAACAATTGCTAATGGAACAACTCTTTCAACAAAAGTAGAAAAGTCTACACAAGGAATGGGTGGAGAAACATTAGAAGTAGAAGTACCAGAAAAAATTTCTTTTGAATTACCTCAATTAGATGAAAATAATTCAACAGTTTTATCAATTACAGTTGATTTTATGAATTATTTTATGGGACAAGGAAAGGATTATCCAACAAATGTAACTTTAACATTAGATTTAGATAATGCAAAAGAATTACAAAAAGAATATGTTTTAGAAGATGGTACATATGACGTTCCTGTAAATGTTTTAAAAGAAAATAGTGATGATCAATCAATGGCAGCACAAGCTGTTGAATCAGCACAAATCACTGTTCAAAACAATGAAGTTGTTGTTACTTTAAAATTAAAAGAAATGACAATGTATGGACAAACTGCTTCTGTTGATAAAATGGAATATCAATTAAAAGATGGAACATATAAAGAAGCAACTGTTATTGAGGAAGAAGATGGACATCCAAAAAAAGTACAATTCAAATTAGATGAAAATAAAGAACTTACAAATGTTAAGTTTTATTATGGTGGAAGCTCAAGAGGTGCTATTGCAAGATTACAATTAAAATTAGATGGTCTAACAAAAGTTGATCCTACACCAGAAACACCAAAAGATGATGAAGATAAAAAAGATGAAGAAAATACTTCTCGTTTTACAAAAGATGGAACATATAGTGTAGATGTTGCTTTATGGAATGCTACAAGTGATAAAGAATCAATGGCAGCTTCTGCTATCAATTCAAAAGCAAAAATTATTGTTAAAGATGGAAAAGCAACAATGTATCTTTCAACAAAAGAAATGTCATTTGGAAGTATTAAAGCAAGTTTACAAGAATTCTATATTGGAAGTGAACAAGAAGATTATAAAAATCATAGTGCTACAATCATTGAAAAAGATGCACAAGGGAATCCAACATTATGGGCCTTTGAATTACCTCATGAAAATGAATATATCAATGTCATGATGAATCCACATGTTGCTATGATGGGAAATATGGATTTAGCAGCAAGATTAAAAATTGATTATACTACTTTAACATATGTTTCAGATAAAACAGAATTAGAACCAAATACTAAAAAAGATGATCAACAAGAAAATACAAATAAAGATCAAACAGCAAATAAAGAGAATCAAATAAATGAAAATCAATCAGTTAAAACAGGTGATCAAACATCTATTCAGTTATTCATGACATTATTTATTATTTCTATAACAATGATTGGATTTATTTTAAGAAAGAAACACGAGGCATAAAAATGCCTCATGTTTTTAGGGAGAAACTATGAAAAAAATATTACAAATAAATATCATTTTAATGATGCTATTCATGTTTATTTCACCAGTTAGTGCTTTAAATGATGGGGCATATCTTGTTAGTCGTTCTACAAGTTATACCAATCCTCTTACCGGTAAAACAGAAGATGGAGGAGAAAATATTGCTTTAGGTGAAAGTATGGTAAGTAATATTGTCGAAAGTCAATTATTGGTTGAACAAATTAATGGAAAGTATTATATCACTGTTGGTTTAGGGTTAGCTTCTAATGTCAGCAATGTACGATTTAAAGTGATGACATCAAGTGGATCAATGAGTTCAGTTTCAGCAACTAAAACTGGAAGTAGTAGTGCTAATGGAGATACTGTTAATCATTATAGATTACAAGTCAGTTCTTTGGAACTTTATATAAGTCCTATTATGTATGTAAATCCAATGGGAAGAGATGTACAGTTTTTTATTAAACCTAATATTTCCTCGGCAATAGCAGGAACAGGAATTTATAACAGTCAAATGATCCCTCAAAATACAGAAACCTCAACAAGTCAAAATACACAAACAAATACATCTAAATCAACAACAAATCAAACAACTCAAGAAGAAACAACTGAGGAAACACAAACACCAGAAACTACTGAAATCCAACAAGCAATAGTAGGAACAATTACAAAAGAATTACTTATGGAAAATGTGACAGGATTAAGTAATCACATTATTAATTCAAAAGGAAAAGTCGATAAAAAATTAAAACTAACAGTTAAAAATTTAAAACAAACAACGAAGGAAAGTACAACCAAAAAAGATAATACATTACTTATTGTAGGAATATGTATCGTATTTATTTTAGGAGGAATATTCTATGTTAAAAAAATTAAAAAGTAGTTTAGTATTTATCTGTTTAATATCTTTATTAACAGGATGTGTAAATCAAAATCAAGAAGTAACAAGTGATCAAGAAATTACAGTTGCTGCTACTTCTATTGCTGTTACAGAAATTTTAGATCAATTAAATATACCAGCTAAACAAGTTGTAGGAATTCCTCAAAGTGATAGTTATACAGTTCCTAAAAAATATCAAAAAACAACAAAGATTGGTAATGCAATGACACCAGATATGGAAAAAATATCTACATTGAAACCTGATTTAATTTTAAGTCCTAATTCATTAGAAAGTGATCTTTCAAGTAAATATGAAAAAATCAAAATCAGTTCAAGTTTTTTAAATCTTAAAAACTTATCGGGAATGTATAAGAGTATTGAAGAATTAGGAAAATTATTTAATAAAGAAAAACAAGCTAAAAAGCTTGTTGATGAGTATGTTGACTATATGGTTTCTTTTAGAGAAAAATATCAAAATAATGTGAGTCCACGTGTTTTAATCTTAATGGGACTTCCAGGAGGAAGTTATGTTGTAGCAACTGAATCAAGTTATGTTGGAGATTTAGTAAGATTAGCAGGTGGAACAAATATTTATGGTGATGGAGAAGGAAAAGATTTTGTTAATGTCAGTGTAGAAGATATGTTAAAACAAAATCCTGATATTATTTTAAGAACATCTCATGCCATGCCAAAACAAGTTATGGAGTATTTTCAACAAGAGTTTTCGAATAATCAAACTTGGCAACAATTTGATGCTGTTAAGAATAATAAAGTATATGATTTAAATAATGAATATTTTGGAATGAGTGCTAATTTTAATTATCAAAAAGGATTAGAAACATTAGAAGGAATTTTATATGAAAACAATTAAAAAGCATCCCTTATTGTTTATATTATCTTTATTTATCTTATTATGTATTTCATTCTTTATAGCAATTAATACAGGAACGATCAAAGTCTCATTTATTCAATTATTAAAAGGACTCTTTGTAGAATATAACAAAGATGTTGCAAGTATCTATCAAATACGTTTTCCTCGTGTCATTGTTACTATGCTTGTAGGATGTGCACTTGCTTTAGCAGGTTTATTATTTCAAGTAGTACTAAAGAATCCTTTAGCAGATCCAGGTATTATTGGAATCAGTGCAGGAGCACAATTAGTTAGTTTATTAGTAGGTATCTTTTTACCTGATTTATATACCATCAAACCATTGTTAACATGTTTAGGAGGATTAATAACATTTATATTGATTTATAGTTTATCTTGGAAATCAGGATTAAAAACAACAAGAATCATTCTTGTTGGTGTTGCTATTCATTATACCTTAACAGCAATCATTTCATTTATTGAAAGTATTTCTTCATCTATTTCATCATCGGTAGATTCTGTTATTTTATATACCTGGAATGATGTTCAATTATTGATGATTTATATTTTACCTATTTTAATTATTTTATGCTTTCTTACAAAAGCATGTGATTTATTAGGATTAGAAGATCGTACATTATTATCTTTAGGAATAAATGTTAATCTTTATCGATTTATTATTTCTTTATTAGCAGTTATTTTATGTGGTGTTTCAGTAGCAATCGCAGGTGTGTTAAGTTTTGTAGGTTTACTTGTTCCTCATCTTGCACGTTTATTTGTAGGTAATAAGCATAGTTATTTAATACCGACAAGTGGCTTATTGGGAGCTCTTGTTCTTTTAATAGCTGATACCCTAGGGCGAGTCATTATTGCTCCTTATGAAATTGCTCCAGCTATTTTAATGGCTTTAATTGGAGGACCATTATTTATTGTTTTATTAAAAAGGAGTTCAGTGCATGAAAGTTAAAAATCTCTCTTTTAGTTATAATCAAAAATCATTTATTAAAGATTTAAATATAGAATTTAAAGAAAATCAAATAACAACAATTATTGGATCGAATGGTAGTGGTAAATCGACTTTACTTATGTTATTAAGTCGTATCTATAAACCACAAACAGGCTTTATAGAAATTAATCAACAAGATATACAAAATTATAAAATAAAAGAATTTGCACAAAAGGTTGCTGTTGTTCACCAAAAAAATCAAATTAATGGTGATCAAGATGTAAAAACAATTGTAGGCTATGGAAGATTACCTTACCTCCATTATTCACAAAAATTATCCCAAGAAGATTATGAAATCATAGATTGGGCTTTAGAAGTAACCAACTTAAAAGAATACAAAAACAGAACATTAAAAAGCTTATCAGGTGGACAACAACAACGTGTTTGGATTGCTATGGCTTTAGCCCAAAAAACACCTTATCTTTTATTAGATGAACCGACAACATATTTAGATATAAGATATCAATTAGAACTCTTAAGATTACTTAAAGAAATAAATCAAAAATATAAAATAACGATTATTATGGTTTTACATGATATTAATCAAGCGATTCAATATTCAGATAATATTATAGCTATAAAAAAAGGAAGAATAATTATAGAAGGAAAATCAAATGAAGTGATTACAAGTGAAGTTATTAGAGAAATCTATGGGATTGATTTAAAGATGACACAATTATCTAAACAACCCTATGTATTTACAGTATAGGGGCAATGCCCCTTTTTCCTTGACAGGTAAATAGGATTAGAATATCCTTATAGCATAATTAATTCTATATAAAATAAAGAAACTGTTACAAAATAAAATTGGGGGAATAAAAAAATGGAAAGAATAACAAGTTTTAGCGTTGATCATCGTAAACTTACAAAAGGAGTTTATGTCTCAAGAGTAGATGGAGACTTGATTACATATGATATTCGTATGACACAACCAAATGTTGAGCCAGCTTTAAAACCAGAAGCAGCACATACCATTGAACATATTGGGGCAACATTACTTAGAAATGGAAAATATAAAGATCAAGTGATTTATTTTGGACCAATGGGCTGTATGACAGGCTTTTATTTAATCGTAAGAGATTTAGATTTAGAGATAATTAATGGAATTGTAAAAGATGTTTACACACAAATTGCTTCATGGAATCAAGAAATTCCAGGAGCGAAGGAAGAAGAATGTGGAAATTATACTTTTATGGATTTAGAAGAAGCTAAAAAAGCAGCAGATTATTTTGTGAACAGTAAATGGGAACATAAATATCATTTACTCTAAGAAGAAATTGTTCATATACAATTTCTTTTTTTTTGCTATAATGGGGGTAAATGAGGTAAAGATATGAAGAAAACAAAAGAAATAATTATTGATGCGTTCTGGCAATTATTAGAAGAAAAACCCTTTAATAAAATAACAGTTCAAAACATTGTTGAACGTTGTGCATTAAATAGAAATACTTTTTATTATCATTTTCAAGATATCCCAAATCTTGCTGAATATACAGTAAAATTATGGGCAGATGAAATCATTCAAAACAATTATGAATTTGGTTCACCAATGACGTGTCTTTCTCCTTTGGTAGAAGAATTTATAAAATATAAAAAAGCTTTCCAACATCTTTATTCATCATCTCAAAAAGATGAATTTATTACATATATGAATCATGTCGCTTTACATATTGTTAAAATGTTTATGAAACAATCTTCACATTATGTATCAAGAAGTGAAGATGAAAAGGAAACATTAACACATTTTTATAAATGCTTAATGATAGGTATTTTAATTGATTGGTTAGAATGCCAAGGAGATTATGATTTAAAATTATTTGTAGAAAAAATCTATCATTTAATAGATAGTTCCTCACAGACTTTATTATAAGTCTGTTTTTTAGTTATTTTCTCTTTTTTGTCCATTTTATAATCAATAAAAGAGGACTATATTATAAGTAGGAAGTGATACATATGAAAACATTAAATAAAGTAAAAACAAGTATTTGGATCAACGCACTTAGTGCAATTATTATTGGGATTTTATTCTTGATCAATCCTCAAGAATCCTTTCAAATGATTACGATTATTGCAGGAATAATTATTACAGCAACAGGTATTCTTGATTTTATTTATTATTTAAATGGTTGGCTTGATATTTATTTTATGAAGAATACATTATTAAGTGGTTTTCTAAAATGTTTGTTAGGAATCTTTGTGTTAACACATATACCACTTATGACAACTTTCTTCTCTTATATTTTTAGTTTATATATTATTATTAGTGCTTTATATTGTTTTGAAGCCTATACGTTTATTAAATCAATGATAAGTTATTCTTTAACTTTTGATTATGTTGTTGTCACAATTTTAATATTTACAGGTCTTACGATGTTCTTTTTAGCACCAAGTACAGTGATTTCATCTTCATTTGTGATTGGTATATTATTTTTAATTAATGGAATATCTAATCTCTTTATTGCCTTTAGATTAACAAGAATTATTAAACAATACAGAACCTATATTCAATAAGCAGAGAAATCTACTTTTTTAAATAATTAAAACATTTTAGCACTCACCTCTTGACAGTGCCAAAGCCAAGAGCTATAATGTATTTAGAAATTAGGAAAGGTATTAATAAAGAACCTAGTTTC
>ERZ826396.109-NODE-109-length-121204-cov-15.744538_pt1 | contig 121204 bp, 126 predicted proteins | sample MGYA00519926_ERZ826396 | MGnify/ENA primary metagenome ERZ826396 (study PRJEB31778, sample SAMEA3449230) | human gut metagenome | biome: human gut; feature: human-associated habitat; material: faeces | place: United Kingdom | collected 2010/2012 ... | reverse complement strand
AAGAAGTACCGCGAGGAAAACAAAGAAAAGGTAGCTGCTGCCCAGAAGAAGTACCGCGAGGAAAACAAAGAAAAGGTAGCTGCTGCCCAGAAGAAGTACCGCGAGGAAAATAAAGAAAAGGTAGCTGCTGCTAAGAAGAAGTACTACGAGGAAAATAAAGAAAAATGGAAGGAGTATAACCAAAAATCTAGACAGAAAAAATCCTCCCTTGCGTTGGCACGCAGTGTGGGAGGAAAAGAATAAACCATCATCACTATACCAGAACAAAAGTTAAAAATCAATATAAGGAGGATAAAACCATGGAAATTGTAATCACTATCAGCGAAAGAGATTTAGTAAGACATCCTGATATTATGGACACTTTGAAAGCGATTGGTCACCAGCTTTCGGAAAAAACAGAATCCAATGACACCAAACAGACAGTGGCAGATTGTGTGGTAAATGCGGTTATGGACGCAAAAGAACAGGTCAAAACTGAAACCATTGAGGACGCCTGTGAGAATGCACAGAGTACAGAGGTTGTCAAAGAACCTGAAGCTGATGAGCAGCAGTCTTATTCAGTGGAAGACGTAAGAGCAGCCTTTGCCAAAGTTGGTAAAAAGTATGGAGCCGCAAAAGCAAAAGAACTGCTGCAACAGTTCAACGTAACCAGAGTAACTGATCTGGAACCAAAGAACTACGCAGAAGCCGTAGCTGCAGCTGAGGCGGTGATGTGACATGCCGGAAGTACATGCCAAACTTTCTGCGTCTGGCGCCAAAAAGTGGATGAATTGTCCTGGATCAATCACGCTGGAAGAACAGATCAGAGAAAAACCGAGCGAATATGCCGCGGAAGGAACAGCCGCCCACACACTGGGGGAAGCAAAGCTCCGTCTGGCATTAAAAGAGTTCACCCGAGCTAAGTACCACAAAGCCATCAAAGACCTTCCCATAGATGAAGATATGGAAGATTACACAGATGCCTACCGTGATTTTGTAATTGAGGAATTTAACGCAGTGAAACGAGAAACACCAGACGCGGTACTTCTGTTGGAACAAAGACTTGATTTTTCTGATTGGGTGCCAGCTGGATTCGGTACTGGCGACTGCATCATCATCGGTAATGGTAAAGTACATATCATCGATCTGAAGTATGGGAAAGGCGTTGCCGTATATGCTCAGGACAATCCACAGCTGCGTTTGTATGCCTTAGGCGCATTATCCGCTTATGATTTTCTCTATGACATCCAAGAGGTTTCCATGACGATTTTTCAGCCGAGAAAAGATATCATCGATACGGAGACGATGGAAACCAGCGTGTTATATCAGTGGGGAGAATCCGTCAAACTGACAGCCCAAGAGGCGTATGCAGGTTCCGAAAAATTCTGCGCTGGTCCACACTGCGACAGCGGTTTTTGCAAGGCTAGACCTATTTGTCGTGCCTACGCAGAAAAAAGAATGGAAATGGCCAAATATGAATTTGCCAAACCCGCAACATTATCACCTGAAGAAATTTCAGAAATTCTGGAAGAAGCCGAAGCTTTGTCGAAATGGGCTACCCTGATCAAAGATTATGCTCTGGACGAAGTGGTAAACAACGGCGCAGAATTCCCCGGATACAAGGTGGTAGAAGGCCGTAGTAATCGTGTCTTTAATTTGGATGATACGTTGATTGCCGGTCAGTTGATCGCAAAAGGGTTTAATGAAGATGATATCTGGCCGCGTAAGTTGAAAACAGTATCTGCTCTGGAAAAGTATCTGGGGAAAAAAGAATTTGAAAAATTGTTAGGTGAATTTGTTGTGAAACCGCAGGGAAAACCTACGCTGGTTCCCATCACCGACAACCGGCCAGCATTTGGTTCGTCAGAATCAGCAGCCAAAGATTTTGAAAATGTAATGGATCATTAAGGAGGAATTTAATATGAGTAACACAACAAATATGAATCAGGCAACAAAAGTTATCACAGGCGAAGTTCGTTTTTCTTACCTGCACGTATTTGAAAAAAGCAGTATCAACGGCAGTGATGAAAAATACAGCGTTAGCCTGCTGATCCCGAAATCAGATAAAAAGACTATCGCCGCTATCAACAAAGCGGTTGAAGCAGCTAAGCAGGCTGGGATCGGTAAGTTCGGCGGAAAAATCCCTGCAGTTCTGAAACTGCCTTTGAGAGATGGGGACGATGAAAGACCGGACGATGAAACTTATGCGGGTTGCTACTTCGTAAACGCCAACTGTAACCAGCAGCCTGGTCTGGTTTATAAAAACGGTCAGCCGATCATTGACAGTACAGATCTTTATAGTGGCTGCTATGGTCACGCATCTATCAATTTCTACGCGTTTAATAGAAACGGAAACAAGGGTATCGCTTGCGGGCTGAATCATCTGATGAAGACACGAGATGGGGAACCCCTGGGTGGTAGAAGTCGTGTAGAAGATGACTTTGCTGGATTTATCGAAGAAGATGAAGATTACCTGAGCTAAAAAGGGGTGGTTTGTTATGCGTGAAATGTCGATCGACATTGAAACGTATAGCAGCGAGGATTTAACGAAAACAGGAGTCTACCGATATTCGGAGGCTCCTGATTTTGAAATCCTGCTGTTTGCTTACGCTTTTGACGATGATGATACGGTGCACCAGATAGATCTGGCTTGTGGAGAAAAACTTCCAGAATTCATTCTTGAGGCTTTGACAGATCCAGATATTGTGAAAACTGCGTATAACGCAAATTTTGAAAGAGTTTGTATCTCTGTTTATCTTGGGCTTACTGATTTCCTTCCCCCAGAACAGTGGAGGTGTACCGCTGTTGCTTCTTCAGAGTTAGGACTTCCGCAGAACCTTGCCGGGGTTGCTAGTGCTTTTGGTTTATCCGAACAGAAGGATACCAGAGGTAAAGCCTTGATCAACTACTTTTCAAAACCTTGCAAACCGACAAAATCAAATGGAGAACGCACCAGAAACCTTCCAGAACATGATATGGAAAAGTGGAAAGCTTATAAGGAGTATAACATCCAGGACGTAGTCGTAGAAAGAGCAATCAAAGAAAAGCTGGCCAGATTCCCTTTAAAAGACAGTGAACAAAAACTATGGGAAATAGACCAGAGGATACTTGATCGTGGTGTTGGCGTGGATGAGGTGCTTACACAAAATGCGATCCTTTTTAACCAAATCCATAAAGAAGATCGCATGGAACAGCTGCAGAACATCACCAATCTGCAAAACGTAAATTCGGTGGCACAGCTGAAAAAATGGGTGGAGAGTCGCACAGGGGAGAACGTGGAAAGCTTAGATAAGAAAGCGGTGAAGAATCTGCTTGAAACATCACAAGATGATGTGCTAAAGTCCGCCTTGCTGCTTCGAAAGGAATTAGCAAAAACATCGATCGCAAAGTATGAAGCTGTCAAAAGATCTATGTGCCAAGATAAAAGGGTTCGTGGAATTTTGCAGTTCTATGGTGCCAACCGTACCGGCAGATGGGCGGGGCGAATTTTACAGGTGCAGAATCTTCCGCAAAACCATCTTGCCGATTTGGATCTTGCCAGAGAGCTTGTTCGCAGTGGGGATTATGATTTATTTCAGACTCTTTTTTCTGTCCCACAGACTCTTTCGGAGCTGATCCGTACCATGTTGGTTCCCTCGGAGAACTGCAGATTTATCGTATCAGACTTTTCTGCCATCGAAGCCCGTGTGATCGCGTTCCTTGCCGATGAAATTTGGCGTCTGAACGTGTTTGCCGAAGGTGGTGATATCTACTGCGCGTCAGCTTCTCAAATGTTCAAGGTACCAGTGGTAAAGCACGGAGTCAATGGTCATCTTCGACAAAAAGGGAAAATCGCAGAGCTGGCATTAGGCTATGGTGGGGGTGTATCAGCCCTTACCAGTATGGGTGCACTTGAAATGGGAATCCCAGAAGAAGAACTGCAGCCGTTGGTCGATATGTGGCGCGGGTCTAATCCAGCCATCACGAGATTTTGGAAAACAGTGGAGAGAGCTGCCATGGATGCAATCAAAGGAAAGCCCTCCAGAATCCGTCATGGAATCAGCTTTGTCAGAGAGGCTGGTATACTTTTCGTTGGTCTTCCTAGCGGTAGGAGGATAGCATACGTCAAACCGGAAATTGGCGAAAACCGTTTTGGTAGCCCTTCTATTCATTATATGGGTGTTGACCAGACCAAGAGGACATGGACAAAATTAGAAACTTGGGGCGGTAAGCTGGTAGAAAACATAGTACAAGCTGTAGCGAGAGATTGTCTAGCAGAAAGTATTATTCGTTTGGAACAGAAAGGATATAGAACAGTTTTTCATGTACACGATGAAGCTGTATTGGATGTTCCGGAAGGAACGGGATCTGTTGAGGATGTTACCAGCTTGATGGGAAAACCGATCAGCTGGGCGCCGGGGCTGCCATTGACAGCAGCGGGTTATGAGTGCCGGTATTATAAAAAAGATGGCTAAAGGGGTGATATAGTGCGGACATTAAGAATTGCGACGGGAAACAGCCGAACAACGAAGATATGGAAGAATACCACATTTACATGGGAGGCGCTTGTGGAAAGGTTGTCTACCACGTCCAGAACCCCTGAATCACAAGGCGAATATAAAAACATGACCAAGTCGCAGCAGGATAAGATCAAGGATATCGGCGGTTTCGTTGCCGGAAAGCTGAAGAATGGAAGTCGAAAAGCTGAAAACGTGGAAAGCCGAGATATTATCACGCTGGATGCTGACTTTGCGGCTGTAGATTTCTGTGACCAGCTTGACATTTTTCTTTCCTGCGCATGGTGTGTGTATTCTACCCATAAGCACACACCGGAAAAACCTAGGCTGCGACTTCTGATCCCCCTGGATCGGTCGGCAACAGCTGAAGAATACGAAGCGGTAGCGCGGAAAATAGCAGATAACATTGGCATAGACCAGTTTGATGATACAACTTACCAGCCGCATAGATTGATGTACTGGCCAAGCACCAGCATGGATGGGGAGTATGTATTTCGCACTGGAAAAGGTGAATTTCTGTCTGTAGATTCTACCCTGCAGCAATATAAGGACTGGACAGATGTCTCCGAATGGCCTGTGTCTGGCCGAACACTGCAGAGGAAAGATAGACTGCTGAAAAAACAGGAAGACCCGTGTTCTAAAAATGGGATTGTTGGTGCTTTCTGCAGAACATATAACGTGGAAGAAGCTATGGAAAAATTTCTTCCGGGCGTATATGTGCCCTGTGCTATGGAAGACCGGTATACCTACGCGGCCGGTAGCACTGCTGCTGGTGCTGTCATATACGATGACGGAAAATTCATTTACTCCAATCATGCCACAGATCCTGCGGGTGGCGTGCTGTGTAATGCTTTTGACCTTGTCCGGCTCCATAAGTTCCGCGAACTGGACGAGGAAGCAGCGGAAGGAACGCCAACGGTAAAGCTGCCATCTTATTTGGAAATGCGAGAGTTAGCGTCTAATGACGCTGAGGTTCGTATGACACTGCACAAAGAGAAGCTTGCTGGTTCACAAAAGGATTTTGCTGGTATTTCCATTGCGGAAGATGAAGATGATGACTCTTGGGTATTAGAAATGGATGTGGACGGCAAAGGAAACTATATGGCTACGATCCACAATGCAAAAATGATACTGAGTCATGACCCACTTCTGAAAGGAAAAATCCGGAAAAATGAATTTACCAAAAAATACCGCGTCTTTGGCGCCCTTCCGTGGAACACGGACGAGAGAGAACGTGACTGGGAAGATAATGACGATTCTGGTCTTCGGTACTACATAGAAAAGGTTTACCAGATCAAGGGAAAAGCCAATATTGAAGACGCGTGGGGGCTGGTAGCCAATGAAAACAGATACCACCCGGTAAGGGACTATCTTGAAAGCCTAGTGTGGGACGGCGTTCCGCGCGTGGAGACTCTGTTTATCGAATTTATGGGTGCAGAGGATAACGCCTATACGCGAGCTGTTTCCAGAATCGCGCTGACTGCAGCCGTTGCCAGAATATTCGCACCTGGAATTAAATACGACAATGTCGTGGTTTTAGTCGGTCCGCAGGGATGCGGAAAAAGTACGATTTTGAAAAAACTTGGGCGTGATTGGTTTTCAGACACCTTGACGACCATGCAGGGAAAAGAAGCTTATGAACAGATTCAAGGCTTTTGGATCATCGAGATCGGCGAGCTGGCAGCCATGAAACGGTATGAAGTAGAAACTGTAAAGCAATTTACTTCCAAAAGTGAAGACTCCTATCGGGCTGCCTATGGGCATCATGTAGAAACCCATAAGCGACAATGCGTATTTTTTGGGACTACCAATACGTATGATTTCCTGAAAGATATGACTGGGAACCGCCGATTTTTCCCAGTGGACGTGCATCCGGAAAAGGCAGCAAAGGATGTATGGAATGACCTAGACGCAAAGACCGTGGATCAGATTTGGGCTGAAGCTGTTAGCCTGTTCCGGAACGGAGAGAAGTTCTATCTGTGGGATGAGGATATAAAACGCATGGCGGAAGAAGTGCAGGATAGTCATTTAGAGGAAAGTCCTTTGGCGGGTGCTGTTCTTGCATTCCTTGATAAAAAGATACCCAAAAACTGGGATGAAATAGACCTCTGTGCCAAAAGGGATTTTATCCGGGGTGAATCTTTTGTTTCGGATATCAAGGGGGAAGTGTACCGGGATAAGGTATGCGCACTGGAAATTTGGTGCGAGCTGTTTAACGGTGAACGAAAAGACCTGACACGGCAGAAAAGTAAGGAGATCAATGACATCATCGAAAAAACCGGTGAATGGGTTCGGGCGAAAAGTACTTTTTATTTAGGTACTATCTACGGGCATCAAAGAGGTTTTACAAGAAAGAATAAAACATTATGAAACATTACAACGTTTCATAAAAAAACCTTGAAAATCAAGGCTTTCAGATTATATGAAACAATGAAACATATTTACTTGTGTAAGAATTACGGATTATAGAATTTTTAGAACTTATTAAAATCTATAATTTCTATAATCCGATAAGCTTTATAGAACTAATGTTTTATTGTTTCACAAACCACTAGAATTATTGATTTTTAGGGATTCTTCGATGAAACATTTGGTGTTTTACTTTTGGAAAAGAGGAAAGAAATTTGAAAGAAAGTAAAATTGAAAGATTTTTTATCAAGGAATGCAAAAAGAAAGGATGGCTTCCGTTAAAGTTTGTCTCCCCCAGTATGTCAGGACTGCCAGACCGCATGGTTTTACTTCCGGGAGGAAAAGTATCTTTGGTGGAGTTAAAGGCAGAGGGGAAGAAGCCCAGACCTTTACAGACAGCTGTACATAGAATTTTGACAGGTTTGGGGTTTCACGTATACGTGATAGACAGCAAAAGTGGAGTCGAAGCCTATGTAAATGAAATCAGTGAGGAAGTAGGTGAACTAGAATGAAATACAGCCCGCATAAATATCAGGAATTGGCGGAGGAACATATATACGAACATCCTCGCTGCGGCTTATTTTTGGAAATGGGCTTGGGAAAAACCGTAGTCACATTGACTGCATTGTATAACCTGATGTATGACCGATTTGAAATTGGAAAGGCTTTGGTGATTGCCCCCTTGCGAGTGGCAGAGGATACATGGAGCAGGGAAAGTGAAAAATGGGATCATCTGCAGGGGCTTACCATATCAAAGATATTGGGAACCCCGACACAACGCCGGAGGGCGCTTGCCAGAGAGGCCGATATCTATATTATCAATCGGGAAAATGTGGTTTGGTTGTGTGATGAACTTTCCCAAGTAGGAGATGGTTGGATGTTTGATGCCGTTGTGATCGATGAGCTTTCCAGCTTCAAAAGTCCAAAGGCGCAGAGGTTTCGGGCGCTGCGTAAGTACATATCCCGCAGCAGCCGCGTGATCGGGTTGACAGGGACGCCGGCGCCAAATGGATTGATCGACCTGTGGAGTCAGATCTATTTACTGGATGGCGGTGAGCGATTGGGAAAAACCATATCTGGATATCGCGAAAGATACTTTACACCAAACCAAAGAAACCAGACAACGATTTTCAACTATAAACCAAAGCCGGAAGCCGAGGATAGCATCAATCAAAAGATATCAGATATCTGTATCAGTATGAAAGCAGAAGATTGGCTGGAGCTTCCGGAAAGAATAGACAGTGTTCAGACAGTAACACTATCGCCAAAAGAAATGGCAGCTTACGAGAAATTTGAAAGAGAACAGTATATCCAGTTTATTGAGGGCGAAGTTACAGCAGCGACTGCGGCAGCGCTGACAGGAAAACTTCTGCAGTTTAGCAACGGGGCAATGTATCTGGGTAATGGAGATTATGTAAAAACCAGTGATAAAAAACTGGACATGTTGGAGGAATTGGTGGAAGCCGCGAACGGAAAACCAGTATTGTGCTTCTATAGTTTCCGGCATGACCTAGAACGGATCAAGGAACGGTTTCCGAATGCAAGGAAATTAGAAAGCAGCCAAGATATCTCAGACTGGAATAATGGGGAGATATCCATGCTGCTTGCGCATCCGGCTGGTGCTGGGCATGGGTTAAACCTGCAGGCAGGAGGGCACATCATAGTCTGGTTTGGGTTGACGTGGAGTTTGGAGCTATATCAGCAGGCAAATGCCAGATTGTATAGACAAGGTCAGACAGAGCGTGTGATCATTCATCACTTGATTACAGAGGGTACTGTCGACCAGCAAGTACTTGCAAGCTTACAAGGAAAAACAGAGGTACAGGACGATTTGATGGAGTCTTTGAAAGTTAAATATGGGAGGTAATGTTTATGAAGATTGAATTGAATGTATCCCGGTTAAAAGAAATATACAAAGTGTGCAGTGCTGCCTTGGACACGAAACATGAAAAGGAACCAATGCGGTTCATCCACCTTGAAAATAAAAATGGTGTCTTATGCGCGTTTGCATCAGACGGATATGCTGCAGTAGAAACTAAGACACAAGTGCAAGAAAAAGAACATTTTGTTTGTTTGCTTCCCGTTGTCCAGATTCCCAAAAGTGCAGAACAGGTATCTATCCAGATTTTGAATGGTATGCTGGATATCTCATTTTCGAATGGGGTTAAGTATACTCAGAGAGCAGTACCACCTGGATTATACATGGATGTAAGTTTGGTGAACAGAAGCTTTGAACGCGATCAGCAAAAGTATGAAATCGCTGTAGATCCAAAACTTCTTATGCGAGCATTAAAGGGATTTTGCGATAAAAAAGAAGCTGTTGTCCTGCGGTTTGGGACCGAGAAAGAGCCTATTCTTATTGACTCCTTTGTTCCTAGCAGAGGATCGGCCGAAGTAAGAGGTGATAAAAGAATGCTTTTGCTTCCTGTCAGATTGAACTATAAAGAAGCGAATCAGAAACTGTCAGAGAGAACCTTTTAGGAGCGAGGTGGCGAGATGCGGCAATGCAGTACCGCCGCCGTTTGCGGAAGCCCTTGTCAGAGCAAATCTGCCGGAAATGTGCGGGGAGAAAATTGGAAGTATGGAAGAATTACGGAATGTTATGACAGGATAAGTGATTGATTGTAAAAAAGAATGGAGGGGAAAGCATGGATAAAATCTTAGAAATGAAACCTTTAACACTGGAAGAATTGCAGAAGATGAACGGACAGCCGGTATTTGTAATTACAAAGGACGGAAAAAAATTCTGGGCGCTTGTAAACATGAATTCTGTTTATGCAGACAATACTAGGGTTTTCTTTTTTGATAGCCCATATTCATGCAAAAAATATGGAGAAATCTGGCTTGCTTACGCATATCATCCTACTCACATAGAACGGGAGAACTGGAAGCCGTGCAAGATATGTAAAATAAAAGGACTTTCGGAAGCATGGATTCTTCAAAAAAAGAAGTTTTGTCAACATTGTGGCAGACCGCTGACAGAGGAAGCTTGGGAAGAATTGGAAAGAAGGTTTAGGGGGTGAGGGATTGAAGCAAATTGATGGTGATAGAGTTTTAAGAGAAATAAGAAAACACAAGAACATGGTTGTGATTAGCTGCAAAACGAAGTATTTTCCTTTGGATTTGATTCGGAAAATAATTCGGGAAGCTCCGGAAGTTGGAATTTGTGAAAGTAAAGTTATATCGAATGCAGACCACATACGGTCAATGAGTGATGAGGAATTGGCTGGATTTCTTGATGATTTTTCTTCAGAGTGTTTGAGTTGTGCGAGAAGCGGCGGAAATGAATATTGCAAAATATATAGTGGTGGAAGATTTTGCGAACCGTGTGACATTATGAAATGGCTGAAGAAACCAGCAATAGAGAAATGAACATGAAATACAAAGTTTTTTACAGCGGTTTCGTTTATGTTGAAGCCGATACAGCCGAAGAAACTGAGGAAAAAACTTTTGATGAGGTGGAAGAAATCTATTCCGAAAAACAAATTGATTCTGTGATCGAAGTGGATGAATTTGTTGTTGAATTGTAGGATTTTGTTATCAAAAGAGGTGAATTTGACATGATGGTAAATAAAAATTCGATTTTTTGTGTGTATATGACACCTTGTAATTATTGTTCGAAGTTTGATAAACCTTGCAATGAGGCATGTGACGACAAGGAAAAGCCTAAAAAAGCAAAAGTCCCTGCGGGTAGTGAAGCACCTGATAAAATGCTTAATCCAGCCGGGGAGTATGCTGTTACGTTTGCCCATAACCATGGTATGAGTATTGCTGCAGCTATGGAACATCCTATGGTAAAAGCAAGGTTTGAGGTATTCAATAAAACGGGATGGTGATAAAATGAAACGATTTTTAATTTGCGCCCTCGCGGCGGCAGTTATTGCCGTATCACTTGCATGTTGCGGGGTGAGTGAGGCGGAAGCAGGGCAAGAGGAAATGTTTGTGGAAGTGTATGAAGGTCGTAGTTACAGCGTAGTATATCATGCAGAAACAAAAGTGATGTATGTAGCTGGTGATGTTAAATATGGTGATGTATTTACCGTTCTTGTAAATCCAGATGGTACACCTATGATTTGGAGGGAATAACTATGGACGAACTCAGCCGCAATGGCAGCGGATACTATGACCCGACTGCGTCGACGGTTTTACATGCCATACATAAACGGGAAATGGAAGCCGATGAGAACGCCAACCGTATCATCAAACTGATCAAGGATTTATTGCGTATCTGCGATTTCGAATTGATCGAGAGAATCTAAATCCGTCATAAACCTACGGGGAGGGAATACCGATGAACAACGAAGAGAAGAAGCAGTACTTGCGCAGATACCAGGAAGCAAAGAAAAGGGCGAAGAGGATACAGGAAGAAATTGATGCGCTGCGTTCCAGCGAGACAAGCCCTGTTGGGTTAGGGGATGGGTTGCCGCATGGAAGTGGTACATCCGATCTGTCTGGATACGCAGCGAGATGGGACGAGCTGGTGAGGGAACTGGAAGCAGAAAAAGAAATGCAGATGGTGACTTACCGGGAAATCCGTCAGCAGATCGGGATGGTTCCGGATCCAACAGAACAGGAAATCCTGTCCAGACGCTATCTGCTGGAACAGAGATGGGAGAAAATTTCTGTGGAAATGAACTATGATTACCGGTATGTGTTAAAACTTCATGGAAAAGCACTGCTGCATTTTGAAGTTGTTTGAAAAGGACACATAAAGACACATGAAAGTATGGTAAAATGTCATCGTGGAAAAAGACATAAATGCACCTCCTTTCTTTTGGGACGCCTTACGGGGCGTCCTTTTTCTTTGGAGGCAGAAAGGACGGTGGAAGCTGTGACTGTTTCGAAAAATAAGTATGTCGGCAGACCGCCGAAATTTCGAACGAAAGAAGAAATACAGGAAAAGATAGATGCGTATTTTAAAGAATGCGAAGGGGAATTGTTGCTGGACGATAATGGGAGTCCTACATGCACCAAAACAGGATTGGTCTATACCAAACAGCCAAAGCCACCAACGGTGACAGGTCTGGCGCTTGCGTTGGGATTTGCGTCCAGACAATCCCTCATGGAATACCAATGCAAAAAAGAATTTGCTGACACGATTATACGCGCGAAATCCAGAATTGAAGAATATGCGGAAGCCAGACTGTTTGACCGTGACGGCGTCAACGGCGCAAAATTCAGCCTGATCAATAATTTCCGCGGCTGGGGTGAAAAGCCAGAGCAGGAACAGGATACCGGCAGCAATATGGTTGCGCTGGCTGAAATCCTCATGCGCCCTGGAAAAAATCGGAACATCCACGACTTTGAAGGGGATGACGAGGCATGAACATTCCGGCTCCATTTTCGCAGAATCAGAAAGAATACTTTGACCGCACATTTACCCATTGGCTGAACGTAGCCGAGGGAGGAAAGCGTGGTGGGAAGAACGTAGTCAATACATTGGCATTCTGCACCAGATTGGAACGACACCAGAGCAGGATTCACCTGATCGCTGGGGTATCTACGGCAACGGCAAAAATCAATGTGCTGGACTGTGACGGTTTCGGCATGAAAAATTTTTTTGAAGGACGCTGCCGTGAGGGGGAGTACAAAAAGCGTGACTGCCTATATATCCAGACACCTGTTGGAGAAAAAATCGTCTTGATTTCCGGTGGCGGAAAAAGCGGCGATGAAAAGCTTATCAAAGGGAACACCTACGGCATGGCGTATGTGACAGAAGCCAATGAATGTACGGCAGACTTTATCCAGGAAGTTTTTGACAGGACGCTGACCAGTCCGGAAAGAGCAGTTTTTCACGACCTGAACCCGAAAGGGGATGGGCATTGGTACTATAAAACAGTGTTGGACTTCCACGCCAAAAAGCAAAAGAAAAATCCCGACTATGGTTTTAACTATGGGCATTTCACCATTGCTGATAACCTTTCTGTTTCTGACGATAACTTACGCAAGACCCTGTCTACCTACGACAGGAAAAGTATCTGGTATGCTCGAGATATTTTGGGCTTGCGCCGCTCTCCCGAAGGTCTGATTTATGACATGTTCTCTGCAGAAAAGAATGTTTACAGCACGGCAGAAGCCCCTGTGGATATGGTCTGGCGGTCCACAAGAACGATTGCAATTGACTATGGTACCACGAATCCTTGTGTCTTTCTGGATATTTACGATGACCAAGAAACGGTTCGTATCGATCGGGAATATCGTTGGGACAGCCGGGAAGAACATCGACAGAAAACAGATAAGGAATATGCAGACGATCTGGAAACATTCATGGGTACAGGCGGCTGTGCAGTATTGGTAGACCCATCTGCAGCTTCCTTCATCGCAGAACTGAAAAGCAGAGGGATTTTTGTGATAAGTGCAAAAAATGATGTGCTGGACGGTATCAGAAAAACATCCACCCTCATGAGCCGTGGTCAAATTCAGATCCATGCGCAGTGTGAAGGGCTGCGGAACGAGCTGGGGGCATATCGTTGGGACGATAAATCCAGCCAGCGAGGAGAAGAAAAGCCTGTGAAAGAACAAGACCATGGACCAGATGCGCTGCGTTATTATATCAACTCCCTGCCGGACTGGCGGGTGACATAGGAGGTGGGAAGATTGTCCCGCAAGAAAAGAAAAACAACCGGCACAGCAAAGCCGGTACAGACAGCGGATGCGTTCAGCAATCCGCTTTTTCATTTGGGTTACGGCTCCCAATCTCCATTGGAAGCAACAGAGTACCCATTGACCCGCATGACATACGACTATGCCCTTCTGAACAGCTTGTATCGCTCAAACTGGGTGGTACAGAATGTAGTGGGTATTATCCCGGATGATATGCTGCGGGAAGGCTTTACGGTATCCGGTTCCATTGCTCCAAAGTATCAGCAGGAACTTGACCGCTGCTTGCGTCAGACACAGCTGTATGACCGTATCAATGAGGGTATGCGCTGGGGCAGGCTGTATGGCGGTGCAGCTGGATTGATTTTGATTCGAGGGCAAGAAGATTTGTCCAAACCCCTTGAACTGGACACTATACTTCCGGGTTCCTTTGCTGGGCTGTATATTGTTGACCGATGGTCAGGTATCACGCCAGGCATGGAGCTGGTTTCTGACTTGGCAGACCCAGATTTTGGCTTGCCCAAATACTATGACATCAATATGGCAGACGGCAGTACGGTGGTATCTGTCCATCATTCCCGCATCATTCGCTTTGTCGGTCGGGAACTGCCGTATCTGGAAAAGATGGCAGAAATGTACTGGGGAGAATCTGAAGTGGAAGCCCTCTATGCGGATGTTGTGAAACACGACAATGTGGCAGCGAACATGGCTGCTTTGACCTTCCGTGCCAATGTGGATTCCATGGAGGTGGAAAATCTGGACCAGCTTTTTTCTGTTGCGCCCACTGCCATCCAGCAACGTTTCTGGCATATGATGCAAGCGCAGAGTGTATTGAAATCCAATTTCGGCATGCAGCTGGTGAATAAAGGCGATTCGGTGAAAAATACCCAGTACACCTTTACGGGCTTACAGGAAATCTACGACAGCATGTGCCTTGACTTATCCGGTGCCAGCAGGATTCCAGTGACAAAGCTGTTTGGACGTGCGCCGGCAGGACTGAACGCCACAGGGGAAAGTGATCTGCAGAACTATTACGATTACGTGGACACTTTACGGGAAAGCAAGCTGCGCCCCATTCTGGAAAAGCTGCTGCCTATCATTGCCATGAGCGTATGGGGCGGCGTTCCGGAAGATATGGATATCCAGTTCCCGCCACTTTGGACGCCAACAGCCAAAGAAGTGGCAGAGATCGCAAAGGCAAAAGCCGAAACCATCATTGCCGCTTTTCAGGCTAATTTGCTGGATCAGGCAACTGCTCAGCGCGAGCTGAAGAAACTGGCAGAAGAAACTTCTATGTTTGACAGCATTTCCGAAGAAACCATCAAGAAAAATGAGGGAAAGACCTTTCAGGATGTGACGGCTCTGCGTGACCCGCTTATGGGGTTGGGATTTGAGGAGGCGTGATAGATGCCAATTCAAAAATCACCAAACGAAAAAGAACTGGAAAAACTGATAGCTATATTCCTGCGAGCAGAAACAGCCATCATCAATGAAATAGGACGGCTGCGTTCTCAAGGATTGGTAGATTATCATGCTGTGGCTGCCCTGAACCGGATACAGGCTATCTTGAAACAGATGGAAACAGACTGCTGGGAATATGTACCAAAGATGGTAGAACAACAGTTTTATGTTCGGGTGCCGGAAGCCCGTAAGATATTGGAACCAGTAGAAAAACATGTCCGTGGATATGAAAATGCGGAGGCGTTGACGGCTACACAGTACAGCATTATGGACCGTCTGGTGACTAATCTCATGGGAGAAATTGTGGAAGCGTCAGGGACGGCGCAGAACACTCTGCAAAATGGCCTGATCGGCAGAACCCAGGGGGATATTTTCCGTCGGGTTTCTTTGGGAACGCTGGCACAGACACAAGCCATGGGAAAAGGTGCCCAGAAAGCCGCCAATGATATTTTTCAGGCATTGGCAAGGGAAGGCGTGACTGCCTTCGTGGATAAATCTGGAAGGAGATGGAGCCTGCATACCTATTGCAGCATGGTGGCACGAACCACAAGCAGACAGGCGGAAGTACTGGCAACACTGACAGCGGACGAAGAACACGATTTGTACAAGATCAGCAGCCACGGAACTACTTGCAAAATCTGTGCGCCGCTGGAAGGTCGGGTTTACAGCAAAAGCGGAAAAGACCCAAACTTCCCGCCGCTGTCTTCTGCCTTTGGGAAGATTGACCCAACAGGTCCCAATGATTTGACCAATAGTTATCTGAACATCCATCCAAGCTGCCTGCATGTGCTGACGCCATGGACACCGGCAGGTAGAAGTGAAGAAGAAATACAGAAAATCAAAGATTTTTCCAGTTTCAAAAAGAATCCTCCCACTATGGACCCCAGAACCCAAAAGCAGATAGACGCCTACCGGAAAAAAGAAACGGCAAGGGCTGACTGGCTGCGGGACTATCGGCAGTGGGAAACATACCGCATGACGCTGGGGAATCAAGTGCCTAAGACATTTGAAACCTTCCGGAAACATAAGCGGTTGAGGGATGATAAGTACAAGAAATGGATGCAGTTATATCGCAAGGAGGGAAGGGACACCGATGAAAAATAATTACAGTGTAAGGTCAGGATTGGCGCCCAAGAAGCCGCCACCCCCACCACCAGAATCAACAGAAAGGAGAGGCACTATGGAAGGATATGTTGAACTTTTGAAGAAAGCCCTTGCGGCTGAAACAGAAACAGTACGCCTTTATACAGCAATTCTTGCGCTGGCACCACAGAAGCACGTAACAAAGCTGCTGGAAATCAATGCAGACGAAACAGACCATCAGAGTATCTTGACTGATATGTTGGTGGAAGCACTGACGGGACAGAGTGCAGATCAGGAAAAACTGGTACCGGGGGTGAGATAAATGCTGACATATTACGGTACCGAAATCAGCCCCAACCAGACAAAAACGGATGAGGGATTCTTGATTTGCAAAAATGTCCCCATTGCCCGCACAGGTACCATGGAATATCTGGCAAGGGAACTTGGTCTGGACGGCGATCCGGAAAGAATCATCACTGTCAACCGCTACGAGGAGGATGTTTTTTCTCCGGCTGCAATGGCGTCTTTTGAGGGAAAGATCGTCACAGACAATCATCCGCCCGACAACCTTCTGCCGGAAACAGCAGGGGCGTACAGTCGGGGGCATGTCCAGAACGTACGCAGGGAAGGTGACAAGCTGGTGGCAGACTTGCATATCACAGATGCGTCTCTCATCAGTGACATTGAAAATGGTGTGAAACGGGAGGTTTCCTGCGGTTATACCTGCATTTATGTACCTGATGGAAACGGGTACCGACAAACACAAATCAGAGGGAACCATGTGGCGGTGGTACCGGCTGGGCGTGCTGGGCATGAGGTAGCCATCAAAGATAAACAACCAGAAAGAGGAGTGAATCACATGAGTAAATTCAGAACAGAGATTTTGAAGCTCTTTGGGAGCGCGGCAAAAGATGCCAATCCTGAAGAACTGGAAAAAATGGTAGAAACAACGGCAACGGCGCTGGATGCGGAAACGACACAGGCTCCTGCACCCGAACCGGAAAAGAAACCGGAAGAACAGCCCAAAGAAACAGAAGATGGTATGCAGGGCGGCGAACTTTCCGCAAAGCTGGATAAACTCATCGAAATGATGGGGGCTTTCATGGAAAATCAGATGGACAAAAAGAAAATGTCTGATGAATCCGACATTGACAAGGAAATTGCCCGTCTGGTCGGGGAAGAACCTGCAGCAGAGCCGGAAAAGGCAGTTACCATTTCTGCGGAAGAAATGGAAGACAAAAAATGTACTGCCGGTGATGCTTTCACTGTAGAGCTTCTGAAAAAAATTCGTCCGGCTGTGGCAGCTATTGAAAATAAGGATGAACGCGCCCGTGTCGTAGATGCGGTACTGTCTTCCATCCGTTCCGGCAATATGGGGGCAGATATCCTTGCCGCTACTCAGGACAGTGCAAAGAAAGCATCCAGCCAGCGTAAAGACATGAGTACCATTTGCGCAGAGCAGAAGGAAGCTTATGCCAAATTCAATCCACACTTAAACAAATAAGGCGGTGAGCGTATGGGTTTACAAACACAATCCATTGGAAAAAGCATGCAGTATGGTTTTGCTGGTTCTTTTTCCAGACAGCCTGATATGATCGTCAATACTGCGCCTTTGGGTGGAGAAATGCCAATCCTGTTTGGAACAGCATTGAAACGTGGAGAGAATGGCGCAGTCTTACCAATGGGAGCAGGGGACACAGCCAATCAGTTCGTTGGGATTGCTGGGCGCGAAGTTAAAACTGCAGTAGATTATCTGGCACAGAGTACAGGAGCATATTTCCCGGAAGACGCTGTGTCTGTATTCCAGCGTGGGTGCATCAATGTGCTGTGTCAAAGGGGGAACCCTATCATTGATGGCAAAGTATATGTCAGAGTGGCAGAAAATCCGTTATTTGCAGATGCTATGGTTGGCGGTCTGGAAGCTACAGAAGATGGGGAAAATACTATCCAGCTGGTGAATGCCCAGTGGAATGGTTCTGCCGATGAAAACGGCATTGCTGAATTAAGAATAGCATATATCGGACCAACAGAAGGCGCAGCAGGACCACAAGGTCCTATGGGACCAGCCGGACCAAAAGGAGAAACGGGTCCACAGGGACCAGCGGGTGAAAAAGGGGAAACTGGGGCACAAGGTTCTCAGGGTGAACCCGGACCAGCAGGTCCACAAGGACCGGCAGGACCTTCTTATACCCTTCCGGCTGCCACACCAGAGGCTTTGGGAGGAGTAAAGCAGATGCCTGCTATTGCCAATATTGCTGCGGCACCTACTCAGGAAGATTTTAACGGTCTTCTGGAAAAATTGAGAGCAGCAGGTTATTTACAAAATTAAAAAAGGAGTGTGAAAGATATGGGACTGAATACACAGGTGATCGGCACTGGTATGCCGAATGGTCAGGCTGGTTCTTATGCCAGACAGCCTGATATGATTATCAACACAAGACCCGCAGGAGGCAGCACAAATATTCCTTTCGGCGCACCACTGGAATATGCCGCTGACGGTGTGACAGTGGTACAGATGGGGGCGTCTTCCACAGCGGATAAGTTTGTGGGCATTGCTGCCAGAGAGGTGAAAAGCTCTCTGAACTATCTGAATCAGGGACAGGGTGAATACGCACCTGCAGAAGCGGTGCCTGTATTCCAGAGAGGCAGCATCAATGTTTTCTGCCAGAGAGGTACTCCCAGTCTGGGCGGCAAGGTGTTTGTCCGTACAACAGAAAATGGCAGCTTCTCTACTGCTAAGGTTGGCGGATTCGAGGCAGAAGACGACAGCGGCAAAGTGGTAGAATTGACCAACTGTCAGTGGGCAGGTCCTGCAGATGCCAATGGTATAGCAGAACTGCGCATCATGACTATGAACAATGCGTAAGGAGGGAACGATATGAGTTATAACAATATGGGTGTCTTTGACGGTGGCATCATTACTCCCAAACAGACACAGCCAGTGGGTATGCCTGTAATGGACGCAGCAGGGATTGCTTCCGGCAATGCGTTTTTGACTTCTGAACTAGAAAAAAGAGACCCAATCATCCGGCAGCCTCTGACCAGTGTGACATATCCTAGAGATGTACCCATCGAAACAGGCGGCGGTTGGGTAGAATTTGCTTCTGCCTTGTCTGTGCAATATGGTGTAACAGGTGGTAGCGGTGACAGCCCTATCACAGCGGGTGGCGCAAACGGTATTCCTATTGTACAGGCTTCTCTGGACAAAGGGCTGTTTAAGGCGCATGTATATTCTGTGGCACTGCGTATCATGTTTGTGGATATGCAGAAATCTAGCTACATTGGCAGAAGTCTGGATCAGCTGCTTCAGGAGGGTGTCCGCCTGAGCTATGACAAACATATGGACGAGAACGTCTATGCTGGTTTTGCGCAGTATGGCACATACGGTCTGGTAAATCATCCTGACGTGACAGAAACCACTGTGGCAGATGGTGCGAAAGGCACAACCAACTGGAAGGACAAAACACCTGACGAAATCCTGCTGGACATCAATACTGCCATTTCTGCCACTTGGGCGGCGGCTGGTTATGACAGCGCAGCTATTCCCAACCACATTTTGGTACCTTATGAACAGTATCTGTATCTGGTAAATACCAAGGTTTCTGAACTGGCAACCAAAAGCATTTTGGACTATCTGCTGGAAAACAATATTGTCAACAAAGACGGCAAAGGTCAGCTGTATATCGGTGCAACTGCGTGGTGCAAAGGCGCAGGTACCGGCGGTAAAGACAGAATGGTCGTTTATGTGAACCATGAACGCTTTATTGGTCTGGATGAGCTGGTTCCCCTGAACAGAATCATGACACAGCCCAATGTGGCGCATGTGTGCTATGACACTGCGTATATGGCGAATATTTCTGAAATCAAAATGATGTATCCTAACACCGTGACATATTGGGACGGCATTGGTGGCGACGAATAAGGAGGTATGAAAGATGGCAACAGTTATCATTTCCAAAAGAAACATCATCATTCCCAGCCCTGATGGCAGACAGGCGTTTCCTATCCCCAAAGATTACATTGGTGCAGTGCCTGATTGGGTGACAAAAACAAAATACTTTGAAGAACTGGTAAAAGACGGGAAGATTGCAGTTTCTTCCACCACAAAGGACAACGCTCTGGAACAGGCAGATGCAGAAGCGAAAAAGGCAGAACAGGAAGCCAGAGAAAAAGCCAAAGCTGCAGCAGAAGCAGAAAAGGCAGAACAGGAAGCTGCAGAAAAGTCTGAAGAAGCAGAAAAACCTGAGAGAAAGAAGAAATGAGGTGATGCGGGATGTTCTGTATGAAACCACAGTTTTTGGGTATCAAAGCCGCTGCGTCTAATATCGGGCATGCGGTAGGCAATTATACAGCGGAAATGTTCCAGCAGGACTTCCCGCAGTTTTTTACCGCGGATGGGGAAAGTCTTTTGCCGGAAACGATGCTGAATCAGTTTATCAGCCGAGCGAACACATCTATCCAGCCGGATAAATGGCTAGACGGTTGGCGGTATGCAGCTGGGCTGTATGTAGCCCATTATGCGACTTTGTATCTGCGTACCTTTGCTCCTGCCAGTGAAACAGCAGGACAGGCGGCAGCCACAGGAGCATTGGTGGGCGTGGTGAAATCGGAAACACTGGGAGACACCAGCGTAACCTATGACACTTCTGCATTGACCAAAGCCACAGAGGACTGGGGCAGCCTGAACGCTACCCAGTATGGTCAGATTCTGGCGACAGAAGCAAGACTGGTTGGCATGGGTGGAACCCTTGTTATTTAGGGGGTGTGGCTAATGAATTTTGACGCATGGTATACCGATACAGTAGATGTGTGGCGTGTGGTGCCGGATGAATCAAAGGCGCTGATTTCCAACAGCAGAGAACAGGTTTTGACAGCTGTTCCTTGCCGGGTATATCGTTCCGGAAAGAAAACCATCCAGATGCAACAGACAGCGGCAAATATCAATCAGGAAGACAGCTTGGCTTGCGGCTTGGGTGTGGATATTCGTCCCGGTGATGAGTTGATCGTCCATCGTGGAGCAAGAATCGGCAGGAATTTTGCAAATATCCGAGCCTTTGCCGCAGACCCCAATTACTACCCAGAACCAGTGGGAAACATTATGGGAGGACTTGCTCATCAGGAAATCCATCTGCTACAGCAGGAAAGGGTGTGATGCTATGAGTTTTACAGTCAGCTTACAGCAACGCATCCAACAGCTGAAAAAAGCACAGGAAGATGTCCCAAGGGTACTGGCAGAGGTGGCAAAGGACGCCACCCTGCGTGCCATAGAGGCGGCAACAGATGCCACACCGCCCACAGCCGGTGATTTGCGAGGTACAAATACCCGCAGCGGGGAATTGAAACAGCATTGGGCAACAGACAGCAAAACAGAGCCGCAGATCAAGGGAAATAAAGTGGAAACAGAGCTACGGAACAATCTGAACTATGCCTCTTATGTGAATAATGGACACCGCATGGACCAGCATTTTGTTCCGGGGTTATACATCAACGAAGACAGCGGTCTGCTGGAGTATAACCCAAACAAGGATGAGGGCATGGTCGTGGGTACCAAAACAAAGTATGTCAAAGGTAAGTTTATGGCGGATAAAGGGAAGAAAGCCTATGAAAAAACGGTGCTGTCAGAACTGGACAAAAAGATAAGGGGGTTGATGGAATGAATTATACGGTGGAAACGGTTGCCGATTCTTTGTCGAACTATCTGAAACTATTTTTACCTGAATTTTCTTTCTACCAAGACCCAAATCAGCAGGGTACCAAAATACCCTGTATGTTTCTGCAGCAACGGTACAGCAACATCAAGCTGGAAACTGGCGGGTACTATTTGCGTACCATCGGCTTAGACCTGACCTGTCTGGAAGAATACAACCTGCCCGATCTGCAGCAGAGATACCAGAAGACAGCGGAGATTTTGGACTTGCACATGGAAACATTTCCCTACACAGACGGCATCCAGACAGAGCCGGTACAGATTCGCACCTATGACAGGGAATGGGACATCGATCTGAACGAACTGCACTATCGATTTGAAATCAGAGAGCGTGTTCGGATTCCGAAAGAAACCATCAAAATGCAGACCATTGAAAAATACAATGAGGAAGTGGTGGAATGAAAAAAGAAAACAAGTCCCAGGAAAAACGGTACAAGCGGGAAGCGCTGCTGAAAAGTGAGCGCTTTGCTCATGTACAGCAAGATTTCCTGCGGGCGATTTTGACAGAAGAAACTTATACTATGGCAGAAGCCCAAAGAGCGGTGGATGCCTTTTTTGGAGGTGAGAAATAATGGCAGGTGGAACATGGACCAAACAGGATAAGGTGCGCCCGGGCGTCTATATCAATTTTACATCAGAGTCCCAGAGAGGGCTGTCCATTGGCAGCCGTGGTGTGGTTGCCATTTGTGAGCCTATGAGTTGGGGACCTGTTGGAAAGGTCATGGAAGTGGAAGCAGGGGCAGATACGACTCCCTTTTGCGGCTATCCCATTTACACGGCACAGGCACGGTTTTTGCAGGAAATCTTCAAAGGCAGTGACCGGACAGACGGTGCCACAAAAGTTTTGCTGTATCGTCCTGCCGCAAGCAGTTCTGTGCAGGCGACGGTGACAGAGGGACAGATGACAGCCACAGCCCTTTATCCCGGCGTCAGAGGGAACGATATCACCATTGTGGTGACAGAACAGGCGGATGCGGAAGGAACCTTTGATGTGCAGACCGTTGTGGACGGTGCCGTGGTGGATACCCAGACTGCAACAAAAGTGGAAGAGCTGAAAGCCAACGGATGGGTCACATTCAGCGGCACCGGCGCACTTGCGGAAACAGCAGGTGTGAAACTGGCAACGGGTGCAGATGGTACTGTGGAAACAGCAGCTTATACCACATTCCTGTCCAATATCGAAGCCTATGATTTTGATATTCTCATTTACGACGGCGACGACAGTACGGTTCAGGCGGCAATGGTCAACTTTGTGGAACGTCTTGCCAACACACAGGGCAGATATTCCCAGCTGGTTGCTTATGGCTTGAATGTCCCTGACAGCCGCTTTGTCATCAATGTATGCTCAGACATTACAGGTATTTCCTTTGCAGATGGCACCACACTGACAGGCAAACAGCTCTGCTGGTGGGTAGGCGGCGCAGAGGCAGGGGCAAACTACAATGAATCTTTGACCTATGCCAAATATCTTGATGCCGTATCTGTGACACCGGCGATGACCAATGACCAGATCATTGCAGCTCTGCAGGCGGGGAAATTCGTAGTTTTTGCGGAAAATGGGGCTGTGAAAGTGGATTCCGACATCAACAGCCTGACAACCTTCACAGCGGATATTTCCAAGCCATACCGGAAGAACCGCGTTATCCGTACCCTGCATACCATCGCCAATGACCTGTATATGCAGTTTTCCGAGAACTTCATCGGTGTGGTAGACAATAACGCGACAGGACGGGATTTGTTTAAGGCTGTCATTGTGGGATACTTGCAGGAAATGCAGGCAAACAATGCCATCCAGAATTTTGAGCCGGATGACGTGGAGGTGTTGCCGGGGGACGATATTGATGCGGTTGTTATCAATCTGCGGATTCAGCCTGTGGACGCAGCGGAAAAACTGTATATCACAATCACAGTAGCGTAAGGAGGTGTGCTTGTGGGCAAGTATTTATTAGCAAAAGATACCGTCAATGGTGCCGAGGGGAAGATCTTCGTTACCAGAAATGGAAAGCAAAATGAAATTGCAAGCATGATGAACATCTATACCTATGCGGAAATCCAGGGCAAGGAAATGCGTGTTGTGGGAACAAGAACCATCCAGAACAAAGCCAATGGTGCAAAGCAGACTGGGAAAGGCAATATCTACTATGGTAATGATATTTGGCGTGATATGGTGCTGGAATATATCAATACCGGTAATATGCCGCAGTTTGATCTGCAGATCACCAATGAAGATGCGTCTAATACCATTGGCAGCCAGTCCATTGCGTATTATGGCTGTGAGCTGACCGGCTCCATCCCGCTTTCCATTTTGGACAGCGAGGAAGCCATGCTGAATTTTGAATTCAATTTCACATATACCAGAGTAGCCAAACTGCGGAGCTTTAATGAGCCTGCGTCTTATGGCGGTTGAGAAAGGAAGGAATATAAATGAGTAAATTATTTGCATTTTTGAACCCCGTCCCTGTACATGAAGAAAAGGAAGTGTTTATCTCTGATCGTTTCAAAGACGAAGAAGGGAAAGTGGTTCCCTTCCGAATTAGATCTGTGACACAGGAAGAAAATGATGCATTGAATCGTCAGAGTTTCCGTAAGGTAAGAGGGGCAGACGGTCAGATGGTAAAAGAATTTGACCTGATCACTTACCGCAGAAAACTGGCTGTGCTGGCAACGGTTTTTCCTGACTTCACAGATAAAGAACTTTGTGACGCCTATGGGACTATGGATGCCACAGAAGTTGTTCCCAAAATGTTGCGTTCTGGTGAATTTTCCTTCTTGATTGAGAAAATCGGTGAACTTTCTGGTTTTACCGCTGACGACTCAACAGTAACTGAAGCAAAAAACTGATTGGCGGCGGCGATGCGGAAACGATGATCGCATACTATTGCTTTGTAAATTTCGGCATGCTGCCGCACCAATACGCAGAGCTTCCATATCCGGAACGGGTTCTGATTGCTGAATTTGTGACGAAAGAGATTCACGACAGAGAGCAGCAGAGAAAGGAGATGGAATGTAATGGGTAATATCAGAGAAGTATTAGCCATTGAGGACAAGTTTTCTGCTGGGCTTGGTGCTTACATCAAAATGATGGAGCAAAGTGGAGCTGTCACAAAAGAAACCACTGCGGCTGCCAAAATGGCAGCCCAGCAGGCGCGCGTATATCAGTCGGCTTTACGAGTACAGACAGCGGAACAGAGGCTGGCTGCGGCTCAGGCAAAGGCACAGACAGCCAGTATCCGTGCTGCCGCTGCGGCGGAAAAGGAAGCGGAACGGCAGGCAAGAGCCGCTGCCAAAGCACAGAAAGAGTATAACCAGTCCATGGAAAGTGGTACTGGTTCGGCAGACCGTTTGACCACATCTGTCAAAAGGCTGGTCGGTGGATATATTGGTCTGCAAGGTGTGAAAGGGTTGCTGCAGATGTCAGATACCTTGATATCCACTACAGCAAGGCTAGATATGGTCAATGATGGATTGCAAACCACTGCGCAGTTAAATAGCATGATTTTCCAAAGTGCAAACCGTGCCAGAGGTTCTTACACAGAAATGTCTGCAATGGTATCCAAATTGGGGTTGCTTGCCGGTGATGCTTTTGGCAGTACACAGGAAATCGCTGCCTTTGCGGAGCAGCTGAATAAACAAATGGCGATTTCAGGTACCAGCACCATGGAAGGGCAAGCTGCGATGTTGCAGCTGACACAAGCCATGGCATCTGGTGTACTACGTGGGGAAGAACTGAACTCTATTTTAGAGCAAACCCCTATGATTGCCCAAACCATAGCCAATTATCTTGGTGTGAATGTTGGGCAGATGCGAGAGATGGCGTCTGAAGGGGCTATCACAGCAGATATCGTCAAAAACGCCATGTTTGCCGCGGCAGAGGAAACCAATGCAAAATTTGAAGAAATGCCTATGACATGGGGGCAGGTTTGGACTAAATTCCAGAACTACGCAACTATGGGGCTGCGTCCTGTGCTTCTTGGTCTTTCTTGGCTTGCGAATAACATTGAAATCATTGGTCCTTTGGTATTGGGAGCTGGTGCGGCTTTTGCTATCTTTCAGGTAGCAGCAAACTGGACGAAAATTGCTACCATTGCAACGACAGCGTATCATGGGGCTGTGACTCTTTTATCTATTGGGTATGGTGTTTTGACTGGCAACACAGCTGCAGCTAGTGCCGCCACTATGGTGTTTAATAGTGCTCTTTTGGCATCGCCTATCACATGGGTATTGATGGGATTGGCACTCATCGTGGGGGCGTTGTATGCTGGCGTGGCTGCCTATAACCATTTTACAGGTGCGTCAGTTTCCGCGACCGGAATCATTGCCGGCGTTATGTCTGCCTTGGGTGCTCATGTTTATAACACTGTGGCGTTCATGTATAACGGCTTTGCGGTATTCGCAAATTTCATAGGGAATGTGTTTAACAATCCTGTAGCTGCGGTGAAAGTGCTTTTTTACGATATGGCACAGACAGTTTTGGGATATATATTAAATATTGCCAAAGGACTGGAGGATTTGATCAACAAACTACCATGGGCATCTGTGAACCTGACCAGTGGTTTGGAATCTTATATCAGTTCCCTTGGGGCAAAGTCAGCTGCTGTAAAAGAGTCTTCCGGCTGGAAAGAATATTTCTCTCCTATGGAATATAAAGACTATGGCAGCGCATTTTCTTCCGGCTACGATAAAGGCTCCAATTTCTTTTCCAATATTTTTGGCGGTGGCGCGGGAATGCCTGATATGGGCAGTTTTTCCGCAGGCGGCACCTCCCTGGGAGACATCAACGATACACTGGGCGGTATCGGAAAAGATGTCAGCAGTATGAAAAAATCCGTAGACATGTCCAAAGAGGACATCAAGCTGATGGTGGATATGGCTACCCAAAGATATGTCAATAAAATCAATTTGACAGCACAGACGCCTGTTATCACGGTAAATGGTGCCAATACCGGCAACACAGAAGCTGACCGGAAATCTCTGGCAGACGCTTTGGCTATCATCCTGCAGGAACAGCGAGCAGCCGGCAGTGCGAAGTCTACAGCAAGGGTATAGGAGGTGTGAAACGTGGCGGCAAGAAATGATTTTGCTTTGTTTTTTCAAAAACCAAGTGCAGGTGCCATTGATATTATCAGACTTCCTGTCAATCCTGAAAAACTTCCTGTTTCGCAGGACAGCGCAAACGAGGAGTATAATGTGCTGGGCATTGGTCCCATTATGGTGCCGAGAATCCCAAACCTGAAGAAAGTAACCATTGAAAGCTATTTCCCAGGTCGGATTGACCGTATGACATTGACCAGCGGTGATTTCCGACCGCCAGAGTTTTACATCAACTTTTTCCGAAGTGCTATGGCGAACAAAGAGGTGCTGATCTATACGCCTACCAGGTACTATGAGGACGGCACCCCTTATTTTGTTAATGACCCGGGCATCAATGTATTGGTGACTGGTTTCCAAACGGAAGAACGAGGCGGTGAGACAGGGGACTTCTATTATACGTTGGAGCTGACAGAGTATCGGGACTACAGTCCCCTTACGGTGCAGATTCAGACAGAAGCAACGGCAGAAAAGCCCGCAACAGCTACCACAGAGCAGACGCGCAGCATCCCAAAAGGACAGCTATATGTAGGTATGACAGCAACCTTAAACGGAAAATATTTTTATTCCAGTTATGGTGACAAGCCTTACGGAAGCGGAAACGGCAGACGGGTGGTGGTGTCCCGTATCATCAATGATGACAATGACAGACCATATCCAGTATATGTAAAATCAGAATCAGGCGGGGCTTTGGGCTGGTGTAAAAAAGGAGACTTACAGGGGGTAGATACACAGTGAAAACAGAACTTTTGATCACGGAAAAGCGAACAGGAAGGCTCTGGGATGCTGCCCCTTGTGTGTCGACAGCGAGCTATACCACCAACCGCACAGGAAGCCCGGGGAAATTTACCTTTACGCTTATCAAAGCTGGCGGCATCTCCTTTGTGGAGGGGGATGTGGTACGGTTTTCTGTGGATGGGCAGGTGGTTTTCTTGGGCTGGGTATTTCATAAGAGCAAAGACAGATGGGGCATCATTGAAGTGACCTGTTACGACAGCATGCGGTATTTGAAAGCCAATGCCTCTTACCACTTTTATGGGCAGACGGCAGGGCAGATTTTACAGCAGATCGCTGCAGACTTCCAGCTGCCGGTCAGTACCATCGAGGACACGGGATACCCCATTCCTTCCTTGCTGGAAGACGACCAGTCCTGTCTGGATATCATTGAGGAAGCCATCCAGCAGACACTTTTGAACACCGGAAAGGTGTTTGTGCTGTTGGATGATGGTAATGGTCTGAGCCTGCGGGAAGCGGCAAACATGAAAACGGATGTGGTACTGGGTGACCGCTCTTTGGTAACCAATTATAAGTATGAGACAGACATCGACAAGCAGACATACAACAGCATCAAACTGGTGCGGGAAAATGAGGAAACAGGCAAGGCGGAAGTGGTGGAAGCCAAGGATTCTGCTAATATCGGTCGGTGGGGGCTGTTGCGGCTGTATCAGACCGTAGATGGGGAAACCAATACCGCCCAGATGCGGGAGCAGGCGGAAACCATGCTGTCCTATTATAACCGCCGTCTGCGTACCCTCAGTGTGGAATCTCTGGGAGTGCTTGGGCTGCGGGCTGGTATGATGATTCTAATGAAAATACAGGGGCTGGGTGACATCGACCTTGACCAGTATGTCATGATTGAGAAAATCACCCATACTTTTGAGAATGAAAAACACACCATGAGTTTTGATACGTTGGCGATTTGAGGTGATTGTATGGAGTTAGTAGAAGTACTGCAACAGATCATACAGGAAAATAGTAAAGCCATGCAGCCCGCCGATCTGGTGGTGGGAACGGTCACACAGGTGAAGCCGTTGGAAATTACAACAGACAATCAGGCAGCGCCTTTGCGTTCTCAGGTACTTTATTTGACAGCTGCGGTTGTGGAAAAGAAAGTAACGACTTTTGCACATAGCCATGATACCACCCACAACCATGTAGTTACAGACGCCACCATCCAGCCCGCCGGTCAGTGTTCCACAGAGCTGACGGGTATCACCTGCTACGAGAATGGGCAGGCATTGCCAAATGATGGCTTTATCACGTTAAACAGAGGGCTGGAAGTAGGGGACAAGGTGCTGATGCTGCGGGTGCAGCACGGGCAGAAGTATGTGGTTTTGTCCAGAGTTTTTCAGGAGGTGTGAGAAATGGCAACTTTGCCGGAAAATGTGATCAATATCTCCCAAGGTGTGACCTTTACGGAACAGCCGTCTTACACATGGTATGTCAATCCCGCAACAGGGCGTATCTCTGGCATGGCTGACGGATTCACTGCTGTGAAACAGGCAGTGGAGATCCTTTTTTCCGTAGAGCGGTTCCTTTGGCAGATTTACAGCCCCAACTTTGGCATGGAATGGGAAGGTCTGGTTGGGCAAAATCCCGGATATGTGGCTCTGGAGATTCAGCGGAGAGCGAAAGACGCCATCCGTACAGATAACCGCATGACGGAAATCACGGATTTTTCCTATCAAGTGAATGGGGATAGCTTGACCGTAGAATTTACGGTCCAGACGGTATATGGACCTGTTCCACAGCGGATGACAATATGATTCCCAAAAAGTTTTCCATTTGCAACATCATTTGATAAATTGCAACATTTTGTGAAATTTTATTTCTTTTAGTTTCAATTTGTGATATGATGGAGAAAAATGGAAAGGGGAATATTTATGGGTAGATTTTGTAAGAAATGTGGAAAAGCTGTGGGAGAAACGGACTTGTTTTGCCAAAGCTGCGGGGCAAAGCTGGATCAGGAGAAACCTGTGCAGACAGTGACAAGAGAAGAAGCCATCGCTTCAAAGGGAAAAACACCTGCAAAAGGCTGTTTGATTGTATTGATTCTGGTGGTCATTGTCGGTCTTGTAAGCTGTGTGGCTATGATGGGCAGTTCTTCAAAGGTAGAACAGGTAGATAAAATCTTTTTGGAAAGCCTGAACACAAGTGTTGGCGCGGAATGTACCTACACAATGTCAGACCATTTGGCATACTACGAAGAAGACCTGCAGGAATACATCGGCAGTGGCAGTTTCACGACACCAGCTACAGGGGAACTGAAATATACCTATAATTATCGGGCAGTTGTAAAAGATAACGAGGTTATTATCATCAAGGCAAGTGTATTTGATCCCACAGGCGTACAGTTGATAGATCATTATGATAATGACGCTGAATGGGAACATTTGGAATCCACAGACCAAGCAAAATAAAAGCGAAGATAGGCACTCATTTTCGTGGGTGCTTTTTTCATGCAGAAAGGAGGGAACGGCTTGATTGATTTCAGCAACGCTACATACCAAAACCTATTGCAGACCATGCTGGGGCAGGTATCCAATTCCTATGACAAGCGGGAAGGCAGTCTTATCCAGACAGCTGTCGGCGCTGCGGCTTATGGACTGGAAGCTTTTTATTTGGCACTGGATCAGGTGCAGCTTTCCGCTTACATTCCAACAGCAGTGGGTGAATCCTTAGACCTTCTGGCGGTCATTGCCGGTTTGACACGTTACCCAGCATCGGCAGCTGTCCGTCTGGGTAAATTTTCACAGCCAGTGCCTTTGGGAGCAAGATTTTCCACCATCAACGGAGCGGACAGTATCAATTTTATCGTCAGCGGCACAACAGACAATCCTAACGAATTCCAGCTGAAAGCGGAAACCGTTGGTATTATCGGCAATGACTACACAGGGAATATCCTGCCCATTACGTATCTTCCTGGGCTGGAATCGGCGGTCATGGATGATATTTTGATTCCTGGGGATGATGTGGAAACGGATGATGATTTTCGGCAGCGTATCATCAATGCCCTGAACGAAAAACCTTTCGGCGGCAATGTGGCAGCCTATCGTGAGTTTATCGGCGGACTGGAAGGGGTAGGCGGTGTACAGGTCTATCCCACATGGAACGGCGGCGGCACGGTGAAATGCGCCATTATCGGTGCAGACTTTGAACCTGCATCTGCATTGTTGGTGGAGACAGTGCAGAATGCTGTTGACCCGCCTGTCAATCAGGGGTTGGGACTGGGGATGGCGCCCATCGGGGCAAAAGTCACCATTGTTGCACCAGAAGCTGTCGCTATCAATGTTACTGCAAATTTGACGCTGGCGGCTGGCTATGAGATCGGGCAGGTACAGAAGCCTGTGGAGGATGCCATTGCCGCCTATCTGCTGCAGGTGCGGAAGGGATGGGCAGCGCCTACAGTCCCCGGCGGAGTGCAGTATCAGGCAGATGTATATCTGGCACAGGTCATTGCTGCCATCATTCAGGTGCCGGGTGTGGTCAATGCCACCAATGTGCAAATGAATGGTCAGGCACAGGATGTGATACTGACCCAGGCAGGGACGGTGCAGCAGGTGCCAAAAGAAGGGACGGTGAACCTCAATGTGGCAACTTGATACGGATTTACTGCGGTATCTGCCGCCTTGGTTCCGGCGGATTCTGGATTTTCAGGAAATTTGTAAAACGGAAAGCGCCCAGATGGAAGCCCTTGCCGCTGCCATCAATGCGGTGGCAGACAATTTCTTTTTTCAGACCATGGATGAGGGTGCTGTTTCCACATGGGAAAAGATTTTCGGTATTGTGCCGAATCCCCAGACAGAAACACTGGATTTTCGCAGAGAACGTGTACTGAATCGTGTTTCTATGCAGCCGCCTTTTACCCTTGGGTTTCTGTATCAGAAGCTAGACCAGATCATCGGCAAGGGAAAATATGAAATCCATGTGGACTATCCAAACTACACCCTGTATATCCTCAGCAGTGCAGAAAACCAGTCTTATGCCACGGAGGTTTCTTATACGGTTGGGAGAATCAAACCAGCCCATATCGTATTCATCAATCAACCTTTTGTGGCAAATAAACTCACGCTAGGAGAAACTGTGGCGCTGTCTGCTTTGGTGTGGCAGTACCGTTTGGGTTCGTGGGGATTGGGTTTGACGCCCTTTGTATTGACAAAAGATAAGGAGGTGGTCGTGGTGCCATCAAATTATAGTGTGCAGCAGGAACTTTTGGAGGATACGGCAAAAGCCATTCCGCCCAATGTAGCCAGTGCCAGAATCAATGGCAGTATTGTCATTTCTTCACTGGATAGAACAACAGTGGGAAATGTGGCACAGGTGCAGTATACAGTGACAGCAGAACAGACCTCGTTGGTGACGCAGATCGAGCTGCTGGACAGTGACGGGAATGTGCTGACGACTTCTCCCGTGTACGTGCCGGTGACAGAGCCGGCGATTTTCACCCATAAAATTCAGGTAGATGTAAAGGAGGGATGACCTATGCCAAAATTACCAGCAAATTTACCGGAAAACTGGACGCAAGGGCAGACCATCAGTCCAAATGGAACAGAAACAGGGCTGACAGAACAGCATGGGTATAATTATCTCATGAAACAGGTCAACAATACCCAGACGGAGGTCAACAACATCAATGATGCTTTACCGGATGTAGCCCAGCAGGCAACGGTAAATGACATCAAAAACAAAATCGGCACAGAAGCAGACGCCGACACACAGCCTACGTTGTTTGGAAGGCTGGCGCAGGTGAAAAATGTGCTGCTGGAAAAGCTGACAGAGCTGTTGACAAAAATAACGGGGATTGATGGGAAGATTGGGACAAGTGGGGATGCTGTTGGAAGTGCAACGCTGTTTGGGCAGATTAAAACAATAGTTGACACCATTGCAGGTAAAAAATACAGGTATTCTGATACAGTCCAGCATACAGAGTCAGCTACATATAGCACAACAAATGCAGAGTCTTGGGGAAAAGCCATTGTGCTGTATAATTTTGAAGCGGAGTACGATGGTGTAATACACGTTTCAGCACAATTTAATATACCGCGTGGGAATATTGGTTCTTTTGGTGCTTTACACTGTTTATGTGAAAGTTCATGGCAACCAAGAAGTGCAGCTTCGGGGACTATGAAAAGTATAGAAAAATGCTTAAATACGCCCACAGGAACAACTTTTAGTAAGTATTTTTCCGGTAAATTTAGTAATAACGGTGAAGCAAATGTTTTGTATGGTGGCAATTTCTCAAAATTTGTTTATTATGGTACGAATGACGAAATTCATTCACTTGTTAAGTGTAAAAAAGGTGATAAAGTTTCTATAGTAGCTGATATATACTCTGCAAGTACAACCCCTGGGACAGTTGGTAATCTAAAGGTTATGTATGATGTAAAATGAGGTGATGATATGGTTTTGTTTGTTAATAGTAATGATAGTAGCATTTATGCTACTAACTATTTAGTTTCAAAGGAAGGAATCAAAAAATATCCAGATGCTATTTGGTATGATGGCGATTTTTCTTTTGAGCAAGGTGAAGAAAAAGAGGGTTACACAAAAATATATAAATGGGATGGTGAAAAACCTATTATTGAATATATACCTACTCCAGAACCTGAGCTGTCACAACTTGATAGAATTGAGGAACAGCTTGGAAAATCACAGGACGAAATCCGGCAGGAAGGGGCGGACATGGTCATGGAGGAACTTGTGAAACGGGGGCTGATCGTATGAAGACAGGAGCAGAATATTTTCTGGACTACTATAAAGGGCGATTTGCAAAAGGCGAAATCACAGAGGAACAGCTTTCACAGATGGTCACTGCTGGGACAATCAGCGAGGATGAAAAGCAGTATATCATGTCTTGCATGGTAAACCGTGAACAGGAATACCTTGGGTATTTGAGAGACTTGGAGGTGGATACGAGTGAAGCTTAAACAGGCAGTAGAAAAAAGGGTGAAAGAGATTGCTGGATTTGAGGAAAAATCGACTGATATGCAAACTTTGATTGACAATCTGCCGCCCGGTCAAGTCAAAAACCTTTTGAAAGACCCTGTTTGCGGTGAAATCCTGCGAAAATACAGTGTAGAATAACGGTGGTGGTTACATGGTTATTTTTGAGCAAAACGAACAAATATTTGACAACATTGGTTTGAGGACGTTGGTGTGAAATGAGGTGGTATATATGACTTGGGATATTGTGGCAGGAATCGTGCTTCTTGCCGGATTTATCATCACCATTGTGAAAACCATCATTCCGCTGACAAATGCACTCACACGTTTGACAGAGCGGATTGATTCTTTGGCGGAACAGGTAGACACATTGGATGAGAAAAAGACAGAAGCACATAAACGGCTGTGGAGCCATAACGAGAATCAGGATGCTATGCTGCAGAACCATGAACAGCGACTTCATGAACTGGACGGGAAGTGGTACAGCCAATGAGACGAAAACGAAATACATATACCAAGAAGCTAGTAAAATGGATTCTTGCAATTTCAGTTTTTGATTTGCAATTATCCTATTTGCTGGCTTTTTTAGGTAGAACAGAAATCGCAGAAAATCTGTCCATGACTGTGGTGACCGCCATCATCGGTACAGTCATCACCTATTGCATCAAATCTTTCAAAGAAACGAAAGAGGAAGAGAAACTGCGATTTGACCGGGAAACAAACAACGCAAAACAGGAAGAAGCTTGGACGAATAAGGAGGTCTGAAGTATGAAAGATTTTTTGAATTTTTTTATTGAAAATTGGTATTTCATTGTGACTGCCATTGTGATGGTGGTTATGGCTGGCGTTATTTGCTGGAATTTTTTCAAGCTGCCTACCAAAGAACAGATTGCCAAAATCAAGGAATGGCTGCTGTATGCGGTGACGGAAGCGGAAAAAGAGTTGGGCGGCGGTACCGGACAGCTGAAACTGCGTCAGGTCTATGATTTGTTTGTGCAGCGGTTTCCGGCAGTGGCAGCAGTGATTTCTTTTGATACGTTTTCCGGCTGGGTGGATGAAGCACTGGAACAGATGCGGGAAATGTTGGCAAAAAACGAAAATGTTGCTGCTTATGTAGAGAACTGTTTTCTGGTGCAGGAAATTAGAGAAGGGGTGGCTATTGATGGCTAAAGTAACAGCAGCGGAACTGGTAGCGTTTGCAAAGTCAAAGCTGGGCGTTCCTTATGTGTACGGCATGAAGGGGGAAGTGATGACCCTTGCCAAGTATAACCAGCTGAAATCCATGTATGGTGCATTGGTCTGGGACAGTGACAAAAATAAGGTCGGAAAAGTCTGCTGTGACTGTTCTGGTCTGATCAGTTGGGCAACGGGTATTATCCGTAATTCTCAGGGATACCATGACACGGCTTTGGAGGTTCATCCTATTTCCACTATCAGCAAGGCACCGATCGGGGCAGCTGTGTGGCAAAAAGGACATATCGGTATCTATATCGGCAATGGGGAATATATTGCCGAAGATGGCAGTGCTTATGGTTGCCGAAGAAATAAACTGAGCAAGGCTGGTTTTACCCATTGGCTGATTTTGAAAGACATCGACTACACAGTAAAACAGGAGGTAGATGACGAGATGGTTGAACAGGCGAAATTGATCATTGACGGCAGAGAGTTTATCGTGGACCGTATCCTGAAGGACGGGACAAACTATATCAAAATTCGGGATATTGCGGATGTGCTGGGGTATGAAGTGACCAGTAAAGGCAGTATTGCAGTGCTGACCAAACAGTAAAGAAAACGGGGCGGTATATCCGCCCCTTATTTTTTATTCCGCAAAAAGTTCTTTTGCAAGACCGCTGGTATATTTGCATCCGGCAGTGAAGCCTTTTTCTTCGGTTTCGGCTACCAGCTCATTCAGCAATTCTTCTGCGGTAAAATAATCATCAGCGTTCAGCTTTTCTTTCAAAAACGCAGTAAGTTTTTCCATCTTTTCTCCTCCTGTTGAAATTTCTTGTATTTCATCGTTTCTTTCTCTCAGGTAACTCTGGTATAAACCGGCGATTTTCTTCATAATAAAGTACCTCCTTAGTATGTGGATAGATTTACGGCTATACCAAAAGACCATTTACTTTGCCACCGATTTGCCACCGTTGCACAAGTATTGAATAGTGGCATTAAAATTCTTGTGATTTGACTTGGTACTAAAAACGTGATAAATTCAATGTTTGTTTGGGATACATGGTCATGTTTGATTTCAGATAATTTGTTCTGGAACATTCATTCTTTTAAGATTTCTTTAAGGTTGCAAAAAGTTGAAGAAAAAATGAAAGTACCATCGTTTTAGAGTATGAAAAGAAAATACACAGAAGAAAAAGGGGGTGAGCGTATCGACAGGGCAAAGAAAATCGCCATACTGCTCAGCGATTATCAAAATTTGATCTTTTCCCTCTGCTATCAAATGACGCAGAATTATTTCGAAGCGGAGGATCTGGCACAGGAAACGTTCGTGGCAGCCTATGAACATCTGGACTCTTTTGACGGTCAGCACGAAAAGGCGTGGCTATGCCGCATTGCCATGAATAAATGTCTGGATTTCCAGAGGAAGAACCGTCGGGGCGCCATCCCTCAGGATGAAAACGTCTTTATGGAACTGGCAGACGGAGAAAATGTGGAAAACAAAGTGCTGGCAGAGGAAGTGCAGGCGGAACTGCAAAAGGCATGCGAAAGTCTGAAACCGCCTTATCGGGACATTGCTGTGGCGTATTTCTGTCAGGAGAAAAGCCCCGAGGAGATTGCCACAGAGCAGAACAAGAATATCAAAACGGTGCAGACACAGATTTACCGTGCCCGTGCCAGATTACAGAAAATATACGGAAAGGAGCAGATGCCATGGGACAGCGTTTCACAGAGGAACAATTAGAACAAATGATTATGCAACTGGAGCAGGGCGGTCTGCTGCAGGCGCCGCCGTCACTGGAACGGGGTGTTATGGAGAAAATCGCCAGATTGGAGGAAGAAAATCAGGCGGATATCCGGTTTTCTTCTAAAACGAAACGGATTTTTTATCAATTGAAAATCGGCGCGGCAATGGCAGCGTCTTTGGTGCTGCTGGCACTGCCTATGGGGCATGGCTCCTATGAGGAATCTCCTTACGGCAAGGCACAGCAGATGGTACAGGAGGAAGAAGAAAAGGAAAGCTTGCTGGACTATATGCAGCAGGGGACGAAAATCCTCAGCGACGGTGTCACGGGCTTTTCCGATTTCGCAATGAAACAGATTACGGAGGTATTGGATTATGGCAAATAAGAAAAACGGATTTTGGACATTTATATTTTCATTAATCCCCGGCGCGGGGGAAATGTATATGGGCTTTTTCAAGCAGGGCTTGAGCCTTATGGGGCTGTGTGCGATTGTCAGTATTGTAGCTTCTTTTCTGGGCATAGAAGAGCTGATGATTTTGCTGCCTTTGATTTGGTTCTATAGTTTCTTCCATGTGCATCACCTGCGGAGCCTGCCGCCGGAAGAATTTCATGCCCTGGAAGATAAAATCCTGTTCTTCGATGACCGTGATTTTCAGCTGGGCACATTGACAGAAAACCGCAAAAAAGCCATTGCGGTGGTGCTGGTAGTGGTTGGCGTCATCCTGCTGTGGAATAGTGTGCTGGATTTGTTTGGCTGGATTTTGCCGGACTTCTTCAGAGAGATTTTGTGGAGTCTGCAAAACCTGCTGCCTCGTCTGGCCATTGCGGTTCTGATTCTTTACGCAGGCGTGCGGATGCTCCGGGGAACTCCTGTGAAAAAAGAAGATGTGGAGGACGAGGACGAAGACGAGGAGGTGTAAGAAATGGCAACACGTCGGATTGGTTCTGTTACCTTGGGCGGCGGTCTGATGGTATTCGGCATCCTCTTTCTGGTGCATACCTTCTGGGACGGTCTGTCCTATGGGCTGATTCTGCGGTTCTGGCCATTGCTGCTGATTTCTCTGGGGGCGGAAACACTCCTGAGCCTGCGGCAGTCGGAAACCAAATGGGTCTATGACAAAGGCGCCATTGTGATGATGATTTTCCTTGGGCTTTTTGCCATGATGATGGCAGCAGCCCAGTTTACACTGGAAGCGTGGGAAGCATTGGGATATCTGAACTGGTAATATAAAAAAAGCTGGAATCCTTGGAAAAAAAGGGTTCCGGCTATTTTTTTGCGCAAAATCTTACATTTCTTTGAAAATCCTAGAAAGATTCTCTGTATTTTTGGAGAATCTATTGACGTAGTTTTCGAAACCATTATAATTAGAGTTAGATATATTTTTGAATGGTGTAAAAAACTGGTTTTGTATATAGATGAGGAGGGAAATCCCCATGGTAAAAATCATTACAGACAGCACCTGCGACCTGACAAAGGAACGCATGGAGGAAATTGGTGTCACTTGTGTGCCTTTGACGGTGCACATCGGCAATGACATCTATTTGGATGGCGTGGATTTGAGTAAAGCGGAATTTTACGAAAAACTGCGGACGGAAAAATCTTTCCCCACCACAGCACAGCCCACACCCCATACTTTTGAGGAAGTGTTTACGGCGGCGCTGGAAGAAGCGGACGAAGTGGTGTGCCTGCTGATTTCTTCGGAATTGAGCGGTACAGTCCAGTCTGCCAATATCGCCAAAAACACCATGGAACGGGAGGAGATCCATATTCTGGATTCCCGCACCACCTGCCTTTCTCTGGGGCTTTTGGTAGAAATCGCTGCCCAGAGAGCCAAAGAAGGCAAAACGGCGGCAGAAATCATGACGGAATTGGAAGGGCTCACCAGCCGTGTGCGCATCTGCGCAGGTATCGAAACATTGGAATATCTGAAAAAAGGCGGCAGACTTTCCGGCACAGCGGCGGCGCTGGGGACTATGCTGAACATTCGTCCTCTGATGGGGATTCTGGATGGAAAAGTGCTTATGCTGGGCAAAGCAAGAGGCAATAAAAAGATGTACGCCCAGTTAAAGCAGATGGTGGAGGAAGAAGGCATCGACGATGCTTATCCTGTTCTTCTTGGGCATGCCCAGTCCATGGAAAACTATGAAAAATTCAAGGAAGCCTGCGGCGACCTCATTGCCGGCAGAACCCAGCTTTATGGGGACATCGGCTGTGTGGTAGGCACCCATGCCGGTCCCGGTATTGTGGGGATTGCTTTTATCAAAAAAGCGTGAACTTAGAAAAGAGCCTGTTCTAGGCTCTTTTTTTGTGCCGTAAATTCTTACATTTTTCAAAAGTTTGGAAAACGGGTTGACAAATCACTCTTACAGTTGTAAGTTATAGTTAAACTACAAACGTAAGAGAGAAAGGAGGGAAAGCCAACATGGAGGAAAAAATGAAAATCAGCGAAGCGGAACTGGAAGTATTGCAGGTGCTTTGGGATGCGGAGGAGCCCTTGAAAATACAGGATGTCTGCGACCGTTTGGAAAATAAGAAATGGAAGTACAACACCGTAGGCACACTGCTTCTGCGCATGGCGGAAAAAGGCGCGGTGGTGTCGGAAAAGAAAAACCGCATCATTTACTACCGCCCAGTCTGGGAGCGGGAAGCCTATCAGAAGGAACAGACGGAAACGCTCATTGACAGACTGTATCACGGCTCCGCAAAGGAACTGGCGGTGTCCTTGTTCCAAGGGGGGAATATGACCAAAGAGGACTTGGAGGACATTCGGAAAATGTTCGATTTGTGATTTCTGAAGAAAGGAGGGAATGAAGGTGATGGAATGGTTTCAGACCTTTTTGGTGCTTTCTGTGGCAGGAAGTTTCCTTGCGGGCATTTTGCTGGCGCTGAAGAAATGGACAGGAAAGCAGTTTTCGCCCACATGGCAATATGTGCTTTGGGTAGGTGTTCTGCTGGTGATGGTGGTGCCTGTTTCCGTGAAAGTGCCTGCCCTTGTGCAGCCCCTACAGGAAAAACAAGTGGTGCAGACAGTACCGCTTCCAGCGGAACAGACTGTGACAGAACAGCCAGCGCCTGTGGATACTGTTGAAGCACCAGCGGGAGAAATCCTGCCTTTTACGGAAGAAACAGCTTTGCCGCCCGTTCCTTGGTGGGATGTGCTGGCAGTCCTTTGGGTATTGGGGGCTTTGGGGAGCCTTGGATACCGACTGACAGGCTATTTTCGCTTTGGCAGATATATCCGCCGCACAGGAGAGCCCATGGAGTTGGCAGGCGTGCCAAAACGTCTGCGGGTCTGCAAAACATCGGCGGCAGTTTCGCCTATGGTCATGGGGATGATAAGACCGACGCTGATTCTGCCGGAAACAGCCCTGACAGAAAGCCGTCTGCCCTATGTGCTGCGTCATGAACTGGTTCATTATCGCCGTGGGGATATTTTTTGGCGGTGGCTGGCAGTTCTGGCAACGTCTATCCATTGGTTCAATCCGGTGGTTTATGTGGCAGCGGCGCAGATGCAGGAAGCATGCGAAATTTCCTGTGACTGGTGTGTGGTACGGTCTATGGAGCAGGCAAAACGGGATGACTACATGCGGGTGATTCTGGAGCTATTGGCGGAGGCAATGGCAAAAAAACAGATTTTGACCACACAAATGGCAAGTGAGAAGAAACAATTACAAAGGAGGTTTACCATGATTCGCAATCAAAAACCTGTGGGAATGAAAAAATTACTGTTGAGTGTCTGTGTGGGGACAGCACTTTTGGGGGCAGCGTGGCTGACAGGCTGTACCCTCCGGGAAACTTATGTGACAAAAGAACAGAAGGTGGAAACGGCTGATGAAATCGGCGGTCTGGCAGAGGAAGGCAGTCTGCTGTTTGTAGGCGTAGATGATCGCGGCAGTGCCGATGCCATTTTCACCTACGAAATGTCCCAAGAAGGCAAGGCAACCATCTATTCCATACCCAGAGATACCTTCATCGCCGATGGGCAGAGGATTTCCACTTTGCTTGCGGAGGAAAACGGGGATGAAAAGATGATTCAGACGGTTTCGGAAATCACGGCAAGACCTGTAAAGGATTATGTGCGGATGGATTTGACGGCAGTGGAGGCAGTCATAGACGCTTTGGGCGGCGTCACCTTTACGGTGTCCCAAGATATGGACTATGACGACCCCTATCAGAATCTTTCCATTCATTTGCAGGCGGGAGAACAGACATTGTCCGGGAAAGACGCCGTATCTCTCCTGCGGTATCGGAAAGGCTATCCCGAAGGGGATTTGAAGCGCGTTGAAGTACAGCAGGCATTTTTGCTGGAACTGTTCCGTCAGAAATGTAACCCTGCTTATCTGAAAGAAATTCCGGCGGTGATGGATGCCATCAAGGGGCATGTGACAACGAATTTGATTGCGGAAGATGTGGTAAAGTACGGCGAAGAACTTTATCACCTCAAACAAAATGGTATGGATGCGGTGGAGATGTACACCCTCCAGAATGGCGATATGTATTATGAAACAGCCCAGGAAGAAGGCGGCGGCATGAGCCTTTTTGCAGGGCAGTCTGCCGATGTTTTGGTGCGTGATGATACCTTTGCAACCGAGCAGCCGGCTCTGGTGCCTGTAGGTCAATAAACGTATCAGTGCGGAATCTCTTTTTCAGGAGGGGTTTCGCACTTTTTCTTTTTCTGTGTTTGTTTGCAGGAAAAAACATTTTTCCGGCGAAATGGTTATCATAGGAAAAATGTCAAAGGCAGAGAGGAATGAAATGATGAGGGCTGATATTTCACTGGATCTATACCGTATTTTCTGTGCCGTGGTGCGGACGGGGAACATGTCCCGGGCGGCAAAGGAGCTTTATATTTCCCAGCCGGCAGTGAGCATGGCGGTGCGGCAGCTGGAGGAACGGATGGGCGGAGAATTGCTGGTGCGGACGGCACGGGGCGTTTATCCCACGGCGGAAGGAAAAACACTTTATACTTATCTGTCACAAGCCATGGGGCTTATTCAGGCGGCAGAGGATAAGTATTTCCAGATGCTCCACATGGAAACGGGGGAATTGAAGATTGGCGCCAGTGATTCCGTTATCGCTCACTTTTTGCTGCCTTATCTGGAGCAGTACCATAAGCACTTCCCGGATATCAGCATCAAAGTCACCAATAAAACCACTTACGAATCTCTGCGCCTGCTGCGGAACGGCAGTGTGGATGTGTGTTTTGTGAATCTGCCCATTGAAGGGGATGGGGATTTGGATGTGACCCCCTGCATGGATATTCAGGATGTGCTCATCGGCGGTGAGCGGTATCGCCCTTTGTCACAGGTGGGGATGGATGTGCGCAGTCTGCCTAAGTATCCCCTGTTGCTGTTGGAGGATTTGAGCAATTCCCGCCGCTGTCTGGACAAATACGCCAGAGAAAACGGCGTGGAACTGAATCCCATTCTGGAACTGGGCAGCAGTGATTTGCTGGTAAGCTTTGCGAAAATCAATCTGGGGCTGACCTTTGTCATTCGAGAATTTACCAAAGAAGCCCTCTCGTCAGGGGGACTTTATGAAATCCCTTTGGTGCCGCCGGTGCCCAAACGCCAGATTGGTATGGTGCGGCTGAAAGAAGTTGCCATGCCCCATGCCCTCCGGGGATTTGTGGAACTAATGGGTTTGGATAAAAATGACATTGACAAATGAGAATCGAAATGTTAATATATGAGCAGATATTCAAATGAAGGGAGGCAGAAGCTCCATGGAACAGCATAGAGAAGAAGTGGATATGATCCGGGAGCTGGACAATGATTTTGTCAAAGATCTGGCGGAATTTTTCAAAATCTTTGGCGATGCCACCCGTATCCGCATCCTGCGCCTTTTGATGGATCAGGAGCAGAATGTGGGAGAACTGGCAGACGCACTGGATATGACCCAATCGGCAGTGTCCCATCAGCTTCGCGTATTGCGGCAGAATGGTCTGGTGCGGTACCGGAAGGAAGGGAAAACCGTTTATTATTCTCTGGACGACGACCATGTGCGGACGGTTCTGGAACAGGGTACCACCCATATTCGCCATAAATATGGCTATGAAGAAGATTAAATTTGCGGCGGAAGAACGCTTTCGCCCGCAAAAATTTTTAGGCAATACATGAATAACTACTCATATAATCAAATATAATCAGATCAGAGGTGTGAACCATGAAAGAAATGACCATATCCCTGAAAGGGCTGACCTGTGCCAACTGCGCGGGGAAAATTGAAAAAGCCGTGGGAGGAATGCCAGAAACAAAAGAAGCGGAAATCAATCTGCTGAAACAGGAAATGCGGCTGGTGCCTGCGGCAGAAGCAGACCGGGAAAAACTGCTGGAAAAAGTAACAGAAACCGTACACAAATACGAAAGTGACGTGGAAGTATCCCTTGTGGAAAAGAAAAAGCCCCAAGGGGAAATGACCATTTCCCTGAAAGGCTTGACCTGTGCCAATTGTGCGGGAAAAATCGAAAAAGCCGTGGGAGAAATGCCGGAAACGAAAGAAGCGGAAATCAATCTGCTGAAACAGGAAATGCGACTGGTGCCTGCAGCAGAAGCAGACCAGACAAAACTGCTGGAAAAAGTAACAGAAATCGTACACAAGTACGAAAGTGACGTGGAAGTATTCCTTGTGGAAAAGAAGAAGCCTCAAGGAGAAATGACCATTTCCCTGAAGGGCTTGACCTGTGCCAACTGTGCAGGAAAAATCGAAAAAGCCGTGGGAGAAATGCCGGAAACAAAAGAAGCGGAAATCAATCTGATGAAGCAGGAAATGCGACTGGTGCCAGCGGCGGAAACAGACCGAACAAAGTTGCTGGAAAAAGTAACGGAAATCGTACACAAGTACGAAAAAGACGTGGAAGTGTCTTTGGCAAAGCAAGGGCAGACCTGTAGCATTGCCAACGGACATTGTGACGGGGATTGCTGCGGACATACACATTCCAAAGAAGAAGCTACAGGCAAAAAGCTGATTCTCCGCTTTGGTGTGGGGCTGGCGTTTTTTGTGGCAGCTTGTCTTTGGCAGAAACAGGGGCAGACAGCACTGTTTTTGATTTCTTATGCCATCTTTGGTTATGATGTCATTTTGCAGGCATTGAAGAATATTTCCAAAGGGCAGGTTTTTGATGAAAACTTCCTCATGTCCCTTTCTACGGTAGGTGCCATGGTCATTGGTGAAATGAGCGAAGCCGTTTTCGTTATGCTCTTTTATCAGGTGGGGGAAGCCTTCCAGGACTATGCTGTCCGTCGTTCCCGCCGCTCCATTACGGCGCTTATGGATATCCGACCGGATTTTGCCCATGTGCTGACAGCTGACGGCAGTTTGCAGAAAGTTTCGCCGGAACAGGTGGCAATCGGTGACGTGATTGTGGTAAAAGCAGGGGAGAAAATCCCTCTGGATGGTACCGTAGTAGAAGGCAGTGCCTTGCTGGATACGGCAGCTCTTACCGGGGAATCTCTGCCCAGAGAAGTGGAAGCAGGCAGCACCGTCCTCAGTGGATGCATCAACCGGGATGGCTTACTTCATGTGGAAGTGACAAAACCTTTCGGAGAATCCACTGTCATGAAGATTCTGGAACTGGTGGAAAACGCCGCTGGGCGGAAATCCAAGACAGAAAAATTCATCACACGTTTTGCAAGGGTATATACCCCTGTGGTGGTAGGTCTGGCAGTGCTTTTGGCAGTGGTACCGCCTATTCTGGGACAGGGTGCTTTTTCCCAATGGATTGGGCGTGCGCTGATTTTCCTGGTTGTGTCCTGTCCTTGTGCGCTGGTTTTGTCTGTGCCGTTGAGTTATTTCGCGGGCATTGGTGCCGCATCCAAAAACGGTATTCTCATCAAAGGTGGTAATGTGCTGGATACTCTGTGCCATACAAAACGGATCGTATTTGACAAAACAGGCACCCTCACAAAAGGGCAGTTTACGGTTACAAAAATCGAAGGAGAAAACCCGGCAGCTCTGCTGGAAATGGCAGCGGCAGGGGAAAGCCTTTCAAACCATCCCGTTGCCCGTGCCATTGCGAAACACTATGAAACGGAAACAGGCAGACAGCCGGAAGGGGTAACAGATTACGCGGAACAGGGCGGCATGGGTATCACCTGTCAGTGGAAGGGTGCCCATCTGGCTTTGGGGAACCGACGTTTGATGGAAAAAGAAGGGGTTTCCTGTCCCGAAGCTGTGGGAACCGGTTCTGTGGTTTATGTGGCAAAAGACGGTGTTTATGAGGGCTATCTGGTGGTGGATGACACCATCAAAGACGGTGCGGCAGATGCATTGGCGGCGTTGCAACCTTATGGCGTCACAGAAACAGTCATGCTGACAGGTGACGGCAAAGCGGCGGCGGAAAAAGTGGGCAATACCCTTGGCATCCACCGCATCTATGCGGAACTTCTGCCGGCGGATAAGCTGCATATTCTGGAAAATATGCCCCAAATGGAAGAAGGAGCAAAAACAGCTTTCGTTGGGGACGGCATCAACGATGCGCCTGTACTGGCAGGAGCTGATGTGGGCATTGCCATGGGGGCTATGGGCTCTGACGCTGCCATGGAAGCGGCAGATGTGGTGCTTATGGATGATGATTTGCGGAAAATCTCTGTGGGTCTGCGCATTGCAAAGAACACAAGAAAAATTGTGATGCAGAATATCGTTTTTGCCTTGGGTATCAAAATTCTGGTGCTTCTCCTCAGTGCACTGGGGATGGCAACCATGTGGATAGCAGTCTTTGCCGATGTAGGCGTAGCCGTGCTGGCAATCCTCAACGCTATGCGGAAGAAATAAACCGAAAGTTTCTCCCAAGAAAAAAGTGTTTTTTCTCTTTCTTGATTTCTGAGGGAAAACTGGAAGAAACCCAATAAAATATGGATGCAATAAAAAAGCTGAAATCCCTTGTATGGCAAAGGTTTCAGCTTTTCTTATTTCCTCATGAAGATGCCCCGTATCTGTCATCAGGGAGCAATATCTTTGGGTTTTGTGTCGGCATAGTAAATGTCTTTTCCATCGATGCCGCTGATTTCACAGCTCAGATTGCAGGCGCAGCCATCCCCGGTGATGTAGAACACGTTCATACCTTTTTGCAGGGAAATGGTCATTTCGTTGTTGACTTCTTCCGTTACGGCAGAGGAATCCAAAGGCACAGACATTTTTTCTTTGCTGCTTTCCGCATAACAGCCGATTTGGGCGTCGCCGGCTTCTTTGGTGAAGTTATAGTACAAGGTCACTTCCGTATCCCTTGCGGCTTCTATGTAGAAAAAGGGCGTTTCTGTTTCCGTGGGGGTAGCTTCCAGACTGACGGCAAGGGCATTTCCATTGGCCATACGCAGGGACTGGAAAACGGATGCCTGGGCTTCAACAGCGGCTTCTCCTGTGGGCAGGGGCGTAACAGGTTCTTTTTGTACCTGACAGGCTGCAAGCCCCAGAACCAGTACACCACAGAGCATATATAATTTCATATTTTTCATATTATGTCACCTCAAAAACTGTTTTGTGTAAACAGTATATGCTTCAATTTTTACATTACCCGAAAAGAATCCTTACATTTTTATTAAATAAAAATACAGCTTTGTGGAAGAAAAAGAACAGTCTGTGACAGAATGTAACGGTTTCATTTCTCATTGCCAGAATATGGCGGAAAACAGCGGTTTTACGCAAAAAAAGAAAGACTTCTGTTAGGGGCATCTTCAAAAGAAAACAAAGAAAGCCGAAATCCTTATGATGATAAAGGATTCCGGCTTTCTTATGATATTGAGATTTTATTTGATATGTTTTCTTCTGAAGATAGCCGTCGCAATTCCCCTTAAGAAATCAACAAAAAGGAATGCAATGTTTTCTTAAGGGGAATCAGCTTTCAGCAAGCTGTCTTTCTCTTTTATTCCTCCGGTTTTGCGGGGGTAATGACTTTTTTCACATTTTTTTCAAACTTCACACGGGGCAGCATGACCATGTGTCCGCAGCCGCAGCATTTGATACGGAAATCAATGCCCGTCCGCAGGATTTCCCACTGGTTGGAGCCGCAGGGATGGTCTTTTTTCATTTGTACGATATCGCCAACAGAAAACTGCATGGTTTATCCCTCCTTTTGCTGTACGATATGCAGGGTGCGCTGAGGGAAGGGGATTTCGATGCCTTCTTTGTCCAGCCGGTTTTTGATGCGGCGGCGCAGCTCTGCTTCTACGGAAATGTTTGTTTTTACATGACATTTTGCCACGATTTTTACGGTAACTGCGGAATCATCCAGTCCTGTCACGCCCACGATGGTAGGTGTTTCCAGAATATCCGGCATGTCTTTTGTCTGTTCCATTTCGTCCCGGAGGATTTCCAGTACATGGTCAATGCTGGCGTCATAGGAAACGCCTACAGTGACAACGGCGTTGATGAAATCCCGACACATGTTGGTAACGGTGCCTACGGAACCGTTGGGGATGATATGGACACTGCCCTGGGGATCGCGGATTTTGGTGGAACGCAGGGTAACGCTTTCCACGGTGCCGGTGATGTTCTGGATGGTGACGATGTCCCCTACAGCGTAGTGGTCTTCAAAAAGGATGAAGAACCCTTCCAGCATATCCGTTACCACGCTCTGGGCGCCCAGACCAATGGCAACAGAGCCGGCACTGGCAACCACCAGCATGGATTTGGGGTCTACGCCGATGAATGTGAGGGCGGTGAAGATACCGATGAAGTAAATCACATATTTTACTACACTGGATGTGATGGAGTTCAGTGTTTTTGCTTTCCGCTGGGTCATGGCAAGACGCTGTTTTTTGGTCTGTGCCGCGAAGAATTTCCGCATAAGATGGTTGATGATGCGGATGAGGAACCAGCAGATGACAAACGTAGCCACAACTTTTAAGAGAACGAAGCCAGCCTCTGTGGCTGCTTCCAGTAATTTTTCTGTGGCTGTCAGTGTTTTTTCCACCTGTTCTTCTAAATCAACGGCATCTGTTACCGTGGATGCCTGGAGCAGGATGGAAGGAAGATGTGAAATCATGGTGCAGTCCTCCTTTTATGGTAACGGGAAGCCGCCTGGACAAAGTGGCTGAAAAGAGCTTCCTGTTCTTTTGTATGCATAGATTCGGGATGCCACTGGACACCCAGTACAAAGTCTTTTTCCGGCATTTCCATGGCTTCTGTCAGACCGTCGGCACTGCGGGCACAGACGTGGAAGCCTTTTCCCAGAAAGGATACTGCCTGATGGTGCAGGGAATTGACAGCAATCTTTGAAGTCCGCCAGAGTTTTTCCAGCTGACTGCCTGGAATGATGGTAATGCTGTGGGTGGCGTAGGGACGGGGTGCCTGCTGGCTGTGCTTGAGGGTAGTGCCCGTCTGTACTTCGATATCCTGATAGATGCCCCCGCCTGCGGCAATGTTCATAATCTGCATGCCGCGGCAAACACCGAAAAGAGGCAGATTCCGTTTCATGGCTTCTTTGCAGAGGGAAAGTTCATATTCATCCCGCAGGGGCGAAATCTGTCCATTCTGACGGATGGGTTCTTCTCCAAAGCGCAGAGGGTCAATATCTCCGCCGCCGGTAAAGAGAATGCCGTCCACAAAGTCGGGAAAATCTTCCCCGGGGAACAGCAGCACAGGAACGCCGCCGGCTTTCAGCAGGGCATTGGTATAGTCTTCACTGATTTTGAATCTTGTTTTTTCATAGGAATAGTCCGGCGTAATGCCGATAATGGGTTTTTTCATCATGTCACACCCTTTCTCTGTTCTTTTACAGTATACAAAAGGCGGGCGTGTTTTGCAACTGACAGAAGTATCAGAAAAACTTGTCAGAAAAAAGCAAAAAAAGTCAAGAGGATAAAAAGGGGGTTCTTGAATTATGTCGGAAATGTATGGTATGATGAAAAAAATGTCTATGATTTGGCAAGAAAATCAGAATAGGAGTGGATATACATGAGAACAATCGGCATCATTGGCGCCATGGAAGAAGAAATTTCTTTCCTGCGGGAAAAAATGGATATCGTTACCACCAAAAGTGTGGTTGGTCTGACTTATTATGTGGGACGTTACGAAGGGAATAATGTGGTACTGGTCAAAAGCGGTATCGGCAAAGTCAACGCCGCAGTCTGCACACAGGCAATGATTGACCATTTCGGCGTGGACTATATCATCAACACAGGCGTGGCAGGGGGTCTTTCTCCTGAACTGCATGTGGGGGACATCCTCATTTCCGTGGATGCGGTGCAGCATGACATGGATACATCTGCTTTCGGCGATCCCATCGGCGTCATCCCACGTATGGCAGAAAGCTATTTCAAAGCCGATGAAGCCCTTGTGGAATTGGCACAGGAAGCCGCAAAAACATGCGGTCTGGACTGCCGTATCATCACCGGACGTGTGGCAAGCGGCGACCAGTTCATCGCTACCCAGGAAGCCAGAGAGAAAATCCGCAAAACCGTCAAAGGGGACTGTGCGGAAATGGAAGGGGCTGCCATTGCCCATGCCTGCTGGCTGAACCGGATTCCTTTCCTCATCATCCGCGCCATTTCTGACAGCGCCAATGAGGATGCGGGCATGTCCTTCGATGAATTTTGCGTCATGGCAGCACAGCGCAGCAGCCTGCTGACAGAAACCATGATCGCAGCCATGAAAAACTAAATTTTCCTATAAAATCAGGGGGAGAAGTCTTTCTTTTTGGAAGAACTTTTCCTTTTTGTTTTTCTATCCGTACAATGGGACAAAGCGTTAAAAAATGAACAAAAAACAGGGAAGAATTTCTATGTTATTTCTGGATGTATACCTATTGTCAGGGGGCTGGGAGTTATGTATAATGCAAGGGAAAGGAAATATTTTGTATACAAACAAATTTAGATAAACAGCGAAAAGAAAGGGTGGCATTTCCATGACAGCAAAGACACATGGTTACATCACAAAAGAAATCGAACTGGAACAGATTTACCGTTTTATCCTGAGATATTTCGATCCCGAAGCAAAGGTAAACCGCTATGAAAACCGTTTCGGTGAAAGCAATGAAATGGCTGTTTACTTCACTTATAAGGGCGAAGAAAGACGTCTGTTCTCCATGATTTACAAGAGTCGTAAATTCTCCAAGACAGGCGAAAAGAAACGTCTGATCTTCCTGGATCTGGATTACTGGGGTCACAGCGTAGAAATCATGCGCTCCATCATTTCCTTCTTCAGCGGCTGGATGGATGAAAACGACTGCGATAAAGAAGGTCCTTACTACATCGACGAACAGCCCGACGGCGTAGTACCCAACATCATCAAAATCACAAGAAAAGAACTGAATAAACGTATGGGCGGCATGGTTGTTATCATCGACGATGACGACGAAGACGAAGAATAAGTCTGAAAAGCAAAACCGGAATTTCCCTGTTACAAAGAGGGATTTCCGGTTTTTTTTCTTTTGTACGGCTATTTTTACAGGCAATTTGCGAGAAAAAATAGGAAAACCGTAGGATTTTTTGGCAGAGCCCTTGCTTGCAAAGGCTTTCGGCATTTGTTATACTGAATACTGGAAGCATATTGTTTTTTGTAAGAAGGGCGGTGGCAGTATGAACGAGGAGAAAGACATGCGGACGTTGATCGAAGAAGATCTGCAGCATAGTCAGGAAATTTGGGAATCCTATTCCCATGACAAAGAAAAACTGGGCGAATTGTTTCAACTGCTGCTGCAGCACTACGACGGAAAAATAGACGGCTTTGATGAAGATTTATGGGTCATTCAGGATCGAGAGGACTGCGCCGATATGGCAGAGGTCTACCGGAAGAATATCCGCCATCTCATGGAACGGCTGGAAGCTTTTCGGGACAACGGCTATTCCAACGAAGGACTCATGGAATACTATATCCGCAAGGAGCAGAAAGACATCGATTACAGCGCGGACTTTACCTCTGTCCGCATCTCTCTGGGCATGGCGAATCTGCCCGCAAGGGAAAAAGAAGAAATCATGATGAAGCTGGACGAAATGGAAGAAATTTGTGCCCAGGTGGTTCCAAGAAGCAAAAAATGGGAATCCCTCCGGGAATATCTCATCTGGCTTTCCGGCAAAGAAGCCGATGTTGCCATGGAAATTCTGCCCCTGTTTTTCCGCATCAATGATACCATTACGAAGAGGCAGGAAGTATGATCAAACTCATTGTGTCCGATATGGACGGTACGTTACTAAACGACGAGAAACAGATAGATAAACGCATTTACAACCTTTTGCCCAAAATGCGGGAAGAAGGCATCCGCTTTGTAGTGGCAAGCGGCAGACAGTACCCTTCCCTGGCAAGAGATTTTCAGGAGCATTTGCCGGAAATCACCGTCATTGCGGAAAATGGCGCATTGGTGATGCAGAATGAAAAAGAACTGTATTTCAAAGGCATGAACGAGAAACAGATTGCCCATAGTCTGGATATTATCGAAACATTACCGGAAACAGAAGGGCTTGTTTGTGCGAAATATTGCTGTTATACCACAAGTCAGGAGGTATATGACCTCCTTGCCAGCCCGAAATTTCATTATGACTGTGAATTGGTGGACGACCTGTATAAAATGACAGAAGGGGTCACAAAGGTTTCCCTGATGGTTTACGGAAACAACACCACACAGTCCTGTTATGACGCTATGTATCCCCAGTTGCCGGAGGAAATGACGCTGGTCATTTCCGGTGACGCTTGTCTGGATACAGGCATCAAAGGGGTCACAAAAGGCAGTGCCTTGGCAGCTTTGCAGGAAATGTGGGGCATTTCGCCGGAAGAAACATTGGTATTCGGCGACCAGTTCAATGACGTGGAAATGTTCGATCAGGCTTATTATAGCTATGCCATGGAAAACGCTATGGACGGCGTGAAAGAAAGAGCTAATTTTGTGGCAGGAAATAATAACAACGGCGCCGTTGTCGACACCATTTGCCGACTGACGGGTCTGACCATAGAAGGAGAACTATGAAAAAGATAGCGAGCTACGCCTTAGGGTGTAAAGTCAATCAGTATGAAAGCGAAGCCATCGCCGAACTGTTTGCGGAAAAGGGCTATGAAGTGGTTTCCGTAGACGATGAGGCAGATGTATATATCATCAACACCTGTACGGTGACAAATTTCGGGGATAAGAAATCCCGTCAGCTTATCCGTAAGGTGAAACGCCAGAATGAAAACGCCATTGTTGCCGTTGTGGGCTGTTATGCCCAGACTGCGCCGGAAGAACTGGCGGCAGTACATGGTGTGAATCTGGTCATCGGCACCAAGGACAAGAGTAAAATCGTGGAATTGGTGGAAGACTATCAGGCAGAACAGGGCGTGCAGAATTATGTGACAGACATTATGCACGAACGTGTTTTTGAACCACTGGAAATCAAGAAACTGGCAAACCGCACCAGAGCGTACCTGAAGATTCAGGATGGATGCAGCCAGTTCTGTTCCTACTGCATCATTCCTTATGCCCGCGGTCCCATTCGCAGCCGTCAGCCTGAGGACGTGATCGCAGAAGTAAAGCGTCTGGCGGAAAACGGCTTCAAAGAAGTGGTGCTGACAGGCATCCATGTGGCAAGTTACGGCAAGGATTTGAAAACCATCACCCTCACAGACATCATCCGTCAGGTCCATGAAGTAGAAGGCATTGAACGCATCCGTTTCAGTTCCATTGAACCCAACGTGGTGACAGAGGAATTTGCGGCAGCTATGGCGGAATTGCCTAAGGTTTGTGACCACTTCCACTTGTCCCTCCAGAGCGGCTGTGACAAGACTTTGAAGGAAATGAACCGCAAATACGATACAGAAAAATATCGTCAGGCGGCAGCCCTCCTGCGGAAATATCTGCCGGATGTGGCAATCACCACAGACATCATCGTGGGCTTCCCCGGGGAAACAGAGGAGGATTATCAGGCAAGCCGTGCTTTTGCGGAAGAAATCGGTTTTTCCAAAATCCATGTATTCCCTTATTCCCCCAAGAAAGGCACTCCTGCGGCGGCAAGAAAAGACCAGCTGCAAAATGCTGTGAAACAGGCGCGGAGCCACGACCTGATTACCGTCAGCGACCGCATGACAGACGCCTTTTTGCAGAAGCATGTGGGCAAGGTCATGCCTGTTCTCTTTGAACGGTGCATTGGGGACGATGTCTATGAGGGACATACCACAAACTATATGAAAGTCCACGCAAGAAGCACAAAAGACCTGTCTAACGTCATTGCGGATACAAAAATCCTCTCTGTGGCGGAAGAAATGGCTTTTGGCGAAGTGGAGGCATAAATCCCATTTTTTGTAATATTTATGTAAGGAAAGAACGGTTGCAATCCGTTCTGGTTTATATTATCATGGAAGAATAGAATTTGTTTGGAGACAGCAAGCATGTGCTGTGGAACGGAGCGTGATACACATGAGCAATAACATCAATGAAACACAATATTTCGGCAGAACGGGCAAGGAACCCGAAAATGAAGCAAAAAGAATCCTGATTTCCGTCAGCACGGCACTGCGGGAGAAGGGCTACAACCCTGTCAACCAGATTGTGGGCTATATCCTTTCCGGTGACCCCACTTATATCACCAGCTATCTCAACGCCAGAGCCATGATTCGTAAACTGGAACGTGATGAACTGCTGGAAGAACTGGTAAAAGATTATCTGGACAGAAACGAATAAGAAAGAGGCATCAATTTGCGTATATTAGGTTTGGACTTCGGTGATAAGACCATCGGCGTGGCAGTGAGTGATCCCTTGGGCTGGACAGCGCAGGGCGTGGAAATCATCAAAAGAGAAAATCCTCAGGAATTTAAAAAATGCATGCGCCGTCTGGCAGAGATCATCGAACAGTATCAGGTGGATACCATCGTTTTGGGCTATCCCAAAAATCTGGATAACTCCGAAGGGGAACGGTGCGAGAAAACAAAGGTCTTTGAGGCGAAAATCAAAGGCAGATTCCCCAAAATCCCTGTGGTGCTCTGGGACGAGCGTTTCAGCACCATTGCGGCGGAGCGTGCCCTGCGCATGGCAGACCTGAGCCATGATAAAAGAAAGAGCGTCATTGACAAAATGGCAGCAGTACACATTTTGCAGGGGTATCTGGACAGTAAGCAGTGAGCCCCCAGAAAGAAACGGAGAAGAACATGAGCGATATTTTTGAAGAAGCAGACGAACTGGAATTTGAAATTGTGACCATGACCGACGAGGATGGCACAGATGTGGAATTTTCCATTATTGATAACGTAGCAAGCGGCACAGACCGTTACCTGCTGGTGGTAGAAACAGAAAAAATGGACGAAGACGAAACACAGGCTTTGATCCTCAAAGAAGTGGCTATTGACGCCAACGACATCACATATGAAATGGTGGAAGACGACGCGGAATTTGACCGTGTGGCAGAACTTTTTGCCCAGAAAGGCGAAGACTACGAAGTTTCTATCGACGACTGATTTTAGAATGGATAGGGTGGACGGCTGACCGACACCCTTTTCAATATATGTGCGGATAAAAAAGCGAACAGAAACGAAAAAGCAGAAACCTGTCTTTGGAGAAAAATGGGACGTGAATTGTTTTTCGGGGAAGGACAGGATTGCCTGCTCTTTTTGTGCTTGTCTGAAAAAGGAGAAATAGACAGGTTTTGTTTTTGTGTTTAAAGCAGACTTTTTTACGCCATACTAACTTTTAGAAATGGATTACATAAAACGATAAAAAGGAGGTGTGTTTTTTGGCAAACAGAAGATCCAAGCCCAAAACAAGGCTGAAAGTCATCGCTTTGGGCGGTCTGGAAGAGATCGGGAAGAATATGACCGTACTGGAATACGGCAACGATATCATCATCATCGACTGTGGCCTGGCGTTCCCCGAGGACGATATGCTGGGCATTGACCTGGTCATTCCGGACATTACCTATTTGGCAAAGAACGTAGAAAAAATCAGAGGCATCGTGCTGACTCACGGTCACGAAGACCATATCGGCGCACTGCCCTATGTACTGAAACAATTGAAAGTGCCCGTATTCGGCACACTGCTGACACTGGGACTGTTGGAAAACAAACTCAGAGAGCATAAAATGCTGGATAAGACCACACTGCACACCGTTGTGCCCGGCGAAAAAGTGAAGCTGGGGGAAATGGTGGTGGAATTCATCCACACAAACCATTCCATCGCTGACTCTGTGGCGCTGGCAATCCAGACTCCTGTGGGTATGGTCATCCACACCGGGGACTTTAAGGTGGACTATACACCCATTGACGGGGATATCATCGACTTGCAGCGTTTTGCGGAACTGGGCAGTCAGGGCGTACTGCTCCTCATGAGCGACAGTACCAACGCGGAACGTAAAGGCTTTACCATGTCTGAAAAGAATGTAGGTAAGGTGTTTGAACGGATTTTTGAGGAAACTCCCAGAAACCGTATCATGGTTGCCACATTCTCCTCTAATATTCACCGTATCCAGCAGATCATCAACGCGGCCTATATGTACGGCAGAAAGGTTGCCATCATCGGCAGAAGTATGGTAAACGCCGTAAAAACAGCATCTGAACTGGATTATCTGTGGGTTCCGCCCCGTACCCTTATTGATATCAACGAAATCAAGAATTATCGGGATGAACAGCTGGTTATCATCACCACAGGCAGCCAGGGCGAAACCATGTCCGCTCTGTCCCGTATTGCCAACAGTGAACATAAACAGGTCAGCGTCAAACCCGATGATAAAATCATCATTAGTGCATCCGCTATCCCCGGCAACGAAAAGAACGTCATCCGCGTGGTCAATGAACTGCTGAAAAAAGGCGCAGATGTGGTATACGGCGGCATCGAGGACATCCACGTTTCCGGTCACGCCCGTCAGGAAGAACTGAAGCTTATGCTTGCCCTGACAAAACCCAAATTCTTCATGCCTGTTCACGGCGAATACATGCACCTGTCCAGCCATAGAGATCTTGCCATCAGCATGGGCATGGACAAGAAAAACATCTTCGTCAATAAACTGGGGGATGTGCTGGAACTGTCCAAAAACGAAGCCAAAGTCACAGGCACCGTGCCTACCGGTCAGGTCATGGTAGACGGTCTGGGTGTTGGCGACGTTGGGAACATTGTACTTCGCGACAGAAAGCACCTTTCCGAGGACGGCTTGATGGTGGTCGTGGTTTCCATGGAAGAAGAAACCGGTCAGATTGTGGCAGGTCCCGATATCATTTCCCGTGGCTTTGTTTATGTTCGTGAATCCGAAGGCCTTATGGACGGCGCAAGAGAAGTTGTCATGAAAGCCCTGCAGGAATGCGAAGAAAAGAACATCACCAGCTGGAACTATATCAAGAACCTCATCAAAGATACTTTGAAAAACTATATCTGGCAGAAAACAAAGAGAAGCCCTATGATTCTGCCTATCATCATGGAAGTGTAAAGAAATAAAAAGTCGGAAATTCTGAAAAGTAAGCTCCTCGTCAGAGGAACTGCGACGACAATCTTCAGAAGAAAATATACCGGATAAAAATAAGAAAGCTGAAATCCTTTCTCGTAATAAGGATTTCAGCTTTCTTTGCTTTCTTATGAAGATGTCTGAAAAGAATTTCCGACTTTTTGTATATCAGGGATTATTCAAACACACAGTCTTTGATGAGCACATTGCCAAATTTGCCGTCACAGACACCAACCAATGTGATGGCGTCTCCTTCCTGCAATTCCATGACTTTTTCAATCTGGGCTTCATCAGAGAAATAACACTGCACAGAGGTGATAGCGAACTCTTCTCCGGCAAAAGTGATGTAAACATCATCTACGATGTCTTTGCCAATGGAACCGACGGTGCCGCTGAGCCGCATGGTTTTTCCTTCATAAAGGGCATCCCCTTTGACTTCGTTGGCTTCATAGGAGGAAAGCAGTTCCGCCGGGGAAATTTCCATGATTTCCACAGGAGCGGTTTCTTCTGCTTCCGTGTTGCTGGGTTCTGTGGCGGTATTGTTTTCCGCTACAGACGCGTTTCCTCCAGAGGAAGATGCAGGCTTTTCCTCGCCGCCCATCAGTGCGGAAAAAATCAGCAGCACAACAATGACCGCAATGACCCATTTTGCCTTGCCGCCTTGTTTTTTGCCGCACTGGGGGCATACAGATGCTTTTTGGGGGATTTCACTCTGACAGAATTTACATTTCTTTGTTTTTGGTGTTTCCATAGATTTCCTCTCCTTTTGATACGAAATACATAATGTTGCATCTTTAGCAACATCATAAGGCAGGACACATGGTAATGTCAAGAAAAAAATGAGGGGGACTGTGAGCCATGAAAATATACGAATACGACGGGAAGAAAAATATCTGTGGGGAACAAATCCGAAAAATTCGTATGGAAAAAAAGATGTCACAGGCAGCGCTGTCCCGGGCTTTGCAGTTGGAAGGCATCACCATTGACCGTTATTCCATTTGCCGCATGGAAAAAGGCGAGCGGTTTATTGCCGATTATGAATTGATCAAAATCGCCGGCATATTAGATGTACCGGTTTCTTTCTTTTTCCCTGGCGCAGAGGACAAATAGTTTTTTTTAGAATATCACAGGAATTTTTTGGAATTTCCCCCAAAATAGGGGAGAATTGTGTTATCTTTTAGGTATCATAAAAATAAAAACCATCTAAGGGGGCTTTTGACATGAAATTCCAAAGAATGAAAGATGTATGTTTAGGGGCAACGGTGGCTGCTCTTGTTATGGGTGCAGCGCCTGCCGCTTACGCAAAGGTGGCAAACATGGACATTCCTGTTATGTTCAATAACATCAAAATCGTTGTAGACGGGAAAGAACTGAAAACAGATAAAGAACCTTTTATCTATGAAGGGACTACATATCTGCCTGTCCGTGCCGTTGGGGAAGCCGCAGGGAAAAACGTCACATGGGATGCTGCTTCCAAAACCGTTATCTTAGGGGAAACAGAACAAAAAGAACAGGAAAAAGAACCGGAACAGCCGGAAGAAACCACTTCTGACGATGACAGCAGATTGGGGAAACTTTCCAGCAAACCCAGCACCAATGTCAATAATATGAAAATCCAGTGTACCGGTGTTAGAGAGTCTGCTGGATATATCGACGGTATTGAAGTGGATTTCAAGTTCACCAATAACAGTGATTTTGAACAGACTGTCGTACTGGACAGTTTGGAAGTCAATAACAAAGAAGTGGAAGGTTATCTCTATGCAAGTGTTTTGGGTGATAGAAGCGAAACAGATCGTCTGACCATTGAGGACAGCGATTTGAAAAGCGCCGGTATTGACAAGATCTATAATATTAGTGTAGTATTCCGTGTATATAACCATGACGATTGGGATGACGTAACTACAAACGAAATGATCATGAATTTTAATTAAACACAAGACCCCCGATTGGTTTCCAGTCGGGGGCTTTTTTGCAAAAGGAGAGAAGAACCATGCAGTCCGTTGGGGAAATCAAAGAAATATTAAGCAGCTGTCCCGTGGAAAAACTGCCGGAAGTTTTGCCGGAATTTGCCGCCGACAGCCGCAAAGGCGTACAGAGCCTTGTGACCCGCTTCCAGAAGAAATACGACGCTTATCTGGCAGAACTGGAACGACTGGAAACATTGCTCACTTACGAACGGGAGTGCTACGAAAAAGGCTTTGAACTGGTGGCAGGCATCGACGAAGTGGGCAGAGGACCCCTTGCCGGTCCTGTGGTAGCGGCAGCGGTGATTCTGCCGAAAAACTGCAAGATTGCCGGTGTCAATGACTCCAAAAAACTTTCTGCCCAGAAACGGGAGGAGCTTTGCCAAATCATCAAGGAACAGGCAGTGGCTTGGGCAGTGGGCGTGGTTTCCAATGAACGCATTGACGAAATCAATATTTTGCAGGCAACTTATGAAGCCATGCGGGAAGCCCTTTCCAAACTGGAAGTACAGCCGGACTTTATCCTTGCGGACGCGGTCACCATTCCCAAGGTATCCACACCCCAGAAAGGCATTATCAAAGGGGATGCGAAAAGCATTTCCATCGGTGCCGCCAGCATTGTGGCAAAGGTTACCAGAGATGCCATGATGGAAGGCATGGCGGAAATTTATCCTCATTACGATTTTGCTTCCAATAAGGGTTACGGCTCCCAGAAACATCTGGCAGGCATTGCCCAGTATGGCATCTGCCCCATCCATCGCCGGACATTCGTGAAAAATTTTCTCAAAGAAGATGCCGCACCCAAGGAAACAGGCAACCGGGGCGAACTTCTTGCCGCAAGGGAAATGAAGAAAATGGGCTATGAAATCTTTGCCCAGAATTACCGCAAACCAAGCGGAGAAATTGACATCATTGCCCAGAAAGATGGTATACTGGTATTTACGGAGGTAAAAACAAGAACAAGCACTGCTTATGGCACCCCTGGGGAAGCCGTAGACCGTCGGAAGCAGGCACATATCATCGAAACGGCTTTGGCGTATCTGGCGGAGACGGGGGACGCAGATAGGGATTGCCGTTTTGATGTGGCAGAAATTTTGGAAGAAGACGGAAAGAAATATTTCCGATACATAGAAAACGCCTTCGAGGCATAAAGGAGGAAGAAACTTGCAGATTGTAAAAAAAGGTGATGTGGAACTGATCACATTTGATAATCTGACCCAGACAGGCATGGTGAAACATGGCTTCACCACCCGTCACGGCGGCGTCAGCACAGGTTATTATGGCACCATGAACATGGGCTTTTCCAGAGGGGAGGACAGAGCCCCTGTGGCGGAGAATTACCGCATTTTGGCAAGGGCGTTGGAGCTGGACGAAAACGCTTTTGTGGCAACTCAGCAGACCCATACCACAAACGTACTGAAAGTCACAGCCAAGGACAAAGGATGCGGCGTTACAAAAGACAGAACTTATCACGATATCGACGGCTTGATGACGAATGAAAAAGGTATCAATCTGGTGATTTTCGGGGCAGACTGCGTACCCGTTTTCCTGCTGGATACCAAAAACAAAGCCATTGGTCTGGCACACTGCGGCTGGAAAGGCACTGCCGACCGTATGGCAGAAAAAATCGTACAGGAAATGATGGCAGAATATGGCACAAACCCCAAGGATATTGTGGCAGCCATTGGTCCTTCCATCGGGAAATGCTGTTTTCAGGTGGATGACCCTGTGGTGAATCTGTTCCGGGCGCAGATTGCCTTTGCCGACGACATCATTTTTGACGACCCCACAGAAGAAGGCAAATACAAAATCGACCTGTGGGAAACCAACCGCAGACTGCTGGCGGAAATGGGCGTGGAAAACATTGAGATTTCCGGTCTTTGCACCATGTGTGACACCCAGCGGTTCTACTCCCATCGGAAAATGCGGGAAAATCGCGGCGTCATGGCTGGGGTCATGACACTGCTGTAAAAAAGACAGACGGGCGTGAAATCTGCGGATTTTGCGATTCAGGGTGTCGAAGGTTGACACCCTGTCGTCAAAGGCTCATTTCATTCAAGCCTTTGACGAGTAGACAGAAGTCAAAAGCCGAAGTTCCATCAGCTTAACAGCTTTGAAACTTCGGCTTTTTCCTCGCCGGAAATAAATTCCGGCTGCGGATTCCGGTTGGGGAACCCTTCGTTTCCCAATCCCTTCCGCGGTCTCAAAACACTGAAAAAATCATTCGGTGCGGGGCGTGAAATCTGCGGATTTCACGCCTTTTTTGCTTTTCTGAGGGTCTTTGGGGCGGTTTTTGTTGTTCCGGCGTGGACAAGGGGGCTTTTTTTGCGTAAAAATTTTGTGAAAAAGCCCGGAAATGTGGGAAAGTATTGTATGTACCGCCTTTTTTATGCTATAATACATAGAATGTGAAAGTGGGGGCGTATGCCCCCTTCTGTATGAAAATCAAGAAGTATGAATATAGAGTTGGAGGAAAACAAATGAGCAAACCCATCGTAGCAGTGGTGGGACGTCCCAACGTGGGCAAGTCCACCCTTTTCAACAGGCTGGCGGGCGAACGCATTTCCATCGTACAGGATACCCCCGGCGTAACACGTGACAGAATCTACGCAGATGTAGAATGGCTGAATCACAAATTTACACTCATCGACACCGGCGGTATGGAAATCGGTTCTGAAGAAATCATTCAGAAACAGATTTTGCAGCAGGCGGAAATCGCCATTGAAACCGCTGACGTGATTCTGTTTGTCACAGACGTAAAAGCAGGCGTTACCGACGACGACCGTCAGGTTGCAAACAAACTGCGCCGTACCAAAAAACCCGTTGTGCTGGCTGTCAACAAAGTGGACAGCGTAAAGCGCGACACCATGGATATTTACGAATTTTATGAACTTGCCATTGGCGATCCCATGCCCATTTCCGCAGGTCAGGCACTGGGTCTGGGGGATATGCTGGATCAGGTGGTGGCACACTTCCCTGAAGACAGCGACAATCAGGAAGAAGACGACGCAATCAAAGTTGCCATCATCGGCAAACCTAACGTAGGGAAGTCCTCCCTCATCAATAAGATTCTGGGAGAAGACAGACTTATCGTCAGCAACATTCCCGGCACCACCCGTGACGCCATCGACTCTCCCATTGAAGTGGATGGTCAAAAATATGTGTTCATCGACACAGCGGGTATGCGCCGGAAGAGCAAAATCAAAGAAGAAATCGAACGTTTCAGTATCATTCGTGCCGTTGCTGCCGTAGAACGCTGTGACGTTGCCATTCTGGTTATTGACGCCAACGAAGGCATCACCGATCAGGATACAAAGATTGCCGGCATTGCCCACGAAAGAGGGAAAGCGGCTATCGTTGCTGTAAACAAATGGGATTCCATCGAAAAAGATGATAAGACCATGAACAAATACCTGAAGGACATCGGCAATGAACTGGCGTACATGCCTTATGCACCCAGAGTGTTCATTTCCGCTCACACAGGTCAGCGTGTAAATCGTCTGCTGGAACTGATTAAGACCGTAAACGAAAACCACGCCCTGCGTATCAGCACCGGTGTTCTGAACGAAGTTTTGATTGAAGCAACAGCCATGCAGCAGCCCCCTGCGGACAAAGGCCGTCAGCTGCGTTTGTACTACATGACACAGGTATCCGTAAAACCCCCTACCTTTGTCATTTTCGTCAACGAACGGGAACTGTTCCACTTCTCTTACCGCAGATATATCGAAAACCAGCTGCGGGAAGCCTTTGGTTTTGTGGGCACACCCATTCATTTTATCGTAAGAGAAAAAGGGGATAAGGATTGATATGTTTCGACTGATTTGTATTGCCATCGGGTACTTTATCGGCTGTATCCAGACGGCGTTCATCATGGGCAAGCTCTGCAAAACAGACCTGAGCAAGAAAGGCAGCGGCAATCTGGGTACCACAAATGCCCTGCGTGTGCTGGGTTTTAAAGCGGGAGCGGTCACATTCATCGGGGATATTTTAAAAGGGGTCGTAAGTTTTATCATTGCCAGATGGCTGTTCCCGGATATGGGGATTCTGGCAGGGATTTATGCCTGCGCAGGTACCATCTTAGGACATGATTTTCCTTTTTACCTGCATTTCAAAGGCGGGAAAGGCATTGCTGCCACCATCGGTCTGGTGCTGTGTATCGGTTTTACAGAATCCATGCCGCTGATGCTCATTTCCTTTATCATCGGTATTGTGGCAGTGGCAATGTCCGGTTATATTTCTCTGGGCTCCATGCTCTTTTCCATTGCCATTCCCGTTTGTGCCTTTTTCTTCCAGCTTCCACTGGAGGGGGCGCTGGTGCTGACAGCGCTGACCATTCTGGCACTGTGGAAACATCGGGCAAATATCGGAAGACTGCGTGCAGGCAATGAAAACAAGTTTACTTTGACAAAGAAAGTCTGAGGAAGGGGAGTTTGTTATGAAAAATGTAGCGGTAATCGGTTCTGGCAGCTGGGGCACAGCCCTTGCCATCATTCTGACCAAGTATGACCATCAGGTGAAGATTTGGGCAAGAAGTCAGGCAGCTGTAGACGAAATCAATAGCAAACATACCAACGAAAAATATCTTCCCGGCGTTACATTGCCGGAAACATTGACAGCCACCACAGACCGTGAAGCGGCGCTGGAGGGTGCGGAAATCGTCATTTCTGCGGTGCCTTCCCGTGCAGTGCGCCAGACCATGACAGACTTTGCGCCTTATTTCAAACCCGGCACTGTCATCGTCAATGTGGCAAAAGGTCTGGAGGACGGCAGTCTGCTGCGTCTTTCTCAGGTCATCCAGGAATGCGTGCCTCAGTGCGAAGTTTGCGTGCTGTCCGGTCCCAGCCATGCGGAAGAAGTGGCAAGAGAAATCCCCACCACATGCCTCATTGCTTCTGAAAATGAAGAAGTGGCAAAAATGGTGCAGAAAGAATTCATGAATCCCAAATTCCGCATTTACACCAGCACAGATGTCATTGGCGTGGAAATGGGCGCAGCTCTGAAAAACGTTATGGCGCTGGCGGCAGGCATGAACGACGGTCTGGGCTTTGGGGACAACAGCAAAGCGGCTCTTATGACAAGAGGCATTGCGGAAATGAAGCGTCTGGGCATTGCCATGGGCGGCAAAGCGGAAACATTCGCTGGTCTTTCCGGCATCGGTGACCTGATTGTGACTTGTACCAGTATGCACTCCCGTAACCGCCGGGCAGGCATCCTGCTGGGACAGGGCAAGAGTCTGGAAGAAACACTGGCAGAAGTCAAAATGGTTGTAGAAGGTGTCAACACCGTACAGGCAGCTTGTCATCTGGCAGAAAAATACCATGTTGACCTGCCTATCACACAGGCTATCAATGACGTACTGTTCCATGGGAAAGATACCCAGACAGCCGTATTGGAATTGATGACAAGAGAAGGCAAGTCCGAATAAATTACATACAAAAATGTCCTTTTTCGGGCATCTTCATAAGAAAACAAAGAAAGCCAGAATCCATAGTAAGGGTTCTGGCTTTTTTGATGTAGACTTTTTGTTTTATTCCGCGGTGCAGTGTCTGCCCTTTTCCGTCAGAATCGTCAGCATCAGGGCAAAGACCAGAAGCAGCACAGGATACAGCCCCATGGAGATTTTCTCCGACAGAAACCCGGACACAGGGGGCATGGTGGTACTGCCCAGATAAGAAATTGCCATTTGGGTGCCCATGAGAGATTGGGACAGTGCAGCCCCAAACCGCTGAGGTGTGGCGTGAAGCAGGCTGGGATAAATGGGCGCACAGCCAAGACCTGTGAGAATCAGCCCCAGACAAAGGAACAGGTTATGGAGGGGCAGGAGCATCAGGAGTATGCCCACAATAGCAGTGCCTTCTCCCAGACGCACCATGGCATCATCGGAAAACCGCAGGGTGAGGAAGCCGCTGAAAAACCGTCCGGCAGTGATGCCCAGATAGAACAGGGAAATCCATTTTGCGGCAGTTTCGGCAGAAATGCCCCGGACAGCCACCATATAACTGCTGCCCCAAAGACCTGTGGTCAGTTCCAGTGCGGAATAGAAGAAAAACGCCGTCAGAGCAGCTTTGACACCGGGACGTTTCAGCAGTTTGCCCCACTGGGGTGTTTGGGGACGGACAGTTTCGCCGCCGGAAAGGGGCAGTTCCTGTTTTTTCCACAAAGGTAGGGACAGAAGCAGGATGAGAGTCAATGCCATTTGCAGGAAGGAAATGGTGCGGTAGCCTGCCTGCCAGCCCATGCCGCGGCTCAGACAAAGTCCCATGATGTATGGTCCGCCTGTGGCGCCGATGCCCCAGAAGCAATGGAGCCAACTCATGTGCTTTGCTTTGCAGTGGAGGGCAACAAAATTGTTTAGGGCAGCATCTACGGAGCCAGCCCCCAGACCATAGGGGATTGCCCAAAGACAAAGGGCAAAGAAGCTGTCGGAAAGGGAGAAGCCAAAAAGGGCAATGGCAGTCATGGCAACGCTGCACATGGTAACGCCGCCTGTGCCGAACCGCTGGATTGCCCGATGGCTCATAAGGCTGGACAATATGGTGCTGGCGGTGATAAGAAAGGAAATGACACCGCCAAGAGAAAGGGAAACTCCCAGACTTTCCTGCATCTGCGGCCATGCGGAGCCCAGCAGGGAATCCGGCAGCCCCAGTGAAATAAAGGATACATAAATCAGTGCCAGAAGCAATGAAAACATAAAATACCTCCAAAAAATAAATAGGTTGTCTTTTTTGGGAAAACATACGCAAAAATTTGTACTCTATTAAAATACCGCCGGAAAAGGCTTGATGCAATCAATATATAGACGTATACTATAAAAAAACGGACAGGAGGGGTAGTATGTCATTGGATGCCTGTGATGTAAACGTCAATCCCAGACAAATGGAACTGCGTCCCCATGGCACGGCGGATTTTCCCTGCGGCGGCTATGATACCCAGATTCGCAGCGGCGAAAAAGGCGGCGTTGCCTGGCATTGGCACGAAGAAACGGAAATATTATATGTAACAGAAGGCAGTGTGGAAGTATTTCTGCCGGACATGCGCTGGACCCTTTCCAAAGGCGAAGGGGCTTTTATCCATGCCAATGTGCTCCACAGCATACTGGCAGCGGGCGAAGGGGGCAAAATCCGCTCCGCTGTATTCCATACCCGGCTTATCAGCGGCGGACAGGATACGGTTTTTCAGAAAAAATATATCGCCCCTCTGCTGGCATATGGCGGCATTAAGGGGCTGCCCCTGACGGGGGAAGAACAGTGGCAGAAGGACATGCTGGCGGAAATCAAAGAAATCGTCCGCTTTCTGGAGAAAAAAGAAGAAGGTTATGAATGGGATGTGCGGGATACGCTGGGTCGTCTGTGGCGGAATCTTTATGCCCATACAAAGCCTGTGGAAGGCGGAAACAGCCGGAAAACCATGGACGCTCAGCGGCTCAAGAGCATGCTGGAACTGATTCAGAAAGAGTATAACGAGCCTTTGGACTTGGCAAGGATTGCAAGAGCGGCAAATATCGGGGAGCGGGAATGCCTGCGGTGCTTCCATCGTACCATCGGCATTTCGCCTTTGCAGTATCTGCTGCGGTATCGTGTTTCTCAGGCAGCACTTTTGCTGCGGGAAACCAATCTGCCGGTGGCGGAAGTAGGCATGCGCTGTGGTTTTGACAGCCCCAGCCATTTTGCCCAGACCTTCCGCAAATATTTTTCCATTACGCCCAGCGCTTATCGGAAAGGGAAGATTTAAGGGGGAAAGAAAATGCTTTTGGTACTGAAGATTGTATTTGCCGTTTTTGCGGCAGTCATGGTCTTTTTCCCAAGAAAGATTTGGGACATATTTTATGGGAATTTCAGTGAGAATGCAGAGCCACACGACGCAATGCTCATGGCATACCGTGCGGCTGGTATTATAGCCCTTGTGGTATTTATCATTAGAGGTATTTGGGGAAGCTAAGGGGGAGAAACCTTTGGAAATCAATAAAGTCATGCATGCGGCGCTGAAAGCGCTGTCTTATCCAGATTTGGATGTGAAAAAAACATATAAAATCAAACGTCGGCTGGAAGGGATTCGCTCCGCCCAGCTTTCACCGGAGAAAAATCTTTTTCAGGACTGGCGTGTGCCTTTTGGCAAGACCAGTGTGCCTGTGCGGCTGTTTTTTCCCAATGACAAAGAGGTGTTGGAACCGCCTGTGATTCTCTTTTTCCATGGCGGCGGCTGGGTCGTTGGGGACATCAACAGCTATACGAAGGTTTGCGCTTCCATGGCGCAGATATTGGAATCAGTAGTCATTTCTGTGGATTATCGTCTGGCGCCGGAGCATAAATTCCCGGCAGCGCCGGAGGACTGTTATCATGTGGCAAAAACATTGTTCTGTGATGGCTTTCCTTTTCCGGCAAAACCGGAGGAAATCACCCTCATGGGGGATTCTGCCGGCGGCAATCTGGCAGCGGTGGTATCCCAGATGGCAAGAGATCGGGGCGAATTTGAAGTGAAGCAGCAGATACTTTTGTATCCTGCCACATTCAATGACCATTCTCCCGCGTCGCCTTTCCCTTCTGTAGTGGAAAACGGCACGGATTATCTCTTGACATCTAAACGGGTTTGCGACTATATGGAATTGTACCAGTCCTCGCCGGAAGATCGGCAAAATCCGTATTTTGCGCCTCTTTTGGCGGAGGACTTTACCAACCAGCCCCGCACCCTCATTCTGACGGCGGAATTTGACCCTCTCCGGGATGAAGGGGAAGCCTATGGTGCGGAATTGCAGCGGGCAGGAAATGACGTGACAGTGGTGCGCATTGCCGATGGGCTCCATGGATATTTTTCTCTGCCGCCGCGGTTTGAAGCGGTGCAGGAAAGCTACCGCTGGATACAGCAATTCCTGAAAGGAGGAGAGCCTTTGTGAGTGATGCAAAGTGGAGCAGGCTGGAAAACGCTGCAAAGATATTTCCGTCCACCACAAGCAGAGAAGATACAAAGGTTTTCCGTTTCACCTGTGAACTGACGGAAATGGTGCAGGAAGCACCTTTGCAGGCAGCCTTGGAAGAAACACTGGAATTTTTCCCCTTTTACCGCTATTCCCTGCGGCGGGGGCTGTTCTGGTATTTTTACGAAGAAAGCAGAGAAAAGCCGGTGGTGCGGGAGGAACATCTGCCGCCTTGCAGTAAGCTGTACCATCCCGACCGTCACGGATTGCTCTTTTCTGTGACATATTATCGCTGCCGCATCAATCTGGAAGTATACCATTCCCTGACAGATGGGACAGGGGCATTGGCATTTCTGCGGATGCTGACCATCCATTATATCAAGCAGGTACATGGAGAGGAAGTCCTTTCCCACGAAGCCCTCCGCAATGCGGTGCCTGTGCCGGAGCGCATGAGCGATAGTTTTGCGCGATATTATACAGGAAAGAAAAAATATGAAAAACAGAAAGTCAAACGGGCTTATCGTATTTCTGGTATCCGCCTTCCAGACCATCAGATTCGTGTCATTGAAGGGACGGCATCGGCATCCCAGATATTGCAAAAATCCCATGAATACGGCACCACAGCCAGCATATTCCTTTGCAGTGTGCTGCTTCGTGCCATTCATGCCCAGATGCCAAAACGGGCGGAGAAATATCCTGTGAATCTGTCAGTACCTGTAAATCTTCGGAATTATTTTCCGTCGGAATCTGCCAGAAACTTTTTCGCTGTCATTACGGTGGGCTATGATTTCGGAAAAAATCCCGATGATTTCGCTTCTGTCATTGCCGCTGTCAAAGAAGGCTTTGCCAAAGAACTGACGGATGAAAAGGTCAAAGGCAGGCTCAATGACCTCTGTGCTTTGGAGCATAATCTGCTGACCCGTATGGTGCCTTTGTTTTTGAAGGATATCAGTTTGAATATCGCCAATCGGGTGTCGGCAAGGGAAATCACCATGGCCTTTTCCAATATTGGTCGTGTGGATATGCCTGCGGAAATGGCACCTTATCTGCGGCAGTTTGGTGTATTTGTCAGTACCAAGCGAATGCAGGTGTGCCTCTGCTCCTATGGAGATCGGCTTACCATGGGATTTTCCGCACCTTTTGTGGATACTTCCGTGCAGCGTCATTTTTTCAGACAGCTGACGGAAATGGGCATTGATGTGGAGCTGACGGCAAATGTGCAGGAAGGAGGGGAAGCTCATGCGGATTTGTGATGCTTGCCATGTGCATGTGCGGGGAAGTATGGACCGTTGTCCCCTCTGCGGCACAAAACTGCGGGGAGAGAAAGAAGAAAACGTATTTCCCAGATTGCAGATGTATGACCATATGTATCGGAAGATTATGCGTATTTTCCTGTTTTTGTCCGTCATTGCCGTGATTGTGTGTCTGGCAGCAAATCGGGTCTTTGTACCGGATCTGTTCTGGTCCATGTTTGTGCTGGCTGGAGTGGTTTCTTTCTGGATCAGCTTGTATGCGGCATGGAAAAAGAAACGGAATATCCCCAAGGGCATCTTATGGGAAATGACGGTCATTTCCATTCTTGCAGTGGCATGGGATATGGGAACGGGCTGGCATGGCTGGTCTGTGGACTTTATCCTGCCTATCCTCTGTACCGTGTCCATTGGGATGATGGTGGTCATGGCAAGATTTTTGCGGCTGCAATTACGGGAGTATGTCATTTATATGCTCATGGAGATTGTATACGGTCTGGTGGTGTGGATACTGCTCTTGACCCATGTGATTCAGTTCATTCTGCCGGCGCTGGTCTGCGTGGTTTGCTGCGGCGCAGCATTAGCGGCACTGGTGATTTTCCGGTGGGAACTGTTCCATGAGGAGATGCAGAAACGACTGCATTTTTGATAGGGGATTTTGTCATGCTGAAAAGCAGGGCAATCAAAAAGAATAGTAGATAATCAAGCGGAGTTTGCGCAATGTAAAAGGGTGGCGTCAAACTCCGTTTTTTATTTTGCAGAAAATTTTATGAATTTTTGCTGTAAAAATAAGAAATGATTTTTTGATAGAATAGCAGAGTATTTTTTTGGGAAGATTCCCGAATAGAACAGAAAGGGAGGTCTGCACATGAAAGAACTCGTTGTAACAAAAGCGGCTATCACATCCTATTTGCAGTTTTTGAAGATACAGGAAAAAAGCAAGGGAACTTTGGAAAAGTATCAAAGAGAACTGTTGGATCTAGAAAAATATTTGAAAGGCAAAAAAGTTACAAAAGAAGATTTGTTGGTGTGGAAAGAAGATTTGGAAAAAAGATACAGCCCTGCAGGCGTCAACGGCAGACTGGTGGCTGCCAATGGCTTTTTTTCTTATTCTGGCAGGTATGATCTGCGGCTGAAATTATTGAAGATTCAAAAAGAGATCTTTATCAGTGAAGAAAAGGAATTGACCCGTGCAGAATACGGCAGATTGGTACGTACGGCAGAGAAAAAGGGCAAAGAACGGCTTTCTCTGCTGATACAAACCATCTGTTCCACGGGGATACGTGTTTCTGAACTGGAGTTTATCACTGTTGCAGCTGTCAAACGGGGCAGGGCAGAAGTGAATTGTAAAGGGAAGCGGCGCGTGATTTTTTTGCCTGCACGTTTGCAGAAAAAACTCAAAGCTTACGCAGCTAAGAAAGGTATCACAGAAGGCGTTATCTTTGCATCAAAAAGTGGGCGACCATTGCACCGGGGAAATATTTGGGCAGAAATGAAAAAACTCTGCAAAGATGCAGAGGTCAGCCCAGAGAAAGTGTTCCCTCACAATCTGCGGCATTTGTTTGCGCGGATATTCTATAGCTTAGACAAAGACATCGCAAAGCTGGCAGATATGCTGGGGCACAGCCATATTGAAACCACAAGAATTTATATTATGGAAAGTGGACGAATCCATCGACAGAAACTGGAACGAATGCGACTGGTGTTGTAACAGAATTCCCCTTCTGTCGTAAAAATAAGCTGTACCACATAATGAAATCGAGCGTGATATACTTCAAATATAACACTTTTTACATATGATAGCAAGTGATGACATCAAAATAAAACCGAATCTGACGTTTTTGTAAAAAAAACGTATTTTCGGTTTTGTTTTGATGTTTTTTTTTATTTTTGGCAAAAAAAGAAAAATTCCTTTGACCAGTTTGTCTGACATTTTCTGCTTTCCGGTCAAAAAAATATGACAGAAGGGGAATTTCGTTATAACGAGTGAGAAAAATGGAAGAAATCAAGTTTACAGAGGAAACAATTGAAGACTTTTTGCAGGAAAAAATAAAATCTGGCAATAAACCGGAAACCATTGCGGAATATCGCCGGATTTTACAGAAGTTCCAAAAGGAACTTTTGCCGGAGGATGTGCTGCGGGAAAACACCTTGCAGCAATGGAAAAACACCATGCAGCAGGAAGGAAAGCTGGCAGTGCGTACCATCAACCGCAGGCTGGCAGTGGTGAATCAGTATCTGCATTTTATGGGAGAAAGAAATTGGCAGGTATCCTGTATGCCGCTGGGAGATACGGAACAAACCGTTTTACAGCGTGGGGAGTATATTCGTTTGCTGCAGGCGGCAAAACAGCAGAAAAAAGAGCAGCTTTATTTCATCATCAAGTCCATTTGCACATTAGGTCTGCATATTTGGGAACTGCCCCAAATGACAGTGGATTTCGTAAAGAAAGGCAGCGGGATTTTCAGCGGCAATGGGCAGGAAAGGAAGGTTGTCATACCACGGTCATTCCAGCGAGAATTGGTGGACTATTGCAAACGCAGCAATATGGAACATGGCGCCATTTTCCGCTCCCAAAGAGGAACAAACATTCATCGCATTACCATCAACGCAGCCATGAAGCAGTTGTGTCAGATGGCAGATGTGGCGCCGGAGAAGGTAAATCCTAGATGTCTTTTACGGCTTTATGAACAGACACAAAAACAGCTGCAGGACAACGTGTCCATGCTGCTGCTGCAGTATTATGACAAGCTTTTGGAGGCAGAAGAAATGATGACAGGTTGGGAAACCTATGAAGATCCCATATCTGTGGAGGATAAGTCTGCTTCTGGTCAGTGATGTAAGATCAGGAACTGCTGACAAGTTTTATCAAACAGTGTGGTTGGCAGCGCCTATCTTGATAAATGGTTTTCTCGTTAGAAAGGGGAACCCAGTACCAAAGATGACAATCGGCAAGAAGAAACAGAAGGCGACTCAGGAAAATGCGGGAGACGGGATTTTGTCTTCTGTATACACGAAAGGGGCGCTTGTTTTCGTAGAGAGAGGAGGAGAGAAAGGAAAAGAACATGTCTGAGCATGTCATCTGCTTGGACAGAACAGTGTTTATGCAAAAGTATTGCGCATAGATGCGGGGTATGGGTGCGGAACCATTGCCGCACCATAAATGAAGGAGGAGTGAGAGAATGAGAAACAAAGTGAAGCGGACGCTGAGCTTCCTGTTGACATTCGTCATGCTGTGCAGCTTGCTGCCAATGACGGCAATGGCGAAGGAACTGCAGCCAGGTGAAGTAGCCGCAAGCAAGACTGCATCTTATGATGCAGAAAATCATGAAGTAACGATCACGATGACCGTTGAGGGAAAAGAAGCATCCCAGATCACACCATCCAAAGCGGATGTGGTGCTGGTGGTGGATAACTCCGGCAGTATGGCATCTAGTGTTGGGGAACCTTGTAAAACCCCTAGTTCTGAATTTGAAAGTGCAGGTTGGGGTTGGGTAGAATGCCCTGAATGCGGAGCAAGATATTATCAAGTTTTAACTGGTTGGTTTGTACCTGATTTTTGTACCGGGGAAAAAGGAAAAGAACCCAGAATTGATACAGCAAAAAAAGTGGGTAAGACCTTTGCTGACAGCATTCTGTCTGGCGAAAATGATAACCAGATGGCAGTGATTGGCTTTGCGCACGGGGAAAGAGACTGGTTTGAATCTACAGATGCCATTCGTCAAAAGTTGGATTTGACAGACAATGTTACAGATGTCAAAAACACATTGGATGAAATGGTAGCCGATGGTGGGACAGACTATACTTCTGCATTGCAGGAAGCTTATGATATGCTGGCTGGCAGAAGTGAAACAGATCGCCCCGGCTATGTTGTATTCATTTCTGATGGTGCGCCTGGTAAGCAGGGAGAATCCATTGGTGATTCCGACTGGGATGGTTCTGAACAAGCACAGGCGATCAAAGATGCAGGCTATCAGCTGTATACCATTGGGATTGCCTTGGATGATGAAGCAGATGACTATTTGGAAAGCCTGGCAAGTGATAACCACTACCAGAATGTAACCGGCACAAATTATGCATCTGAATTGGAAGAGCTTCTGAAAGAATGGGCAGAAGAAATCAATACAGTACCTGCTGGTACAGATGCAGTATTGGTGGATACCATTTCTGACCAATTCACCTTAAAGGAAGATCAGAATGTAACAGGCCTGACATTCGATTATGCAAACAATCGGGTGACATGGAATGTCGGTGAAATCACAGAAGAAGGCAAAGCGGTTTCTTTTGTGGTGATTCCGAAGGATGGCGTTTATGGCGATAATATTCCTACCAATACGGAAGCGGAACTGACTTATACAGATGCAAAAGGTGTATCTCAGACTTTGGATGTAGCAAATGCAACTGTGAACATTCCTGCACCTGTAGTGGAAACAGTTATCCTGACCTATGACGCAAATGGCGGCACAGGTGCTCCGGAAACTGCAACAGTAAATAAAAATACAGAGGATTATGTTTTAAACACAGACACAACCCCTACCCATGAACCTGTGGATGGCAGAGATGTTGAATTCAAGGGTTGGAGTGCAGATGAAGCGGTTACCAATCAGGTGTATGAAAAAGATAACGTGCCTGCAACTGTAACAACCATTGATATTGCAGAAGAAAATGTAACTGTTTATGCTGTATGGGTTTACGGCGATCCCGTTGACCCTGTTGATCCTCCTGAACCTCCCACATGGGATCATTCCAAAGACAAAACCGCAACAGAATTGGATAACAATTTCAACTCCAGAGTAACTCTTTCTCTGCCTTCCGCTGAAAAAGAACTGGTGTCTGATGTGGTATTCGTACTGGATAAATCCAGCTGCAAAGAAGATGTAACAGATAATGCTTTGAAAATGCTGGCGGATTTGGGTGCAAGTGTGAAAAATACAGGCGCAAAAATCAAAGTTGGTGCGGTACAGTTTGCAGGCAGAGCTGTCGTTTCCTGCGGACTGACAGAATTGACAGAGGAAGCTATTGCAGAAGGTGGCGTTATTGAAAAAGGTTTGACAGAACCAAAAATCAGCGATGGTACCAACCTGCAGGCAGGCCTTTTGGAAGCACAGAAAATGCTGGCTGCGGATACGGATGTAGAAGACAGCAGAAAATATGTCATTGTCATCACAGATGGTTTGACCAGACAGTTCTTGGCAGAAGATGGAACACTGATGACCATTTATAACGCTTTGGATGCAGATGGCAGTCGTGTTTGGGGATCTCCTTCTGGCTGGTGTACCGCAAATAGATTTGAAGACGGTGTATACGGAATTCCCGGCGGAGATTGGGACACTTATTATGAAGCAGTGAAAGCAAATGTTGCAAAAGATGGAGATACCTATGCACATGATTATGATGTATATGGTTCAACTCCCGCAGGTGAAAATATTCCTGATTCCTATGTACCTCAGGGGAAAACTAGTTTGCAACATGCCCTTTGCTTGGATCGTGCAATCTACGAAGCAGACAAAGTATATTCTGAACTGAAAGAAGCGAACTATCACTGCTATGCGGTATTTGCAGGCACACCTGAAGCTACAAACAATGAATTGGGTAAAGCTTTTGTAGAACATCTGAACGAACATCTGAACGGTGATGATGTTCTGGATTTTGGTGCAATCAAGAATGACATTTACTACCTGCTGGATGCTGGCTCTCAGGTTGTCGACATCATTGGTCAGGGGAAAGACAATAAGGGCAATGACTACAACTTTGATGTTGTGAATCTGGAAAATATGACCATCACTGTTGGTGGCGTAGAACTGAAGAAAGAAAAAATGAATCTTGTTGGACTTCCTGAAGGAAGCACTACTTATGGTTTCTTTGAAGGTGAAATCGCAGATGGTCACTACGATTTTGTAGTAACTTATTATCCAGAAGGCGTGGCTGACGCAGACGATGAAAAACGTGAACATTTCGTTTGGGACATCAACGTACCTGTCAGCAACTTTGCCCCTGTACAGTTCTCTTATTATGTACAGTTGACAAATCCCCAGAAAGTAAAAGGCACATACACAGTGGCAACCAACGTGGAAGCCGTTTTGACACCTGTGGATTCCAATAAAGAACCAGGCAAACCTGAAAAATTCCCCGTACCTGAACTGACTTATGAAGTAAAAGGCGGCGGCAGCGGCGAAGATTATCGTTATGTAAATGTAACTGTAGTCGGAAAAGGCGACGTTGATTACAAATGCGGCGATCACAAAGGTACTATCACGGAAAAAGATGGTACAGAACTTTTGACCCTTGACTTGTTTGAAAATTCTATGAAATTCAATATGGAACCAGCTTCTGGATGGAAACTGGACAGAATCGAAGTCAATGGAAAAGATGTAGGCAAAGATCTGGAATACAAAATGATCTTTGATGAAGTAACCGGAGATCAGATGGATATTGATGTGAAAATCGTATTCAAAGAAAAGAGCGACGGTGGTTCCGGCGGTGGCAGTCACAGACCCAGCAACAAGCCCGACAAAACACCAGAAGCACTGAACGGTGACGATCACTTTGATTATGTGGTTGGTTATTCCGATGGTCTGGTTCATCCAGAACGCAATATCACCCGTGCAGAAGTGGCATCCATCTTCTTCCGTCTGCTGCAGGATGATGTAAGAGAAAAGAATCTGACAGATCAGAATCCTTTCAACGACGTATTTACAGATGATTGGTTCAATGTCGCTGTATCCACCATGTATGATATGGATATCGTATACGGCAGAGATAACAACAACTTTGATCCCAATGCGTATATCACTCGTGCAGAATTTGCAGCCATTGCAGCACGTTTTGACAGTGAAGGCTACAGCGGTGAAAACCTGTTTACCGACATTGATGGTCACTGGGCAGCAAACCAGATCAATCGTGCAGCTGAAAAAGGCTGGATCAGCGGTTATCCCGACGGCACTTTTGGTCCTGACCGTTACATCACTCGTGCGGAAGCAGTGACAATGATCAACCGCGTGCTGAATCGTCTGCCTGAAAGCGCAGATGCACTGCATGAAGATATGAATGTGTTCCCTGATAACATGGATACAACTGCATGGTACTATCTGGCAATCCAGGAAGCAACCAGCAGCCATGAATACGAAAAAGACAAAGACGGCGTTTATGAAACATGGACAGACGTTCTGCCTGATCGTGACTGGGCACAGTATCTGAAACTGAATTGAGTTTAAACAGCGGCGCGGCATGCCTAGTCGCTCCGTAAGTAAATGAAGATAGCTGGAATTCTTTTGATAGAAAGGGTTCCAGCTATTTTATTTTTCAGAAAAACACTGATAAACATTTCTGGGAATTTGTTTTCCGGTCGACGCTGCCGTTGGGGGCAGAATGTCAGAAAGGTGCTGAAATAGGTTTTCTGCTTCCTGAAAATGAAGAGATATGTGTTGCAAAAGCGGTTGTTGAGAAATCGTTTTCTTGGTTTCTCAATAGAAATTGCAGCCCATATCTTTTTTTGTTGTCTGATAAGGATATTGACAGAAAAATAATGAAATGATATGATGTCTTACAAGATTAGTTTTTGCTAACAAAACGGAGGTGGAAAGAAAATGAAAAAAATGGTGTTGGCAGTATGCTGCTGCGCCGCATTGCTGGGGGGCTGCGGTGACAGATATGAAGCCAAATCGGGACTGACGCCCTACAAAGAGGAGATATTTGCCATGGATACCTTCATGGACATCACTGCTTATGGGGATCATGCAAGTACGGCTGTGGAGGCGGCAAGTGCGGAAATCCAGCGACTGGATGAACTGCTGTCTGTTACTGGGGAAAGCGGCGATGTGTATCAGCTGAACCAGTTGGGACAAAGACAGGTGGAAGCAGACACCCTTGCCGTTATTTCCAGAGCGGCAGAGGTATCCAAGGAAACGGATGGACTTTTTGACTGTACCATTACGCCGGTTATGAAGCTGTGGGGGTTCCGTGATGGTAATTTCCATGTACCGACATCAGAGGAGTTGGCGGAACAGCTGGCAAAAGTGGATGGTTCTAAGGTACATATGGAAGGCAATACGGTGACACTGCTGGATGGCGTAACTGTGGATCTGGGGGCAATCGCCAAGGGTTATACTTCCCAGCGGATTATGGAAATTTATCAGGAAAATGGCGTCACTTCCGGCATTGTTTCTCTGGGGGGAAATGTGCAGACCTTAGGAAGAAAGCCCGATGGCAGCCTTTGGCGGGTGGCTTTGGAAGACCCCAGAAATCCCGAGGATTATTTCGGCATTTTGGATGTGGAAAACAAAGCAGTCATCACTTCAGGCGGATACCAGCGGAATTTTACGGAAAACGGCAAAGTGTATCATCATATCATCGACCCAAGAACCGGTTATCCGGCGGAAAATGGCTTTATTTCCGTGACCATTGTCAGTGAGGATGGTACACTGGCAGATGCCCTTTCGACATCACTTTTTATCATGGGACCGGAAAAAGCGGAGGCGTTCTGGAAAGAACACAAAGACCTGTTTGATGCGGTTATGATGACAGATGATGGAAAAATACTGATGACAAAGGGGTTGCGGGATATGTATACACCCAAAACGGCAGACCCCATGGTCTTATGGACATAAGCATTTGAAAAACGGCAGAAATGCCGTTTTTTTTGTTGCGAGGAAAACTGTTGTTGACAAGAAATGTCTGACATGGTATATTGAATTCACTGGTTAGCATATGCTAACTAAAGGGCGGAAATCGTTTTCCCAAACGGGGATACATGGGGAAAACAGCATAGTTTATGTACAAAAGGAGAAGAGGAGTGATACAAACATGGGAAAAGAACACCAGAAAAGAGTCCTTGCGGCATTGATGGCAGCGTCCATTGCCATACCGACACCGGTGCTGGCGGCTTCGCCGGCGGATTTTTCGGATTTCCCAAACAACTGGGCAACCAATGCTTTGTCCTATGCGGTTAGCAATGGCTTACTGAGCGGGGACAGCGGAAAGATTCGTGCCAATGACACATTGAAACGGGCAGAAATGGCAGCCATTCTCAATCGTCTTGCCGGTGCGGTGAAAGGGGCTTCACTGACTGGTTATACAGACGTGCCTACAACAGCTTGGTATTATGAGGATATGGCAAAGGCAGTGCAGATGGGCACATTTGCGGGGGATGGCGGCATGCTGCGGCCGGAAGCGCCTATCACCAGACAGGAAGTTTTTGCGGTGCTGGCAAGATTTTATTGTTTGGAACAATCCAATACCGATGTTTTGCAGCAGTATGCAGACAGCAGTCAGATTGCGCCATGGGCAAGAGATGCTGTGGCAGCCATGGTTCAGGCTGGCTATATCCATGGCAATGAAGGGAAGCTCAGCCCCCTTGCGCCCATTACCAGAGCGGAATTTTCACAGGTGCTTTACCAGTTGGCAGGAAACATCGCTGAAGATGGAAAAACGGCAGATGCCAATCTGGAAGGCAATCTCATTGTGCGAAAGGACGATGCTTCTTTGCACAATGTGACCGTCAAAGGGGATTTGGTCATTGCCGACGGTGCACAGCGTGTGAAACTGGATAACGTGAAAGTGGAAGGCAGAATCCTCGTCCGCGGCGGCGCCGATGGCGTGGAATTTTCTAAAACCACTGCTGGAAAAGGAGTTCTGGCAGTGCATCCCACCCAGACCAATTTCACCGCCGCAGACAGTTCTTTGGGAGAGGTGACCCTTTCCAGCGATACGAAGTTATCCGGTGATTTTGACAAAGTACAGATTTCCAAGCCCTTGTCCCTGACTGTGGAAAAGGGGAAAATCGGCGCGGTGCAGGTGGAAGCTGGCGCGGAAAACGCCAAAATCCAAGTGGAAAAAGATGGAACCGTATCCAAGGTGGAAGCCAAAGCCAAAGGAACTCAAATCAGCGGCGCAGGCAGTGTAGGCGAAGTCCATGCGGGCGGAGATGGCGTACAGGTTTTTACGGAAAATACAAAAGTGATCGCTGGGGACAATGTTTCCGGCGTGCAGGCGGGCGGAAAAGAAGTCCAGCCCAAAACCACTGTGACCACAGACCAGAAAAGCGCGGAAGAAGAACTTCCTGTGAGAAAGAAGAAACATTCCTCCGGTAGTTCCGGCGGTTCTGGCGGTTCCAGCAGTTCTTCCGAAGAAAAAAAGAAGGGTGTTCTGGCGGATGGCGTATGGTATGGCACAGGTACAGACAGCTTGTATTACCAGGCGAAAGGTCCTGACATTGTCCGCGTTGTTGTGAAAGACGGACAGGTTACTGCGGCATACAGCGAAAAGCATATTGAGGATGAAAGCTTTGAAAGAGGACAGAATGTGCTGAACCATGTGAAGGGCATCCGAACCGCAGAAGATGTGGACAAGCTGGAAGCACAGCTCCGTCAGAAAACAGGAGCGGCTTACGATGCGGTATCCGGCGCAACGGAAACAGCCAAAGGGCACTTGAGCGCACTGAAAAATGCTGTCCTTCGTGCGGAAAAATACAGCTCCGATCAGGTGAAGCAGAATGTCCAGTGGTTTGATTTCGAGCAAAAGCCCAAGGCAAACATGAACTTTGGTGAAAAACTGGATTTGACCGGTACTGTGCTGAAGGTACATCTTGCGGATGGACAGACAAAATCCGTACCCTTTGACAAGATTTCTGAATATGGCATCACCACGAACATTGAAAACGGTACGGTCATTACGAAAGATACACCGGGTGTCAACCAGCATGGTGCCTTGCAGGTGCAATTCCGCCAGAATGATGGCTTGATTGTGATGCCTGCCAAAGTGGTGGCTTCCAAAAAGACCACAAGAAAAACGCCCACCCATCTGCTGATTACATTTGCCGATGGCAAAACACAGAAGATGGAGCTGGATGAAAACGAATTCAATTACAGCATCAAAGCCGAAGGCAAAATCAAGGACATCAAGGTTTATGACAATGACCGCCTGCTGACAGAGGCTGTTTATCAAGAGGAATATAACGACTGGGAAGCGTTCCTTGGGGAAGTTTCTCCCGGTGAAGGCTTTACAGGATGGAAATACAATACCTACTATATTTCCATCGACAACCAGACAGACGATTCTGCCGTGGCATCCTTTACGCTGGATACAGAACTGCTCCAGACCGTATATGGTGTGGGATACAAGCTGGATCTGAGTCTGCTGAATATCAATCTGGTAACGGAAAAAGGCAGCAAACAGCGGAAAGTAGGCTGGGATGACTGCAAAGCAAAAGGCTTTACAGCGGAACCTGATCAGGATTATATCTTCACCAAAGAAGATGCCCAGAAGGGAACAAAGACCATCCAGATTAAGAATAATGGTGTGACACAGTCCTTCGATGTGCAGGTTATTGATTACGAAAAACAGATTCCTGCAAAAATCGAGTTGTCCTCTAAAACAGGAGAACCCATCCAGACAATCACCATTCCCGGTGAAAAATGGAAAAATGCCCATGGTATGTATTCCCTCTACAATGTGAAAATGCCGGAAACATATCAGAAATGGGAAAAAGACACCTTCACTATCAAGGTATATAATGCCACAGGGGAAGCCCTTTCTGATTACACAGTGGAAAAAGCCATTGACGGCAAAGCATTGGAAATCGCATTCCCTCACTACACAGAATACGATTCCTATGGCGGTTATGTACGTCTGCTCTTTGATTTCTCAGATAAGACAGAGCCGGCACAGCCAGAAGGGGAAATCGCTGACGGCGAATGGTACGGTACAGCCACATGGGGACGCTATTACCCTGACAGAGGCCCCAACGTGGTGAAAGTGACAGTAAAAGACGGCGTAATCACTGATGCGGAATCCATCAAGTATACAGACGATACCCGTTACGCAGGCGGGAAAAATATCATGAAAAAAGCCGTAGGTCTGTCTGATTTGTCCAGTCTTTCCAAAGCACTGACAGAGAAAAAAGGCGATGTTTTTGACGCGGTCAGCGGTGCCACGGAAACGGCAAAAGGCCATCTCAGCGCCATGGAAAACGCTTTGGCAAAGGCAAAACAGTATGGACTGGATCAGAAAGACCAGCAGATCGCATGGATGGAATTTAAGGTAAAACCTGCCTTGACTGCGAAATTTAACATGCCTCTGGATCTGAGTCAGACAGAATTGACACTGCATATGACAGATGGCAAGGAGAAAACAGCACCTTTCAACCAGCTGCAGGAATACGGCATCGTTACAAATTATCAAAACGGCGATACCATCACCAAGCAGACAGAAGGCATGAAAAACGGCACATTGCTGGTGAAATTCACCCATGAACTTTCTCAAACCACCATCCCTGTAAGAATTGCTTTCTTTGATGAAGTGAAACAGAAATCTCCTACACATATTCTGGTGACCATGCAGGACGATAGAACCCAGAAGATTCAGCTGGAGGGAAATGAATTCCGTTATCGTCTGGAAACAGAAGGCTCTATCAAAGCCATGGCCATTTATGACAATGACAATAAACTGGCAGACGGCGTTTTTGAAGATGGCTATAATTCCTGGAAATTTGCATTGAAAGGCGTTGCAGTCGGAGATGACTATACAGGCTGGAAATTCGAAAATTATTTTGTAGACCTGGATACATCTGCTGATACTTCCGCCGTGGCATCCTTTACACTGGATACCAGCCTGGTGCCCAAGCAGTATGCCGTTGGGGAAGCTTTCCAGCTGGATAACCTGAATATTTCTCTGAAAACAGAAAAGGGCAGTTCCCAGCGCCTGAACGGATGGGCGGAATGCCACAACAGAGGTTTTGCCGCGTCCATGGAAAATGGTCATATCTTTACAGCGAAAGAGGCGGGCAAACAGACCATTACCATTTCTATGGGAGAGCACCAGCAGACATTCCAGGTGGAAGTGAAAGATTACGCTTCCCAGATTCCTGCGAAAGTGGAACTTTATGACAGCGCAAAGGATACATTGCTCCAGACCATCACCGTAGAAAATCGGGAATGGAAAACAGAAAAGGGCTGTGTCACCAAAAAAGGAATTGAACTGCCGGATACATACAAAGACTGGAAGAGCGATACATTCAAAGTCAAAGTATATAACAGCGAAAATGAGCTTATCCAAGACGAAGTCTACAAAGTAGGATTGGATTATTATAAAGAAGCTTTGGAAATCGACTTCCCCAATTACAAAGAATATTATGGGAAGGGCGGCTATCTGAAGATGTATTTCTCCTTCCAGAAAACAACGGAAGGACCTACCGAAGAACCCAATGCTACCGCAGAAGGCAGTGCGAAAGTGGGCGAGTTTGGCTATGATGCCAAGGTGACTGTGATTTATAACAAAAAGACGAAAGAAATCGTATCTGTCACAGATAACGGCACAGAAGCAGGCGGCAGCGATTCCTTCTGGAAAAAAGCGGCGGCAATGCTTGAGAAATTCAAAGGGAAAACCGCAAAGGATATTGACAGCATCGACGCTGTAGCCAGCGCCACCGTTTCCAGTGAAGCCATCAAAGAAGCGGTGAAAAAAGCCCTTGGGGAAGAAACAGAGGAAACAGGTACGGCGGAAGCAACAGAAACGGCAGAAGGCAGCAAAACCGTTGGTTCCTTTGGCTATGATGCGAAAGTGACAGTGACTTATAACAAAAAGACAGGAGAAATCGTATCTGTCACAGACAACGGCACAGAAGCAGGCGGCAATGATTCCTTCTGGAAAAAAGCTGCGGCAATGTTTGAGAAATTCAAAGGGAAAACCGCAAAGGATATTGACGGCATTGACGCTGTAGCCAGTGCCACCGTTTCCAGTGAAGCCATCAAAGGCGCTGTGAAAGAAGCCCTTTCTTCCAAGTCCGGCGAAGTCAGCGAACCAAAAGTAACAGCGGCAGACCTGAGAACCAATCTACTGTTCGCGGCAACAGAAAATGCCCTGCTGAACATTTCCGCACCGGAAGGAGCAGATGTTTTTTATACCACAGACGGCAGCGACCCAAAGGGGGACGATGCCTCTAAAAAAAAACTGAACCAGCCGACACTGCCTTTGAATGGGAATGGGAATGATGCCGATGAAACCATTTCTTTGAAGCTGGCAGCCCAGAAAGATGGAAAATGGTCAAAAGTTCTGGAAATCCCTTTGACTTTCGTGAAGATTCCCCCTCTGGATACAGGTACAAAGGTATACACAGGGCAGGCGGAGTGCAAAGGCAATGAAGGCAAGCCCTATACCGTAAAGGTGCGCGTGACTACGGTAAATGGCAGGATTGCTCTGCTGGAAGACAACGGCACAGAGATTCCCGGCACCATTGACGAATCTTTCTGGCTGGGCGGCGATGTCATGGGTGCAAGCGGCATGCCGGAAAAACTGAAAGGAAAGACTTTGGAAGAAGTGCTGAAGGCACGCACCACACCTTCTGAGAAGGAAGAAGAAAAGGTGGATGCCATCAGCGGCGCGACCCTGTCCAGCGATGCGGTAAAATATGCCGTCATTGACGCCCTGCGCGGCAAGCCTTTGCGGGAAGGAACGGGAGAAATTGCGCCGCCCACTTTCCAGAGCACCAGACAGGTGGCACCCAATGGAAAAATCAATTCTATTTTTGTCACCATGAAAGCGTCGGAAGGGGCAGTCATCCACTATACCATAGACGGCAGTGAGCCTACGGAAGAAAGCCCTACACCTTCCAAAGACCCTATTTTCCATGAGGATTCCGGCGCGGAATTGAAGGCGGAAAATGAAACATATGCTGACGGCAGAGTGATTTTGCTGAAAGCGGCAGCCTTTCAGGATGGAAAACGCTCGGAAACAGTGACAGCCAGATATGTTTTTGCCAATCCAAATCCCAAACATTCCTATGAACTGGGGCAGTTCAGCGGAAAGGCAGACGGCATCACCGCAAGAGTGGAGTTTGAAAGCCCCAATTTTGACCAGAAATATTATCTGACCAAAATCCGTCTGGATGATGCCAGCGAAAAAGCATACGCAGCCTTTTTGCCGGAACTGTTCAGCCAGATTTATCTGAAACAGGGCGTGGAAGGCGTGACACCAATTTCCGGTCACGAGGAAGAAAGCCGAAAAGTCCTTGCTGCTGTTCAGGCGGCATTGCAGGAGGGTTCTGTGGCAGCGGAACCAGTCATTACGGTGACACCAAAGCAGGGTAATTACGGAAATGATGAAAAAGTGACTGTGGAAATCGCATGCGCCACCGACGGTGCGGAAATCTACTATGTGGTAGAAAACAGCAACGACCTGACCAACGGAAAACTGTCTGACTTTGAAAAACATAAAGCCCTCTATGAAAAACCCCTGACATTGACCGTGGAGAATCCCAAAGGCGGTACACTGTATATCCGTGCGGCGGCAAAGGTGGGAGAAAAGAATTGGTCTCCTACAGCAAGAAAAGATTTGACTTTCGTGAAAGCAGTGGGAACAGAAGCCTTTGAAGTCAATGGCAGCAAATATGGCACATGGAAAGAAGCTGTCAGTGCCCTTGAGGAAGCAGGCAGCGGAGAAATCATTCTGGGGGATGATGTGGAATTACAGGAAAAAGACGCCTTCCCTTCCGTTTCCTGCACCATCCGTTCCGGGAATGAGCGCAAGTGCAAAATCAAAGGCGGCGTCATGGAAGCAAGGGCAGATATTACATTTGAGAATGTTGTGTACGATGTGAATCGTATTTATGGCAATGGGCATTCTGTTACCATTGGCGCAGATGTGGAAACACCGTTCAGCTTCACAAAACGTGCTATTTTTGCGGGAACTGCACATGACGCAGAGGAGAAAGAAATCACGGCAAACCCTGTGCTTTCTGTGGAAAGCGGCAAGTTTGCCCTCTATGGCAGCGGCAGCAGCGGCACCACCCTCAAGGGTAATGTGGAAATCAAGGTCAAAGGCACAGCAGACGTGGAAGTTGCCGGTGCATATATGAATAGTACCGTAAATGGAAAAGTGACGGTTTCTGTGGAAGATGAGGCGGTGCTTTCCGAGTTTCTGGGTGAATTGAGTAAAGGCAGTGTGAAAGAATTGGAACTGGTGATGACAGGCAGCCCAAAACTGGATGGACGCACTTTCCGGGGCACTGTTAACGGCACACCCAAAGGCACATTGGATTTGCGGCAGGCATCTCTGTCACCGGAGCAAGTAGAGAAATTTAAGGACTTTGCCGAAGTTCTGAAAACAGATAGTCCGGCGGCAGAAGAAACGCTGACAAAGCCAGTCGAGGAAACGATGGAGAAAGAGAAGGAAAAAGCGGCAGAAGAAGCGGCTGTCATTGCAAAAATCATTGCCGAAGCCGTTTCTGACTTTTCTGATCCGGGAGAAAGCGACCTCCTGTAAATAAAAGAGAAGGAAGTAAATTTGCAGATATAGAAAGAAAACCCTAAAAAGGGACATCTTCATAAGAAAACAAAGAAAGCTGAAATTCTTATTATATAGAGGATTTCAGCTTTCTTATTTTTATAAATTTTGAGGATAAGCTGCTTTTTACAGGTGTTTTTCTTTTTGGGGACTTTGATGATGGAGTTCGGAACGAATATTTTGTGCATAATATTACCAATTGACGGGACGGATTTTATAGGAAAAACAAGAAGGATTTTTTGATATTGTTTTGAAAAAACAGTTGAAGATTTAACTGAATAGATATTATGAAGAATTAAAATAGAGTTGTTTCTTGTTTTTTTAGTGGGATGTTGTATGAAAAATATAGAAAACTCGTTGGAAAGCAGGAAGAAGGAATAAATGCAGAAAAATTTTTATGTATGCATATTGATTTTTGTACGAATCGTGATGAAATAAAACCGAAAGTATGTACCATACGGAATTGATGAAATTTGCGGGGCAAATTGATAGAGGTTCTGTATAGAATTTTTATGCGTAAAATATGCATGATAACACTTAGGAGGGGTCGAATTGAGAAAAAACGCAAAGAAGGCAACCAAAAGAACATGCTCTATGGCGTTGGCTGCAGTTCTGGCTTTTGCACCTGTGACAGTATTTGGTGCAACAGACACAGCAAATCATTGGGCAAATGCAGTGATTTCTGATTGGGAAAGCAAAGGTCTGATCAAAGGCTATGAAGACGGCACATTTAAGCCGGACAACAGTGTTAGCCGTGCAGAATTTGTTACCATGATGAATAACGTGCTGAAAAACGATGCAGAAGGCACTGTTAGCTTTACAGACGTGAAAGAAACCGATTGGTTCTATCAGGCAGTGGCTGCAGCAGTGAATGCAGGATACTGCAATGGCTATGAAGACGGTACTTTCAAACCCAGCGCAACCATCAGCAGAGCGGAAGCAGCTGTGATGATCGCAAATGCTATGGGTCTGGAACAGGATGCTGCAGGTGCGGAAGGATTTAGCGATGAAATTCCCGTATGGGCAGTGGGCAGTGTAGGCGCTGTTGTAAAAGCAGGCTATATGAGCGGTTACCCTGATGGTACTTTTGGTGCAGCCAAATCCATTACAAGAGCAGAAGCTGTGTCATCTTTGAATCGTGTACTGACACAGAATGATGAAACAGTAGCAGCAACAGAAGTTGTGCTGACAGAAAAAGAAGCTGTTCTGGAAGATCAGGTTGTAGCAGGTAATGTGGTCATTGACAGCACAGTAGAAAAAGCAACTCTGCGGGATGTGGAAATTCAGGGTGACCTGGTGATCCGCTGCGCAGAAGATGACAAAGTTGTTTTGGATAATGTGACTGTAAAAGGTCGTATCATTATTGAAAAAACAGGCGTAGAAGTTTCTTTCTCCGGTAAAACAGATGTGAAAGAAGTGCAGGTAGGCGCAGTATGTGAATTGACAGCAGATGACTTTGAAGGCAGCATTGATACTGTTCGCATCACAAAAGAAGTTGCTGAAAAAGGTGACGTTGTCATTGACGTACCTGTTGATGAAGTGATCGTAGAAAAGAAAGCTTCTGTAAAAGTAAAAGAAAATGTAGATACCATCCAGATTGCTGAAGATGCTGAAGGCTCTGAACTGGATATTGCCAAAGATGTTGTTGTGGATCTGGTAAAAGCAGACGGCAAAGTGGAAATTTCCGGTGATGGTACTGTTACGAAACTGGAAGCAAATGCAGATGGCATTACATATCACAGAGATGTAACCATTAATAAGACAGAAGTAGCGTCTGGTGTAGAAGCGCCAACAGTTGTTGACGATTATGTAAGCGGTGGCGGCGGAAGCAGTTCTGTTACGAAATATACTGTAACTTTCATGGATGGGGAAACCACAGTAGATAGCCAGAGAGTACGCAGAGGCAGTACCGTAAGCAAACCCACAGCTCCCACAAAAGAAGGCTATACTTTTGTAGGCTGGTTCGATGGTGATACACAGTTTGATTTTACAACACCTATTCGCAGCAGTTTGACACTGAAAGCAAAATGGGTGTCTAATCCTGAAGATGGCGATGTGACAGCGTATGTAGATGGAAAAGGGTATGCTTCTTTGGCAGACGCTTTGAATGATACAGAACTGAAAGAAGGCGCTACCATCGTATTGCTGGAAGATCAGGAAGCAAGTGTACTGTTCAACATTACCAAAGATGTTACCATTGATGGGAATGGAAATAAGATTACAGCAGATGAAGGCATGACCAATAGCCATTTGATGCAGGCATTCGGTGCAAGTGTGACATTGAAAAATGTGACTTTAGACTGTGCAGGAGTAGCAAAAGGTCTGCATATCTACAATAACAATCAGTCTGGTGGAGAAAATGATGTTGTGACATTGGAAAATGTAACAATCTTGAACAGTGCCGGAAGCGGTATGACTGTAAATGGTGCGAAGGTAAATGCCACCAATCTGACCATAGAAGGCAGTGCTTGGGAACAGAGTATTGACGTATCCAAGGGCGGCAATGTTACGACACCTTCTCAGTTGACTCTGGACAGCGCAGACGGTCTGAAAGATACTTTCGCGATTGTTGAGGATGGCGCTACAACTGCAACTGTCAACATTGGCGGAAAAGAAAATTGTGGTGCAGTGGCTACTGCTATGGAGGACAGTAATGGCAATTCTTATCTGAAATATCAGTACAATACCTTTGCAAAAACAGGTGTGGATTATATGGCTCCTGCAACTGTAGATGGTTCTTTGGAATATGTTCTGAGCTTGGCTCCCGCTGGTGCAAATATCCGTTTGACAGCAGGGGAATATGACGCACCGAATGTAAATGGTACTAGCGCATTTGCATTGGCGCACCCTGTTAGCCTGCTGGGTGCTGGTGAAGATAAAACCATTATCAATGGACATATTTTCATCAATTTCAATGGAAATGGACAGGATTATCCTGATGGTACAAAATACCCTGTAACATTCTCCGACTTTACATTGCAGGATGACAATGCAGATGCACAGGTGGCAATCAACACAGGTGGTGTGAATTATGTTCGTGAAGACTATACATTCACCATTGAAAATGTTACCATGAAAGACTACCTCTTTGGTGTGCAGCTGGCTTCTGGCTACCAGAATAACCAGATGACATTGAATAATGTCAACTTTGAAAATATCTGGTGTGCAGCTTCTGTACAGGAAACAAATGAATTGGCTATGAATGACTGCACATTTACAAATGTTACTTATCAGTTGCAGAAATTCTACCCTAACTATTATTATCCCACATTTGGAGATGAAACAACAAAAGTAGACGGTACTACAGTTAGTGTGCCTGGTATGGATGATTGGGAAAACACAGAAGCATCCTATACAGACGCTGACGGCAATAAAGTAACTGGTACTTTTGAAGATGCAGTGGCAAATGCGCAGGCAGACTCTACTGTAACATTGGTGAAAGATGTTACATTGGATAGTGCCCTTACTGTTTCCGTTGAAGGTCTGATTATTGATGGTAATAAAAATACACTTACTAGAGCAGAGAATGGCAAAAGTGACTATGGTATTCAGATTGCGTCTTCTGTGAATAACTTGACGGTTCAAAATCTTACAATAGAGAGAAAAGGTTCACCTGATGGTGCTGTTGCGATTAAGATTCCTCAGAATGCAAATGTAAATTTAAATATGACTAATTGCGAAATTAGAGGATTTGAATTTGGTATCTATGACAGCAAGTCAAGTGCAGATAATGCAAAGAGTTCAATTTGGAGTCTGGAAAATGTAGTGTTTGAAGATTGTGACCAGAAAGCCATCTACACAGAATCTTTGACAATTTCAAGTATTGAAAAATGCAAATTCATTAATTGTGGAACCAAAGAAACTGGTGCAGCTATGAATATGGCATCTGCGGTAGATATCAACTTGAAATATGGTATTTATGAAGATATTCGAATTAAAGAATGCTATTTTGAAGGCAATGGCGCAGGTCTTGGCGGCGCACTGCTGATTAAAGCAAGAAACGATGGGAATTATGCAAGTAATCCTGCATCTTTAACTGATGTAAATATTGAGGGTTGCACATTTGTTGGTAACAACAGAGACATTGTATTTGGGGAACCTATGAAAAATAATGTAGGACCTTACGCCGTTTCTATTGATGGAGAGTCTGTAAGTCCTAGTGAAAAAGAGGAAACAGTGCTGCCTATTAAAGAAACTTATAGTGGTGCCGAAGTTTGGGATTATCGTGTATACTCTGATAAGCCCGGCATTTCCTTTGCAGGCAGCGCCACAGGTGTAGTGGTAAGTGACGCAGATAATTTCGATCTGACATTTGATGAAAATACTTTTGGTGAAGCTGTAACAGATTTCTTCTGTGCAGACTGTGTAGCAAATCCTGGTACAAACCATGCAGACCATGAAACTTTTGCAAATGTAAACGCAGATGGTTCTCTGGAAATGGTACAGGCTGATGATGGTCGTATGCCTTATTTCCAGATGGACAATGTAGATTTGGAAAGCAATACTTATACCATTTCCTATGATCTGAATGTAGCATATGATGATGAGGCGGATGGTGTGCTGAGTGTGAACACAGGCAATACTGGTTGGGGCGCAGATGCCCATTTCGTTCTGAAACAGGGCGAAGGTCTGTATAATTTCTCTGGAAATACATTGTTAAGTGATGCAGATGTATTTAAAAATGGCGGTACTTTCAGTGTAGTGGTAACTTATACATTGGATAATGGCACACCCAAAACAGAATTGACCATTACAGCATCTGATGATACAGAAGCAACCATCGAAAGTGAAGGTGGCAGCAATAAAAAAGCTATCTACTGGTGCGGATATACTTATGAAAATGTATCTGCAAGTGTAGCAAACTTTACATTGAAAAGTGAAGCAAAATAATTAGAATGCTATGAAAAACTGCGCAAAGCAGTTCGAACATTGGCATAAGATGATGTCGAACCCCCAGACAGGTACGAGAAAATTACCCTGCCTGGGGGTTGTTTTTTACGGAAAAAATCTCCATCTGCGGAAAGAAATCGTATTTTTACATAAATGTGCGTCCTTTGGTTCATAATAACTCTGAACAACCGACCGACGGAGGTTGGACACAGAGGAGGACAAACAACATGAGAGCAACTGGCATTGTCAGAAGAATCGATGACTTGGGAAGAGTAGTGATTCCAAAGGAAATCCGTCGCACACTGCGTATCCGGGAAGGCGACCCTTTGGAAATTTTCACAGATAGAGAAGGCGAAATCATTTTGAAGAAATATTCCCCCATTGGGGAGCTGGGGGCATTCGCCAAGGAATACGCCGAAAGTCTTGCCCAGACAGCGGGACATGTGACCTGTATCGTGGATAAAGACCGGATCATTGCCGTTTCCGGCGGCGCGAAAAAAGAATTTCTGGAAAAACGCATCAGCCCGGAAATGGAAGAATGTATCAACAAGCGCACCCCCTTTGCGGCGGAAGCTGGTGACGGGCAGTTTGTACCGGTGCTCCATGATGGCGACGGCAGCGAATATCCTTACCAGTTGATGGTGCCCATTATTGCCGAAGGGGATGCGCTGGGTGCAGTGCTGTTTCTTTCCAAAGAGCAGAAAATGGGCGAAGTGGAAGGCAAACTGGCGCAGACTGCCGCAGGATTTTTGGGCAAACAGATGGAATCCTGAGAAAGAGATTTCATTTGTTTCGCAGGGGAAAATAGCTGGAATCCTTGAGATAGAAAGGATTTCAGCTATTGTGTTTTTATGAGGATATTTTCTTGATGAAAAAAGTTTTATGCGTTGCCAGCCTTTTGGAAATGTGGTACCCTGTTAGACAAGACAGGAGGTGCAACATGCATCATTACTTTATCATCAACCCGGCGGCAGGTCAGGGGAAAGCGGCAAAGCTGGTGCCTGCCATCCGGGAATACATGGAAGGGGAAGGACTGCCTTTTACCATCTACCAGACAAAAGGTGTGGGGGACGCCATGGCTTATGTACGGTATATGGCAAAGAAAGGACCTGCGCGGTTTTATGCCTGCGGCGGAGATGGTACCCTCAATGAGGTAGTCAATGGGTTGAAAAAATTTCCGGAATGTCAGGTGGCTTTGATTCCTGCGGGAACAGGCAACGATTTTTTGCGGAATTTTACCAATATGGAAAACTTTCAGGATATTGCCGCACAGGTAGCTGGGGAAGCCGTTGCTATAGACGTGTTGCAGGTTAACGGCAGACGTGTGGTAAACATGACAAACACGGGCTTTGACAGCGCTGTGGTGGCACAGGCGGCAAAGCTGAAGAAAATCCCCTTTGTGGCAGGACCTTTGGCTTATGTGCTGGCGGTGGCAGTGCTGTTCTGCCGTCCCATGGGCAAAGACCTTTCCTTCCGTACGGACAACGGCAAGGAAGCCAAAGGAAAATTTCTGCTGACTGCCCTTGCCAACGGTAAGTTTTATGGCGGTGGATTCTGTCCGGCTCCCATGGCGAAAATCAACGACGGCAAACTGGAACTGGTAGCAGTGCGGAAAGTATCCAGATGGCGGTTCCTCCATTTGGTAGGCGCTTTCCGAAAAGGAACTTATTTGCAGGAGCCAGCGGCGGAAACACTGGTATTTCAGGATTGCTGCACACGGGTACATATTCACGCAAAAGAAACCCAGAAGCTCAGCATGGACGGAGAGATTGTGCCTTTTACCCATCTGGAAGTAGTGGTGGAAAAAGGCGGACTTTCCTTTGTGGTGCCCAAAGGCAGTGCATTATTAGAAGAAAGGGATGTGATGGAATGATTCACCAAGGCGGATATTATCTCCATTATAAAAATAAACTCTATCGCGCAGTAGGCGTGGCGAAACATTCGGAAACACTGGAAGAATTGGCGGTTTATGAACCCCAGTACGGGGAAGGCGGCTTATGGGTGCGCCCTTTGGACATGTTTCTGGAAAATGTCACTGTGGAAGGAAAAGAAGTGCCTAGATTTCGTTATGTAGGCATGGAAAAGCCCGAAGGGTATTAAAAAAGAGGAAGATTTCAAAAAAGAAATCTTCCTCTTTTTTATCATATCATTTTTCGTACTGCGCCATAAATTTTTGCAGGTTATGGTAAAACACATCTTCTATTTCTTTTTCCGTCAATCCGCTGGTGATTACTTTTTGCATCTCGATGGTGGGATGATGGAAAGGAGCGTCGGTGCCAAAGAAAATCCGGTCACTGCCTACAGTTTCATAGGCTTCTTTGATTTTGGAATTCATGGGCATACCGGACATTTCCAGATAGAGATTGGAGTAGCGTCTTGCCATTTTCAAAGCGGCGTCGATGTAAACACCGTGCCCATGCCCCATGTGAATCATAACGATATTTACATCAGGAAACCGTTCTGCCAGCAGAGCAATGCTCCAAGGCAGAGCATAAGGTGCGTGACCGCTGTGGATGAAAACAGGAATATGCAGTTCTCTGGCGGCTTCCATGATGGGGTCAAGACATTCTGCGTCTGCCACGTAGGCATGGCGAAGGGGGTTCAGCTTAATACCGGAAAAACCCTCGTTCTGTACCAAATCATAAATTTCCTGAACGGACTTTTCGCCCTCCAAAGGATTGGCGTATACCAGACCCCAGAAACGGTCTGGATATGCTTCCATAGCTTCTTTTGTGCGGAAATTGTCGTCACTTCCCGTGCTGCAAAGAACGGTTTTTTCGATTTCGCAGGCATCCATCTGCTGTACCAGTTCTTCTGCGGTGATGGCAACATTTGCCCAGCCGCCGAATGTGCCCACATGGGCATGTGCGTCTAATTTTTTCATATATCTACATCTCCTTTACTTTTCGTAAAATGCCAGTGGTGCCCAAAACACCCACGAATATAGAAGTCAGTACAAGACCGAAAGCTGTCTGTACCAGAAGTCCCGGTGTCATGACCATGGCGGTGGCAAAGCCGTAATAGAAAATCTTCACGGCTGTGTAGCCCATGATTTGGAAAATACCCCCCAGCACTGCGCCAAGGAGCCAATTTCCCTTGTGGTGCCATTTGTTGATGACATAACCCATGATGAGTGCCATGAATGCTTTGATGAGAAACGTTGGCAGTACCCACTGCATATATCCTCCCAGCAGGTCAGCCAGTGCAGCGCCGATGCCCCCAGCCCATGCGCCTTTTCTGCCTCCCAAAAGCAATACACTGATGAGTATCATACAGTCTCCCAGATGGCTGTAACCGTTTGGTCCCGGTATTTTCAGCACATAAATGGCTACAAATACCAATGACGCCATGACGGCGGTTTTTGTCAGTTCTTTCGTTCGCAAGATATCCGTCCTTTCTTGTATGTGTTTCTGTACAAGAGGATACCAGAAACTGGAAGGAGAAACCAGAGAATGTCAGACCACAATGGAAAATGTATGGATACAATATAGTATAAATGTATGGGTACAATTAAAGACAATAAAAAAGCCGAAAATCTTTTTAGATTCTCGGCTTTGTATTTTCTATCAGGCTTCCTCTGTTTCTTCTTCCACGGGAGCGGGGAAATTCTGTTCCTTGGCTTTGAAGCCGCCGCCTTCCGCTTCGGTGTTTTTTACCAGAGAAGTGAGGATGGTGCCATAAAGATGGCTCACGTTTTTCCGCCAGTTCCGGCAAATGGCTAGCGCCTGCTGTTTGGAAACAACGGAAACGCTGATTTCCATCAAGACGTTGCCGTCGTCGTCATTCAGCCCGCATTTTACCAGAAAATCATCGTTGATTTCCGGGAAATAATTGGCGGTAACGGCGTATTCCGCGCGGATGCGTTTGCTGTTTTCCTGCACGTAAGTATTGATTTCGTTTTTGGCGTGTTCGGAAATGTGGTTCAGAAAGTAATTGACGATTTCGTCGCCTTCGTCAGTGAGGGTATAGCGTGTGTTGTTCTGCTCCCATGATTTTTCCAGCCAGCCGGCGTCCACCAGTTCTGTCAGATACTGCTGGATGGAAAAATAGTCCATATAATTTTTTTCCAGCAAAAACTGGCAAATCTCACTGTTTGACAAAGCAATGCCCATTTTCTGCAAAAGATGCAGGATAATCAGCTTATGCTCCGCTAACTGCCGAATGGATTCTTCGGACATGGAACCCCCTCCTTTCTGTACTGCTAACCCTAATCATAACATATTTTTGTGAAAAGAAAAACATAAAATACGAAAAAAATCGAAAAACAGCGGTTTTTGCCTATTTTTCCGACCAGTCCATGCCCTGACGGATGTTCCGCTGCCGCAGGGTCTTATGGATGGTGTTGAGGACATGACGCTTGTTCAGGCTCCACAAAGGCGCCAGCAGTATGTTTTTATCCCCGTCACCTGTCAGCCGGTGCAGGACAATATCCGGACGCAGACGAGCGATGCAGGCGCAGAGCAGGTCGATATACTCCTCCAGTGTCAAGGGCGTATACTGTCCGCTGCGATACAGTTCCGCTAAGTCCGTATGTTCTAAAACATGAAGCAATTGCAGCTTTACCCCTTCAATGGGCAGGCTGTTGATGTAGTCCATGGTTTCCAGCAAATCTTCTTTTGTTTCTCCCGGAAGTCCCACAATGACATGAGCCACCACCGAAATATCATGGGCGGCAAGGCGTTTTACAGCGTCGGTGAAAACGTCGTTGTCATATCCCCGCCGGATGAAATGGGCAGAGGTTTCCTTTGCCGTTTGCAGCCCCAATTCCACCCAAAGTTTTGTTTTGCCGTTCAGCTCCGCCAGCAATTGGATTACATCATCTCCCAGACAGTCAGGACGTGTGGCAATGGAAAGCCCCACAATGTCCGGCTGGGACAGGGCTTCTTCGTATTTCTGCCGCAGGGTATCCACAGGGGCGTATGTATTGGTGAATGCCTGAAAATAGGCGATGTACCGGGGATGGTCCCACTTGGCAGAAGTCTGGGATTTCCCCTTTGCGATTTGCTCCTTGATGGAAAGGGCGGAACTTTCGGCAAAATCACCGGAGCCGCCTGCGGAACAGAACAGACAGCCGCCGGTGCCGATGGTGCCGTCACGGTTGGGGCAGGTGAAACCGCCGTCCAGTGAGATTTTGGCAGTTTTGCCGCCGAACAGGTTTCGGTAATAGGTATTCAGGTCACGATAAGGTTTTTCGTCCATAACAAAACCGCCTTTCTTTTGGTTTGTCCATTTGTTTCTGCCGCAGGTTTTCGCAGACATCCATCACATGCTGCCACAGCACATCGTCTTTCCCTGCCGCCAGCAGCAGAAAAAGAAAATCCGTTTTGGTGCTCTCCAGAAAATCTTCTGCTTCTGCGGGGCTTTTTGCCAGCAGGAATTTTTCCAGACTGTCTGTGGTCAGTGCCATGGGGATGCAGCTTTCCATTTGGGTCAGTATGCCGCCGACGGTATCCTTGCCGCAGGGCAGGGCGGAAAGGTGTCGATACAAAGCGTGGCTGTTGAGAAAATAAAGATTGCCTGCCTGCCAGTTCGTCAAACTTTGCCGCAGCAGAGAGAAACAGCCGCAAAGAGTTTTGCGGCTTATGATTTCATGGGTTTCCATTGCCAATATCCTCCGAAAAAATGTTGTATTTCTTCCCTAGGATATGTGGTTTTGAAAGATTTATATTGTCAGTTTTTTACGCTTCTTCTACCAGTTTTTTCAATTCTGCAATGAGCATAGCGTTGTCCTCGGGACGGAGGATGCAGAAACGCAGGAAACTTTCATCCAGAAAAGCGAAGCTGGAAGCGTCACGGATGAGCATTTTTTTCACGATGAGTTTTTCAAAAAGCTCTGCGGCAGTGATTTTGTCTGTCAGCAGCTTCAGCAGAATGAAGTTGGCAGAGGAAGGATACGCCTTGATATTTTTCCATGTAGAAAATTCTGCCAGTGCTTTTTTCCGTTCGTCGGAAATGAGTTTCTTTGTGGTGTCATGGAATTCTTTGTCTGTGAAAAGACGTTCGCCGGCAAAAGCAGCCAGAGAGTTTACGCTCCAAGGGTCCTGATTGGTCTGAAGGCGGTTACGGAAAGCTTCGTTGGAAGATACGCCGTAGCCAAGACGGATGCCCGGTGCCGCAAAGAATTTGGATGTACCACGGATGACAAAAAGGTTGTCAAACTCCGCAGCCAGAGGAATGGCGCAGATTTCATCCAGATTATCGGCAAATTCCAGATAGGTTTCGTCAATCATGACAGAAGCCCCTGTTTCTTTGCAGTGGGTCAGAATGGTGCGCAGCTGGGATACAGTCAAAGCGGAGCCTGTGGGGTTATTGGGATTGCAGGCAACGAACATGCCGATTTCCGGTGTCAATGCTGCCAGCAGGGCATCCAGATCAATGACAAAGTCGTCCTCTGCTTTCAGAGGGAAATAATCGAATGTGCCGCCGGTGAGGGAAACTTCCCGTTCGTATTCGCTGTAAGCAGGGCCCATGATAAGGCTTTTCTTTGCGTTGACGGTCTTGATGAATGTGCCAATGAGTTCTGTGGAGCCATTGCCCACCACGATATGCGCGGGATTTGCGCCGGTGTATGCGCCGATGGCTTCTCGCAGAGCGGTGTAATGTTTGTCTGGATAAGTGGAAATGATGTCCAGATTCTGGGCAAGGACTGTTTTCACAGATTCGGGAAAGCCCAGAGGGTTAATGTTGCCGCTGAAATCCAGAATTTCAGCTTTGGAGATGCCGTATTTTCTTTCGATGGCGTCCAGATCGCCGCCATGCTGATGCATCAGAGGTTTTGTTTCCATGATTTATCTTAAGTCCCTTCTTATATGGTAATAATGTTAATAAATTTCGTCGATCTGTTCCATTTCGGTGATCTTTTCGCTTTGTCTGCAAATGCGTGGATACATAAGGTAAGGATTGCTTGCCTTTTTCTCCAGCACCTCAATGGTGAGAGCACCAGCTTTGCCGGAAGGCGGCGTCAGTGTCCATACATCGCCGATATGTAAAGGCAGATCACCCAGTGTCAGACCATCTGTTTTGTTGATGGCGCGCTTGGAAGCGGCTGGTGCGTATTCCATGGGGAAGCCGTTGTCATCGGGGATGGACAGAACGTATTCCCGTGTGTCTTCCATGGCAAAAGCGGCGAAGATGTCACAACAGAAATCATGGAGTAGATTTTCTGTGGAAAGTTCCGCTTCTTTCCAGAGGTTTTCGTCCTTCTGCAATGTGGCGCGGAGAGAAACCACATCGGTCACCAGTTCAAAACGCAGCATTTCTTCGTAATACCGCAGTTCCAGTTCCGGTGTGATGGCTTCCATGATGCGCTCAAAGGAAATGTTTTTGGGCATTTTCTGCTTATTGACAGAAAGCTTTTCTTTTGCCGTCAGTTCCATGCCGATGGCTGTCAGACTGCAATAGGAAGGTGGTGTGAACAGCTCCGCACCGGGATTATGGTGCATGAGGAACAGTGCCGCCAGATTATTGATGTTCTGATAAAAACGGAAGGCTGTGAAGGAAATGGGGCGCACCACATGGAAAAAGTGTCCAAGAGGCGTGAATACCCATTTGTCCATCATAATGCCTGCAAAAAGGAAAGAGGATACAATGGACTGTTCTTCTTCCGTCAGTTCATTAGGCGGCGTTTTCCAGATACTTTCCAGATCAATGTCCACCCGTTTATAAAAGTCTACAAAGACCTGATCGATGTCAATGTGGTTTTCCAGATACTGATAGAAAAAGCTGCTGCTGACCATGCCCGGTTCCAAGTCCATGGTGTATTGGAGCCGTTCCGCCGCCAGTGCGCAGCCTTCCCAAAGGAGGGTATCCAGCGCTTCTTTGGGTTCTTTTCCAAAGAAAGCGTCGGCTTTCGGGCTTTTGGTCACTTTATGGATATGGATGGCAGGAACTTTCTGGAAAAAGCCCATCTGCTGACACAGGCGGGTGAGATATTCCAGATAAAAGCCGTCAGGCAGTGTGATTTTTTGCAGCAGTTCCTCTCTGTCCTCCGGCAGGAAAAAGCCGTTTTCGTCAACGGTGCAGTCCGGCAGGCAGGCATCCAGTATGGTCTGCATATCCCGCAGTATGGGGTGGTTTTCCAATGTGTAGGAAACGGGATGGAAGCTGTATTTTTCCATGCCAGCGGCTTTTTTGTCCACATGAAGGATGTAAGCCTTTTCCACCTTTGGATCTTCCTCATCGCAGTGGATGATGTTGGCAGGGGTCAGTATGGTTTCTCCCGTCAGTGCTGTATAATACCATTTGGAAAAAACCATGGGCGCAATGTCCCAAAGACCGTCCATGGCTTCCGGGTCCATACGGCTGGCATACTTTTCGTATTCCGTTGTAAAAAGCTGAAGCAAGTCTTCGTGCCGCAGCTGATCTGTATGATTATTCATGAAGAACTCCTTTTTCATCTGTTTCGGGTTTCTGACCTGAGGGGCAGAAACAACCACTTTCCATTTTAGCAGAAAAAAGGGGCATTGGGAAGGATGGCGTCGAAAAAACATAGGCAATTCTTCAAAAGGAATGGCAAAAGAGGCAAAAGTTTTTGTGCAAAAGACAGAAAGTGGATTGTTTCAAAAAAAACCCTCCCATTTTATTGAAACTGTGGACAGAATGTGCTATATTCCTTGTAGTAGAAACAAATGTATGTATCAGAGATACAAAAGGGGAGAACAAACATTGAAAGAAGATAAGAATTTTTTCATCGTGGACAAAAGCGTACTGCCTGAAATCTTTCTGAAGGTTATGGAAGTAAAAAACCTGCTGGAAAGCAAGAAGGAAAAAACAGTACAGGATGCGGTGAACCGTGTTGGTATCAGCCGCAGTGCTTTTTATAAGTACCGTGATGCTGTCCATCCACTCTACGAAAACACGAGAGGAAAAACCGTCACCATCGCAGCCAATCTGGATGATACACCGGGGCTCCTTTCCGCAGTGCTCAACAGCATTGCCACAGAAGGCGCAAACATCCTGACCATCAACCAGACCATTCCCATCAATGGCATTGCAAACGTGACAATCACCATCGAAACAAATGAAATGCAGGGTGAATTTGGCAGACTCATGACCCAGCTGGAAAACTTGCAGGGCATGCAGTCCATCAAAATCATCGGCAGAGAATAAACGAAAGAAAAAAAGCAAATAAAATGGCAAGAAAATCGACCCGCATCGTCTGCGGATGAGGCGGGTCTTGTTTTTGACCGCAAAAATCGGTGATGAAAAGGGGAAAAACGAAAAAAGGAGGCTTCTGTTATGATTCATATACGGGTACCTGCCACATCTGCCAATATGGGACCTGGCTTTGACAGCATCGGTGTGGCGCTGCAGTTGTACAACCATTTGTGGGTAGAAGAAATCCCTGAGGGCGTAGAAATCGAAATCCGCAAGGAACAGCCCATTGCCATTCCTACAGACGAGAGCAACCTCATTTATCAGACCATGCGCAAACTCTACGACGCAAAAGGTCTGAAAATGCCTGGCGTGCGTCTGATCCAGTCTGACGACATTCCTATGGTGCGCGGACTGGGCAGCAGCGCCGCTTGTATCGTCGGCGGGCTCATGGCAGCAAATGAACTGGCTGGCAGACCTTGCACCAAGGAAGAACTGGCAGAAATGGCAGCCCAGATGGAAGGTCACCCGGATAACTCCAACCCTGCTTTTTTCGGCAGCATGGTGGTAGGGGCTCTGGGCGAAAAAAATATGAAACATGTACGTTTGGAGTTGCCCGACGACTTATTTTTTGCTATAATGGTGCCGGATTTCCCCGTTTCTACGGAGCGGTCAAGAAGCGTACTGCCAAAAGACTATTCCCGGAGCGATGTTGTATTTAACGTGTCCCGGGCGGCATTATTGGTAGCGTCTTTGATGACAGGGAAATTCGAAAACCTGGAGATGGCCATGGAGGATAAAATCCACCAGCCGTACAGAAAAGAACTGATCCCTCACATGGAGGATATATTTGCAAAAGCCAAGGAAAGCGGTGCCACGGCATGCTATTTGAGCGGCGCAGGTTCTACCTTGATGGCGATGGTAACAAAAGACAAGGCTGAAACATTCAGGAATCAAATGTCCGCCTACTTTGCAGCACTGCCCAACAACTGGCAGCTGACGCTGCTGAAGCCGGATTTGGAAGGTGCTGTAGTAGTGACTGAATCACAGGAGGAAGTAGAAAAATGTTAATTGTGCAGAAATACGGCGGCAGCTCCGTCGCCAATGCAGAAAGAGTGTTCAATGTTGCTAAGCGGATTCTGGCAACACAGAAAGAAGGCAATGACGTTGTAGTCGTTCTGTCCGCACAGGGCAAGACAACAGACGGACTCATTGCCAAAGCAAAAGAAATCAATCCCAAGGCAAGCCGCAGAGAAATGGATATGCTGCTGGTAACTGGGGAACAGCAGTCCGTAGCACTGATGGCAATGGCGATCAATGCGCTGGGCGGCAGAGCCGTTTCCCTCAATGCCGTACAGGTTGGGATTGAAACCACAAATACTTACAGCAATGCCCGTATTCGTAAAATCCATTCCGAACGCATTGAAAACGAACTGGAACAGGGCAACATCGTACTGGTGACAGGCTTCCAGGGCGTAAATATGCTGGGGGATATGACCACGCTGGGTCGCGGCGGTTCCGATACTTCCGCAGTGGCGCTGGCAGCAGCCCTCAACGCAGATCTTTGTGAAATCTACACAGACGTAGAAGGTGTTTACACAGCAGACCCTCGCGTAGTAAAAGATGCCAGAAAGCTGGATGAAATCAGCTATGACGAAATGCTGGAATTGGCGTCTTTGGGTGCGAAAGTGCTTCACTGCCGTTCTGTGGAAGTGGCGAAGAAGTACAATGTAAAACTGGTGGTGCGCTCCAGTATGTCTGACGCGCCCGGTACAGAAGTGAAGGAGGAATGCAAGATGGAAAGAATGCTGGTAAGCGGTGTAGCTGCGGATAAAAATGTATCCCGTATTTCAGTTTTAGGTGTAAAAGACGAGCCCGGTAAGGCTTTTGAAATATTCGATCTGATGGCAAGAGAAAAGGTAAGTGTAGATATCATTCTGCAGTCCAACGGACATGACGGCAGACAGGATATTTCCTTCACCATCGGTCAGGAAGATCTGGACATTGCCCTGAAGGCTCTGGAAGAAAACAAAGAAAGACTGACAGCACAGGAAATCGCTCACGACGAAAACGTTGCAAAACTGTCCATCGTTGGCGCAGGTATGGCAACCAACCCCGGTGTTGCGGCGATGTTCTTTGAAGCAATGTATGATGCAGGCGTAAACATCGAAATGATCTCTACATCCGAAATCAAGATCACTCTGCTGATCCCCAGAAAGGATATTGACGAAGCGATGATCGCCGTACACGATAAATTCAAAATCGCATCTGTAAACATGAGAAAAGACTGATTTTTTCATCAAACCAGAAGAAAACGGAATGTAAAACATTCCTGATGAGAACAGCTGGAATCTAAGGATTCCAGCTGTTTTTTTGTGCCATGGTCTTGTCGTACATAATGGACGACAAATGGCGAAAAGTGTTTTGCAAAGGCAGGTGTCGGATTTGCGTTTTTTGGTGGAAAAAGCAATGTTTTGGCGTTTTTTGGGTATTATCTGCCAGAAGATTTTTTTGTTTTTTGTATAACATGCCGCTTGTTTCTTTGTCTAAGTTCATGTACAATAGGTACAAGACTTGTATACAGTATAGAAAAAACGAGGGAACGACGTGGAAGAAATCAGATTAAAAGCACGGGCAAAAATCAACTTAACACTGGATGTAACAGGCAAGCGGGACAACGGCTATCACGAATTGCAGATGATCATGCAGACCGTAGGGCTCTATGACGAAATCGTTCTGCGGAAAATTCCAGAGAATGAAATCCGTCTGGAATCCAACGTAAGCTGGCTGCCTGCGGATAACCGCAATCTGGCTTGGCGTGCGGCAGAACTCATGCGCAGCACCTATGACATCAAGGAAGGCGTTTTAATTCAGATTGACAAACGCATTCCTGTGGCAGCAGGGCTGGCTGGCGGCAGCGCAGACTGCGCGGCAGTGCTGGTGGGCATGAATAAGCTGTTTTCGCTGAAATTGCCCGCGAAAAAGCTGGAAGAGCTGGCTTTGACCATGGGAACAGATATCCCTTACTGTGTGCGCCGGGGAACGGTGCTGGCAGAAGGCGTGGGTGAAGTGCTGACCAATATCGAGCCCCCCTGTCCATTCTGCTATGTGGTACTGGCAAAACTGCCTGTAAGCGTATCCACAGCGAAGGTCTACCAGAGCCTGAAATGGGACCAGGTAGAACACCACCCTGATACCAAAGGTATGTTGGCGGCTATGGCAGAAGGCGATGTGCCTGCCATGGGACGGCTGCTGGGAAATGTGCTGGAAACAGTCACCATTCCCATGTATCCAAAAATCGCTGATATCAAGGAAAGTATGTTGGAAAACGGAGCGGAAGGCGCCCTCATGAGCGGCAGCGGTCCTACCGTTTTCGGTTTGTTTACCAAACAGGAAAGGGCAAAGGAAGCGGCGAAAATCCTGCGGAAGCAGTTCGCCATGAGAGATGTATTTGTGACACAGATTTACCATGTGCCCCATGGCAAGAAGGAAAGGAGAACGACTGATGGCAGACACAAGATTTAATATCAATTCTAACGAATATCTTCCCCTGCGGGATGTTGTATTCAATACACTGAGAGACGCGATTTTGACAGGCAAACTGGTTCCCGGTGAAAGACTGATGGAAAACCAGCTGGCAGAAAAACTGGGCGTAAGCCGTACACCCGTCAGAGAAGCACTGCGTATGCTGGAACTGGAAAACCTGGTAGAACTGGTGCCCAGAAAAGGCGCGCAGGTTCTGGATATGAGCGAAAAAGACATCATCAACATCCTGGAAGTCAGAGGTGTTCTGGAAGGTCTGGCAACTGGTCTGGCTTGTAAGAAAATGGGCGCAGAAGGTCTGGCAGAACTGAAAAGCCTGGAAGAACGCTTTGAAAAAGCAATTTCCGAAAAAGCACTGGAAGAAATTGCAGAAATCGACGAACAGTTCCACAATGTGATTTTTGCATCCACAGACAATGACAAACTGATTCAGATTTTCAATAACCTGCAGATTCAGCTGTACCGTTATCGTATGGCACACCTGAAACTGGATTCTTCTATCCCTGCTATCGTGGCACATCACAAAGGCATCATCCGTGCCATCGAAAACCACGACGTGGAAGAAGGTACAACTATGGCACAGGGCCATGTAAAATACCACACAGAATTCATTCTGCGTGCTGTTCGCAACAAAGAAACAAAGTAAGAAAATACGAAAGACCAGACAAAAGCAACTTCCCCTTAAGAAAACATTGATTTTTCTTTTCCTTGATTTCTTAAGGGGAATTGTGACGGCTGTCTTCATAAGAAAACATAACAAATACAATCTGAACAAAATCATAAAGCCAAAATCCTTTGTAATCATACGGATTTTGGCTTTATTTGTTTTCTTATGAAGATGCCCCTAATGTCTGGTCTTTTTTTCTGCAAAAAAATCAGGTTTCTTCCGGCAGAGAGTAGGTTTTGTCCAAAAGAGGAAGAAACTTTTCGCGATTTTCCCAAAGATCGATTTCGGTATAAGATTTGAGAAGCAAAATACGGGAACCCTTTTGGATGACAAGATAGTTTTGAAAGTCTTTTGCTCGGTACTCCAGTTTGGTACCATCGGCGAGAGTTTGTGTTTCCGTTTTGTTCAGGTTGTTGTCGGCTTCTGTCATCAGATAAGTTTTGCCGATGCTTTCGGACAGAAATTCTGATTGACATTGGAAATACTGGGTATCCAAATAAAAATCGTCACTGATTTGAAAAATTTCATACTGTACAGGAGCCAGAAATGAGGTGTAGTAGGAAAAATAGCTGCTATCCGATAGAGTTTTATGGCTTCCAAAAGCGGTCGGGGAGAGCGTAGGAAGCTCTGTGCTGTTCTGCGCAGACAAGGGAATGCGTTCGTTCCAGTTTTGTATCCAAAAAGGAGACAGAAGGAGCAGAAAGAGGAAAACTTCTGCGGTGATGCGGCAACATGTCCGAAGAAGTAGTTTTCTTTTTGCTTTGTGGAAATCCTCTGTTTCGGTCACATCTGTTTCCTCAAAGATCTGCTTTTTCAGTTTTTGCAGCTGTCGAATTTCCTTCGTTGTATCAAGAAAATAAAAAAACAGAAGCAGGACAAAAGCTGAGATCAAAGCGGAATGGTGCAGCCAGTAAAGCCAGTTGCCGGCGGAAATATGTAAAAGCAGCCATAGGGGGAAAAGGCAGAACACAAGGAGCGCCCTCCGCAGACATTTTTTCTGAAGCTTCCCAAGGGTCTCCAATTGCAGTTCCGCATCTGTGTGGAGCTCCGGCAGAGAAAAATCATCGGTGCCATAGACCACCAGATGTTCCGAACGATTGTCGATGTATTTCCAGCCAAATTCTTCATAAAGCTGCTGCCGTTCCTGACTGGGGTCCCAGCAGCGGTCTGGGTCTGCATCTACTCGATAGCGCATGGGTTTTGGCGTGCCTTTTTCAAATTTGGCAATGGCACGGCGGCAGGAAACCAGAAACAGTCCTTCTTTTTCTGCCAGTTCTTCCAGCCAAGCTTCAAAAATTTTTATTTCATATGGGGCACAAGGAATCAAACGGCGAATATAGGCCATGTTATGCCCTCCTTTCTTATAAAGGCGTGTATGTTTGTGTAAAGAGTTTTGCAAAATCTTCCACATGGTCTTTCAGGAAAGCATCACCAGCGTAATGGACTATCAGCACCCGGTTATCATTCCGCAGAAGAAGAAGCTGCGCATTGCCAAGGAGATCGCCATAATAGGCTTGCGAAAAACCAGACAGGGAAAGGGGTTTCTTTTCCATTTTGTAGCCTGATATGCCGGGGGTACTTGCATAGAGATTTGCCAAATCCATGCCCACGATTTTTGCCAGAAACGAATTTGACATTTCCCCGTAATAGGAAGTCATGGATGTGGCAACGGCTGGCAGGTTAGGGTCTGTGTGATAAGCCGTCTGACTGATGTGGAATGTGGTAGGCGCGAGGAAGTTTGTGCGGCTGCGTATATAATTGGAGTCGCTGTTTTCATTGCCCATGGTAATGGGGTCGTAAGGGGTCTGCACCCAGTCGGGAGAAATGCCCATTTCCGCCAAAGGTACATAGGGCAGGGGTTCTTCCACAGATGTCAATGCTTGGGTGATTTGGTCGTTTTCGTCCCATTCCACCAATTTGTCACTGAAAGGCAACAGGAACAGCACAAACAGTGCTAGCACAATGGTCTGCAAAGAAAGGATGTTCAGGTATCCTTTGTGGTGACTGAGAGGGTTCCCCTGAGAAAGATTTCTGTAAATCTTCCAAAGCCGCAGGACAGACCAGAGAATCAAAACAGCAAATGCCAACAGTGTTACCAGAGCAAAAGCAGAAAAACGGGGACGCTCCAGCAAGAAGGATGGATGATACAGGGGAATTCCCAGAAAGATTACCAGCAACACAAGGGCAGCCAATCCAAATACGCTGAAATTCCGGCACATCCGTTTGTAGCCTTTTGCCTGTACCAGCGGGTCACAGTGGATTTCCGGTGTATCGGGGTTTTCCGCAACGAATATGAAAAAGAAATGGGAAAAAGGCGTGAGATATTTCCAGCCGAAATCTTCATAGAACTGCACCATTTCCTGAGAAGGTGTCCGTACTGTATCGGGGATGGGTTCCAGACGATAGCGGACAGGGGCAGGAGTGCCTTTTTCAAATTGACAGAAAGACAGAAAATAGCCTACTTTTTTCAGGAACCAGCCTTTTTTTGCCATGTCCTCCAGAAAGGTTTCCATGGCATCAGGAAAAGAAACAGGCAGGAAAGTTGGTAAATATAAACGATGTTTCATAGAAAGCCCCTCCTTTTGTTTATAACGCTGTGTGTGCCTCCTCCTCCGCATCCAGCAGACAGCGGCGAAGCCGTTCCACTTCCTCGGCGTAGATGCGCCGTCCCCGATCGGTGATGCGGTAGGTGCGTTTGCGTCCTTGGATTTCCGTTTCCTCTAAAAGACCTTCGGACTGGAATTTTGCCAGTATGGTGTAGAGAGTACCAGGTCCCATCTGGATACGCCCTTTTGTTTTCTGGTCGATGAAAGCGGCAACATCAGTGCCGCACATATCTGTTTTCAAAAATGCCATCAAGACATAAAACATGGTTTCTGTTAAAATTTCCAGTGATTTTTTTGCCAAAGCCATCACTTCCTTTGTAAAACATTTGAATATCGTGTGTCGATATCGTCTATCGATATTATAACATGAAGGACATTTGGACGTCAATGGAGAACACGGGGAGAAAATATTGATTTTGGGAAGTGATTTTCTGTTTTTTTTCGTACTATAAGAGAAGGCAGTTTCAGAAAGGAGGGTGTGGATTGCAGGAGAAGAATATCATAGATGCCATCAAGGCTGGAGATGAACAGGCAATGCAGAAGATCATCTGTCGTTATAGTCGGCTGTTGTGGTCTATTGTGGGAGCGGCGCTCAGTCAGGTGGGGACCACTGAGGATATGGAGGAATGTGTGGCAGATGTATTCATTGATTTATGGGAACATCCCCAGAAATATGATGAAAGCAGGGGCGGTCTAAAGGCATGGCTGTCTGTCATTGCCAGAAACAAAGCCATTGACCGCTATCGCCAAAAAACAAAGATACAGACCATTCCTTTAGAGGAAACAGTGCTGGCGCAAGAAATGGGCGTGGAGCCGGAAATGGAAAATAGAGAGGGGCTTCAAGAGGCATTGGCAGAGTTGACGGAAGAAGAGAGGGAAATCCTGCTGCGACGGTATGTTTACCAGCAAAAGCCCAAGGAAATGGCGGTGGCATTGGGGTTGTCTGTGAAACAGATAGAAAATCGGCTTTACCGCATCAAGGCAAAAATGCGGAAGCAAATGGAACAGGAGGGATGAGGATGCAGAAATTCCAGCAGGAAAATCTGGAGCATATTCAGGACATATTTTCTCAAAAAACGGGGGTACATTTTCCAGAGCGGAAAAAGCCGCAGATAGGCTTGCGGAAAGCTGTGGTTTTGGCTGCGGCGCTTCTCTGTTTTTTGATGGTGACAGGCTTTGCTGTGGCAAAATTTTCTTCTTTAAAGGGAGATGAGGTACAGCTGAAGGGAGTATATGAAGGAAACGGCGTTGTTTCGGTTTGGGTGGAAAATGAATCGGATCGGAATCTTTCTTTTCAGTCAGATTTGCGGCTCATACAGTATAAAGCAGGTGTGGAAATTCCGCAAAAAGATGGCGGACAGGTTACATTTTGGCATACAGACATTGCCGCGCATTCTCAGGGCACCATGACCATAGATTTGTCAGAATCTTATGATCTGGCGCAGTTGGAAGAACCCCTGGAAAACGACTGGTATGAATTGATATTGACCAATAACGGTTTTGCTTTCGGTCAGGACTGGAAATGCAGTGTGGATTTTTCTGATATGTCTGTTGCGGGGGAAACGATGGAATACCCGAACCCGGAAGCAGATTTACAGGCGGAAGAAGTGGAAGAAAGTTTGGCATTTTATTTCCAGAAGTCTGCGCAAGAAAAATACCAGCGGACGGCATTGGAGGAAGCCTACCAGCAGGCTTATGAAAATCTGCCGGAATTCCAAAAAGGACAAGTTGTGTCGGCAGTATCACCGGTGTTGCCGGGGAACCGTATTCAGAAGGAAATGTGTTTGACGGTGCAGGACCCTCCGGAAGGAGTTATTTGGGATGAAAGGATTTCTCCTGAGAAACAGTATGAACTGATGGGGCTGAATTGGAGCACTTATGATAGTTTTGGCAGACTCATTGGCGCGCAAGGAGAATATGCCATGGTGCTGTCTGTGCAGGTGCCTTTGCAAGATTATGCCGATGGCACCAGAGAATTGCCGCTTTTTTATGTCATGGTTTACGATAGGGAAGAAACCCAAAAGGATGATGCTTGTGCTTTCATCCATGGGCAGACCGTATCTTTTGAGGATTTGGAAGAGAGAAAAGTATTTGAGGACGAAAAATATGCGGCTTATGATGTAAGCGACTATGTCTATGGAGATGGGGAAAGTTATTTGCAGGCATTTTTCCGGAAGAATCCCGATGTTGCCCAAAATGCGCAGACGTTGGGGCGGATACAGAACTTCTATACATATTATCAAGACCATCTGCAAGAATCCGTATTATATTTGCAGGATGCACAGCAAAAATAAAAAACAGGAAGGTACAAAACTTTTGTTTTGTACCTTCCTGTCATGTTTGGATGCTGTATGAAAAAGTTTACGCTTCTTCTTCTGCCTTTTTGCAGGCAGCACATTTTCCGTAAAGAATCAACTGTTCACAGGCCACTTCGAAATCCAGTGGTTTGGAAAGTTTTTTGTGGAGGTCTGTCAATTCATCATTATATAAGTCTGAAACGCAGCCACAAACGGTGCAGACGGTATGAGGATGGCAGTGCACCTGCGCGTCATAGCGGGCGCTTCCTTCCCCCACGTTCAATTCCTGTACCAGTCCAAGGTGCTTGAAAAAGTCCAGAGTTTTATATACGGTAGCCAAGCTCATGGTAGGATTGGTGGCTTCCAATGTGCGGTAAATGGTTTCCGCATTGGGATGTTCTGTCGAATGCAGCAGCATATTATAGACAGCGATTCTCTGGGGTGTTACCTTGAGCCCTTTTTCACGCAGCACTTGTGCTGTTTCTTTCATAGGCAACCCTCCTAACTAATAATTATTCTTATATAATAATAAAGGATAAAAAGGAATCCGTCAAGTACCAGAAAGTGGAAATATTGAACAAAATTTCTTTTTATGCTAAAATAAGAGAAAATTTCCACGGAAAAGAGGGTAAAACGTGCATATTGTGTTATTAGAACCGGAAATCCCCCAGAATGCGGGCAACATTGCCAGAACATGTGCTGTGACCAATACGGTGCTGCATCTGATTAAGCCCTTGGGATTTTCTGTAGAGGATAAATATTTGAAGCGGGCAGGGCTGGATTACTGGAAACTGCTGGACATTCGGTATTATGAGAATTTTCAGGATTTTCTGGATAAAAACCCTAATGCAAAAATCTGGATGGCAACCACAAAGGCGAAACATGTTTATTCCGATGTGACTTTTGGGGAAAATGACTATCTGATGTTTGGGAAGGAAAGTGCGGGTATCCCAGAGGAAATCCTGCTGCAATACCCGGATACGGCTATCCGCATTCCCATGCTGGAAGCGGCAAGAAGTTTGAATCTGTCCAATTCTGTAGCCATCATCATTTATGAAGCACTGCGTCAGCAGGGATTTCCTGGCATGCTCCAGGAAGGGGAACTGCACCGCCATACATGGGCAGAAGCGAAGCCAAAAGAATAAATTTCAGAAGAAACCAAAGAAAGCTGAAATCCTTGTAGTATAAAGAATTTCAGCTTTCTTTTTTCGTATTTTGGGCAAAAGAAAAACAGAGAGAAACTTGCGTTTCTCTCTGTTTGTTTTTTGTGTAGGCAATGCCATAATCAAATGGCTGATGTTGCAGTCGAATTATTTGTGACCTGCAGCTTTGTAAGCTTCGATACCTTTGCCCAGCAGTTCGATACCTCTAGCCATATCGTCTGCGTTCAGGATGTAAGCGATACGCAGTTCGTTTTTGCCCAGACCGGGTGTAGCGTAGAAGCCTTCAGCAGGAGCATACATAACTGTTTCGTTGTTGTCTCTGAATTCGTTCAGCAGGAACAGCAGCAGATCTTCTGTGTTTTCAACAGGCAGTTTGCATGTGATGTAGAAAGCGCCGCCGGGTTTTTCGCAAACAACGCCGGGGATCTTTTTCAGAGCTTCGTAAGATACGTCTCTTCTGTGTTCATATTCAGCTTTTACATCGTTGAAGAAGTCAGCAGGCAGTTTGTACATTGCTGTAGCGCCAACCATGTCCAGTGTAGGTACGCACAGACGACCCATAGCGATCTTGAATACTTCTGCCATGAATTCTTTGTTTTTGCATACCATGCAGCCGATACGAGCGCCGCAAGCGGAGAATCTCTTAGAAACGGAGTCGATGATGATAACTCTGTCTTCGATGTCAGGGATCTGACCGAAGGATGTCATTTCTCTGCCGTCGTAAGCGAATTCTCTGTAAACTTCGTCAGCCAGGATCCACAGATCATGTTCTTTTGCGAAGTCAGCGATAACTCTCATGTCTTCTCTGGACAGGATGCAGCCTGTAGGGTTACCAGGGTTAACGATGGAGATCATTTTTGTTTTGTCTGTTACAACTGCTTCCAGTCTTTCTCTGATAGCGTATTTGTAACCTTCTTCAGCGTATGTAGTAACGGGTTTTACAACACCGTCAGCAGCCTGAATGAATGTCAGGTAGTTTGTGTAGTAAGGTTCAGCTACGATAACTTCGTCGCCGGGGTTGATGATGGACAGGAAAGCCAGTGTCAGTGCTTCGGAACCGCCAGCTGTGATCAGAACGTCGTTTCTTTCCAGATTCATATCGAATCTCTTGAAGTAATCAACGATAGCGTCCTGCAGTTCAGGCAGACCCCAGGAACCAGCATAAGCCAGTACTTTCTGGTCAAAGCCTTTGATTGCTTCCCAGAATACGGAAGGTGTTTCGATATCGGGCTGACCAATGTTCAGGTGATAGATTTTAACGCCAGCTGCTTCAGCTGCTTCAGCCATAGGGTTGAATTTTCTAATAGGGGAGTTCTGCATTGCCTGCACTCTGTCGGAAATTCTCATGTCTTTCACTTCTCCTTTTTATTGATATTTTTTACAATAAATTAATTCTTGCCTGTGAGAAAGCGAATTCCTTTCAACGAATGAAAAAAAGTACAGCATCTGTCCATTTTCACGATAGAAAGGTCTTGGTTGCGCTTCTGCTTGCAATAATAGTATATCACTTTTGGCAGGAAAAGCAAGTGGCACTGTGAAAATTTCTACAAAGTAGGGGAAGTTTGTGTATTATTTCGTATACTTTTGGCAAGAAAACGATATGAACGACTGTTTTTATTAAGTTTACACCATAAGTAATGAAAAGCAGTTCATCAAATATGGAAATATTGTAGAGAAAAGAAAAGCTGTTTTGCGGTTGATTTTTTCTGAATACGGCAATATGGCAGGAAGGACATTTTTGGATGCAAAACTACAAAATGGGGAGAAAAAACCAGTTGGAATGCGAAGAAACTGGACTTTTTCCGCCTTTTCTCCAAATGGAGAGCCTATAAAAAGCAAAAAAGATCGTATATTTTTTGTCAAATAAAAAGTATGAAAAAACGAACAATCAATATTTTGCGTGCAAAAAAACGGAAAAACATCAAAGTGCAAAGGCGGTGTTTCAAAGAGAGAAAAAAAGGAGAATTTCTGAAAAAAATGGGACAGAGGACAAAGAAAAACAGAACAGACAAGAGAAGAAAAAGCCGCTCTTGTCTGTTCTGCTGTCAGTACGTAAAATTGTTATCTTTTTTGCAATGTCAATTTTCTGCTGTTGTTTCTTCCGGATTGGGTTGTGCTTCCGGCAGTGATGCCCGAGCAAAACGTATCTGCGCTTTGAACAGATCGCCGTCAATGGAAAGGAAGAACTTGCCTTTTTGCAGTTCCACCAGAGAACGGGCAATGTTCAGCCCCAGACCACTGCCTTCTGTAGAACGGGAGCTGTCACCGCGGACAAAACGTTCCATCAGTTCGTCAGGGTCGATGTTCAGCTGATCCCGGGAGATGTTTTTCACTGTGATAAATACCAGATCCGCATTTTGTTTGATCTGTATATAAACGCGGGTATTGGGCTGGGAATATTTGCAGGCGTTACTCAGCAGATTGCTCAGCACACGCCACATGAGGTTGCCGTCCACCAGACCGTAAACGATTTCGTTTTCCGGTGCGTTGATAACAGCTTCCAGCTGGGATGCCGCCAGCTTTTCTTCATATTCCCCCACAGCCTGCTGTACCAGTTCCACAATGTCTGTGCATGCCAGAGAACAATGGATGTTGCCAGTGGATGCTTTGGAGGCTTCCACCAGGTCTTCCGTCAGTTTTTTCAGACGGCGGGACTGGCGGTCCAGCACTTCGATATAAACGGAAGCCTGTCCGGTCAGTTCTTCTTTTTTCAGCAAATCCACATAGTTGATGATGGATGTCAGTGGCGTTTTGATGTCGTGGGATACGTTGGTGATGAGCTCTGTCCGCAGACGTTCACTCTTCATTTTCTGATTCAGGGCAATGGCAATGCCTTCGGAGATATTGTTCAAATCTTCCCCGTGCTGGCGGAAGGAACGGAACATACGGCGTGTATCTACCTTATATTCCAGATTGCCGGCGGAAAGCTGTTTGCTGGCCCGGCTCAGTTTCTGCCACTGTGCCGCAATGGAACAGAATACAATGAGCAGGACAAAATTCAGTATCATCACAACGCCTGCCGCATAGGTGCTGGTAAGATAGATGGAGGATACCACCAGCCAGCCGACTGCAACCTTCCATGTGCTGGGCAAAGCGTGAATGGCATCACCGATGGTGCTGAGAATGGCTTTGCATACCTGCCAGAGGAATTTCACTACATAATATGAAAGGGCATTTCGCCACCAGCCGCCTTTTTTCAGACGGGTGGACATGGTCATAATCAAAGCCAGCAACAAGGCCTCCAGTATGAAAAATCCGAAAAAGACAGCCATCATACGGGAAACATCTAAATCGCCGTAATAAGCGCCGCCGGAAACGATGCCCATGGTCAAGGATGTTATGCCAAACCAGAGTAATAGGTAAATATCCAGCGGAATCCGGTCCTGTACGTTCAGAATGATTTCTTCACTTTCGCCTCGATGCCCTGCGGCACAAAGCAGATAAATGAAGGATGCCGCCAGTATAAACAGACTCACGAGGGCAATGAGGAACAGCCAGTAACCCAATGACATGGTCAGATTATAGAGTCGATAGCTGAGCCAGTAGTTATCCGGTGCGGAAAGAGGGTCTGCTACATAGCCAACAACGGTATAAGCAACGGCATTATCAAAATAAGTATATTCGCCGCTGATATCTCGCGCATCATTGTAATAGAAGGAATAAGATGTGGTCAGACCGATTTTTTCCGGTAATTCGCTCTTTATAACCAGATTGCCATTGTAGTCATACAGCTCAAAGGCAAAGTTGGTTTTGCCGTTGGAAAAGATGCTGGCAATTTCTTCTGGTTCCGCGCCATCTATATACCAGCGCACCACGTTATCGGAATAACTGTAGGTGGTATTTTCGCACCAAGGCGTATCATAATAGGATTTTTTCTGGTCGCTGAAAATACCGCTTTCTCCGGCGAACAATATCCCGACAATGCTGAAAAAGGCGGTTATGCCTGTGATCATCACCAGAAAGATGCATGTCACTTTGATTCCCAGATTGTGGGTCACTTTTGTCATTCCTTCGCCTCCTTCTCCATTTTATAGCCCAAGCCCCAAACCACTTTCAGGTAACGGGGTTCGGAGGGATTGATTTCGATTTTCTCGCGAAGGTGGCGGATATGCACGGCTACTACACTGCCGGAGCCATAAGCATCTTCGTTCCAGATCTGTTCATAAATCTGATTGGAGGAAAATACCCGTCCGGGGTTTTCCATGAGCAGTTTCAGAATGTTGTATTCACTGGGTGTCAGGGAAACAGGTTCTCCGTCCACGGTAACGGTCTTGGAATCGTCATCCAAGTCGATGCCGCCGATGACCAGATGGGAAGCTTTTTTTGCCATGCCGCCCAAAGAAGTGTAACGGCGCAGATGGGATTTAACCCTTGCCAAAACCTCAATGGGATTGAAGGGCTTTGTGATGTAGTCGTCAGCGCCGATGTTTAGCCCAAGGATTTTGTCGCTGTCCTCACTTTTCGCTGTCAGCAGAATGATGGGGATGTTGTACTGTTCCCGCAGTTTCGCTGTGGCGGAAATGCCGTCCATCTGTGGCATCATCACGTCCATAAGCACCAGATGGATGTCGTTATGGGCAACCACGTCCAAAGCTTCTTTTCCCGTAAAAGCCGTAAAGATTTTATAATTTTCCGTAGAAAGGTAAATGGACAAAGCGGACACAATGTCCTTTTCGTCGTCACAAATCAAGATATTATACATGGTTCATACACCTCCAAATTTCTGCTTTTATTGTAGCAAGATTCCTTTTAAGAAAACAGGGAAAAAATCTTTAAGATTGCTTTAAGATTAGAGGAGTTCCTCTTTGTATGCCTATTCTACCACATGACAAAGTGAAAAGGTAGGATTTTGCATCGGGATTTTTTACAAAAAAATGGAACAATCCTGGAATGGAGTAAAATCCTGATAAAATAAAAAAGCTGGAATCCTTTTTCAAGGATTCCAGCAAAATTTCTTTTTTAAAGATAACGATTATTCGTAGTCTTTCGGGTTCTGGTAAATGCCGTTGAGCTGAATTTCATAATGACAGTGAACACCAGTGGACATGCCGGTGGAACCAGTCATGGCAATGACATCGCCTTTTTTCACAGTGTCGCCAACTTCTACCAGATTTTCGGAGTTATGGGCATACAGTGTGGTGAAACCGTTGCCGTGGTCGATCTTCACATAATAACCGTAGTCATCATGGTAAGTAGCTTCTACAACAGTACCTGCTGCTGTTGCGTTGATGGGTACAATCTGGCTTCTGGTGGAAAGGTCAACGCCTTTATGCACACGACCGTCGCTGATAGCAGCATTGCCGTCTGGATTAAATTCTGTGGAAATCACATATTCTTCCAGTGGATAGCCCATGGGTACGTTGCTGTACTGTGCCAGTGTTTCTGTGACGTTTGTTGCCACATCCACGAAGGAAGCGCCTGTCAGATCCAGCATGACATTCATTTTATCCAGCTGGGCGGAAAGGGATGTTGCTTTGTTGTAAGAAGTTGTAACGATGGTGGTGAATGTTTTTTCACCAGACTGAGATGTACTGCCGTTTTCCAGAATGGAAAGGCATGCAGTGGAAAGATTTGCTTCTGCACATGCAGTGTCGCCATTTTCCGCAGAAGCTGTAGCTGTACTGTCTGTGGAAGTACCGCTCATGTTGTTGATTTCTTCTGCAAGGCTCTGTTTTGTATTTTCCAGCTCTGTCATTTTGTTTTCCAGTTCTTCTGTTTTCATCTGGATTTCATTGATGTGCTGGGTGTATTCTTCGTTTTCGTTTTCCAGTATTTCTGTGCGCTGGGTCAGTTTGCGGTTTTCCTTTTCCATTTCTGCCAGCTGCTCTTGAGAGTTTGTCAGACGGCTCTGTGCCTGTAAATAGGAAACGCCTGCATAAGCGCCGCCGCCCAGTACCAGCAATGCTGCTACAGATGCGGCAATGAGATGTCCTTTTCTCAGGTGCAGGGTTTTGGAACCGTTTTTGTGGGACAGATGCAGCGTAATCAGATGCTTGTCCGCCTTTGCTTCTGCCTGTGTGTTTTCTGTATTGTTATCTTTGGAGAAGTTTTCATTTTCTGCCATGAGATCACCTTTCTGTCTTTTTTATCCTGAATTAGTATACTAAATAATCCAAAATTTGTAAACAAAAAGTTACGCATTTTTTACGATTGTTAATAAATTTTTAATAATTTACTGTTTTTTCCATAGAAGATGAGAATTTCCTTTGAAAAATCCCCTTTTCTTGTAACGTTGGAATAACTGTGGTATAATAAAGTACCGGTTTCGGGAAGGGGAATCATGATGAATCTGAATTTCAAAATGATAGAAAAATATGGCAAAGACGGTCTTTTTTTCTGGAAAATGCTGCGCAGAGGATTTTCTGTTGGAAAAAGACTGTTTTTTGGCAGAAAACGGAAACAGAAACGGCAGGGAAAACAACGGCAGAAAAAGCGGCTGGTTGCGGACGTGCCTGTTTTTTTGTGTCGGTCTGTCAATAGTCCGGCAATGCGAAGAACGAAACGGCTGGGGCGGACAGTGTTGGCTGTCAAAAACAGATATTTTTAATTGAAGGAGGTTCCTGAAATATGGACGAAGAAAAGAAGGATCTTTCCCTGACGGAGGATCAGGCACAGCAGATGCCCGCGGAAACAAAGGCAGCGGAAGAAGTGCAGAGCGCAGAAGAAGCGGCACCGACAGCGGAAGAAGTGCAGGAAGAAGCGGCAACTGAAGAAACAATTGAAAAAACAGTGGAAGAAACAGCAACAGAAGAAACAGCAGAACAGACAGAAGCGCCTGTGCAGACAGCGGCTCCTAGCAAATCCGGCAGCAATATCGTCGGCATCGCAGTGGGCCTGCTGGTGTTCATCGGCGTTTTGGCATTATGCTGGAAAATGGTAGACCCTGTAGGTGAAGTCCATGCGGACAAGGGCATTGCCTATGCGAAGGACAACAACCTGTATATTTACGACTTGGAAAACGACGCTTATGTGGCAGCAGAAGGCATTTCTGCCGGCGGTCAGTACAACCAGTACTATTCCGCATGGGGTACCACATTCAATGAAGACGGCAGTGGTCTGTATTACAGCACCAATGTGCGGGAAGACGGCACATTTGACCTGTATTACAAAGGCGTTGGCGCAGACAGCGAGGGTACTCTGGTGAGCGAAGCTGTAGCGGACTATATGCCCACAAAAGACGGCGCAGCTGCTATTTTTGTAAAAACAACAGCAGACGGCGCAGCTGATCTGTATCAGTTCGTAAATGGCACATCCACACTGGTGGAATCCAATATTCTGGCAGAAAGCGGCTCTTATGCCATCAGCAATGACGGCAGCTTTGTGATGTACCGTAAGAGCGGTGACAACGGCACAGCCCTTTACGCAAAAGGTACAGCGGAAGGGGAAGAAGCTGTATGCCTCCATGAAAACGCAGCAACAGCCATGATGACCAGCGATACAGACGAAATCTATTTCGCAGGAGCAGAAGGCGAAGGCTATGCCGCATTCGTGTATGCTTTTGGCGCAGAACCTGTGAAAATCATGGATGAAGTGACTTATCTGGAAGTAATGCCCAACGGCAAAGATGTACTGCTCATGGGTCCCAGTGAAGGTCTGGTAACATATGAATCTATCATTGAAGACGATCTGGAAGAAAGTGACGCGCTGCTGACAGAAGCAGACGGCGACGCTTATCAGGAAAAACTGCAGAGAGATGCCATCCGTACAGCGATGGAAAGCGGCGAAGGCATTGAACCTGTACTCCAGAAAGTATATATCTACAGCAACGGCAAACTGACAGAAGTGGCTTCTGACACCATCTCTGCCGTATCTTTGGAAAATGACAGACCTTATGCTGTATGCTACGCAGCAGGCGATATGGAAAAAATGCCTATTTCCCAGCTGGGAAGTCTGGAAGATGCAGAACAGGGCTATTATATGAGCCTGATGTATACAGAACCGAAGATTCTGGTAGTGAATGCTACCGGCGGCAGCTGGCAGCTGGAAGGTAAAAACATTTCTCCTGCCAATGTGTTCCTTTCTGACGACGGCACCATGGTAGGCTATTATGAAACAGATACTATGACAGGTGCAACAACACTGAATGTTGGCAAACTGGGCGCAGAACCTTCTTTCACCATGGAAAATGTGGAAGTGGCAGACTTCCTTGGCACCACTCATGATGTGGGTTACTTCAAGGATTATGAAAATGGCCTGGGTACCATGGGTATCTGGAACGGCGGCGACCCTACAGAAGTGGAAAGCGTTGGCGGCGTACACTTTGCTGCGGATGGCGATGCGGTATACTATATCAACAACATCGACCAGGAAAATGGCAATGGTGACCTGCATGTAATGGCAAATGGCGAAGATACACTCATCGACACTGGTGTTTACAGCATGCAGTACAAATACAACGGCAAACTGGCTTATCTGAAGAACTACGACTATACAGCCAATAAAGGCGATCTGTACTACTATGATGGCAATGAATCCAAAGAAATCGACACAGGCATTACAGCCATCTTCATGTACTAAAGAGAAACTGGGGGGCTATTATGGAAAAAATCTGGGAAACCCACAGCCCGGCGGAAACGGCGGCTCTGGGAGAAGAAATGGGTAAAAACGCCCAAAGGGGACAGATCTTTTGCCTGACAGGGGATCTGGGCACCGGAAAAACCGTGTTTACCAAAGGCTTTGCGGCAGGGCTTGGAGTGACAGATCATGTCACCAGCCCTACCTTTACCATTGTCAATGAATACCATGACGGACGCCTGCCTTTTTACCATTTTGATGTGTACCGTCTTTCCTGTGAGGAGGAAATGGACGACATTGGCTACGAAGAATACTTTTTCGGCGACGGTGTCTGCCTGGTGGAATGGGCAGAACTGTTCCCCGACCTGATTCCAAAGGAAGCCATCTGGCTGACGGTGGAAAAGGATTTTGCAAAAGGCGAGGACTATCGCAGGATCACTCTGCGGCAGGAGGTGAAACCATGAAAATACTGGCAATCGATACATCAGGACAGACTGCAAGCGCTGCCCTTATTGAAGATGAAAAACTCATTGGGGAATTTACCCAGAATGATAAACTGACACATAGCCAGACTATTCTGCCTATGGTGGCAGAAATCTGCGAAAAAACAAATACAGACCCGAAAGATGTGGATTATATTGCCTGCGCCGTTGGACCCGGCTCTTTCACAGGGCTGCGCATCGGCGCTGCAACGGCAAAAGGCCTTTGTCTGGGACTGAACAAGCCCCTTCTTGCCGTTCCCACTTTGGATGCTCTGGCATATCATATGTTTATGACAGGTGCCATCGTCTGCCCCATTATGGACGCCAGACGGCAGCAGGTGTATGCCTGCTTCTATGAATGGGAAGGGGAAAAACTGGTGCCTCTGACAGAACATATGGCAGAAAGCATTGATGTCATCATCGACATTGCCGAAACCTTTGAACGGGATGTGATTTTCTTAGGGGACGGCGTTCCCGTGCATAAAGAAAAACTGGCAAAAAATCCCGACTTTCATTTTGCACCTGCTCACTGCGCTTTGCAGCGTGCGGCAGCAGTGGCATCTTACGGCAAAGTCATGGCAGAGGAAGGCAAAGCCATTTCCGGCAACGAACTGGAACTGATTTATCTGCGGAAATCTCAGGCAGAAAGGGAAAGGGAAGAACGTCTGGAAAAGGAGGCAGCGGAACATGTTTGAAATTATCCCCATGACAGTGGAGCATATTGACGGCGTGTTGGCTGTGGAAGAAGCGACCTTCTCTATCCCTTGGACACGGAAAGACTTTGAACGGGAAATGACAGAAAACAACCTTGCCATTTATTATGTGGCAGTGGCAGACGGGAAAATCGTTGGCTACGCAGGTATGTGGCATGTCATTACCGAAGGTCATATCACCAATGTGGCAGTGCTGGAGGATTACCGGAAACAGGGCATTGGTGACGCCCTTATGGCACAGCTGGAACAGGTTGCCATGGAAAAAGAAATGATTGGCATTACCCTGGAGGTGCGTATCAGCAACGCCCCTGCCCAGCATCTGTACCATAAGCATGGTTACCGTGCCGAAGGTCTGCGGAAAAATTATTACCCCGATACCCACGAAGACGCAGTCATTATGTGGAAATATACGCCTTTTTATGAAGGGCAGGAAGATTGATTTTTGAGATGCCGAAGAACCCTTTTCTTCGGCATTTTTTGCAAGGAGGCGAAAGGATATGCAACGCGAACTTTCTTATACAGAGCTAAAAAACGGCTGCTCTGCCGATGATTTCTCTTTCCGTTCCACAGCGGAATTGGAACCACTGGAAGGCATTATTGGACAGGATAGAGCTGTCAAAGCCTTTGATTTTGGGCTTCATGTGAAGATCAAAGGCTATAACATCTATATGTCAGGACCCTCCGGCACAGGGAAAACCACCTATGCCAAAGCCAGCACAGAACGTTTGGCGGCAACGGAGGAAGTGCCTCTGGACTGGTGCTATGTTTATAACTTCCAGAACCCCAGAAGCCCTCTGGCGCTGTCTTTTCCCGCAGGGGAAGGCAGAAAGTTCCGGGATGATATGAATGAACTGGTGCAGCTGTTCCAGACGGAACTTCAGAAAGTATTCCGCACAGAGGACTACGAAAAGCAGAAAACAGAATTGCTTCGCGGTTTTGATGAAAAACGGGATGCCCTCATGGATCAGATGAGCAAAGAAGCGGCAGAAAATGATTTTCAGGTAAAGACCACCAATTCCGGCATTTACTTCATGCCTGTGGTAGACGGGAAACCTGTGGGTGAGGAAGAATACGACGACCTTGCGGAAGATGTGAAAGATGTCATTGAGAAAAATTCCCAGATTGTACAGGAAAAAGCTTCTGCCATCATGCGGGACATTCGGGAATTGGATAAGGAATCCAAACGGTGTGTAGACCAGCTGGATTATAAAGTTGGCATGTTTGCCATCGGTCACCATGTCAGCGCTGTTCAGGAAAAATATGAGCAGAATGAAAAAGCAGTGGCATATATCAATGCCGTGAAAGAAGATGTACTGGAAAATATCAGCCAGTTCTTTGAGGATGAAGACGACGGGGAAGAAGGTCTGGCATCCCTTCTGCCTATGCTTTCCAAAAAACAGCCGGAAGATGTGACACTGAAATATAAAGTAAATCTTATCGTAGATAACAGCGAAACCAAAGGCGCACCTGTGGTGACCACATTCAATCCCACTTATTACAATCTGGTGGGGGAAGTGGAATACGACAGCGAATTCGGGAACCTGACCACAGACTTTATGAAAATCAAAAGCGGTCTGTTCCACAAGGCAAACGGCGGTTATCTTATCGTGCAGGCGCAGGATATTTTGTCCGCTCCCCAAGCGTGGGAAGCTTTGCGCCGTGTCATCAAGACAAAAGAAATCAACATGGATGCCATTCGGGAACAGCTGGGCACAGTGGTTGCGCCGACACTGAAACCGGAACCTATCCCTGCCAATATCAAAATCATCATGATCGGCAGCAGTTATTATTACGAACTGCTCAGCACTTATGATGAGGAGTTCGACAAGTTCTTTAAAATCAGAGCGGATTTCGACTATGAAATGCCTCGTTCTCAGGAAAATATGCTGAAGATTGCCCAGTTCATCAAAGGCTTTACCATGCGGGAAAAAACCATGGACTTTGATGTGAGTGCTGTCTGCGCTGTGGTGGAATATTCCTCCCGTTCTGCGGAACGGCAGAACAAGCTGTCCACCCGTTTCAACCATCTGGCGGAAATTTTGGGAGAAGCGGCAGTATGGGCAAAACTGGACGGCGCGGAAATGGTAACGGCAAAGCATGTGCAGAAAACCATTGTGGAAAAAGAAGACCGTCTGCGGCTCTACGAAGAAAAACTGGATGAAATGCTGGAAGAAAACGTCATCATGATTGACGTGGACGGCGCGGAAGTGGGGCAGATCAACGGTCTGGCAGTGCTGGATATGGGCTCTTATGCCTTCGGCAATCCCAGCCGTATCACAGCTACCACTTATGTGGGCAAATCCGGTATTGTCAACATTGAAAAAGAAGCCCGCATGAGCGGTCAGACCCATGACAAAGGGGTACAAATCATCACCGGCTATCTGGGACAGACTTACGCCCAGAAATTCCCCCTTTCTCTGTCCTGCCGTGTCTGCTTCGAGCAGAATTACAACGGCATCGACGGGGACAGCGCATCCAGTACAGAGCTGTACTGTATCCTGTCTTCTCTGACAGAACTGCCCATCCGTCAGGACTTGGCGGTGACAGGCTCTGTCAACCAGAAAGGGGAAATTCAGGCCATTGGCGGCGTCACATACAAAATCGAAGGGTTCTTTGACCTGTGCAAAAAACGTGGTCTGACAGGCAAACAGGGGGTTATCATTCCTGTTTCCAATATCCGTGATTTGGTGCTGAAGGATGAAGTGGTGGAAGCCGTGAAAGAAGGGGTATTCCATATTTATCCCATCTCCACCATTGACGAAGGCATTGCCCTCCTCATGAGCACACCTGCCGGAGAAAAAGACGAAAATGGGGAATATCCTCCCGACAGTGTCCATGGAAAAGTCGTGAACAAACTAAAAGCCTTCTGGAAATACGCCGAAGGGGAATAAGAAATTTCAAAAGAAGCGGGAAAGTTTGAACTGAACCAGTAAAAACGGACAATGACAAAAAGCCCCCTTATGTAGGATAATAGAACTACATGAGGGGGCTTTTATTATGGCAAAAAGAAAATACACACATATCAAAATAATTGAACCAAAACTGATTG